>Ga0268257_1000062_pt1 | contig 306160 bp, 274 predicted proteins | sample AgamicAtPrz_FD_200249 | JGI IMG/M metagenome (GOLD analysis project Ga0268257, IMG submission 200249) | Agave microbial communities from Guanajuato, Mexico - At.P.rz (v2) (version 3) | ecosystem: Host-associated > Plants > Phyllosphere > Phylloplane/Leaf | place: Guanajuato, Mexico | collected... | reverse complement strand
CGGCGCGGGCTGCGTATACTACGCTATCCCGCTGTGGAGTCAAGCATTTATTTCGCTTGCCTTCACCTGACAGGCCGGCTTGTTCGCCGTTGTTCCGTGTCAGTGGAGGCGCATTATAGGGAGTTCTCAGAAACTGACAAGAGCAATTCTTAAAATAAATTCCGTTCGCTCACTTTCCAGGCAATGCGTATAAATTAACGCCTGAGCTACCTGGAAAACAAACAAAAACGAGCCCCGCAAGGCTCGTTTTACATTTCTGACGCTTACTGCACCGCAACAATACGATGGTCTTTTACCGTTAACTGTACCGTTTTACCCGGGATCAGCTCACCGGAGAGGATCTGTTGCGCCAACGGGTTCTCAATCTGCTGCTGGATAGCGCGTTTCAGCGGACGCGCACCATATACCGGGTCATAACCATTCTCACCCAGTAACTGCAGCGCTTCATCAGACATCGTAACGCTGTAGCCCCGTTCTTCGAGACGTTTATACAGCCGCTGCAGCTGAATCTGCGCGATGGAGGCAATATGGCGCTGGCCCAGCGGATGGAACACCACCACCTCATCTATACGGTTGATAAACTCAGGGCGGAAGTTCTGGCTGACGACACCCAGCACCAGATCCTTCATATGCCCGTAATCCAGATCGCCGAAACGCTCCTGAATCAGATCGGAACCGAGGTTAGAGGTCATGATGACCACGGTATTACGGAAATCAACCGTTCTCCCCTGCCCATCGGTCAGGCGTCCGTCATCCAGAACCTGCAACAGAATGTTGAAGACATCCGGATGCGCTTTCTCGACTTCATCCAGCAGAATGACTGAATAAGGACGACGGCGTACCGCTTCCGTCAAATAACCGCCCTCTTCGTAACCGACATAGCCCGGAGGTGCGCCCACCAGCCGCGATACAGAGTGTTTCTCCATAAACTCGGACATATCAATGCGCACCATGGCGTCATCGCTATCAAACATAAAGTTTGCCAGCGCCTTACAGAGTTCGGTTTTCCCTACCCCGGTCGGCCCGAGGAACAGGAAGGAGCCTATCGGACGATTCGGATCGGACAGGCCCGCGCGGCTACGTCGAATGGCGTTCGACACCGCTTCTACGGCTTCATCCTGGCCAATCACCCGGCTGTGTAACTCCTGCTCCATGCGCAGCAGCTTTTCTCGCTCGCCTTCCAGCATGCGCGACACCGGAATACCGGTCCAGCGTGCCAGCACTTCGGCAATCTCTGCATCAGTAACACGGTTACGCAGCAGCCGCATGGTTTTCCCCTCAGACTGCGAGGCAGCTTCAAGCTGTTTCTCCAGTTCAGGAATTTTGCCGTACTGCAGTTCAGACATGCGTGCCAGATCGCCGACGCGACGCGCCTGTTCAATCGCAATCTTTGCCTGTTCCAGTTCTGATTTCAGCGTCTGAGTACCGGACAGCGATGCTTTCTCGGCTTTCCACTCTTCTTCTAATTCAGAATACTGCCGCTCTTTATCAGCAAGCTCGTCGTTGAGCATCTCCAGCCGTTTCTTACTGGCGTCATCAGACTCTTTCATCAGTGCCTGCTGCTCCAGCTTAAGCTGAATAATGCGGCGTTCGAGGCGATCCAGCTCTTCTGGTTTGGAGTCTATCTGCATACGAATGCTGGATGCTGCTTCGTCAATCAGGTCGATGGCTTTATCCGGCAACTGACGATCGGCAATGTAGCGATGCGACAGCGTGGCCGCTGCAACAATTGCCGGGTCGGTGATCTGAACATGGTGATGCAGTTCATAACGCTCTTTCAGGCCGCGCAGAATGGCAATGGTGTCTTCCACCGACGGCTCTGCGACAAACACTTTCTGGAAACGACGTTCCAGCGCAGCATCTTTTTCGATGTACTGGCGGTATTCATCAAGCGTGGTGGCACCAACGCAGTGCAGCTCGCCGCGAGCCAGCGCTGGTTTCAGCATGTTACCGGCGTCCATTGCGCCATCGGCTTTACCTGCGCCGACCATAGTATGCAGCTCATCGATAAACAGGATGACATTACCTTCCTGTTTAGAGAGATCGTTAAGAACGCCTTTCAGGCGCTCTTCAAATTCGCCGCGATACTTCGCACCGGCCACCAGCGCGCCCATATCCAGCGCCAGTACGCGGCGGCCTTTCAGCCCTTCCGGCACTTCACCATTGATAATGCGCTGCGCAAGCCCTTCAACGATGGCGGTTTTACCCACGCCGGGTTCGCCAATCAGCACCGGATTGTTTTTAGTACGGCGCTGAAGTACCTGAATGGTGCGGCGAATTTCTTCATCGCGCCCGATAACCGGATCGAGTTTGCCCTGCTCGGCACGCTCGGTCAGATCGATAGTGTATTTTTTCAGAGCCTGGCGTTGGTCTTCGGCACCCTGATCGTTCACGCTGTCGCCTCCGCGCATCTGTTCAATTGCCTGGGTAATATTTGCTGTTGTAGCGCCGGCCGACTTCAGTAAATCAGCCAGCGTGCCACGCGATTCAAGCGCAGCCAGAACGAACAGTTCGGACGAGATGAAGTTGTCGCCGCGTTTTTGCGCCAGCTTGTCGCACAGATTAAGGACGCGCACCAGATCCTGAGACGGCTGTACATCCCCACCGGTGCCTTCCACCTGCGGCAGACGGCTCAGCGCCTGCTCAATGGCGGTACGCAACTGACCGGCGTTAATACCGGCTGAGGTTAATAACGGACGAACGGAACCGCCTTCCTGATTAAGCAGGGCGCTCATAAGATGAAGGGGTTCGATAAACTGGTTGTCTTGCCCCAGCGCCAGGGACTGGGCGTCGGCAAGAGCAAGCTGGAATTTATTGGTAAGACGATCCAGACGCATAACTCCTCCCATAACAGGTCAAATTTGCTACTGGAGATTAAATGAGGTCATCCCTCAATTATTCAAGGTTAGAGACGCTAATTATGTAAGCGGGGAGTTATCCGCACTGGATCGTCTTGATTCAATAGGTTATATCAGCCAGATGAAACTTGCCAGGCGGCCTGTGGTTCTGTCGCGACGCCAGGAGAAAAAGGCGTCGGCTTCGCTGAAGGTGCAGCGGTCGCCGCCATAGACGGTAGTCACCCCTGCTGTAGCCAGACGCTGGCGCGCCAGTTGATAAATATTGGCCATGTATTTTTCGCCTTTCGGCGCGAACGCCGCGTCAGCCTGTACGTCATGCGCCATAAACGCTTCCCGGACCTCAGCGCCCACTTCGAAAGCATCTGGGCCGATGGCTGGCCCCATCCAGGCGATAAGGTTTTCCGGTGCGTCGGTAAAACAGGCGACGGTTTCTTCCAGAACGCCCTCGCAAAGGCCACGCCAGCCGGCATGGGCGGCGGCAACTTCGGTGCCGGCTCTGTTACAGAACAGCACCGGCAGGCAATCTGCGGTCATGACGGCGCAGACCGTGCCGCGCTGGTTAGTCCACGACGCATCAGCTCGCTTAGCAACGGGCGGTGCGCCGGTCAGCTTCAGCACGTCGCGGCCATGCACCTGCTCCAGCCATACCGGTTTTTGTGGGAAACCCGCCGCGCGATGAAGCCGTTCACGGTTCTCGTCAACATGCTGCTGATTATCCCCGCAGTGCGCGCCCAGATTGAGCGAGTCGTAAGGCGGCAGGCTCACCCCGCCGGTACGCGTTGAGCTGCACGCCCGCACGCCTTGCGGCAGCGGCCAGTCGGGAATAATCAGTGTCGTCATAGCCAGTCCACGCTGTCTTTGTGTTCTTCGTAATCGTTACGCAGCGCCTCGATAAGGTCGACCATATCCTGCGGGATTGGCGCGTTCCACTCCATCAGAATGCCGCTGATCGGATGATAAAGACGCAGCATGGTCGCGTGCAGCGCCTGACGGTCAAACTTGCGCAGCGTCTGAATAAAGGCTTCTGACGCCCCTTTCGGCGGACGCGGGCGGCCACCATAGAGCTGATCGCCCACCAGCGGATGGGTGATATGCGCCATATGAACGCGGATCTGGTGAGTACGCCCCGTTTCCAGCCGCAGACGCAGGCGGGTGTGGATACGGAAGTGCTCCATAATCCGATAATGCGTTACCGCCGGTTTGCCCATTGGGTGCACCGACATGTGGGTACGCTTGGTTGGGTGGCGGCTGATCGGCTGCTCCACCGTACCACCGGCAGTCATATGACCAATCGCTACCGCTTCGTATTCACGAGTAATTTCACGCAGCTGCAGCGCTTCTACCAGACGGGTCTGCGCTGGAACGGTTTTCGCTACTACCATCAGGCCGGTGGTGTCTTTATCCAGACGGTGAACGATACCGGCGCGCGGTACGTCAACGATAGGCGGATAGTAATGCAGCAACGCATTCAGGACCGTGCCGTCCGGATTACCGGCTCCTGGATGCACCACCAGATCGCGCGGCTTGTTGATGACGATAATGTCTTCGTCTTCATAAACGATATTCAGCGGAATATCCTGAGGTTCGAAACGCGCCTCTTCTTCTATCTCAGCATTGATAGCAACGCGTTCGCCGCCCAATACTTTCTCTTTCGGCTTGTCGCTGACGACGTCATTCACCAGTACGCGCTGGTCGAGGATCCATTCTTTTATGCGCGAACGTGAATAATCAGGGAACAATTCGGCCAAAGCCTGATCTAAGCGTTGACCGAGTTGACTCTCGGACACCGTTGCGGTGAGTTGTACTCGTTGTGCCATATACAGCTTCTTCGTTAACGTTGGGTTTTACGGCTTAGCCGTATAATATGTGCCTTGAAGTATGACGGGCATAGTGTGCTATTGTAGCTGGTCTTAATCGGGAGCAGGAACAGGTAAGTCTCCCGGAAACATTCTGAGGAAAGTCAAAACGTCATGACGCGCATGAAATATTTGTTGGCAGCTGCCACGTTGAGCCTTGCTCTGGCGGGCTGCTCCGGTTCTAAGGACGAGGTTCCTGATAATCCGCCCTCTGAAATCTACGCGACTGCTCAGCAAAAACTCCAGGACGGTAACTGGAAAGCAGCAATAACGCAACTGGAAGCGTTGGATAACCGCTATCCGTTTGGGCCGTACTCACAGCAGGTGCAGCTGGATTTGATCTACGCATATTATAAAAATGCCGATCTGCCGCTGGCTCAGGCTGCCATCGACCGCTTTATGCGTCTGAATCCGACTCACCCGAATATCGATTATGTAATCTATATGCGTGGCCTGACCAACATGGCGCTGGATGACAGCGCACTGCAGGGCTTCTTCGGCGTGGACCGCAGCGACCGCGATCCTCAGCGCGCGCGCGAGGCGTTCAACGACTTCTCTAAACTGGTGCGTGGCTATCCGAACAGCCAGTACGTGACCGACGCGTCTAAGCGCCTGGTCTATCTGAAAGATCGTCTGGCTAAGTATGAGCTTTCGGTCGCGCAATACTATACCGATCGTGGCGCATGGGTGGCTGTGACCAATCGCGTTGAAGGCATGCTGCGTAATTATCCGGATACGCAGGCGACTCGCGACGGCCTGAAGCTGATGGAAAACGCCTATCGTGAACTGCAGCTTAACGCGCAGGCAGACAAAGTGGCGAAAATCATCGCTGCCAATCCGAGCTGATAACGTCTGAACGCAAAAACGGCAGCCACTGGCTGCCGTTTTTTTATGCGATTTGTTGACCGCGTCATACAGGTCATCCCATCAACTATGGCCTGTTTTAATGGGCTTCTCAAGTTCTCTCTGCCTTCTCCCTGTCGGTAATCACAAAAAACATTCATTGACAAAAAGTGACGAAAAAAAGTGACTCGAATCACACATTTTGACCGTTGAGGCGTTATGCTGAAGTTACCAAGACGGAAAGACGAGAGGTAACATTTATGACAATGAACATTACCAGCAAGCAAATGGACATCACCCCGGCAATTCGCCAGCATGTCGCAGACCGTCTCGCCAAGCTCGAAAAATGGCAAACTCAGTTAATCAATCCGCATATCATTCTCTCTAAAGAGCCGCAGGGCTTTGTGGCCGATGCCACCATCAACACGCCAAACGGGCAACTGGTTGCCAGTGCGAAGCACGATGATATGTATGCCGCCATTAATGAGCTGATCACCAAGCTGGAGCGCCAGCTCAATAAGGTTCAGCACAAAGGCGAAGCTCGCCGTACTACCGGCTCCGTTAAAGACATGAGCCTCGTCGAGGAAGTCGAAGAAAAGGAAGAGTAGTCCCTCGCCTTTTTTTCATACGCGCCTACGGGCGCGTTTTTTATTGACACAAGGAAAACCCAGCGGGTACTTTACTGAGAGCAGCCAACAGAGATCCCCAATGAAATTACTTCCGTTTTTCTTCGCATTCTTTTTTACCTTCCCCTGAACGGGAGGCGTGTCGTCATGTGATAAAGAATGCGAAGACGAACAATAAAGCCTCCCACACCGGGAGGCTTTTTTTATTGATAACAAGAAAAAAGGTGGCGTTATGACAGCGGAAAACCCGTTACTGGCCCTGCGTGAGAAGATCAGCGCGCTGGATGAAAAATTACTGATGCTGCTGGCGGAGCGTCGCTTGCTGGCGGTTGAGGTGGGCAAAGCGAAACTGACTACTCATCGCCCGGTGCGGGATATCGATCGCGAGCGCGACCTGCTGGACCGCCTGATTCAGCTTGGTCAGAAGCAGCAGTTGGATGCGCACTACATCACTCGCCTGTTCCAGCTGATCATCGAAGATTCGGTGCTGACGCAGCAGGCGTTGCTCCAGCAGCATCTCAATAAAACCAATCCACGCTCGGCCCGGGTCGCGTTTCTTGGCCCGAAAGGTTCGTACTCTCACCTTGCGGCGCGCCAGTATGCCGCACGCCACTTTGATACGTTTATTGAGAGCGGCTGCGCAAAATTCCAGGACATCTTTCAGCAGGTTGAAACCGGCCAGGCCGATTACGCGGTGGTGCCGATTGAGAACACCAGCTCCGGTGCGATTAACGATGTCTACGATCTGCTCCAGCACACCAGCCTGTCGATTGTCAGCGAGCTGACCATTCCCATCGATCACTGCGTGCTGGTGTCTGGCACCACGACCCTTGAGCAAATCGACACGGTTTACAGCCATCCCCAGCCGTTCCAGCAGTGCAGCCAGTTTATTAATCGCTACCCGCACTGGAAAATTGAGTACTGCGAAAGCACCTCCGCCGCGATGGAGAAGGTCGCGCAGGCGAATTCGCCGCGCGTGGCTGCGCTCGGGAATGAAGCTGGCGGCGGCCTGTACGGGCTGCAGGTGCTGGAGCGTAACCTCGCCAACCAGACCCAGAATATTACCCGCTTCATCGTGCTGGCGCGTAAAGCCATCGACGTCTCGGATCAGGTTCCGGCGAAAACCACGCTGCTGATGGCGACCGGCCAGCAGGCAGGTGCGCTGGTTGAAGCGCTGCTGGTGCTGCGCAATCACAACCTGATCATGACCAAACTGGAGTCGCGCCCGATCAACGGCAACCCGTGGGAAGAGATGTTTTATCTCGATATCCAGGCGAACCTCGAATCAACCAGCATGCAGGCGGCCCTGCGCGAGCTGACCGCCATCACCCGTTCGCTGAAGGTGCTTGGCTGCTACCCGAGCGAGAACGTCGTCCCGGTCGACCCGGCTTAAGCTTCGCGGAACGGTCCTTTCTTCATCCCTGCCACCGCCACCGGCAGGGTGAAGATCGCCCCGGAGAGCGGGCGCGCCTGCAGCTCCTGTTCATCCATATTCTCCCGCGTGGTGGTGATATACAGGGTCTTCATCTGCTCGCCACCGAAGCACACCATCGTCGGACAGCGCACCGGCAGACGGTAGCTCTCCAGCTCCTCCCCCTGCGGTGAAAAGCGCGCAATGCGATAGCCGTCGAACAGCGCACTCCAGTAGCACCCTTCCACGTCCATAGCCGCGCCGTCAGGAATGCCCTCGCCTTCCGCAAAGGTTTTAAACGTCGCACGGGCGCCCGGTTCGCCGTTGTCATCAAGCGGCGTGCGCCAGATAATGCCGTTGGGCGTATCGGAGGTGTACATCCAGCGGCCGTCCGGGCTGAACGCCAGACCGTTGGCACCGTGGATGTCGCACTGGATGACATGCGGGGTCAGATCGTTATCAACCCTGACCAGCAGCGCGCCGTTGTAGTCTCCCGGCCCCCAGAAGGTGCCGGCGTAGAAGCGCCCGTGATGATCGGTGCCGCCGTCATTGAAACGCGCCAGCGCCGGATTGCTGGGGTTATCGCACACTTTAGTGACCAGCGTGCCGTTCTCGTCCGCCAGCCAGATGGCGCTGCGCATCGCGACGATAAACCCGCCCTGCTCACGCAGAGCAAAGCACCCTACCTCCTCCGGAAAGCGCAGCACCCGGTGATCGCCGCTTACCGGGTGATAGCGATGGATTTCTCCTTGAAGGATATCGGCCCACCACAGCGCCTGCGCTTCTTCCTGCCAGACCGGGCATTCCGGCAGATGCCCGATGTAATCGAATAGCGGTTGCGGTTCAGTCATGCTCACACTCCTGTTGCGAAAAAAAAGCCAGCGGGCTTCCCCACTGGCTTTTCAGTATATCCTGCTCTGGCATTACTGCCGGATATCGTTGGCCTGACGCAGCAACGAGCGGCTCTCGCTCTGGAAACGCGTGGCGTAGTCGCCAAACCAGTGCTCCACCTTGCGGAAGCTGTCGATAAACGCCTGCTTGTCGCCCTGCTCCAGCAGCGCAATGGCCTCCCCGAAGCGCTTGTAGTAGCGCTTGATCAGCGCGAGGTTATCCCCGGACGACATAATGATGTCGGCGTACAGCTGCGGATCCTGGGCAAACAGACGCCCGACCATCGCCAGCTCCAGACGGTAAATGGGCGATGACAGCGCCAGCAGCTGCTCCAGCTGAACGTTTTCTTCCGCCAGATGCAGACCGTAGGCGAACGTCGCGAAGTGGCGCAGCGCCTGAATAAACGCCATGTTCTGATCGTGCTCCACCGCGCTGATGCGGTGCAGACGCGCCCCCCAGACCTGAATCTGCTCCAGCAACCATTGATAGGCCTGCGGCTCGCGCCCGTCGCAGTACACCACCACCTGCTTGGCAAGGCTGCCGCTGTCCGGGCCAAACATCGGGTGCAGCCCCAGCACCGGGCCGGCGTGGGCTTTCAGCATCGCCTGCAGCGGACCATTCTTCACCGACGCCAGGTCAACCAGGATACAGTCCTCCGGCAGCGGCGGCAGCGCGGCAATTACCTCTTCGGTGACGTGGATTGGCACGCTGACGATCACCATACCCGCATCCTCTAACAGTGCCGGCGCGTTGTCCCAGTCGGCCTTTTCGAGAATGCGTACCTGATAACCCGACAGCGTGAGCATTTTCTCAAACAACTGCCCCATCTGCCCGCCACCGCCGACAATCACCACCGGCCGCAGCGCAGGGTGCAGCGTTTTAAAGCCTTTATCGTTCTCGCTGGAGTAGGACTCACGCATCACGCGGCGCAGCACGTCTTCAATCAGATCCGGCGGCACGCCAAGCTTTTCCGCTTCGGCACGGCGCGAGGCGAGCATTGAGGCTTCACGCTCCGGCACGTAAATCGGTAAACCGTACTGGCTTTTTACTTCGCCAACCTCAGCCACCAGCTCCAGTCGCTTTGCCAGCAGCGCCAGCAACGCTTTATCTACTTCATCAATTTGATCGCGTAACGCGGTCAGTTCTGCAGCCATGTGTGCCTCTTACCCGCGCCGTGCCGACAGGGCGTTATTCAGATCCTGATGAAGCTCGCTCAGCAGCGCTTCGGTGGTTTCCCAGCTGATACAGGCATCGGTCACCGACACGCCGTACTTCATGGCGCTGCGTGGCTGCTCGGAGGATTGATTACCTTCGTGCAGATGACTCTCAATCATCAGCCCGATAATCGAGCGGTTGCCGTCTTTGATTTGTGCGACCACGGATTCCGCCACCGCGGGCTGACGGCGGTAGTCTTTATTGGAGTTGCCGTGGCTGCAGTCCACCATCAGCGCCGGACGCAGACCCGCTTTTTCCATCTCCTGCTCGCACTGCGCAACATCCGCCGGGCTGTAGTTAGGCGCTTTGCCGCCGCGCAGGATCACATGCCCGTCCGGGTTGCCCTGGGTTTGCAGCAGGCAGACCTGGCCGGCCTGGTTGATACCCACAAAGCGGTGCGGCATTGCCGCAGCACGCATGGCGTTAATCGCCGTAGCAAGGCTGCCGTCGGTGCCGTTTTTGAAACCCACTGGCATCGACAGACCAGACGCCATTTCGCGGTGCGTCTGGGATTCGGTGGTACGCGCCCCGATAGCTGACCAGCTAAAGAGATCGCCGAGGTATTGCGGGCTGTTCGGATCCAGCGCTTCGGTCGCCAGCGGCAGACCGAGGTTGACCAGCTCCACCAGCAGACGACGCGCGATTTTCAGCCCGCCTTCCACGTCAAACGAGCCGTCCATATGCGGGTCGTTGATCAGCCCTTTCCAGCCCACGGTGGTACGTGGCTTTTCAAAATAGACGCGCATAACGAGGTAGAGACTATCGCTGACCTGTTCAGACAGGGTTTTGAAACGACGAGCATATTCAATCGCGGCTTCAGGATCGTGGATCGAGCAAGGTCCACACACCACCAGCAGACGCGGATCGCGACCGGCAATAATGTTCGAAATGGTCTGACGCGATTCGGCGATTTGCGCTTCCTGCGCCAGGCTAAGCGGGAATTCGGCTTTCAGCTGTTCCGGGGTGATGAGAATATGTTCGTCGGCGATATGTACGTTGTTCAGCGCGTCTTTTTGCATGATGGCGATCCTCGGTGTGCTCGTTTGCGATAGTCGTTCCTCGTAGAGGAGCCATCACAATAGCATAAGCGGTAAACATTTCAATCCAAAATCCGTACACTTATATTTACATTTCACATTTAATTGCCGCGATTAATCATGAAAATCGCGCCGTTCCGTAAACTTATAATTACACTCTTTCACGAGCGTCACTTTTTATTACCGCTGACGGCTAAATACGTGCTGGATCGCTATGCTTTAAGAATCTCTTCAGTAAGGAAACGCGCCCATGTTACGTTCGATGTTGCTCGCCATCGCTTTTGTCCTGACCGGCTGTCAGTTGACGCCTGCTCTCCCGGCTGCGGATGCCGGGAAAACCAACTGGTATCAGGCAGGGTATGACGATGCGATCGCCGGGGCGGTTGCTAAAGATAACGCGACCCTGGCGGCAAATTTTAACAATCTGAAACCGGACCGCAGCCGCTATCTGAAAGGCTATGCCAGCGGACAAAAGAAAATCTGTCAGCCTGATGCGCTTCACGCCCGGGGCGTGAACGGCAAGCTTTATCCCGCCAGCTGCGACGGGCTGAACAATGCCGGGCAGCTGCGCGAGGCATGGCAGCGTGGAATGGATCAGGGCGCCCGTGACGCCCTGGAGAAAAAATAACGCGCCGTGGCGACACGGCGCCTTGCGATCAGGTGGAAGATGAGTGGAGCGGCGCGGGTCTGGCACTGCGCCAGCGCAGAATATCAACGATAAAGAACAGCAGCATGCTGACCCCCATCACCGGCAGCGCAACGCCCAGTCCCAGGGTTATCAGCAGCGTCAGGCATTTCCCCCCGGTTCCCAGCACCTGCCATGCCTGGGTCACGGTTTGCGCCGGGCTGGCCGCCGCACCGGCAGGACGCTTGATCCACCACATCCGGTAGCCCACCACAATCATAACGCACAGCCCGATACCGAAAGCGATCAGCAATAGCTGGTTCGGTAACCCGAACAGCACGCCCATGTGCAGATCGACGCCCCAGCGCGTCAGCTTCGCCATTAACGGGAAGTCGGCAAAGTTAACCTTATCAACCACCGCCAGCGAAGCGCCGTCTACCGCCACGGCGTCCACCTGCGTTGGCCAGCCGCGGTCAATCTCGGTGACGGTCCACGCCTTGCCCGTTTCGCGCGGTGGGCGTATCTCCAGCATACCGGCATCAATACCCGCCTGGCGCGCTGCGGCCAGCACGCCGTCGAACTGCTGCGAGGCGATATGCAGCGTCGGCATGTCCGCCATATCGTGATGCATATGGTGTTCCGCATGGGGATCGTGCACCTCCGGTGTGGTGCCGTGCAGCGCGGTATTCACCTGCGGCGTCAGCCAGCCAAACGCGGTACGGAGCTTATCGACATTGCCCCCCGCCCACTGCGACCAGGTCAGACCGGTCGCCGAGAACAGCAGCATGCCCGCCAGCAGCGCCCAACCCAGCGTGACGTGCAGCCGCCGCGTGTTCTGGAAGCGGTTCTTCAGCACCTTGCGCGGGCGAGTCATCCACCACAGCACGATGCCCCCCAGCGCAGCGACCCACATCCAGGACGCCGCCAGCTCGCTGTAGAGACGCCCGGCATCACCAAGCAGCAGCGAGCGGTGCAGATAGTCAATCCACTGGCGCAGCGGCAAGATCCCGCTGGTGCCGTATACCGTCATGTCCCCGCGCACGTCCAGCGTGACCGGGTCGATAAAAACAGCGCGGTTTTCCGAAACACCCAGCGCCGGATCAGCATACATGACGCGCGTGGTTTCACCGGTTTTTGCCGCAGGACGCACGGCGTGCAGGCGCAGATGACCGCCGGTCACCTGCTGCGCAACGTCTATCTGCTCAGCCAGCGGATGCGCCGGTCCGCGCGCGTCGCTGAACAGTGCCCGGCTGTAGAATGCGTTTTCCAGCTGCGGCGTTGCCACATACAAGGTGCCGGAGAGCGCGGCGATGAAAATGAACGGACCGACGAACAGCCCGATATAGAAATGAATACGTCGCAACAGGGTTAACCACGCCTGTCGCGGAGTGCAGGTAGCCATACTTTTTCCTTAACGGATGAAAGCCAACGCGTTACGCCGGAGCGCAACGTTTGTACGTTATTAACGGGAGAAAGCAGGCAGGTGCGGCGGGGCGCGGGTATGGGGATAGAGCCAGGGAATAAACAGCCAGATCGAGAGAGTCGGTGGCGCAGGCGCGATGCGCTGAAGCCGCAGCGAGCCGCCCAGCATCACCACCGCCAGCATCAGCAGGCCCGGCATATGGGTGAGCAACACGCAGTAACCACATGCCCCGGCGTGCTCCATCAGCATCAATGCATCCTGATGCTGCTGGCTCAGCGTCGGCTCAGGCGCGTCATGATGCGCCATGCCTTCATGATGAGCGTGATGTTCCGGCATCATCATGCCCGGCATATCGTGATGCATCATCTGCACCGGCGAATGGGACGCCAGTTGCAGCGTAATCGACACCAGCGGCGCAAACACGATAAGCAGCATGGCGAACAGAGCCAGCCTTGCTGCTTGCAGTGTGGTTTTACGCGGCGTCATAACGTCTGTCGATCCGGAAAATGAAAAGTGCCGGCATTGTAGCGGATTTGCTGGCGCAGTGTTACGGCTGAGGCGCGCTGACCGGCGTTTTTACAAACGCGCAAAAAAAAAGCCTGGCAGATGCCAGGCTTTTTCAGTGGGATGTCGCGAAAGCGAATCTTAGTTAAGACGCTTTTATCTTACATCATTGATAAACATAATTCTTTCATTATAAACAGTTAGTTATATGTATCACTAGTGCAGCGAAATGCGGTCAAAAACATGCTGTGTGGGCAGTATGTGGACATTACCTGCAACCGTGCGCTAATCCGTTTGAAAACTACTTACCTGAGCCGAGTTTACCTATCGCGACCTCAATAATCTTGGTCAACGAGTCTAATTCACTTTTATCAAGTTTTCTTGATTCAAGGAGTTCGGTTGACTGACCAGAGTCTAATTTCCCGACTTGGGAACTTAGGCTAATTCTGTCTAAAACACTGCTTAAATCTGATTCTTTTCCAATAGATAAATAAAGTTTCACTATTGTCAAAATTTCTTCTCGAGAGCGTTTTATTGCTTCATAGTATCTGAATTCATCCATGGTAACTCTATACTGTTTTAAAAAGAAAAATGAAATCAATTCGATAAAAAACAAAACACCAAAATTTGGAAGTAACGATATTATTTGACGCATTACGTCGTTTGTAGGATTAAGAGTATGTGCTTGCGTATAGAAAAACACCAAACCACACAGAGAAAAAAGAATACCTAAAAAAAGATAAAGATTCCCCCTAACAAGAATTGTATTTGAAAGTCGCTCGGAACTTTTTATCAATTTCTTCAAATAATTTTCAAACGTTTCTTCTTCATTTTGACTCTCTGCCTCTGCTACCAATGCTGGAGCCACACGACCACTGCCGAAGCCCTCATCCTTATCTTCTTTTTCACCATATCCTGTAACCTTTAAAATAATCTTTTGCATTGGGGATATGCCATAAACCACTGTATAAATTATATCAAGTGATGTAACAAACAATACCTGAACACCAGTCGGCATTCTGTTTATTGCACCACCATCCCCAGCGAATAAAAATCTGAAGGTTGAATCTAACAAACCGAAATTAAATATGAAAAGAGAAATAACAAAGACGACTAATATCTCTATCATGTTGAACTTCCCCCTTTTCAACTTAAAATAGATTATATAATCCTCTTTTGTCACCTCTACCTCGTTTCCCTCAGAACTCATGACTCAACCTCACAATAATTAGAAATAGGATTCAATAACGCAGCCTCTTCCAAATGATCGGGAGCGAAATGAGAATACCTCATCGTTTCCCTTATATTGGAATGCCCTAAAATTCGCTGGAGAACCAATATATTACCTCCATTCATCATGAAATGAGATGCAAAAGTATGACGCAGCACATGCGTCATCTGCCCCTCAGCTAACTTAATATCGGTCAGGGCGAGCATTTTCTTAAATTCTTGATAGCATGGCTGGAACATTTTCCCCTGCAAAGGAGACAACTCGTCATACAACCAACGAGGAATAGGTACTGTGCGGTTTTTCTTACCCTTGGTTTTCGTGAAAGTCAGCTTGTGGGGTGAAAGCTGTGAACGTGTAAGACGCTCAGCCTCGCTCCAGCGAGCGCCGGTCGCCAGGCAAACTTTGACGATACGAGTTAAGTTAATTTTTCCGTATGACTCACAAGCGTTGAGTACTTCGTGAATTTGTGGCTGGGTAAGCCACGACATTTCTTTTTCAGCCTCTTTGAAAACTCGGACGCCCTCGAGAGGGTTTGGCAGTCTCCACTCACCCAACCGCTTCAGCTCGTTGAAAACAGCTTCGAGATATTGCTGCTCTCGATTCACAGTCACAGGTTTCGCAATCCATTTCTCAGGATTTGCATGATAGCCATTGTCGATTTCACCTTTCAGGCGTTTGTCTCGATAATGGGCAAAATCTTTCGCTGTTAGTTGAGCTGCGACCGGATCACCAAGACCACGGCAAACAATATGCAGTTTGGCCAAACGTGACTTACTGGCTGTAAGAGACTGACCGTGCAGGTCATGCCATAGCTCAATGAGTTCGCTTAAGCGCCTGCGGTCGTCTTTTTCCCCCATCCACGGCTTATTTTGCGCCTCTTCCCGGTAATAATGTTCGAATGCAACTGCTTCACCTTTGGTTGAAAACTTCTTTCTCACGCGGCGGCTGTGGGCACCGTCAACACGGAAATCACAAAGCCATTCACCAGAGGCTAGTTTTTTTATCGCCATAATTCTTTTAGTTGGTTCTGCTCAGAGTGAGGTGTACCAGACCAATGCATTCGACCTCTGATACTGCACACTGAAAATCAGTACCCGAGTTGCTTACTTTGATTTTGTTGCCCGGAATTCTCGCAACATCATAAATGTCATGATCGCCATCAATGCTCAGAAGCCAACGCCCGTTAGAGATATCAGTCGTATCGAAATCAACAATCCATGAGTTCTGCCCCTTACAAACGTATTTAGGACTCGTTACAGTGTCTGAGAGAAGTGATTTATCAACTATCCATTTGTCATTTTCTACCAGGTTACCAGCAAAAATATCGAAGCGGGTTAAGGTCTTCATTTTGGCTTGCGTGTGATCTGTATCGTACTTACTGCCCTTACCTGTGGCCAACCAGCGAAGTGACACTCCGGTATCCAGAGCACAAGCAACTACCACATCCCCAGGAAAGTAATCTCGTCTTATCCATGTACTGATCGTCCCAGATGACAGTTCATGCATATCGCCAAGCTGTTTTTGCATAGTGAAACCATAAGCGTCCAGCATGCGCTGTAACACAGCTTTCCCACCTTGTAGTTCTTCTAGTTTCATCTTAAAAATCCGAGTAATCGCAAAAATCCAATTTGACACCTTAAATAAACAAGGTTAGATTTTGCTTGAACCTGAAAAATGCACGCCAATGCACGGTAATAACACTTAACCGAGGATGATCACTTATGACTCCACAAATTGCAATCCCGTCCGGCGCGGACCTAATGACTTATGACGAGTTTGCTGAGCGCTACGGATACAGCATTCGCACAGTAAAACAGATGGTTGCCGATGGTGACCTTCTGTTGATGCCTCGTAAAAAAGACGGTGGTGCTGCGCGTATCAACATGATTGCGTTCCGTGCTCGCCTACTGGCTCAAGGCCTTAACTGCCGCTATGTAACTTCTTAGAAACTCGATTATTTAAGATTAAAAGGGAAAGTGCATGTTTGATTTTCGAGTTTCCAAACAAATCCATTTTGATGAAGCATGCCGCGTTTTCGCGCAGCGCCATAACCTTTCGAAGCTGGCAAAGCGCGCCGGTATGAACGTTCAGACTTTACGCAATAAGTTGAACCCGGAGCAGCCGCATCAGCTTTACCCGGCTGACATCTGGATGCTTACCGATCTGACCGAGGATTCAACTCTCGTTGACGGCTTTCTCGCTCAGATGCACTGCCTGCCATGCGTGCCGGTGAATGAAATGGCGAAGGATAAGATGCAGACCTATCTCATGCGAGCAATGGGCGCGCTGGGAGAAGTCGCCAGCAGTGCAACATCAGAGGAGCGTCTGACGGTAGCGCGTAAGCACGGCATGGTGGAGAGCATCAACTCAGGGATTCGCATGCTGTCACTGACAGCTTTAGCGTTACAGGCGCGCATCCAAGCAAATCCGGCCATTGCCAGCGTCGCCGATACCGTAAGCGGCATTGGTGCCGGCTTCGGCATGATTTAGGGGGCCAGGTGAATAACGAACCGTCTTTTGCTTCGCTGCTGGTAAAGCAAAGCCCGTCACCGCTTTTCGGTCACGGCTGGATTATGGGAACAAATGGTAAGCGCTGGCACCCAAGCCGCGATCAGTCAGGGTTGTTAAATGACTTGCAGGCAAAGCCAAAAGCGCATGCGTTTAAGCGTCTGTTGAATATGTTTAAGGGGTCAAAATGAACGGATTAAATACCGCCGCTCAGAAAGCACCGGCAGCCAAGTTATTTAACAAGCCTGATTATCACCGCGAACAACCTGCGACCATGACCGGCGAAGAGTGCTTTGCGCGGTTTCATCAGAAATTAAAGGCTACGGAAAATCGCGCGCTGCGCAATTTCAATAAGCTGGATGAGAATTTCAAATTCGTAGTAATGACCCTGGCTAATCGCCTGGTGCCTGGCACTTTTCGTGCTGATGAAGTAGGCCAGCCGTTTGAGTATTTCGACGTTGAACGCCGCCGGGTGATTATCAAGGCCATGAACGAGATTACCCGCTGGGGAAGCATTCTGCCCCGCAGATTTTCACCACACGAATGCATCGTAGCTAAATAACCGAAACCTCAATTTATGGCGTAAACCCGCCGGGCATTCTTTTGCCAAAAATCTGGAGATCCACCCATGAAAAATACCGAAGTTCGTAATACCAAAATAGGCGCAGACGATGCCGGGCTGCTTTCCATGTTGACCGCTGCCCGCCTCGACGAGCGCTGTGGCCGCGCTGATGTAATGGCGGCGCGTTTAGAAAAGTTGGCCCTGTTCATCAAACAAGGGGAGCTGAACGGGACCGAAGCTGCGGAGCTTCTCTGCGTAGAGGCTCAAATCATTCTCAACGAGGCTCAGGAAATTAACTGATGGCTGACGTAATCGATGGAGTTCAGGAGCGCGAGCAGGCAGAACGCGAGCGCCATATCAATAACGCGCGTAGCCGAGTGGCTGCGCCTTCCCGCTTCACCTGCGAGGAGTGCGATGCGCCCATTCCTGAGGCGCGCCGCATAGCGGTATCGGGGGTGCAGTGCTGTGTTACCTGTCAGGAAATCGCTGAGCTGAAAGGCAGGCACTACAAGGGGGCGGTATGAGCGATATCACATCCTGCCAGGCCGAAATTAAAGAGGATCAGAAAGGCGTTTGTAACGGGGAAGCGTTCCCTGAATGCAACCGGGTGTGTCAGTCGCCTCGGCCTTGTGCGCCCATAGCGGCGTCAAGTCTCCAGAAATTAGCTCAGATACAAAATCCCCGAAATCATCCGGCACAAGAAACAACGATGTGTTCACAGGGATATGACTTTTGTCATAGCAAAACAGATGCACAGCCTCCCGAGAGCAGTGAACAGCAATATGAATATCTGACGCTAGCTCTGCCCAGGAAGACCAGTCACCGAGTGCAGATCTATGGCCGCGTTCGAAATACTCCAGCTCAGTTTTTACCGCTTGCTGAATTGTTTCTGACCATGCTGCACGAACAGGCCATTCAGATGGTAAATGACGAGTCACACGACGTGCGAGGTCGTTTCGATACATTTTCTCGCGCGGCCATCGATCTTGTAAGTGCGATGGGCACGCACTCAACAGAACTGAGCAGCAATGTATAAGGTCGTTTGCACCGGCCAGCCTGTATTTGACGGTGCAATCCACGGGCTGGCTAACGAAATCAATACCCTCAATGTATCGCGTATCTGTCTTGTGATGTGTTTCATGCAGATCTTTAACCACATTATCCCCTTTAAAAATGAGTTGTGATGATACCTGAACAGACAGTGCCTGAAGGGTTTGAATACTGGTGGAATTTGCCTGTACAGGCAATAGCCAGCCCATATCCTACCTACGCAGAACAGTATCGCCGCGATCGTCTGATTGCGGCTTTGCTGCATGCAAAAGAGGCTCTTTCTTTACAGCCGGAGTGTGTACGCTATGAAGTGCTGCGCACCGCTGACGCGCTGGAAAAGCACCAGAATGCAGAGCGAGCTAATGCCTTCCTGATTAACTTCTGCAGGAAGGCATTGCCGCGCCTTGAATTGGTGAACCAAAAGTACATGATCGGTGATATTACCAGCCAGGTATCAGGTGCTGTTTTTGCCGGTCATTTTGATACCAGCATCATGCAGTACATGGCCTCGCGACTGGTTAACATGGTTGCGCGTTTCAACCGCCTCCCCGATATGTCGAAAGCAGATGTTGACCTGCTGGCGGCAGACATCGCCAACTTTATCCGCTCTGAGCTTGCCGACATTAACGACGATGCCGGCAGTGACCTGAAAACACTGCACGCCTGGTATATGCGCGCCGGTTTGATTTGCCTGCAGTTCAATATCACCCCTCCGCTCTGGGATCGCGTCACGAAAAAATATTTCTCTGAGGATGAAATCAGCCCGGCTGTAATGCGCATGTTTAATGAGGTGTGGTGGCGTGGCCGGCTGCGTCGCGTTGCTGCCTCGTGGCGTGAGCACCTTCAAATAGCGATAGGAAATGTCAGCAAGAAAAAGCACGCTTACGCGAGTAAAGGCTGCGTGGCCGAATGGCGCGAGCAGAAACGCCGCACGCGTGAGTTTCTCAAGGGGCTCGAGCTTGAGGATGAAGAAGGAAACCGCATAAGCCTGATCGAGAAGTATGACGGTTCGGTCGCTAACCCTGCCATACGCCGCTGTGAACTAATGGCGCGCATCCGTGGTTTCGAAAATATCTGTAATGAGCTCGGCTATGTGGGTGAGTTCTACACCCTGACCGCGCCGTCGAAGTATCACGCCACGACGAAAGCGGGCTATCGAAACCATAAATGGAAAGGTGACAGCCCGTCAGACACTCAGGGTTATCTAACCAATCTTTGGGCGAAGGTTCGCGCCAAGCTTCACCGCGAAGATGTTCGAATTTTCGGTATTCGCGTCGCTGAGCCGCATCACGACGGCACGCCGCACTGGCATATGCTGGTCTTTATGATGCCCGAGGACGTGGAGCGCGTGCGCCGCGTCATGCGTGATTATGCGTTCCTTGAGGATGGTCACGAACTGAAAAGCGATAAAGCTCAGAAGGCTCGCTTTCACGCCGAGGCTATCGATCCTGAGAAAGGCAGCGCAACCGGGTACATCGCAAAATACATTTCCAAAAACATTGACGGCTATGCGCTCGATGGCGAAACCGACGACGAAAGCGGCGAGCTGCTGAAAGAGTCCGCGCCAGCGGTTTCCGCCTGGGCTGCCCGCTGGCATATCCGCCAGTTTCAGTTTATCGGTGGCGCACCGGTGACGGTCTATCGCGAGCTGCGCCGGATGGCTGACACCGAAACCGCCCACGCTCTGAGCGTAGAATTTGCCGCTGTGCATGACGCAGCTGATGCGGGTGACTGGGCTGGTTACGTTAACGCACAGGGCGGGCCGTTCGTTCGTCGCGATGAATTGCAGGTTCGTACACTCTATGAGGCGCGCACTGAGTTCAATCAGTACGGCGAGGAGACCGTAAGCATTCGCGGGGTCTATGACGTCGCTGTCGGTGCTGGTTCCCCTATCCTTACCCGCCTTACCCAATGGAAAATCGTGCCAAAGCGTGCGCGGTTTGAGGGGGTTGACCTTAAGGGCGCTCCTGCGCCCTCTCGGAGTTCTGTCAATAACTGTACGGGAAGCGAAAGCGATCCGCCGGCAGTCGATTTATCGAAACCGCTGAGCAGAAGCGAAAAAAGGTTGCTGGCCGCGCGGCTACGGAAGAAAAAGCCGGTTTCGGGTGAGAAATTTTCACCAGGCAAGCCCTGCCAGGCGAAGGTAATCGAGCGCATTATCGACGAGATCAAGTTGACCGTGGGGGTTGAGATCTCCCGTGGCGAAGCGGTGCACCTTATGGCTGGCGGGAAATATAATTTCGGCGGGAAATGGTTGCGTGGTTCACTTAATGGCGAGCTTTTCGCAGTAACTCCGCCTAAAAATTATCAGTATCAAGCTAAAGCTAAGGAAATTCTGAATAAAGTTGCTGAACTATCCGTACGCAAAAGAGCTGTTTGAATATTAAATTCTCGGTTTATCATGCACATAACAAGCGTAAAGATAACGTATTTCCGCTTCCCAAAAATTGCGCACGCGCGCTACTGTATATATATACAGTAAAAATGGGAGGTAATTATGGTCGCTGAACAATTCAGCCGTACGCAGCAAAAGCTCGAATTTGTGCAATTTATTGCTGAAATTTCGCTGATAGCAAATTGTAAGCCGTCAGAGCTTAAGCTTGCGCTCAACCTCATTGCAGACCTTGCAACCATTGAAAACTCCGAGCCTAATCAGTCAGCTACAGGAAGGCGTTAGTGCTATGGCTAATACGGATTCGAATTATCAGATCGTTTACCGAGGCGAGCGCCTGGAACATTTCATTCCGGGCGGTTGGGTTTTCTTCCAGCGGCTCAAAGAATACGGGGGCGGTTACTGGATGGGCCAGACCTTCGAGGATGGCTTTGTGTTTGGAATGGAGCGGCCTGTGTCTTTGAATGAGGGATTGCGTTACCTAACGGTTGTAACGGCCGTCGCAAACCAGCCAGACTTCGATGATGATTTCACTTTAATTTAGAATTGGTGTCGGGCTTTCCAATCTGATAACTAACTTAAATGGTTGAAATTGCTACTAATTTATCTTTAGTGCACCTGCTAATTTAAAGTTGAAACTTATATGGGTTATCTGTAGTATTTCGGCGCCGTTGAAGTTGACGGTTTGACTTGTTACAGGTAGTTTGATAGGTACAGCTTTCCCGATATGAAAGCTAAGGGGGATTAAATGTACAATCCGATTCAAGTTGTTAATAAATTTATCCAGTTAGCAATCGAATCTGGTAGACCCCTCACGCACATGCAAATCCAAAAGCTTTTATATATAGCTCATGGGTTTAGTTTGGCATTTTACAATAAGCCATTACTCAGCGACCCTGTGTGTGCGTGGAAATACGGTCCTGTGATTCCGTCTGTTTACTCTACTTTGAGGAATTATGGCGCGAATCCCATTAACAGGCCTGTCGGAGTCTATGTCCCTGACGTTGATGAAGGTACAAGCTCTTTCCTGAAAATGATTTACGACACTTATGGCAAACTTTCAGGCATTGAATTGTCAGAGTTCACGCATCGTGCGAACACGCCATGGTCAGTAACCTGGCAGGCAGGGGAAGAGATTATCAACGATAATCTCATCAAAGCGTATTACGAGCGCTTGCTCACTAATGATGCTTCTTGCATCGGCCTTTAAAAAAAACATATCATTAGCCCCGTTACCGAAGCGGGGCTTTTCGTATGTCTAATGATTTCTTAAACGACGAATTTATTAAAAAAGCGTTAAAAAATTCAATAATTCAGTTAAGAAATACAGTTCCCCCATCTCCAGTTGAAGATTCCGCTTCTTCAAGCGAGGCACCTCCCCCTGCTCCGGAGCAAGAGAAAGACCCTGCGAACACAGACCGTGCTTCAGAGTCAGACAATCCTGCGGGTGCCAAAACCTCAAATGCCCAGGAAGAAGCTGAGGCTTATAAAAATCCTGATCAAGCTGAAACCGATAAAATTCAAGACCTCGAACTTGCATCTTTTCGACACAAAGAGCGTTTAAGAGGTATTGAGATAGGAAAATTGCAGGAAGAAATAGAGAACCAAAAAGCCCATAATCGCAACCATAATGCTATCGCTCGCGGTAGAAAAATTGATAATCGGCTGCGATTACAAATGGCAAGTGCGACTTTCAAATTCATGCAGTATTGGTGTTCGTTTGTTGCATTGATTGTTTTCATTTACGTGGCAAAGAAAGACGGCCTAATAGACCCAAATGTTGTAATCGCACTGCTGGGAACCAGTACAATTAGTATTGTCGGTCTAGTGGGATTCGTGGTTAGTGGGCTGTTCAAGGCGAACAGAGAAGGCGATAAAAAAGAATAATTGAGCTCTGCATGTTCAGGGTGCATTAAATTGCATGCAAACTAACCGCATCGAAATCATCAGGCACGCCACTATTGGCGGGCTTTTTCATTAGATATGCAGATGCATTAAAAGCGCCCCATGAAGCGGGCAGGCGTGGCGGGGATAGCATTGCGCGCTGGCGGTATGTTGTATATTAATTTTGCTTTATCGTAGTTGATATTAGATGCTTGTTGTGCTGTTATGGAGTACAAGCAATGCTCATCTTTCAAGTAAGGTCGGATTATGGAACGGGCCACCAACTCGCAAGATGATTTGACTAATTGCTTTTCAGATTATTGATTCATTAAAAAATCACCCTGCTTATCTATAGATTTTTACTCTATCTATGCCATTAAACATTCTGTAGTCATTAAATAAGAATCACAAGGAGAGATAATGAATTGCAGCGAGGCGTTTTATTCAAAATCAAATAAAGAAAACACATTACATCAAAGGGTTAAATTATCTCGAATTGTATTAGCGAAAGGTATCGCTAAAAAAAACGAACTGATAGAGTTTTTAAGGCAGGAGCTTAAGGAGGCATTTGAATGCGAGGTTAAATTCTGGGTTCAAGGATCATATAAAAGCCATACACTAATAAAGCCTGTTGATAAATTTTCCTCATATGATATCGACGTTGGCATATATCTATTTCTTGATGCAGAAAATGAAGGCATTGATTCAAAAGATGTAAAGGAAGTATTAAGAGATGCTCTTGCATCATATTGTTCAATTAACCATGAAGCTGAACTACAGAAATCAAAAAACGCTTGCGAGGGTTTGAAGTTCTCAGGATTACTGACCATCGACACTCCTATTTATTATAAAACAGGCACGACAGTAAAACTCGCAACCGATCAGGGTTGGAGTGACAGCGATCCAAAGTCGATACAGGGATGGCTTACTTTCAAATACGAAAAGAAAAATGAAAGATCTTTAATGAAACGACTTGTTCGTTACTTTAAGGCTTGGATCAATGTAAAATGGCAGAATAAGAAATTTAAAAAAATCCCATCATTAGCTGTCAATATTCTGGTTGCTAATCATATGAAAATATATGACCGAGAAGATGAAAGTTTCATTTATACAGCAATGAGTATATGCGATGAACTGGAATCTACTCTGATCGTTAGAAACCCTACAAATAACTTAAATGTTTTAATAATGTCAGATGAAGACGAAGTTTTTGCTCACAGCCAACTGGATGAATTGAAGAGAGTTTGCGCTGATTGCATAGGTGCTGATGAAGTAACTAAAGGTTTGCGATTTTCAATTCTTTTTGAACACTACTTCCCTTCGGTTTCTTTAAGTAGTGAAACAGAAAGTGCCGGGGTACCGGCTTTGACTTACGTTCCTGAAGTTTCAGTATGCAGATATAATAAAGATGGAGAGCATATAGAAACTGTGCTTACAGATAAAATAACTGTTAACAAAGGGGATTCACTCACATTTACTATTTGTAATCAGGGCTCATTCAATCCATATTCCATGGCTCAATGGACAGTAAGAAACACAGGCCATCAAGCGAACGATGCAAATGACATCGGTCATTCTGTTATCGGAAAAATTAATGAATCTCATAAAAGAGAAACGGCATACACAGGACCACACATTATGGAATGCTTAATACAACACAATGGTGCCATCCAAGGTGTAAAAGCAATAAGAGTTGATGTAAAACCAGCGCGATTAGTTAAGCGACCCGTTAAAAAGTTCTGGAGAAAATAATATGTGGGCACTTGTTCCTGCAAAATTTAAATATAGTCTTGCGACAGCAGTCTCGCTTTTTCTTTATTTTATTTATAGCGAATGTGTTGATCTTCCATTTCTAAAAGCATTTTCTTATACGATAACCTCCTTGACTTTCTTGGCGTGGTTATTTGGAAAATACTTATGGAAATACTGCTATTTAGATTACTTTAAAGAGCATTTCTGCCCTAACTTTAATGGTGAGTGGATAGCATCAGTCTCCTCAAATTATAATGGAAACACAGTAGTACAATTCCCGATAAAAATTGAGGCTGATTTTTTTTCGATCAAAATGAGAGGTGATACTACTATTGGGAGAAGTTATGCGCCATATTGTAGAGTTATGAGAGCGGAAGATGATAGTTTTGAGCTTTTATATATGTTCAAAGTTACAAATGACATCCCTTCTGATTCTGATACTAATTTTTATGAAGGAGCAGCAAGGTTACGAGTGATAGACATAAAAACCATGAGTATGAGGGGGGTGTTTTGGACGAATCGTTGCTGGCAGAACCGGAAAAATACAGCAGGCGTAATAACCCTTTCTCGGGTGAGTTAATTTTTTGATGTGGGTTAGCGTATAAATTCACGCAAGTTATCAACAAGTTAAAATAATTTTTAGCCTCAACATATACTACGAAACAAGATCATAAAGAAGTTATGCCATCCGAACACACCATAACTTCTTTAACTTAACTTTAGTCGAGACTATAAGTTTTAAAACTAATGATATCTATACCGAGCCAGTTATTAATCTCTTTAAATTTTTCTTGTAGCGGGGTTAATTCGTTACGCACAAATACTCGAGCGACCTTCTCTATATCACCCAGTGAACCGACGTTCTCAGGCTTGCCGCCCATGAGCTGGAACGGGATGCGGTGTGCATCGAGCATATCGGCGGCGCTCACTTTCTTGATGTTAAAAAAGTCATCTTTGGTCGCGACCTCGCTCAGCGGCACAATTTTAATCCCGTCAGGCTTTCCGTTCGGCGCATAGAAAAACAGGTTCTTAAAATTGCCAAGCCCTTTCGAGTTACGCATCGCGTCGCGCAGCGCCTCGACGTCGGTGCTACTTTGCGCCGAGTCGGTCACGTACATGATGTACCCCGCGTGAGCGCCGTTCTGGTAATACTTCCGGCGAAAAAGCGTTGCCGCTTCATTAAGCCAGGCGGAATTAAGCGCGCTCAGATATTCCGGCAGCCCGTAAATCTCCTGGTTGATGTCAGGCTCCAGCAGGTGGAATACCGAACCGGGCGCGAAAGGCTGCGGCAGGTCGAACGATGGCACCCACCAGTAAACGTCCGGGTCAACACCGCGCCGGGTGTATTTCGCCGGCGATGCTTCGAGCTTCATCACGCGCCCGGTGGCGCTGAAACGCTGCTCCAGAAAAGCGTTACCAAACACGAGAAAATCGAGCACAAAGCGGCTGAAATCCTGTTGTGATAACAGCGGGTGCGGAATGAAAGTTGAGGCCAGAATATTACGCTTCACGTAAATTGGTGAGCTGTGATGCACTGCCGCGCGCAGGCTTTTAGCAAGCCCGGTAAAACTCACCGGCGGCTCATACCAGCGCCCGTTACTGATACACTCCACATAATCCAGAATATCGCGGCGATCGAGTACCGCCGACGGCTCACCGAAAGTAAAAGCCTGCATGTTCTGGCTGTCTGCCGTCATCTTCTGCGTGCTCTTTTGCTGTGCGCGCTGACGCCTGTTTCGCTTACTCATTTAGTTAAACTCCAGAATGGAAGATGATGCATTGCCGCTGCCGGCTGTCAGTGGTTCGTTAAGCAGTGCGTGCATGATTGCCCAGGCTACGTCTGCGTGGCTTGCTTCCTCGCTGCGGCTGGCCTCATAGGTTGAGCTGCGGCCGCTGCCGGTCATGGTTTTACGGATAGCCATAAATGACTGCGTGATGTCGGTCGCGGCGACGTCATACTCCAGACAGCCGCGGGTGATGGTGTCTTTTGCCTTGAGCACCATCGCGGTCTTAACTTCAGGGCTGTAGCGGATCTCACGCGCGGCGGGCCAGAACGCACGCACAAGCTGAAACACGCCCTGTCCGATGCCGGTCGCATCGATGCCGATATACTCGACGTGATATTTCTCGGTGAGCTTGCGGATAGAGTCGGCCTGCGTGGCGAAGTCCATGCCTTTCCATTGATGGCGCTCCAGCACGCGGAATTTCCCGCCGGAAACCAGCGGCGGTGCCAGTACCGCGCACCCGGCGCTGTCGCCGGTGTGTGACGGGTCGTAACCAATCCAGACCGGGCGATACCCGAAAGGACGATCGGCAAACGGGGCGACGTCGTGCCATTCCTCCAGGCTGTCCACCATGCAGCGCTGCAGCTCCTCGAACGGAAAGACTGACGCTTTATCGTCAACGAATTCGCACATAAACAGGTTGCGGAAATCCTCTGCGCTGTTCTCCCGGCGCAGGGCGTCCAGATCGAAAAGGCTGCACCCGCCGGCGAGCGCGTCCTCAATGGTGACGATCTGTCGCCACTGACCATCCGCACACGCCACGCCACCGGCAAGCGCGGCGTGACTGATGTCAATGTCAACACGTTCACTGGCGCTGGTTCGCCCCTTGTTAAACAGTTCACCAGACCAGAACGGATAAGCACCATGCCCCAGCGTCGAGGGGGTCGAGAAGTAGGTCGAGCGCAGGTGTTTTTGTGACGCCATGCCCGAGGCCACTTTGCGCAGCCGTTGAAAGTTCGGTATCCAGAAAATCTCATCGACGTACAGGTCGCCGTTATGACTCTGCGCGGTGTTGGAGTTTGTGCCGAGGAAAATGAGCTTTGCGCCGTTGTTGCCGATGACGATCGGGTCGCCGGTCAGCTCCACGTCAACATGACGGGCGAACTGGATAATGTATTCCCGGAATACATACGCCTGCGTTTTACTGGCCGACAGGAAAATCTGGTTATGTCCGGTCTTGAGCGCACGCAGCAGCGCCTCGCGGGAGAAATAGAACGTCGCGCCAATCTGGCGGGATTTCAGAATGTCGCGGATACGGTGCGACAGCCCGGCGCGGTACCAGTTGAGCTGATACTCGAATGACTCCTCGAAAAATATTTCATCCAGCTTCGCGATAGCCTCCTCGCTGAAAAAATTCTTTGTCGGCTTCTTCCGGTCGCCTTTGTTGCGGTTGGCGACGTTCGGATTTAAATCCGCCTCGCTGCCGGTCTGACCGTAGCGGTTGATGCGCGCAAAGCGCTCCATCTGTCGTGACAGGAAGTCAGCGACTTTGAAGTCGTGCGCCGTCAGGTCGGGCTTTGCATAAAGCTGAATCAGCCGCGCCTCCAGGCTGCTCTCAACCCGGTTAATCGGTGCCACATCATCCCACGCGTCGCGTTGCTTCCAGCTCTGCACGGTCGGGCGTTTGGTTTTCAGCATTTCCGCGATTTGCGGCACGGAAAAACCCTGCCAGTAAAGCAGCGCCGCCTGCCGTCGCGGATCCTGTAATAGCGTTGTGTCGGTGGTGATGGTCATTGAGTGCCTCGCCGTAATGAAGTCAGGGCAAGACTACTCAGGCGGGCTTTTCTGTTCGCTAAAGTGCTGTTGTATCAGGGGTAAGCCATCCGGGTTAGATGGCGGTTGAGGGAGCGTGTCGGGAAACTACGCCTGACCAAAAACCGTGAATCTTTCACTCACAATCAGGACTCCTGACGATGGCAAAAAAACTTTCAAAATTCTTCCGCATCGGCGTCGAGGGTGACACCTGCGACGGGCGCGTTATCAGCGCTACCGATATTCAGGAAATGGCGGCGTCGTTTGACCCTCGCGTCTACGGTTGCCGCATTAACCTTGAACACCTGCGCGGCATCCTCCCGGACGGCGTTTTTAATCGTTACGGCGATGTGGTCGAGCTGAAGGCCGAAAAGATTGACGACGATTCGGCGCTCAACGGCAAGTGGGCTCTGTTCGGTAAAATCGCGCCCCTCGACAATCTGGTTGAAATCGTCAGCAAAGGCCAGAAGGTTTACACCTCAATGGAGATCCAGCCCAACTTTGCCAATACCGGCAAATGCTATCTGGTTGGCCTGGCTGTTACTGATGACCCGGCAAGCCTCGGTACTGAGTATCTGGAGTTTTGCGGCAAGGCGAAGCACAACCCCCTCAACCGCTTCAAAACCGATCCGGGCAACATCATTTCCGTGGCAACCCTGGCCAGTCTGGAATTTGAAGATGAACCCGCCCCGATGTTCACCGCCCTTACCGACAAAGTGAAAGCCATTTTCGGACGCAAACAGGCCAGCGATGACGCACGGCTGAACGACGTGCACGAAGCGGTGACCACTATCGGTGAGTATGTGCAGGAAAACCTCAGCGCAACCGAGCAGCGCATCGCCGATCTGGAAACGCGTTTTTCCACGCTGGAGCAGGACATCACCGGCAAGGTTGAGCAGACCAGCCAGGACTTTAACGCGCTGAAAACCTCGCTTGATAACACCGAAAGCAACACGCAGCCGCGCCGCACTCTTTCCACCGGCGGCGGTGGTGATGCGGCGCTGACTAACTGCTGAGTGCAGTTATCACCCGGTGAAATAAACCCGATTACCCACTGATTTCAGGAAATAAGAATGCGTAAAGAAACCCGCTTCAAATTTAATGCTTACCTTTCCCGCGTTGCTGAGCTGTCTGGCATCGATGTCGGCGATGTTTCGAAAAAATTCACGGTTGATCCGTCTGTCACGCAGACCCTGATGGATACCGTGCAGGATACCTCTGAGTTTCTGACGCGCATCAACATCGTGCCGGTTGATGAGCTCAAGGGGGAAAAAGTCGGTGTGGGCGTGACCGGCTCTATTGCCAGCACCACTGACACCGCCGGCGGTAAGGAGCGCCAGACGGAGGACTTTTCGAAGCTGGAATCGAACAAGTACGAGTGCGATCAGATTAACTTCGATTTCCATATCCGTTACAAAACGCTCGACCTGTGGGCGCGCTTTCAGGATTTCCAGCTGCGTATCCGCAACGCCATCATTAAACGCCAGGCGCTGGACTTCATTGCGGCGGGCTTCAACGGGGTTAAGCGCGCAGAAACGTCTAACCGTGCAGTAAACCCGATGCTTGAAGATGTCGCGGTCGGCTGGCTGCAGAAGTACCGCAACGACGCGCCAGAGCGCGTGATGAGCAATGTTACCGACGAAGATGGCAATGTGGTTTCGGCTGTGATCCGCGTGGGTAAAGGCGGCGATTATGCCAACCTCGACGCGCTGGTGATGGATGCTACCAATAGCCTGATTGAGCCGTGGTATCAGGAAGACCCGGAACTTGTGGTTGTGGTGGGTCGCCAGCTGCTGGCTGATAAGTATTTTCCGCTGGTCAACAAAGAGCAGGACAACAGCGAAATGCTGGCCGCCGACGTGATTACCAGTCAGAAGCGCATCGGTAACCTGCCGGCGGTGCGCGTGCCGTTCTTCCCGGCCAACGCGATTCTGGTTACCCGCCTGGAAAACCTGTCCATCTACTTCATGGATGACAGCCACCGCCGCTCTGTCGAGGAGAACGCGAAGCGTGACCGCGTGGAAAACTACGAGTCGATGAACATCGATTATGTGGTTGAGGACTATGCTGCTGGCTGCCTGATTGAAAATATCAAGCTGGGCGACTTCTCCGCGCCGGCGCAGACCGCAGCCGCGGCTTCTACGGAAGTACCGAAAGTACCGGCAGAGGAAGTGTAACCAATGACGAGCCCCGCACAGCGACACCTGATGCGGGTCTCGGCCATCACAACCGCGCAGCAGGCCGATAACCCGCTGCGCCATGCAACTGGCTATGAGCAGATGCTGGTTAAGCTGGCCGCAGACCAACGCACCTTAAAAAACATCATTTCGAAAGAAACCAAAGCCGAGAAAAAGCGCGAATTACTACCGTTTTATGCGCCGTGGGTCACCGGCGTGCTTGAGCACGGAAAGGGCCGGCAGGACGACATTCTGATGACGGTGATGCTCTGGCGTCTCGATGCCGGTGATATTGCCGGCGCGCTCGATATTGCCCGCTACGCCTTCAAATACGGCATGACAATGCCCGGCAGGCACAAGCGGACACCGCCTTACATGTTCACCGAGGAGGTGGCGCTTGCCGCCACGCGGGCTGTTGCCGCCGGTGAGCCGGTGGATATTAGCCAGCTGCTCGACACGCTGACGCTTACCGCCAGTGCGGACATGCCCGATCAGGTGCGCGCCAAGCTGCACAAGGTTATCGGTCAGGTGTTGCGCGATCGTAATGCGCATGCCGATGCGCTCGCCCACTTCCAGCGTGCAATGCAGCTCGACTGCCAGGCGGGCGTGAAAAAGGACATCGAGCAACTTGCACGCGTGCTGCGTCCGAAACCGGCCACACCGGCAAAGCCGCCTGCGGCCACGCGAGCGCGTAAGCCTAAAACCGCAGCCAAAAAAGCGACACCTGGCCGACGCGGTCGCCCGCCGAAGGTTATCGCCAGTTAACAGAATGCGCCCCGCGCCGGGCGGCACGCCGGTTGATGGCGGCTTTATGCCTGACCTGATACCGGCGTCCACCGCCCACCCTTTTTGAGGTAGTCATGACGACGCTGATTATTAATAACAACACGCAGCACGCCGCCAGTACGGTGGTTATCCCGCAGCAGCCAGACCATGAAGCGGTGATAGCGAATACCTTCTTTTTTCCCGACATCGATCCGAAGCGCGTGCGCGAGCTGATGCGCCTTGAGCAGACGGTCGCCCCTGCGCGGCTGCGTGACGCCATTCTCGCGGGCATGGCCGAGACAAATGCCGAGCTTTATCTCTACCGCGAGACGCAGCTCGCCGCCGGGCATAAGACCCTGGCCGATGTGCCGTCTGACACTCTCGATGGCGAGAGCACCCGCGTTTACCACTACAGGCGTGCCGTGTGTGCCATGACGGCCGCCACGCTGTATGAGCGCTATCGCGGGGTGGATGCCAGCGCGAAGGGGGATAAAAAAGCCGAGAGTATCGATACCACCATCGATGAGATGTGGCGGGATATGCGCTGGTCAGTGGCGCGCATTCAGGACAAGCCGCGCTGCATTGTGGGCCAAATCTGATGAAAGCGATCGCACTGCAGGGCGACACCCTTGACGTAATTTGCGTGCGGCATTACGGGCTCACGCTGGGCGTTGTTGAGACGGTGCTCGCGGCTAATCCGGGTCTGGCAGAGCTCGGGCCGGTGTTGCCACATGGCATCACCGTCGAGCTGCCGGACGTACAGACATCACCCGTTCAGGAGACCGTAAACCTGTGGGAATGAATATCGAGAGAATCACATCAATTATCGCGTACTGGCTGAGCGTCGTGCTGGCGATGTTCGGCGCAGCTACCCCGCAGGATTTCGCCGCCTGGTTCGGTGTGCTCGGGGTCTGCATCACGGTGGCTGTTAACTGGTATTACCGTCGCAAGGGGTTTGCGCTGCTTGAAATGCAGGCCAGGCAGAGCGGCATCACCGGGGAGGACGTCAATAATGCCATTCGTTAAACGTTGCAGCGTCGCCGTGGTGCTAGCTCTGGCGGCACTGGTGCCGGATTACCGCCTGTTGAAAACCTCCCCGTCGGGGCTTGCCCTGATTGCCGATCTGGAAGGGTGCCGGCTGCGCCCTTACCAGTGCAGCGCCGGGGTATGGACATCAGGCATCGGTCACACTGCCGGAGTGACGCCAAAAGGCGACATCACAGAGCGTACTGCCGCCGAAAACCTCGTCAGTGACGTACTGAACACCGAGCGCCGCCTCGCCGCCTGCGCCACAGTGGAAATGCCGCAGCCGGTTTACGACGCGGTGGTCAGCTTCGCCTTTAACGTTGGCACCGGGGCGGCATGTCGCTCGACGCTGGTCGCGTTTGCGAAGCGTGGCGAATGGGTGCAGGTGTGCGAGCAGCTCCCGCGCTGGGTATACGTCAACGGCGTAAAAAACAGAGGGCTGGAAAACCGCCGCGCACGGGAGCGCGCTTACTGCCTTAAGGGGGCCAGATGAAAACGTTAATCGTGCTGCTCGCTCTGGCTGTGCTCGGGTTGTTGTGGCTGCGCCATGAAAATCAGACGCTGGCCCGATCTTTTGAGAAGGCAAACCACGTTGCCGCCGCGCGGAAGCGGACCATTACCATGCTTGAAAATCAGCGTGCCGTTGCGCAGAAGCTGGCTGGCGAGAATGAACGGGCGCAGGTATCACTGCGCGAAAAACTGAACGCTGCCGGCGAGCGCGCAACGCGCCGCGAGCAGGCCATTACGAGGTTGCTTAATGAAAATGAATCGCTTCGCCGCTGGTATGGCGCTAAGTTACCTGATGCTGTGCGCCGGCTGCACCACCGCGACGCCTGCGCCAGTGCAGGTGACTGTATCGGACGCCTGCCCGAAAGTGAGTCTCTGCCCGATGCCCGGCAGCGATCCGAAAACTAACGGCGATCTGAGCGCCGACATCAAAAACCTTGAGAACGCGCTCGAAAGCTGCGCGCTGCAGGTTGAAATGATTAAACAATGCCAGGACAAACACGATGCTGAAACCCGACAGCCTGCGCAGGGCGCTGACTGATGCCGTGCCGGCGCTGCGCACGAACCCCGATATGCTGCGGCTGTTTATCGATAACGGCAATATCGCGGCGACGCTGGCCGCATCACTGTCATTTGAAAAGCAGTACACGCTCAACGTGGTGGTGACCGACTTCACGGGCGACATGGATTTGTTGCTTGTGCCGGTGATGGCATGGCTGCGCGAGCATCAGCCCGACGTCATGACAACTGACGAGGGGCGCAAAAAGGGGTTCACCTGGTATGCGGACATCAACAACGACAGCAGCGTCGATGTGAGCATCAGCCTGTTACTCACTGAGCGCACCATTGTGAAAGAGATTGACGGCGCGCTGCATGTAAGCACGCTGCCGGAACCGCAGCCACCGGAGTCGGTGACACGCCCGGTGGCGATGTATGCGGGCGGTGAGCTGGTGAGTCAGTGGGATGAGTGACTTCAAACCCTTTGACGATAAGCTTGCCGGGCTGATTGCCTCCCTGTCGCCGGCTGGCTGTCGATATGGCGAAAAAGCTGCGACAGAGCCAGCAGCGGCGCATCAAATCCCAGCAGAACCCGGACGGCACGCCCTACGAGAAACGCAAAAAGCAGCCTGCACGCGCCAAAACGGGGCGCGTTAAGCGGGAAATGTTTGCGAAGCTGCGCACCAGTCGTTTTATGAAAGCCAAAGGCAGTGACGAGGGCGCGGTCGTGGAATTCACCGGCAAGGTGCTGCGTATTGCGCAGGTGCATCAGTACGGGCTGAAAGACAGGCCAGCCAGAAACGGCGTAGCAGTGGAATACCCGGTGCGTGAATTACTGGGCTTTACTGAGGATGAATTGTCAAATATTGAAAGAGTGATCATCGAGCATATAACACAGTACTGAAGTCACCCTTACATTGTTTTAGGGCGTGATGCCCCATATACATTATTTAGGCTTAACTGAATTAATTAGTGATGCAATTTGCTCTAAACCATCAAATGTAGATGGTATTTTATCATCTGATGGCATTATATTCGAAAAAACAACCTCTTCAAATTTTTTCAGTGCATCCTCATTAGCCTCCCTAATCTCCAAGGAAAACTTAGAGTAACTTTGGATGAATTGACAAAGGCTTTTTCTAAGTTCAATTTGCACTATTTGCGCACGCAATGAGTTATAACCTGAAAGCGCAACTCTAAAAAAATAAATTAATATGAACGTAAGAGAAATGAAAGGTATAAAAGTAATAACCTTATCAATTGCGCCTTGAGTTACATCTATGAGCGGCATATGAAAATACTGGTATAAAATTGGTGCCGGGATAATAATTGCCAATAACAACAATAGGCAGCGGGACCATCTAATCTCAGCTCTCTTTTGTTTACCCAGTTTATTGAAACCATCATAAAGACCAACAAAGTTAAATGCACTCTCATATCCTTGAAGCGTCTTGTGGATATCATCGATCGCTTCATGCTGTTTTTTTAAGTATTGCTCCCACTGAGAGGTAAAGTTCTTCCCTTCAGCTAAACAGTGCACAAAGTCACGATAGCTTTTTACATCGTCGCTTTTGAGAAAATATTTAGTCATCTCCATTGGCATTTCTTTCAAAGCAAAGTCAATTTGAATTTGCACAAAACCTTCAAACTCATTAAATCTATAAATACCAAAATTTTTCACACTGCTGACAAGGTTTAATCTGTTATCGTCATCATTAAAGAAAAATAGCTTCTCAAGTGCAAACCTAAAGCAATAACCAAACAATGAATCAAGCTGAAATTTAGTATCTGAGGGATTTGAAAGTACATCAAGAAATCTTCTGCCCGCATATTCAATGTTGAACAAAGCTTTTTCATCCCAAGCTACCGGAGTGGATAAAAAATACTGGAGCATTGACACAATAAGTTCATTGCGCTCCTTTTCAAACTCACTATTTACAGAACAGTCGTTGATAACCTTAATATAATCTCGAATCGGCTGTTGTGTGGAATCAAGAGTAAAAAAATTTGTTGTCATGTGCTCAACCTAATCATTGATTGTTGTAAGAGCGATGGCAAGTGCCCATCAGCTTCACTTGAATGTTTAGCGACGCCATTATGCGCTGCATGAACATACAGCTCAATCAAATGCTAAGACTACTAAGAAATATGATACGCACCGGCGTCGTTGTCGAAATCGACCATGCCGCCGGGCGGTGTCGCGTACAGACCGGCGGCATTAAAACCGACTGGCTCCAGTGGCTGACAAACCGTGCCGGGCGCTCGCGCACATGGTGGGCGCCCTCAGTTGGCGAGCAGGTGCTGCTCCTCGCTGTGGGCGGTGAGCTTGATACCGCTTTCGTGCTGCCAGGCATTTACTCTGATGAACATAACCCACCGTCAGCCTCGGCTGATGCGCTGCATGTGGCATTTCCTGACGGTGCGGTCATTGAGTACGAGCCAGAAACCGGCGCGCTCGCTGTCAGCGGCATCAGAACCGCCGACATTACCGCCTCAGAATCCCTCACCGCGACAGTGCCGCTTGTGACCGTTCGTGCACAAACCCGCATCACGCTCGATACGCCGGAAGTGGTCTGCACCAACAAACTCATTACCGGTTCGCTTGAGGTGCAGGCGGGCGGCACGATGAAGGGCAATATCAGCCATTCGGGCGGCGCGCTCACCTCCAACTGCGTGCAGGTCGATAGCCATAATCACGGCGGCGTACAGAAAGGCGGGAGCTGGACGGAGGGTGTTCAATGACGGCGCGTTATATCGGCCTGCGGCGCGGTAATGGCCGGACGATTACTGATGAGGAGCATATCGCACAGAGCCTCAGCGACATCCTGCGCACGCCGATCGGCTCGCGCGTGATGCGTCGTGATTACGGCTCGCTGTTATCCGACATGATAGACCAGCCACAAAACCCGGCGCTGGAGCTGCAAATCAAGGTGGCCTGCTACATGGCGATCCTGAAGTGGGAGCCACGCGTCACGCTGACAGAGGTCACAACCGAGCGCCAGCTCAACGGGCGCATGGTCGTGAACGTAACCGGGCAGCTCACCGACAGCGGCGCGCCCCTGTCCTTAACCTTACCTGTGAGTTGAAACCATGCCACTGATTGACCTCAGCCAGCTCCCGGCCCCGGATGTCGTCGAGGAGCTCGATTTTGAAAGTATCCTGACCGAGCGTAAGGCGACACTGGTCTCACTGTTCCCGGAAGATGAGCAGGACGCCGTGGCCCGCACGCTGTCGCTCGAATCCGAGCCGCTTACAAAGTTCCTGCAGGAGAACGCTTACCGGGAGATCATCTGGCGGCAGCGCGTCAACGAAGCCGCGCGGGCGACCATGCTGGCCTACGCCGCAGGTGACGATCTCGATGTCATGGCGGCGAACAACAATACCGGACGTCTGACCATCACGCCGGAGGATGAAACCACGCTGCCGCCCACGCCGGCGGTCATGGAAACGGATACGGATTTGCGCCTGCGCGCGCAGCAGGCTTTCGAGGGGCTGAGCGTTGCCGGCCCGGTTGGTGCGTATGAGTACCACGGGCGCAGCGCTGACGGGCGGGTCGCCGATATTTCAGTGGTCAGCCCGTCGCCGGCACGCGTGACCATTACCGTGCTTTCCCGCGAGGGTGACGGCGCGGCCAGCGCTGAACTGCTCGGCATTGTTGAAAAGGCGCTGAACGCGGAGGACGTGCGCCCGGTGGGCGACCGCGTGACGGTGCAGAGCGCGGAGATCCTGCCTTACCAGATTGACGCCACGCTCTATTTTTACCCCGGCCCGGAGGCGGAGCCGATCCGCCAGGCGGCAGAGCAAAAGCTCAGAACCTACATCACCTCGCAGCACCGGCTCGGTCGCGATATTCGCCAGTCTGCCATTTATGCCGCCCTGCATGTTGAGGGCGTGCAGCGTGTTGAACTGACCGCGCCGGCGGCGGACATCGTGCTCGATAAACACCAGGCGTCTTACTGCACCGAGTACACCATTACCGCAGGGGGTACTGATGACTGATGACAGGCTGCTCCCGGTCGGCTCGTCTGCGCTGGAAGTGGCTGCGGCGAAAGCTGCCGCAGAGATTGCCCGCGTACCGGTGCCGCTTCGCACCCTGTGGAACCCGGCCACCTGCCCGGTGCCGCTGCTCCCCTATCTGGCATGGGCGCTGTCGGTTGATCGCTGGGATTTCAACTGGCCGGACGCCACGAAGCGCAGCGTTATCGCCTCATCGTTTTACGTGCATCAGCACAAGGGAACCATCAGCGCCCTGCGGCGCGTCGTTGAGCCGCTGGGCTATCTGATAGAGGTGCGGGAGTGGTGGCAGCTCAACGAGGAGCCCGGCACGTTTCGCCTGGTTGTGGGGGTGCTCGATACCGGCATCACCGATGAAATGTATCAGGAGCTGGAAAGGCTGATTGAGGACGCCAAACCGGCAAGCCGCCACCTGACGGGGCTGGCGATAAGCCTGAGCGCCTCGGGCGAGCTTCACGTCGGTGCCGGCAGCTACAGCGGCGACACGATGACCGTTTATCCGTACCTGCCCGAGGAAATCACCGTCGGCGGCGAGTACTACCCGGCCTCGGCCATTCATTTGATTGATAACCTGAGAGTGAACGCATGACAGCGAAATATTTTGCCATTCTGACCAGTCAGGGCGCGGCGCGGCTGGCGAACGCGACCGCGCTCGGTACAAAGCTGAACCTGACGCAAATGGCGGTGGGGGATGCGAACGGCGTACTGCCGACGCCTGACACGGCACAAACGAAACTGATTAACCAGAAGCGCATTGCGCCGCTGAACCTGCTTGAGGTTGACCCGAACAACCCCAGCCAGATTATCGCGGAGCAGATCATCCCCGAAAATGAAGGCGGTTTCTGGATTCGTGAAATTGGCCTTTACGACGATGACGGCGTGCTGATTGCAGTGGCGAACTGCCCGGAGACGTACAAGCCCCAGCTGCAGGAAGGCAGCGGACGCACGCAGACCATCCGCATGGTCCTGATTGTATCGAGCACCGCGGCGATCACCCTGAAAATCGACCCGTCGGTCGTGCTGGCAACGCGCAAGTATGTCGATGACAAAGTTATCGAGGTAAAAGCGTACTCTGACGGGTTGCTGAAAAAGCATGTCGAGGCGGCGAACCCGCACAATCAATACCCGCTGATCGCTAACGCCCTGAAAGAAATGGCGGACGCCGGTCTTGTTGCGGAGGTTCTCAAAAACCTCGGTTTAGGAGAGTCGCTTTTCATCCCGGTGGGCGTGCCGATCCCTTACCCCCTGGCCACGCCGCCCGCTGGCTTTCTGAAACTTAACGGCGCATCGTTCGACAAGGCCAAATATCCGCAGCTTGCGGCAATTTACCCGGGCGGTGTTTTGCCCGATTTGCGCGGTGAATTTATTCGCGGCTGGGATGATGGAAGGGGTGTTGATGCAGGCCGCGAAGTGCTGACCATGCAGGGTGACGCTATCAGGAATATTACAGGCCGGTTTTTTTCCAGATCCACCGTCGGGCTTTCTTACGGTTCGCTCGTTGAAGCAGGTGGCGCTTTTGAGGTTCGATACAACGATGGCTCAAACCCTTACGTGCCATTACAGGCTGGCTCTGGTTCTAAGTCGCCTGACACGTTTAACTTTGACGCTTCAAGAGTGGTAAATACAGCGGCTGAAAACAGGCCTCGCAACATCGCATTTAACTATATCGTAAGGGCAGAATAATGACGCAGCCTGTATTTAAGAATGGCCTGGCGGTAACGGCGGGAACCATCACTATTTATAATATTGATACTGTTACCGGCGAATTTCTTTGCATTAGCAATGAGTTTATTCCTGTCGGAGTGGGCCTGCCCGCGCACTCAACCAGCAAGAAACCAGCGGCAGAAAAAGCCGGGTTTGCGCGCTGCTTCCGTGGGGGGAAATGGCAGGATGTAGAGGACAGGCGCGGCCGGACTTATTATTCAATAACCGACGGCTCGCGAATCGAAGTTACTGAGCTGGGCGCGATTGGTGACGGCTATGTTTCGTCTGCACCGGCGACGGCTTTCGACGTATGGAACGGCAGCGAATGGATAACCGATACCGTGGCTGGGAAAGCGGCGGCGGTAGCCCAGGCTGATGAGGAGAAGCAGCAGCGGCTTAATGCCGCAGCGGTAATTATTGAAACACTAAAAGACGCAGAGGCGGGCGGCTTCATTGAGGAAGAAGACAAGGCGAAATTAACCGCGTGGCTTAAGTACCGGTATCAGCTTTTGAAAATAGATACCACCACTGCCCCTGATATTGAATGGCCTGAAGCGCTGTGAAAGTGCGCCTGCAAAGGCGCACTAAACCAGTACGGTACTTACTTATTTTTCCTTTTTTTATGCTGCTTACGCTTTGCGCGCGAGCTAATAGCCCTCTCTCTTTCGATTTCTTTGTTTAACTCATTCGTTAAGTAGATTGTTTGTCGGAGGAAATGATATTTACTGGGAAGTTTCTCAACAATCGCTATCAAAAGTGGTGATGGTTCAATCCGACCCTTATTCATATAAAAAGCCAGCAGTTTGTTGCCAACAAACAGTGAAAGTGCAAAAGATAGTACAGTGATTTGCATCCAAAGGGACTGGATGAAACTGTAGTTCCCATTTGCTATATCAACTATCCAGGAGATGAAGTAAATGGAAGCGGTCACATTGGCAATGATGAAAAAAACTGTAAACCGTCTGGAGAATGAATGCCGGCCAATTCTGAAGTTAAACATTTTTAAAATGGCAATATTTGCATAAAAAACGAAACTGATTGCGGCCATGCCTACTTCTATAGTCGTGCTGGTAAATTCGTAGGGGGTTACACGGTAGATAATAAAAAGGATTGCTGCCAGTGGAATCAGAAACAATATGTCTGCCCTGATACCCTTATAGAACTCAATCATGAAATCTGAACTTTTCCTTATAGTAGCCATAAAGAAATCGCAGAGATAAAACAGAGCAACTGACCAACAAGCGGACGGCAAAGTGAATTTATAAAGCCCGGTTAACATGTTCAATGATGCGGTAATTATATCTCTGTTGTACATGGTAAACGGAGAATGATCAGGGAATGCAACGTATGACCAAAGTGTAGATACTGCGACGACAATTAACATTAAAATTAGCATTTCATCATTCCCTTTAGTTTGATTCCATGTGGTTTGAATCGTGAGTTCTCAAGTGTAATTTTTCACGGCGCTTTTTTACAACCATTTCCCTGTGCATACACCTGATTTACCGACAGTTGATAGAGATAATCTGACGGCGCAGCAATGTTCGGTCAACGTCAGTGATATTCACGTTGTACCAGATATCACCCACCGCAGTTGGGTAGCCCCGCGCAGGGGCGAGCCTGAAAATATCACTCACCCAAAACCCACGGAGTTAAACGGATGAGTGATTTTCATCATGGCGTGCAGGTCGTCGAAATCAACGACGGCACGCGCGTCATTTCGACCGTATCCACCGCTATTGTCGGCATGGTCTGCACAGCCAGCGATGCCGACCCGGCAACCTTTCCCCTCAATGTGCCGGTGCTGATTACCAGCGTGCAAAGCGCTATCGCGAAAGCCGGCAAAAAAGGCACCCTCGCAGCCTCCCTCCAGGCTATCGCCGATCAGTCAAAGCCGGTGACCATTGTCGTGCGCGTGGCAGAAGGTGAAGGCGATGATGAGGAGGAAGCGCTCGCGCAGACCATCTCTAACATCATCGGCACCACTGACGCTAACGGGAACTATATCGGCCTGAAAGCCCTGCTCACTGCTGAGGCGGTGACCGGCGTTAAGCCGCGCATTCTCGGCGTGCCGGGCTATGACACGCTGGAAGTGGCGACCGCTCTCGCGCCGATCTGCCAGAAGCTGCGCGCGTTCGGTTATATCAGCGCGTGGGGCTGCAAAACTATCTCTGACGCCATCAAGTACCGTGAAAACTTCAGCCAGCGCGAGCTCATGCTTATCTGGCCTGATTTTCTGGCGTGGAGCACCACCACTAATTCCAGCTCTACCGCCCACGCAACCGCCCGCGCGCTCGGCCTGCGCGCCAAAATCGACCAGGAACAGGGCTGGCATAAAACCTTGTCTAACGTTGGCGTAAACGGCGTTACTGGTATCAGTGCGTCGGTATTCTGGGATCTGCAGGAAACTGGCACTGATGCCGACCTGCTGAACGAAGCTGGGGTAACCACCCTTATCCGCAAAGATGGTTTCCGCTTCTGGGGTAACCGCACCTGTGCCGATGACCCGCTTTTCCTGTTTGAGAACTACACCCGCACCGCGCAGGTCATCGCCGACACGATGGCGGAGGCACATATGTGGGCGGTTGATAAGCCCATCACCGCCACGCTGATCCGTGACATCGTCGATGGCATCAATGCGAAATTCCGCGAGCTGAAAACTAACGGTTACATCGTTGACGCGACGTGCTGGTTTGATGAGGAAGCCAACGACGCAGAAACGCTGAAAGCCGGAAAGCTCAGCATCGATTATGACTATACGCCGGTGCCGCCACTGGAGAATCTGACGCTGCGCCAGCGCATCACAGATAAGTACCTGGCGAATCTGGTCTCCTCGGTCAACAGCAAATAAGGAGCCGATAAATGGCAATGCCGCGCAAATTAAAACTCATGAATGTGTTTATGGATGGCTACAGCTATGTGGGCGTGGCGAAGTCCATGACCCTGCCGAAGCTGACCCGCAAACTGGAAAACTATCGGGGCGCAGTGATGAACGGTAGCGCGCCGGTCGATCTCGGTCTGGACGATGACGCCCTGTCACTGGAGCTGTCGCTCGGGGGCTTCCCGGATGAGGTTATCTGGAAAATGTACGGCTCTCCGAATATTGATGCCGCCCCGATCCGCTTTGCCGGCTCCTACCAGCGCGACGATACCGGCGAGGTCGTTGCGGTCGAGGTATCGATGCGCGGGCGCATCAAAGAAATCGATACGGGCGAAGGCAAGCAGGGTGAGGACACTGAGGCAAAGCTCTCGGTTGCCTGCACCTATTTCAAGCTGAGCATGGACGGTAAGGAGCTGGTTGAGATCGACACCATCAACATGATTGAGCGCGTGAACGGCACCGACCGCCTCGAACAGCATCGCCGTAACATCGGCCTGTAATCCACCGGGCCAGCACCGCTGGCCGGTTAATCCTGACTTTTAAAAAGCGAGAATCCCATGAGCAAAGAAAACGAAAACGTCGTCACCCTTGAAACCCCTGTAAAACGCGGCGGGCAGATCATCGAAAGCGTGACCATGATTACCCCGAATACCGGCACCCTGCGCGGCGTGAGCCTTGCATCAGTGGCAAATTCCGACATTGATGCGCTGATTAAGGTGCTGCCGCGCATGACCATGCCGTCACTGACCGAGCAGGAAGTCGCCGCGCTGGGCCTGCCGGATATTCTGGCGCTGGCCGGGAAGGTAGTCGGTTTTTTGTCGCCGAGTTCGGCGCAGTAGACTTTCCGAAAAACCTGTCGGTTGATGACCTGATGGCGGATATTGCGGTGATCTTCCACTGGCCGCCATCAGAGCTTTATCCCATGAGTATTACCGAGCTCATCCACTGGCGCGAAAAGGCGCTACAGCGAAGCGGAAGCACGAATGAGTAACGTTAAATTACAGGTATTACTCAAGGCTGTTGACCAGGCGACGCGCCCGTTTAAATCCATCCAGACAGCGAGCAAATCGCTGTCTGGCGAGGTTCGGGAAACGCAAAAAACACTGCGCGAACTTAATGGCCAGGCATCACGCATTGAAGGATTTCGCAAAGCCAGCGCGCAACTGGCCGTTACCGGTCAGGAGCTGAAAAAAGCTAAAGATGAGGCGCGGGAACTGGCGCTACAGTTCAAAAACACCGAGCAACCCACCCGCGCACAGGCTCAGGCAATGGAGGCCGCCCGGCGCAGCGCGGCAGCACTCCAGAGTAAGCACAACAGCCTCAAGCAATCCGTGCAGCGTCAGCGGCAGGAGCTTACCCAGGCGGGTATCAACACGCGCACGCTGGCCGCAGATGAGCGCCGTCTGAAAGACTCCCTCAGCCAGACCACGGCACAGCTTAACCGGCAGCGTGAGGCGCTGGCCCGCGTCAGCGCACAGCAGGAAAAGCTCAACCGCGTAAAACAGCGCTATCAGGCCGGAAAAGAGATGGCCGGCAGTGCAGCCGCCGCCGGTGCGGCCGGTGTGGGGATCGCCACGACAGCCACCCTTGCCGGCGTCGGCCTGATGCGGCCGGGCTATGAGTTTGCGCAGAAAAACTCTGAGCTGCAGGCGGTACTCGGGGTCGCGAAAGACTCGCAGGAAATGCAGGCGCTGCGGGCGCAGGCGCGCCAGCTCGGCGACACCACGGCGGCCTCAGCAGATGATGCCGCCGGGGCGCAGATTGTCATCGCTAAAGGTGGCGCAGATACGCAGGCAATTCAGGCAATAACACCGGTAACCCTCAATATGGCGCTGGCTAACCGCCGCACGATGGAGGAGAACGCCGCGCTGTTGATGGGTATGAAATCGGCTTTCCAGCTCTCAAACGACAAAATCGGTCACATCGGGGATGTTCTCTCGATGACCATGAACAAAACCGCCGCTGACTTTGAAACCATGAGCGACGCGCTGACCTATGTCGCGCCGGTGGCAAAAAATGCCGGGGTGAGTATCGAGGAAACTGCCGCAATGGTCGGGGCGCTGCATGATGCCAAGATAACCGGCTCGATGGCTGGCACGAGTAGCCGGGCAGTGTTGAGCCGGCTGCAGGCGCCCACCGGCCAGGCGTATGACGCAATTAAAGAGCTGGGCGTTAAAACGGCAGACAGCAAAGGCAACACCCGCCCCATCTTCACCATCCTGAAAGAAATACAGGCCAGCTTCGATAAAAACAAGCTTGGTACCGGGCAGAAAGCTGAATACCTAAAGGTCATCTTTGGTGAGGAGGCATCTTCGGCGGCAGCGGTACTCATGACCGATGCCATGTCGGGAAAGCTGGACTCACTGACCGCAGCGTTTAAAGCCTCGGGTGGCAAAACGGCGGAACTGGTCGCGGTAATGCAGGACAACCTCGGTGGGGATTTCAAAGAATTCCAGTCTGCTTATGAGGCCGTGGGTACAGATCTTTTCGACCAGCAGGAGTCCTCCCTGCGCAAGCTTGTGCAGACTGCACAAAAATACGTGCTGCGCCTTGATGAGTGGATAAAGAAAAACCCCAAAATTGCGCAGACCCTGACTACCATCGCAGCCGTTGCCGTTGGCATTATCGGGCTGGTTGGTGCTATCGGCCTGGTCGCCTGGCCGGTCGTTATGGGCATTAACGCCATTATCGCTGCGGCCGGTTTGTTGGGTACGGTGTTCAGCGCCGTGGCTGGCGGTATCGGTACTGCTATCGGGTTGCTGTCGTGGCCGATCGTGGCTGTTGTGGCGGTCATCGTCGCGGCGGCGCTGCTCATCCGTAAGTACTGGGAACCCATCAGTGTCTTTTTCGCCGGTGTCGTTGAAGGGCTGCGCCAGGCGTTCGCGCCGGTAGTCGAGTTGTTTGATCCGTTGAAGCCGGTTTTTGAATGGCTCGGCGACAAGCTCAAGGCAGTGTGGCAGTGGTTCAAAGACCTTATTGAGCCTGTGAAATCGAGTAAGGAAACGCTCGACAGCTGTCGCAATGCGGGGGTGATGTTCGGTCAGGCGCTGGCCGATGCGCTGATGCTTCCGCTTAACTCCTTCAACAAGCTCAAGGGCGGCGTGAGCTGGTTGCTTGAAAGGCTCGGCGTGATTAACAAAGAGTCCAGCAATCTTGACAAGACAGCCGAAAAAACCCGCGCGGCCACACTCGGCACGATGCGCCCCAGCGGCCTCAGTGGTGACTTCGGATCGGGGGATTATAAAAAAGTAACCGCGCCGGCAGGTAAGTCGGTCGTCGATAACAGCAAAACCGAAATGCACGTCACCATCAACGGCGACGTGGCGGATAAAGCGAAGATTGAGCGCACGGTCACCGAGGCGATGGAGAAGGCCGAACGGGAGCGACGCGCCCGGAACCGCTCGAATATGGCACTGGACGGATAGAGGAGAAAAACGATGATGATGGCGCTGGGCATGTTTGTCTTTATGCGGCAAACGCTGCCATATCAGACAATGCAGCGAGACGCGGAATATCGCTGGCCGTCAAATAGTCGCGTCGGTAAGCGTGACGCTTTTCAGTTTCTCGGGCCGGGCGATGAAAAGGCCACGCTGAGCGGCGTCCTGTTCCCCGAGCTGACCGGCGGCAAGATGTCGATGCTGACATTAAATCGCATGGCTGAGGAGGGGCGCGCCTGGCCGTTATTATCGGGCACCGGGATGATTTACGGGATGTTTGTTATTACCAACATCAGCGAAACGGGCAGCGTGTTTTTTTCTGACGGTTCACCGCGCCGGATTGATTTCACGCTGACACTGGCCCGCGTCGATCCGTCGCTCGCGAAGGTCTATGGCGATATTGGCGAACAGGCAAAAATCCTGATTGGTAAGGCCGGAGAAGCCGCGACTAAAGTCACAAGTATGCTGGGGGTGGGCTGATGCTGAATGAGCTGACCAACGACGCGGGGGGCGTTAAAACCCCGGCCTATCTGTTGATGCTTGAGAGCAAGGATATTACCGGCAATATCAGCGATCGACTGATGAGCATGACGCTGACCGATAACCGGGGCTTTGAGGCTGACCAGCTTGATATTGAACTGGACGATGCCGACGGCAAGGTTTCATTGCCGGTTCGCGGCGCTGTGCTGAAATTGTCCATTGGCTGGAAAGGCGAGCAGCTCGTCGATAAAGGTAGCTTTACGGTTGATGAGGTTGAGCACCGCGGCGCGCCGGACAGCGTGACCATTCGCGCCCGTAGTGCTGATTTCCGTGGCTCGCTTAACTCCCGCCGCGAGCAGTCATGGCATGACACCACCCTCGGGGCAGTGGTGACCACCATTGCAGAGCGCAACAAGCTCAAGGCCAGCGTGGCACCGGAGCTGGCCGCTATAAAAATCCCGCACATCGACCAGTCGCAGGAATCGGACGCCACATTTTTAACGCGCCTGGCTGACCGTAACGGCGGGGAGGTATCAGTTAAAGCGGGTCAGCTGCTCTTTATCAGGGCGGGCCGGGGCATTACTGCAAAGGGCAGGCCTATCCCGCAGGTCATCATTACCCGTAGCGATGGCGACCGGCACCAGTTCGCGATAGCCGACAGAGGCGCTTACACAGGCGTAAGCGCTCGATGGCTGCATACAAAAGATCCGAAGCCTCAGGAGGTCAAGGTCAAGCGCAAGCCAAAGGTGAAGCATCTGCGCGCCCTGCAGCATCCAAAAGCGAAGGCAGCGAAGAAGAAAAAGAAAGAGCCCGAGGCGCGCGAAGGGGAATACATGGCGGGCGAAGCGGATAACGTTTTCGTAATGACAACGGTATATGCCACCAAAGCGCAGGCAACGAGAGCAGCACAGGCCAAATGGGATAAATTACAGCGCGGCGTCGCTGAGTTTTCTATCCTTCTCGCAACCGGGCGCGCGGATTTGTTCCCCGAGGCGCCAGTCGAAGTGTCAGGGTTCAAAAAGGTTATTGATGAGCAGGCCTGGACGATCACCAAAGTTACTCACTCGCTGAGCAATAATGGATTTATTACGTCGCTTGAGCTTGAAGTGAGGCTCGCAGGAGTGGAATACGAAACTGCTTAGGCTTAATTTTGCAAACTTAACTTGCAAATGCACTCCGGGGGTTTATTATCCTTTCATTCAAGCGAGTCGAGGGGAAATACTTATGATGCACTGTCCATTATGCCAAGATGCAGCACATGCACGCTCAAGCAGGTATCTCAGTACTGAGACCAAAGAGCGCTACCATCAATGCCAAAACATCAATTGCGCCTGCACATTCGTCACGCATGAATCGCTTGCCAGATTTATTGTTAAGCCAGGGGAAGTAGTTCCAGCGCCGCCCCACCCTACCCGCTATCAGCAAGGTCAGCTGTGGATGTAAAAGGAACCTGCGAAAGCAGGTTTTTTTATATCCATGAGTATCCACGCACGATCTGTTGTGGGCAATTCATGGACATGGGACATAAAAAAAGGGTTGACAATTAAGCCAACCCTTTGATTTATCACGACTTATTGGGATGTCGCGAAAGCGAATCTTAGTTAAGACGCTCTTTGATACGAGCAGACTTACCAGTGCGCTCACGCAGGTAGTACAGTTTAGCTTTACGCACAGCACCACGACGTTTAACAGCAATGCTGTCAACTACCGGAGAGTGAGTCTGGAAGACACGCTCAACGCCTTCGCCGTTGGAAATTTTACGAACAGTGAATGCAGAGTGCAGACCGCGGTTACGACCCATACTTTCACTTCCACGGTATCACCCGGACGGAAGGAAGGTACGTCCTGCTTCATCTGCTCTTGTTCAAGTTGCTTAATAATGTTGCTCATAATTTAATCTCTTATCCTGGGTAAACTGATAATCGGGCGCGTTTTACGCTTGCCCATCATGTTTATGTTGCTGTTGTGCGTGTTCACGTTGGAACTCCGCCAGCAACCTTGCTTGCTCTTCAGTCAGAGCCAGGTTTTCCAGAAGTTCAGGTCTTCTAAGCCAGGTGCGGCCCAGCTGCTGTTTCAGACGCCAGCGGCGGATCTCAGCATGGTTACCCGACAGCAATACCGCAGGTACTTCCATGCCCTCTAACACTTCAGGACGGGTGTAGTGAGGACAATCGAGCAATCCATCCGCAAACGAATCTTCGGTTGCGGAAGCTTCATGGCCCAGTACGCCCGGAATAAACCGGGAAACCGAGTCAATCAGCGTCATTGCCGGTAACTCACCACCGCTGAGCACGTAATCGCCGATTGACCACTCTTCGTCAATTTCGGTCTGGATCACGCGTTCATCGATCCCTTCGTAACGACCGCAGACCAGAATTAACTTCTGATGTGCCGCCAGTTCACTGACGCCCGCCTGATCAAGCTTGCGTCCCTGAGGTGAAAGATAGACCACCTTTGCGCCTTCGCCAGCAGCTGCTTTCGCTGCATGAATGGCATCCCGCAAGGGTTGCACCATCATCAGCATCCCCGGTCCGCCGCCGTAAGGACGTTCGTCCACGGTACGGTGCCGGTCATGAGCGAAATCACGCGGACTCCAGCTCTGGATGCTTAGCAGGCCTTTTTTTACTGCCCGGCCAGTTACCCCGTAATCGGTAATTGCGCGGAACATCTCAGGAAACAGGCTGATTATGCCAATCCACATAGTGCCGTTTCTTACCGTATTATCCGGAGGTTCAAAAACCAGGATCCCAATCTACTTCAATGGTTTGAGTAGCGAGATCGACTTTCTTGATAACCTGCCCATCGAGGAACGGAACCAGCCGCTCCTTGATACCGAACGCATCTTTCAGGTTTGCCTTGATGACGAGAACGTCATTCGACCCGGTTTCCATCATATCGATGACTTTACCGAGGCTGTATCCTTCGGTGGTGACTACCTGGCAACCAATAAGGTCTTTCCAGTAGTAATCGCCCGCGTCCAGATCCGGCAACTGCGAGGAATCCACGATAATTTCGCAATTAGTCAGTAGATTCGCGGCATCACGGTCATCAACGCCTTTCAGCTTGATAACAATGTCCTGATTGTGGTGACGCCAGCTTTCCAGCTCGACCATCTCCCACTTACCGGCACGCTGGATAAACCAGGGCTGGTAATCAAAAATGCTTTCGGCGTCTTCGGTGGAGGAAAACACTCTGAGCCAACCACGAATACCGTAGGTCGAACCCATTTTGCCCAATACGATTGGGTTAACAGGAACCTGCGCTGCGAGTTGCTTGCTCATCATGACCACCGTGACAGATTAAGCTGCTTTCTGTGCTGCTTTGATCAGCGTTGCAACGCGATCGGAAATGGTCGCGCCCTGGCCAACCCAGTGAGCGATACGATCCAGATCCAGGCGGGTGCCTTCTTCTTTCTCGTTAGCGATCGGGTTGAAGAAGCCAACGCGCTCAATGAAGCGACCGTTGCGTGCATTGCGGCTATCAGTAACGACAACCTGGTAGAACGGACGCTTTTTAGCGCCGTGACGAGCTAAACGAATAGTTACCATAACATCCTCTTGTGTGAATAAAACACCGGGCCCCATCGAGGAACGGAGCCCGGTGTCATATTAAAAGCCCGAAAATTTTACTGATTTCTGGGGAAAATGCAATCTACATCTGTTAGCCGGGGGCAATCAGGCGTATATCGCTGAGGCCAGTTTGGCACCGCCGTGGGTGCCGTGGCCGGCGCATACTCGCTATGCCTGAAGACGGCGAGCACGCCCCGGAGTCTGAATGGCAAATACACCAAACCGTTAGCGGCCCGGGAAGCCCGGCGGCATCATCCCTTTCATGTTACGCATCATCTTCGCCATGCCGCCCTTCTTCATTTTCTTCATCATGCGCTGCATGTCGTCGAACTGTTTCAGAAGGCGGTTAACGTCCTGCACCTGCATGCCGCAGCCCATCGCGATACGACGCTTGCGCGAACCTTTGATGATTTCCGGCTTCGCACGCTCTTTCAGGGTCATGGAGTTGATGATTGCCTCCATGCGCACCAGCACCTTGTCATCCATCTGCGACTTCACGTTATCCGGGATCTGCCCCATGCCCGGCAGCTTGCCCATCAGGCTCGCCATGCCGCCCATGTTCTTCATCTGCTTGAGCTGATCGAGGAAGTCGTTCAGATCGAAGCCGTCGCCTTTCTTCAGCTTGCTCGCCAGCTTCTCGGCCTGCGCGCGGTCAACTTTGCTTTCGATATCTTCGATAAGCGATAGCACGTCGCCCATGCCGAGGATACGCGAAGCGATACGGTCCGGGTGGAACGGCTCCAGCGCTTCGGTTTTCTCGCCGACACCGAGGAATTTAATCGGCTTACCGGTGATGTTACGAATCGAGAGCGCCGCACCGCCGCGGGCGTCGCCGTCCACTTTGGTCAGCACCACGCCGGTGAGCGGCAGCGCTTCGTTAAACGCCTTCGCAGTGTTCGCCGCATCCTGACCGGTCATGGCATCGACCACGAACAGGGTTTCCACCGGGTTAATCGCGGCGTGAACCTGCTTGATCTCGTCCATCATCGCTTCGTCAACGTGCAGACGACCGGCGGTATCCACCAGCAGCACGTCATAGAACTTCAGCTTCGCTTCTTTCAGCGCCGCGTTAACGATGTCGATCGGCTTTTGCGCCACGTCGGACGGGAAGAAATCAACGCCGACCTGCTGCGCCAGGGTTTCCAGCTGTTTGATCGCCGCCGGACGATAGACGTCCGCCGAAACCACCATCACTTTCTTCTTGTGCTTCTCGCGCAGGAACTTACCCAGCTTACCGACGCTGGTGGTTTTACCGGCACCCTGCAGGCCCGCCATCAGGACCACCGCAGGCGGCTGCGCGGCCAGGTTGAGGCTCTGGTTCTCCTCCCCCATCGCGCTGACCAGCTCGCTACGCACGATCTTCACAAACTCCTGACCCGGGGTCAGGCTCTTATTGACTTCGTGACCAACCGCTTTCTCTTTAACGCGGTTGATAAAATCACGCACTACCGGCAGCGCAACGTCCGCTTCCAGCAGCGCCATACGCACTTCGCGCAGGGTTTCTTTAATATTGTCTTCGGTGAGGCGCCCGCGGCCACTGATGTTGCGCAGCGAGCGCGACAAACGATCGGTTAAATTATCAAACATGGTCTTTGCCTGAGGTTGTCACTTAAGGCCGCCGCAGCGACATCTGGAGAATAATGGCCCGGAGTATAACATGAAGCCGCTGTTATGCGATGTAAGCAACGGTTGGAGCGCGCCGCCGCTGGCGCTATACTGCTTCTCTTTCTCAATTGCCGACAACCGACACTACAATATGCCTGTTTTTGCACTGCTTGCGCTTGTTGCCTACTCCATCAGCCTGGCGCTGATCATTCCCGGCCTGCTCACAAAGAACAGCGCATGGCGCCGCATGGCAATCCTTTCCGCGGTGATCGCGCTTATCTGCCACGCGCTGGCGCTGGAAGCCCGTATCTTTCCGGACGACGACAGCGGTCAGAACCTGAGCCTGCTCAACGTCGGGTCGCTGGTGAGCCTGATGATCTGCTCGGTGATGACCTTTGTCGCCTCGCATAACCGCGGCTGGCTGCTGCTGCCGATCGTCTACTCGTTTGCGCTGATTAACCTTGCGCTGGCCGCCTTTGTGCCCAACGAGTACATCACCCACCTGGAAGGCACCCCGGGGATGATGGTGCATATCGGGCTGTCGCTGTTCTCGTATGCTACGCTGATTATCGCCGCGCTCTATGCGCTGCAACTGGCGTGGATCGACTACCAGCTGAAAAACAAACGCCTGATTTTCACCAGCGAAATGCCGCCGCTGATGGGCATAGAGCGCAAAATGTTCCACATCACCCAGGTGGGCGTGGTCCTGCTGACGCTGACGCTCTGCACCGGTCTGTTCTATATGCATAACCTGTTCAGCTCGGAAAACATCGACAAGGCCGTGCTCTCTATCCTGGCGTGGTTTGTCTATATCGTGCTGCTGTGGGGCCACTATCATGAAGGCTGGCGCGGACGCCGCGTGGTCTGGTTCAACGTGACCGGCGCAACGCTTCTCACACTCGCTTATTTCGGTAGCCGTATGATTCAGGAATTCATCCGCTAACCCTCACTCTTTACAGGACTCACTTTTGGAACACATCTCAACCACCACGCTGATCGTCTCCCTGATCGTCATGGTGGTGGTCTCGGCTTATTTCTCCGGTTCAGAAACCGGCATGATGACCCTCAATCGCTACCGGCTGCGCCACCAGGTAAAACAGGGCAACCGCGCTGCCCGTCGCGTCGAGAAGCTGCTGCGCAAGCCGGACCGCCTTATCAGCCTGGTCCTCATCGGCAATAACCTGGTTAACATCCTCGCCTCGTCCATCGCGACCATTGTCGGCATGCGCCTTTACGGTAACGCGGGCGTCGCCATCGCCACCGGTATCCTGACGTTCGTGGTGCTGGTGTTTGCCGAAGTGCTGCCGAAAACCATCGCGGCGCTTTATCCGGAAAAGGTCGCCTTCCCCAGCAGCGTGCTGCTCGGCCCGCTGCAGATCCTGATGATGCCGCTGGTGTGGCTGCTGAATATGGTGACCCGCCTGCTGATGCGCCTCGGCGGTATTAAGGTAGATCACGTCGTCAGCGCGGCGCTCAGCAAAGACGAGCTGCGCACGCTGGTGAACGAATCGAATTCGAAGCTCTCGCGCCGCAACCAGGACATGCTGCTGTCGGTGCTCGATCTGGAGAAAGTCAGCGTCAACGACATCATGGTGCCGCGCAATGATATCGTCGGGATTGATATCAACGACGACTGGAAATCCATCGTGCGCCAGCTCACCCACTCCCCACACGGGCGCATTGTGCTGTATCGCGACTCGCTCAACGACGCCATCGGCATGCTGCGTATGCGCGAAGCATGGCGGCTGATGGCGGAGAAAAATGAGTTCACTAAAGAGGTAATGCTGCGCGCAGCGGATGAGATCTACTACGTCCCGGAAGGCACGCCGCTCAGCATGCAGCTGGTGAAATTCCAGCGCAACAAGAAAAAAGTCGGGCTGGTGGTTAACGAGTACGGCGATATTCAGGGGCTGGTGACGGTGGAAGATATCCTGGAAGAGATCGTCGGCGACTTCACCACCTCTATGTCGCCGGGTCTGGCGGAAGAGGTTATCCCTCAGGATGACGGCTCGGTGCTGATTGAAGGCAGCGCGAATATTCGCGAAATCAATAAAGCGTTTAACTGGCATCTGCCAGAGGACGATGCGCGGACCGTGAACGGCATGCTGCTTGAAGCGCTGGAAGAGTTCCCGCAGGCCGGTACGCAGGTGCGTATCAACCAGTACGACATCGAGATCCTCGACGTGCAGGAGAATATGATTAAGCAGGTGAAAGTGGTGCCGGTGAAAGCGCTGCGCGAGAGCGTAGCGGAGTAGCGATATTCCCCTCTCCCGCAGGAGAGGGGAACGCGGGGCTTACGCCTTCGCTTTGGCGACGGTCACCATCGCAGCGCGAATGGTACGGCCGTTGAGGGTGTAGCCCTTCTGCATTACGCCCAGCACATGGTTCGGCGCAACCTCTTCAGACTCCACCATCGCAATCGCCTGATGCACATTCGGGTCCAGCGCGACGTTGGTCTCGTCGATCACCTCCACACCGAACTTGCGCACCACGTCGAGCATCGATTTCAGGGTCAGCTCAATGCCTTCCACCATCGGTGCCATCTCGGCGTTAGATTTGTCCGCCACTTCCAGCGCGCGATCGAGGCTGTCGATCACCGGCAGCAGTTCGTTGACGAACTTCTCCAGCGCGAACTTGTGCGCCTTCTCAATATCCTGTTCGGTGCGACGACGCAGGTTTTCCATTTCCGCTTTGATACGCAGCACGCCGTCGCGCTCACGGGTTTGCGCGTCAACAAGCTGTGCCTCAAGTGCGGCAATCTGCTCATCGCGCGGATCCACCTGTTCAGCGGAATCGGCGGTTTCAACAGCCTCAACCTCGTCCTGCTGCTGATCCTTGATGATTTCTTCCGGGGCTTGCCCCTCAGGCGTTTTCTGTTCTTTACTACTCATGAAATTCTCCGCGTTTTTTCGCATTCAACTCGCTAACCTGGATTATTATGGGGATCAGTTTCCGGGTTTCAAGGGAACCTGACGTTTTGAGTCAACCAATCTGCACAAGGACCACCAGCAAAATGAATAATCATTTCAAGTGTATCGGTATTGTCGGACATCCACGCCATCCTACCGCCCTCACCACACATGAAATGCTCTGGCGCTGGCTCGATCAGCAGGGGTACGACGTTATCGTCGAACAGCAGATTGCCCAGGAACTGAAGCTGCAGCACGTCAGAACCGGTAGCCTGGCAGACATCGGCCAGTATGCCGATCTCGCCGTGGTGGTCGGCGGCGACGGCAACATGCTGGGCGCGGCGCGCACCCTGGCGCGCTACGATATTAAAGTGATTGGCATCAACCGCGGCAACCTCGGTTTTCTCACCGACCTCGACCCGGATAACGCCCAACAGCAGCTCGCCGACGTGCTCGACGGGCATTACATCGCCGAGCAGCGCTTTTTGCTGGAAGCGCAGGTGTGCCAGCAGGATTGCCAGACCCGCATCAGCACCGCCATTAACGAAGTGGTGCTGCATCCGGGCAAAGTCGCGCACATGATCGAGTTTGAAGTCTATATAGATGAAAAATTCGCCTTCTCCCAGCGCTCGGACGGATTAATTATTTCCACCCCCACCGGATCGACCGCCTATTCGCTCTCCGCCGGCGGCCCCATCCTTACCCCCTCGCTCGATGCCATTACCCTGGTGCCGATGTTCCCGCATACGCTGTCGGCGCGCCCGCTGGTCATCAACAGCAGCAGCACCATTCGCCTGCGCTTTTCCCACCGCCGCAGCGATCTGGAGATCAGCTGCGACAGCCAGATCGCGCTGCCTATCCAGGAAGGCGAAGACGTGCTTATCCGCCGCTGCGACTACCACCTCAACCTGATACACCCAAAAGATTACAATTATTTCAATACGTTAAGCTCAAAGCTTGGCTGGTCTAAAAAATTGTTCTGATTTTGTGCGAAGCCGCTTTACTGTATAAAAAACCAGTTTATACTGTACGAAAACACAGTCATGTTAGTTTATACAGGAAGACGGCTATGCTGGCACAACTGACCATCAGCAATTTCGCAATCGTTCGTGAGCTGGAAATCGATTTTCACGCCGGGATGACGGCCATCACCGGTGAAACCGGTGCGGGTAAATCCATCGCGATTGATGCGCTCGGCTTGTGCCTCGGCGGTCGTGCGGACGCAGACATGGTGCGTCCCGGTGCCGGTCGCGCCGATCTCTGCGCACGCTTCTCCCTGAAAGACACCCCTGCGGCCCTGCGCTGGCTGGAAGCGAACCAGCTTGATGATGGGCGTGAGTGTTTACTCCGCCGCGTTATCAGCAGCGACGGGCGCTCCCGCGGTTTTATCAACGGCACTGCGGTGCCGCTGTCACAGCTGCGCGAACTGGGTCAGCTGTTGATCCAGATCCACGGTCAACACGCGCACCAGCTGCTGCTTAAGCCCGATCACCAGAAAACGCTGCTTGATGGCTATGCCGGTGAGCATGCGCTCACTCAAAAGATGGCGGCTACCTACCGCGAATGGCACCAGAGCTGCCGTGCGCTGGCCCAGCATCAGCAGCTGAGCCAGGAGCGCGCCGCCCGTGCGGAGTTGCTCGCGTATCAGCTTAAAGAGCTGAACGAATTCAACCCGCTGCCGGGAGAGTTCGAGCAGATCGATGAAGAATATAAGCGCCTTGCCAACAGCGGCCAGCTGCTTTCCACCAGCCAGCAGGCGCTCAATGCGCTGGCCGATGGTGAAGACAGCAACCTGCAAAGCCAGCTCTACAGCGTGCGTAACATGGTCACCGAACTGATCGGAATGGACGATAAGCTCTCCGGCGTGCTGAACATGCTTGAAGAAGCGGCGATTCAGATTAGCGAAGCCAGCGACGAGCTGCGCCACTACTGCGAGCGGCTGGATCTCGATCCTAATCGCCTGTACGAACTGGAGCAGCGCATTTCGCGTCAGATTACCCTTGCCCGTAAGCATCACATTGCTCCGGAAGCGCTGCCGGCGTTTCACGCCTCGCTGCTGGAAGAGCAGCAGCAGATGGACACCCAGTCCGATACTCTGGACGCGCTGATGCAGGCGGTGTCGGTGCAGCATCAGCAGGCGCTGGAGACGGCGCACCAGCTGCATGCTGCCCGCGTCAAATACGCCGCAGAGCTGAGCGAGCTGATCACCGACAGCATTCACTCTCTGTCGATGCCGCACGGCCAGCTGCTGATTCAGGTGGAATTTGATGAGCACCACCTTACCGCTGAGGGGGCAGACCGTATCGATTTCCGCGTCAGCACCAACCCGGGCCAGCCGCTTCAGGCGCTGTCGAAAGTGGCTTCCGGCGGCGAGCTGTCGCGTATCGCGCTTGCGATTCAGGTGATTACGGCACGTAAGATGGAAACCCCGGCGCTGATCTTCGATGAAGTAGACGTGGGGATCAGCGGCCCGACGGCGGCGGTGGTGGGTAAGCTGCTGCGTCAGCTGGGCGAATCAACGCAGGTGATGTGCGTTACCCACCTGCCGCAGGTGGCGGGTTGTGGTCATCAGCACTTCTTTGTCAGCAAAGAAACCGATGGCGCGATGACCGAAACCCATATGCAGCCGCTGGATAAACGTGCGCGTCTGCAGGAGCTGGCTCGCCTGCTGGGCGGCAGCGAAGTTACCCGCAATACCCTCGCCAACGCTAAAGAGCTGCTGGCGGCATAACGGTTAAGTCCCGATGACACGGGTGGGGCGCCCCACCCGTTACCCGTACAAAAAGAGAGCAGTTACGTCGCTAAATTGTCATATGGGCAGAAATTTGCTCAACTTTTTTCGACTATCAGGGTCATAGTGAAGCGGCTTAAGGTTTCAAACTGCCTGAAGGTTTATTATCATCGGTATATTACGATTACGAATGCGCCGCGTTCTGTTCGGGCCCCAAAAGGAATCAAATCACTATGCGCTGTAAAACGCTGACTGCTGTCGCAGCGGTTCTTCTGATGTTAACCGCCGGCTGTTCCACTCTGGAGCGAGTGGTTTACCGCCCCGACATTAACCAGGGCAACTACCTGGCACCTACCGACGTGTCTAAAGTGCGCGTGGGGATGACCCAGCAGCAGGTGGCTTACGCCCTGGGTACGCCGATGATGTCCGATCCGTTCGGAACCAACACCTGGTTCTACATCTTCCGCCAGCAGCCTGGCCATGAAGGCGTGACCCAGCAAACGCTGACGCTCACCTTTAACAGCAATGGCGTGCTGACCAACATCGACAACAAGCCGCAGCTGACGAAGCAGTAAGCGCGGGCGATGTGATAAAACATCGATGTTACAAAACAAAAAAGGTGCCTGAGGCACCTTTTTTTATCGGCTGACAGAACAGCGGCAAGACGGCGTTACTTCTTCGCCGAGCGCTCCGCACGCTGGCGACGCAGCTCTTTCGGATCGGCAATCAGCGGGCGATAGATCTCCACCCGATCGCCGTCCTGAACCGTATCACGCAGCTTTGCCGCACGGCTGTAGATGCCGACCTTGTTCTTTTTAAGATCGATATCCGGACGCAGCTCCAGCAGACCCGACGCCACGATGGCGTCTTCAAGCGTCGCGCCTTCGCTCAGCGTCACTTTACGCAGGTACTGCTTTTCAGGCAGCGCGTAAACGACCTCAACGGCGATCTCACCCGGCACTGTAAACCTCTTTGGCCCGGTTGGTGAATGCACTCACCATATTGGACGCCAGCTCTTTAAAGATGCGGCCAAACGCCAGCTCGATGAGTTTATTGGTGAACTCAAAGTCGAGCGAGAATTCGATACGACACGCCTCCGGGCTGAGCGGGGTAAATTTCCAGCCCCCCATCAGCTTTTTAAACGGGCCATCAACCAGATGCATCAGAATGCTTTGATTGCTGGTTAGCGTATTCCGGGTTGTGAACGTTTTGCTGATCCCAGCCTTCGAGACTTCCACCGCAGCGGTCATCTGGTTGGGGCTTGATTCCAGCACACGGCTTCCCACACAGCCGGGGATAAACTCCGGGTAGGATTTCACGTCGTTCACTAACTGATACATCTGCTCGGCGCTGTATGGCACCAGGGCAGTACGACTAATCTGCGGCATAGCATTTCCTGCGATTCATAGGACCCATAAATAATAACATTTATCATCGACTAAAGAAAAACGCTACGCCGGAACTCATGCTAAGATATCCGTTTCCGTCCCACCGGATGGGGTGTCTTTGAACTACTGGATTACTTATACTGAGCGCCATTATGACGAAGAAAAAATCAAACAAACCAGGCTCAGCCACCATTGCGCTTAACAAGCGCGCCCGCCACGAATATTTCATCGAAGAAGAATTTGAAGCGGGTCTGGCTCTGCAGGGCTGGGAAGTTAAATCCCTGCGCGCCGGTAAAGCGAACATCAGCGACAGCTATGTCACGCTCATTGAAGGCGAAGCGTATCTGTTCGGCTCCCACTTCATTCCGCTTAACGTGGCTTCCACCCACGTGGTCTGCGATCCGACCCGCACCCGTAAGCTGCTGCTCAATCAGCGCGAGCTGGATAACCTCTACGGGCTGGTGAAGCGCGACGGTTACACCGTGGTAGCGCTGTCGCTGTACTGGAAGAACGCCTGGTGCAAAGTAAGAATCGGCGTGGCGAAAGGTAAGAAACAGCACGACAAGCGTTCTGACCTGAAAGAGCGCGAGTGGCAGCTCGACAAAGCCCGTATCATGAAAAACGCCGGGCGCTGATACCCGGCTTTCACTCCTGCGCAGGGTGGGTGAACCCTACCGCTGCTGCGCAGCGCACCCACCGCAGCGTCGTACCAAACGTAGGGTGGGTAAGCGCAGCGCACCCACCACAGCCCCACCACAAACCCACCGCACGTTAACGTTCGCGCAGCGCTTCTTTCACCTTATTCAGCGGCTTAATCAGATAATCGAGCACCGTTTTCTGCCCGGTTTTGATCTCCACGTTCGCCACCATCCCCGGCAGGATCGGGAACACTTTCCCGGCGCGGTTCTGCAACTCCGCTTTTTTGGTGCGCACGTAAACCCGGTAATAGAACTGGTCGCGCTTCACCTCATCCTGCAAGGTATCCGGCGACACCACCTCTACCGTGCCGTCGAGATTGCCGTAGATCGACGAGTCATAGGCCGTGACCTTCACCGTCGCCGGCAACCCCGGCCGGATATACGCGATGTCGCGCGGATTGATGCGCGTCTCCACCAGCAGCTGATCCTCCAGCGGCACAATCTCCATCAGCTTGCCGCCGGGCTGTACCACGCCGCCCACCGTCGTCACCTGCACGTCCTTAACGATGCCGCGCACCGGCGAATAGAGCGACGCGCGGGTCACCTGGTCCTCTTTGCCCGCCATCACCTGCAGCTGGGCATCAAGATCGGCATTGTTTTTCACCTGCTCCTCGCGAGCGCGCACCGCAAACTGGTTGCGCGCCTCGTCAATTTTGCCTTTCAGCTCCGCCGCCTGGCGCTGGAGGCGTATCACCTCCACCTCGCTGGCCGCGCCTTTCGCCACCAGCGGCTGGGTCATGCGCAGCTCTGACATCACCAGTTGCCAGGTTTTTTGCAGGTTAGCCACGGTTTCATTCAGGGTACGACGGCGCGATTCATACAGCTGACGCTCGCGTGCCACCAGATCCGGCTCGCGCATCGATTCCGGGCTGAAGCGCAGCGGTTCGCCGGTTAGCTCGGAGCGCAAACGCTCGCTGGAAGCACGCAGCGCCCGCACCCGGGCCGCTGCTTCACCAAAGTTAGACGCAAAGCGCGTCGGGTCCAGCCGGGCCAGCAGCTGCCCACGCTCGACAATATCCCCTTCGTTCACCAGCAGCGCATTGACGATGCCGCCGTCGAGGCTCTCGATAACCTGCGCGTGGGTGGAGGGGGTGATTTTCCCGGTGCCGACCGTCACTTCGTCGAGGGTGGCGAACCACGCCCAGACGAAAAACACCACCAGCCCCGCCAGCGTCAGCCAGATCACCGACGAATAAAACCGCCCCTGGCGCGCCAGATCTTCCTGCATTGTCAGTTGACTCATCGCGCGCTCCTTCAGGCCACCGAGGCCACGTTGCTGTTACGTTGGGCCTGCTTGAGCAGCTGGTCGCGTGGGCCATCGGCGATCACTTTCCCGTTCTCCATCACGATGATGCGATCCACCAGGTTGAGCAGCGCCGGGCGGTGCGTGACCAGCACCAGCGTGCGCCCGGTCAGCCATTGCTGGAGCTGGCGGATCACCTGCGTTTCGAGCTGTTCATCCATCGAGGCGGTGGGTTCATCCAGCAGCACAATCTGCGGATTGCGCACGATCAGGCGGCTGAGCAGCACCATCTGGCGCTGACCGCCGGACAGCCCGCGTCCGCCTTCGTTGATCAGGCGATCGAGGCTCGCCGCATCCTGCTGCACCATGCTGAGCGCGCCGCTGATGCGCAGCGCCTGCAGCAGCTCTGCTTCGGTGGCGTTCGGGTGGCCCAGCATCAGGTTCTGGCGCAGGGTGCCGAAGAACAGGCGTGAATCCTGGGAAAGAAAGCCCACCTGGCGGCGCACGTCGCGCGGATCGATATGCGCCAGATCGACGCCGTCGATAATCACCTTCCCTTTGGTGGCGATCGACTGCCCGGCCAGCAGGCGCAGCAGCGTTGATTTACCGGCCCCGACCTTACCGAGGATCGCCACGCGCTCACCGGGTTTGATCTCCAGCGACGGGATCTGAATCGCCTGATCGCCCTTCTCTTCGTCATAGCTGTACTGCACCTGCTGGAACTGGAAGTGCCCCGCCAGCACCGGGCAGTGCGCCATTTTCTTCTGGTTGTCGTTATCCAGCGGCTTTTTCAGCAGCTCGTTGAGACCGCTCATCGCGGTTTTGGCATGCTGCCAGCGTGAAAAGACCATCGTGAGCTGCATCAGCGGCGCAATGGTGCGCGACGAGAGCAGACTACAGGCCACCAGCGTCCCGGTGGTGATCTGCCCGTCCATCACCAGATAGCAGCCGAACACCAGCATACTGGCGTAAGTCATCTGCTGTACGGTGGAAGCCCAACCGCTCAGGCGTGCGCCCCAGACGCGCTGCTTCATGCCGATACTGGCCCCGACGCTGTGGGTGTGCTCCCACTGGCGCTGGAAGTACGGCTCCGCCTGCAGGGATTTGATGTCTTCGATACCCTCAATCGACTCCACCAGCACCGCGTTGCGGATCGCGCTCTCGCGCATCCCCTCTTTCGCCAGCTTTGCCATCGGCCACTGCACCAGAATGCCGGGAATGACGATCAGCGGAATGGCGATCAGCGGGATCGCCACCAGCTGGCCGCCTACCAGCGCCATGATGCCGAGGAACAGCAGCACAAAGGGAATGTCCATCGCCGCACCGACGGTGGTGGAGGTCAACAGCTCGCGCACCTGATCGATCTCACGCAGCTGCGCCATAAAAGATCCGGTGGATTTGGGGCGGGCATCGTTTTTGATCGCCATTGCCCGGGCAAAGAACAGCGAGGAGACGTTAAGATCGATGTGTTTCCCCATGATGTCCGAGACGTGGGTTCGCGCCAGGCGGATAAAGAACTCCAGCAGCGCAGCGAGGATCACGCCAAAGAACAGCACCCATAACGTGGGAAACGACTGGGCGGGGATCACCCGATCGTAGACCTGCATCGAGAACAGAATGCCGCCGAGCGCCAGCACGTTGCCGATGATCGACGCCAGTGAGATCTCAAACAGCTTGCGGCCGGTATGACGAAAGTGCCGCCAGAACCAGTGCGGCTCCCAGGGTTTAGTGAAGTCATCGATGCGCGCATCGCGCCCGCGTGCGGCAATGCCGAGCATCACCACATCGCCTTTGGCGCGCTCCAGCAGAGTCTCCAGCGCCTCTTCACGCACCAGATCGCCGCCTTCGCTGAGCCAGTAACTGGCGAGCCCGTCGGCGTCGAGCGCCTCCAGCAGCATCAGCCCGCCGCTCTCCAGTTCCACGATCACCGGCAGGGACTGGGCGCTCCAGCGCACGCGCTCTTTCTGCACGATGCGCATCTGTAAACCCATCAGGCCGCTCATGCGCTCCAGGCGCTGGGAGAGCGGTAAATTTTCAAACCAGCGCATTTGCTGGCGAACAGCAGGGGCGTCGGCGGGCAGGCCGAAGCGCCCCGCCGCGCGGACCATCGCGCTTATCCAGCTTTCAGTATCCGGACGTTCTGACATCACGTACTCCTTTTCCCGGTGTCACGCTTACAGCGCGGGCAGGTCATCACCCGTAACGCGGGTACGTTCAATACCCAGCATGTCGAGCAGATTATCGGCGGCGGCGGCGTAGCGCACCGCGGCATCCCAGGCGTCATAGCGGGCGGTGATCGCCGAGCTGTCGGCCTGGAACACGTCCTGTTCGATACTCAACAGATCGTTCAGGCTGCGTTTGCTGAGGCGATACTCATCCCGGTAGACGCCGCGTGCGCTCTCGGCGCTGTTAAACTGCAGCTCGCCGGCCCGCTGACGGGCCTGCGCACCGGTGAGATCGGCCCAGGCGGTGGCGGCCCGCTGGTTAATGTCCAGCTTGCTGGCTTCCACGTCGGCACGGGCGCTGGCGCGATCCCCTTCCGCCGCATCGACCCGGGCATTCACCGCCCCGCCCTGATACAGCGGGGCATCCACCACCAGCTGCACCTGGTCATCCCAGTAGTTGCCGCCGTCGTTCTGGTAGCGGGTGCGCCCGGCCTGCACCGAGAGCGTCGGCAGATGCTGGGCCTGGGCCTGACGAATGCGGTCCTCCGCCGCCAGCTGCTTCGCCTGGGCGCTGCGTACCGCGCTGTTGCGCTCGTAGGGCAGGGTTTTCAGAGAGATCTCCTGACGCAGCAGATCTTCCGGCAGGTCCGGCAGCGACTGGGCCATCACGCCGGTGAGCACGCTGAGCGCCGCCTGGGCGGAGCGCATCTGGGCGCGGTACTGCTCGTAGCTGGCGTTCATCCCGGCAATGCGGGTTTGCGCCTGCAGCACATCAGACTGGGAACTCAGCCCGGCGTCAGCGCGCAGGTTCGCCATCTCCTGCACCGCTTTCAGCGAGTCGATGTTGCGCTTTGCCGCCTCGGTCAGCGCCTGATAGCGCTTCACCTGCAAATAGGCCTGCAGGGTTTCCATGCCGACCTCATTCAGGGTGCTGTAGAGCTGGTAGCGATAGGCATCGGAGAGATTTTCCTGCTCGTCGATGCTGCCGCCGGTTTTACCGAAGTCGTAGATAAGCTGTTTGAGGTTGATACCGCCCGCAGCGTTGCTGTTGAGCGATCCGGCGGAGTCGGTGCGGTGGTTACGGCCGGCGTTACCCTGGAGGGAGATTTGCGGGAACCAGGCGCTTTGGGCTTCATCAAGATTGGCATGCCCGACCTGGATTTGCGCCGAGGCCTGCGCGATTTTAGGATTGCGGGCGAAAGCACGCAGGATCGCCTCTTTTATGGTGAGTCTGGCCTGGAGCTGCTCACCGGGGGGCGCCTGCCAGTTGAAATTTTCCTCGCCAGACGCATACGGGCTGAGCCCACCCGTCATTCCGAGCAGCGCCAGTACCACCAACGCCACCCGACCGGGTTTTACTTTTCTCATTGTTCCACCTTACCCCTGCCCGCAACCGGGCGACGTGGTGATATTGTTAATATTATCAATAGCATCAGCAGCAAGGCCTCGTCCCTGAGGCCGTCATGCGTTACACCATATTGACGTGCAGGCCGTGCTGGATAAGTACATCACCCAGCGTGTTGCCCTGCCCGCTGTTGTGCCAGACGTCGAACTGCACGCCGTCCACTTCGCGCTGGCCGCTTACCGCCCAGATATCCCCGTTGCCGTGCACCAGATTTACCCGATCGCCGTCGCTGCCTTTGATGATCAGATCATCTTCAGGCCGGTCGGTGATGGCCAGCGCGCCGTTAGCATCCAGCGTGATGCTGTTGGTCCCGGATTTCCCGAGGTCAACAATCTCAATATGCTGAATTTTGCTGCCGAGCCCGATGAGGTCCAGCGTCAGGTTGACGCCGTCCAGCACCAGGGTATCGACCCCTGCGCCGCCGTCGATCTGCGAGAAATCCAGGCCGGTAAGGTGGATGGTGTCGCTGCCGGTACTGCCCTCGACGCTATCACCGCTTTGCTGCTGCCCATCGGCCAGGGTGATGCTTACCCCTCCAATAGTGTAGGCATCATCTGCGGTTTGCGCGGCGGCAGAATCGCTTTCTGCAACGGTAGCAGCCGTAGCCGTTGCCGCCAGGGTGTGATCGGCGCGCTCTTCGCTGGTGGTTGCGGTGGCGGTGGGCTGCTCATCCGCCTGCAGCGAGAAGGCGATCTCATCCGCCGAGGCGCTGGCGGCCATCAGGCCCGCCGGCGGCGTGGTGGAGATGATCTGCCCGCCCAGCCCGACGTTGAGGTAGCCGGTGTTTCCGGCCACATCGGTAGCGTAGATATTGAGCACGCTGGAGAGCGACAGCAGTTCCAGAATGTTCAGCCCAAGCCCGATGTTAGCGCTCCAGTTACCGTTGGCGTCGGTCTTCGCGGTCGTGCTCACCGTGCCGTTCAGCAGCGAAAGGTGCACAATCGAGTTCGGCGCCAGGTTGCGTGAACCCCCGCTCAGGGTCAGGCCTTTACTCAGCAGCGTCAGCAGGTTGAGGCTTGCCAGCGGGTTGAAGGTCAGCTCCGGCGTGGTGAGTTTCACCGTAACGTCCGCACTGGTGCTGTTGGTGTTCCCCACTTTATCCGTGACCGCCACGCCAACTTTCAGCGCGCCGTTGGTCAGCCCCTGCAGAATGTTGCTGGCAACCGGCAGCGACCAGGTGCCGTCCGGGTTCACCGTGGCGTTGTAGGCGGTGCCGCCGAGGGTCACCACCACTTTGGCGCCGTCGGTGATACCGCCGGAGATGCGCCCGGACAGCGTCTGGGTGCCCGCAGCCTCGCTTACGTTGAGGAAGCCATCGTTACCGAACAGCGAACCGAGCGAGATGGTGGGCAGGCTGTGGGTGATCACGTTCACCAGACCGCTGGTGCTGGCCGCATTCCCCGCCGGGTTGGTCAGGCTGGCGTTTACCGTCAGGGTGCCGTCGAGCAGCGCACCGAGATCGAGTTTCGGTACCGACACCGACCAGCCGCCGTCCGCGCCTACCGTGGTCTGGTAGGTTTTGCCGCCGAGGCTGATGTTCACCCGCGATCCCACCGCATTGGTACTGGTCCCGGTGATCACCTGGGCGTTAAGAATATCCGCCGCGCTCAGGCCGCCATCGCCAAACAGCGAGTTAATCACCAGCGACGGTGCCTGCTGGATGGCCACCGCCAGGTTCTGGGTGGCGCTGGCGACGTTGCCCGCCACATCCTTCGCCGTCACGCCCACGGTCAGCAACCCATCCTGCAGCCCCTGCAGCGACAGCGTCGGGACTGGCAGACGCCAGGTACCGTCGGCTGCCACGGTGGTGTTAAAGGTCAGGCCGCCCAGCGTGATAGTGAGCGCCGTACCTGCCGCCAGGTTGCTGGTGGTCCCGCTCAGCAGCTGCGGGTTGAGCAGGTCCGCCAGGCTCAGGTTGCCATCGCCAAACGGCGTCGCGAGCGTCACCGTCGGAACCGCATTGATGATGGCGTTCACCAGTTGCGATCCGGTGCCGACGTTGCCGACCTCATCCCGCACGCTGACGCTGACGTTCACGCCGCCGTCAGTCAGGCCTTGCAGCGTGGCTGGCGGTACGCTGATCGACCAGGTTCCGTTGGTGATGGTGCCGGTCAGGGTTTCACTGCCGATACGCAGCGTCACCGTGCCGTTCGCCAGGCTGGAAACCCCGGAAATGGTTTGCGCCACCCCCGCTTCCGCCTGGCTCAGGAAGCCATCGCCGCCAAACAGCGAGTTGATGGCAACCGTCGGCAGGTTAGCCAGCCCGACCTTAATCGACGGGCCGGTTGTGGTGGAGGTGTTGCCGTCCGGCGTGCGCAGGGTCACGCTGGTGGCGAGGGTGCCGTCCGCCAGCCCGAGTAGATCCGCCGGGTTAACGTTGATGGCGAAGGTGCCGTTGGCGGCTACCAGTCCGGCAAAGGTTTTGCCGCCGACGGTAACGTTCACCGTCGAGCCGACCGGCGCGTTACCCACGGTGCCGCTAATGGTCTGGGTGACCAGCGCATCGGCGGCGCTCAGCAGGCCATCACCAAACACCGTCACCGCATTCAGCACCGGGCGCAGCAGATCCAGCGACACGTTGCCGCCCGCCTGAGCGGTGTTGCCGTAAGTATCCGTCGCGGTGACGGTTACGCCGACGTTACCGCTGCCCAGCCCTTCCAGCGCGGCGCGTACCGCCTCCGGCAGAGCAATCGACCATTTACCGGTGTTATCCACGTTAGTGGTAAAGGCGGTGGTATCGCCAATTTTAATTGTCAGCGTGCGGCCGTTCAGCCCGCTGGCGGTGCCGCTGATCACCCCGTTAAGCAGCTCCGGGATGCTCAGAATGTTGTCGCCAAACAGCGGATTCAGCACGATTGAGGGCTGAACGTTGGCGGCAACGGTGAGGTTGGTGCTGCCGGTGGTGACGTTGCCCGCGTTATCAGTCACCCTCACCCCGAGCGCAATCTGCCCGTCCGGCAGCGTGCCAAGTAGCGTTGACGGCAGCTCCGCCGTCCACTGCCCCAGCTCGTTGACCACGGCGTTGAAGGTGCGCCCGGCCAGGGTGACCACGACGCTGGCGACGTTCTCGGCATTCGTGAGCGTACCGGTAACGGTCTGGTTCAGCCCGCTTTCGACCAGGTTAATGGCGTTATCTACGCCCACTAGGATATCGCCGACCACCGGCAGATCGGTCAGCGCCAGGCCAACGTCGATGATCTCATTGGTGGTATTGCCGTTCGCGTCGGTGACGTCCACGTTGAGCTGGACCGTGTCTGTCACCAGCCCTTCCCACAGGCTCGGCGGCAGGTCGATGCTGAAGCGTCCGTCCGGGCCAACCACGCCCACCGGGATCTCAATATCGGTGCCAGCGATGGTGACGCGTACCGTCGCCCCGCGTGAATCCCCGCTGACCTGCCCGGTCAGGGTCTGGGTCACCAGCGATTCGGCGACGTTAAGGATGCCGTCGCCGCCGAACAGATCGTCCACCAGCACGCCAAACCCCTGGTTCAGCGCCACGTTCAGACCGACGCTGTTCGAGGCGGTGTTACCCGCCGCATCGGTAGTGGTGATGGCAATGACCTGCGGCCCGTCGGTCAGGGTATTCAGATCGATTTGCGGGAAGGTGTAGCTCCAGTTGCCGTCCTGACCGACGGTGGAGGTCCACTCCAGCGGCCCGATGCGAACCGTGACGGTGTCCCCCGGCTCGCCGCGGCCCTGCACCAGCAGGCCGGTTGCCGCTTCCACGGTGTTGAGCACCGGCGGCAGGCTCAGGGTGTCCACTTCCAGCAGCGGCGCGTCGCTGTCCACGGTGACCGGACGGGTCGCGAGATTGCTCGGGTTACCTGCCGCATCCGTCAGGCTGGCGGTCACCGGGTTTTCACCCTGCGGCAGCGCATTCACGTCAGCCTGCGGCACGGTGACCGTCCAGGTGCCTGCAGGCGTCACCGTGGCGGTGTAGGTTTTCTCGTTCAGCGTGACGGTGACCAGACGCCCGGCATCGGCCGCGCTGGCAGTACCGCTCAGCACCAGCGGAGAATCCACTTCCGTGCTGTTGATGATGTCGTCCCCGGAAATTGCGCCGATGGTCACCGTTGGCGGCACGGTATCCACCGTAACGCTGACCGGCGGGCTTTCGATGCCATCCTCGCCGGTGGCGATCACTTCATACACGCCGTCGGTCGGGAATTCTGACGCCGGCACCGTCAGCGACCAGGTGCCATTCTCACCAATGGTTGCGGTACCGGTGAGGTCGGTGCCGTTAATGGAAATGGTAATAACATCGCCAACGTCATACCCGGTCGACGTACCTGTGATGGTGACGTTGCCCGAACTGGCCTCGCTGGCGTTAATCACGTTATCGCCCGCCACGCTGAAGACGGTAGCGCTGACAGGCGGCGGCGTAATATCCACCGTGACCGGGATCTCGGCCGATTCGCCTGTGTTACCCGCGGCGTCGGTAACCGTTGCCTGCACCGTAAGCGGGCCGTTGGTCAGCCCGTCCATAAATTGTGGCGTTACGGTGTAGGACCAGCTGCCGTCTGCCTGCACGATCGCGGCATTGGGAATAGTCGTTCCGCCAATGATAAGGCTGATCGCCTGACCCGGTGCGAGATTGGTGCTGGTGCCGCTAATCACCTGCGGCTGCTGGCTTTCCAGGAAGTCCAGCGTGCCGTCAGTAAACAGCGGCGCGGTGACCGTCAGCGTCGGAGTATCCACCGCGACATTCACAGGCTGCGTGGCGCTGCCGGTGTTATCTGCTCCGTCTTCGATGGTGACCACAATGCTCTGTGCGCCGCGCCCCACGCCATCCCAGTCGTCTTCGCTCAGGTCCAGGCTCCAGGTGCCATTTGCCTCATCGACAACCGCAGCAAATTCTTTGCCACCGATAGTCACGGTGACGGTAGCGCCTTCCGGCCGGTCAGAGGCAAAGGTGCCGCTCAGCGTGGTACCTGCTGCTGCCTCGGAAGCATTGACCGTACCATTACCAAACACCGGCTCGGTAATCGCCACCGTCGGTGCGGTAAAGGCCACGTCAAACGGGAACGGTGTTTCCACGACGTTACCGTACTGATCTTCCGCCCGGACGATGATCTCATGCGGAACGGAAGGATCGAGGTTCTGCAGTGACCCTGCCGGGAGATCTACGGTCCAGGTGCCGTCCGGCGTGACGATGGCCGGATAGGTGACGCCGTCCACGTCAATGGTAATGGTGACCGCCTGATCCGGGCCGGTCACCCCGGTGGAACCGGTGAGCGTTAACGGCCCGGCGGCTTCGGCAAGGTTCAACACGTTATCGCCGCCAAACAGATCGGGCGCGGTCGGCGTCGGCAGGTCGGTTTGCGGCGTAAATGTCGGTGCCGGCGTGATCGGGGTGGTGTTCCCCGCCGCATCGGTCGCGACAATGGTAACGGTCTGGGGGGTGCCCACAGGCAAACCAGTGAATGCCGCAGGCGGCAGGGTAAGGCTCCACTCCCCGGTCGCCGGGTTCACGGTGGCAGGGTAGTCTTCACCACCCAGCGTCACGGTGACGGTCTGGCCTTCGCCGGTCACCCCGGTGGAGCCGCGGATCACCTGCGGGGTATCGGCTTCGCTATTGTTCAGCACGCCATCGCCAAACAGCGGTTGAACTGTCGGTGCCGGTAGATCGTTAACAATGGCCTCGAAGTTCCCACCGCCGGTCGAGGTGTTCCCCGCCACATCGGTGACCACAACACGCACCGGAATGGTGCCGTCCGGCAGCGCCTGCAGATCCCCGGAAGGCACCACCAGGCTCCAGCTACCGTCCGGATTAATCACCGCATCCTGCAGCGGACCGTTGTTAATGCTGACCTGTACCGTGTCGATCTCATCGGCGTCGAGTCCGGTCGTACCGCGGATGGTCTGGTCGACCCCGGCCTCGGTATCATTGAGATAGCCGTTACCAAACGGCGGCGTAAGGGTTGCCGGAGCCAGCGGCTCGGTGCGCACGATGAAGGTGCCTTCGCCGGTGTTTTCATTTCCGGCTCTGTCGGTCACGGTAACGGTAGCGGTATTTTCGCCCTGGGGCAGATCCTGCAGCACTTCCGGTGGCACCAGCACCGTCCAGTTACCGTCTGCATCCACGGTACCGACGATCGGCTCCTGGCCCGGAATAGTCACTACCACGGTCTGGCCGCTACCCGTTACGCCGGTGTTACCGGTGAGGGTCTGGCCGGCAGCCGCATCGGCTTCGTTAATGTAGCCGTCATCAAACAGCGTACCCGGCAGGGTCGCCGCAGGCTCCTCCAGCACGATTTCGGTCGCCAGCGTGCCGCGTGCCGGGTTACCAAAGGCGTCTGTCGCCTGAGCAACCACGTCATACTGCCCGCTGGTCAGGCCGTCCAGCGCCCCCGGCGCAATGGTCGCCGTCCACGCCCCACCCGCGCCCACGGTCGCCGTTCCAATCTCGGTATTACCGATATAGAGCGTAATGACGGTGTTCTCCGGCAGGCCGCTGGCAGTACCGGTGATCGTGCCGCCGTTGGCAAACTCGCTGGCATTGATACCGCCGGCGGTATAGGACTCGGTAAAGGTGATGGTCGGCAGCGTCGGGCCGCTGACGTTCACCGGCACCGGCTCATTGGTGATGTTGCCCTGCGGATCGGTCACCCGCACGGTAAGGTCAGACTCGCCCTGCGGCAGCGCCTGCAGTTCGGCTGCCGGAATGCTCACGCTCCATTCCCCCTGCTCGTTCACCAGCGCCGGGATCTCTTTACCGTTGATCACCAGCACCACGGTGGAACCAGGCACGGTGGTGCCGCTCAGCACCTGCTCGCTTGCCAGCTCAGCGATGCTGATATTGCCATCCTGCAGGAAGCCGGTGCTGGTATCGACGTCAACCACCGGCCCGGTAAGGTCAATGACAATCGGCTGAACGTCGCCCGCCTGGTTGCCTGCTGCATCGCTGGCGTTCGCCACCACGTTGTAGTTGGTCAGGTTCAGGGCGGTGACGTCGGCCAGCGGAACGGTGACGCTCCAGCTGCCGTCTGCGCCGATAGTCGCCTGATAAATCTTGTCGTTCAGGAAGACGCTGACGCGGGTGCCCGCCGCCAGGTTAGTGGAGACGCCGGTGATGGTCAGCGGCTCGCCTTTCTCCTGGGCGTTGATGATGTTATCCACCGCCACGTTGTTGATGGTCAGGGTCGGCAGACTGGCCGGTTGCGTAATGAAGGTGACATTCTGGGTGGCGTCGTCGGTATTTCCCGCCGCATCGGTCACCGTCACCACCACTTCGCGCACGCCGTCCGGCACCGCTTCCAGCGCCTCTACCGGTACGGTAACGCTCCAGACGCCGCCCGCCTGCACGGTGGTGTTATACGTGATGCCGTTCAGCACCACCGTTACCGGCCGCCCGACTTCCACGTTCTGCGCCGTGCCGCTGATGATCAGCGGGTCGATAATCTCATCCGCGCCGACAAAGTTATTGTCAGAGACAGGATTGAGGGTGACTACCGGAGCATTGGCCGGTGAAGCGTCCAGCGTGAAGCTGCCTTTTGCACTGGAGGTATTACCCGCCGCATCGGTGGCGGTCACGGTGACGCTGGTTGGCCCGTCCGGCATGCCGTTCAGCGCCCCGGCAGGGAGCGTGACGCTCCAGGTGCCGTTCGGCTGTACCAGCGCGTTATAGGTCTGGCCGTTCACCTGCACCACGACGTACTGCGGGTTATCCGGATCGTATGGGGTGGCGGTGCCGGTCAGCGCCAGCGAACCTGCGGCTTCGGCGGCGTTGACGATATTGTCGGTGCCGCCAATGGTGCCGATGGTGATGGCCGGCGGCGTTTTATCGATCTCAATGCTGCTGTTCAGCACGTTCTCATTGCCGACGCGGTCCGTGGCGGTAACCACTACCGGAACGGTGCTGCCGTCAGCGAGGTTGCCCAGCACGCTGGACGGCACGTTCACCGACCAGTTGCCGTTAGCATCCACCGTCGCCGTCAGGGTTTCGCTGCCAATCTGTACCGTCACCGTCTGGCCTGCACCGTTGACGCCGGTGCTGCCGTTGAGGGTGCCGCCAGCCAGCGCTTCGCTGTTGTTGACCACGCCGTCGGTAAACGGCGTGTTGAGGCTCACCGCCGGCACGGCATCGGTGATGATGGTGAAATCATGGGATTTGCTGACGCTGGCACCGCTGCTGTCGCGCGCCGAGACGGTGAGCGTCGCGGTGCCGTCAGCGATGGCGTTGGCATCCGCTTCAGGAATGGTAACGCTCCAGCTGCCGTTGGTCACCTGACCTTCGTACTGCTTGCCGTTGAGGGTGACGGTCACCACGGTGCCGTCCGCCAGCCCGGTGCTGCCGCCGTTGACGGTCAGGCCGTTGGTCAGATCGTCAAGGCCGACGAAGTCATCCCCGGTCAGCGGCGCAACCGAGATGGCGCTGACGGTGGTATCCACGGTAAACGGACGCTCTGCGGTGGTGCTGTTACCCGCCGCATCGCTGACCTGCACGGTCAGGGTGTATGCCCCGGTGGTCAGGCCGCCGATGGCGGTCTGCGGAATGCTTACCGACCATTTGCCGTCTGCGCCCACCAGTCCGGTCCAGCTCTGCTCGCCGAGGGTGACGGTCACGGTCTGTCCGGCCCCGACGTTCAGCGCGGTACCGGTAATATTCACGGCCCCTTCACGTTCTGCGGCATCGATAACGTTATTGCCCGCCACCGGATCGACGGTCAGCAGCGGCTGTTTCTGCGGATCGATGCTGACGTTGACGGTGTGCGGCGTAGTCACGCTGTTGCCCGCCGCGTCTTCTACCGTGACGCTGAAGGTGTTCTCGCCGTTCGGCAGATTTTTCAGCGCCGCAGACGGAATGGAGATGGACCAGGCCCCGTCAGCCCCGGTTACCGTGCCGGTATAGGTCACACCGTTCAGCACCACCGTGACCGGGCTACCCACTTCCGCGCCATCGGCGATGCCAGAAATGGCCTGAGCGCTGTTGGATTCGGTGAGGTTGAGGAAGTCGTTACCGGCAAACGGGTTCACCGTCACCACTGGCGGGGTGACGTCAACAATCACATCGACCACGCTGGAGTCGGTGTTGCCCGCCGCGTCGCCCACTTCGATGGTCACCGGCACCGGCGAATCGGTATTGGTATAGCCATCCAGCGCACCGGAGGGAAGCGTTACGCTCCAGTTGCCGTTGTTATCCACGGTGCCAACGTAGTCGGTGCCGCCGAGGGTCACCGTCACGGTCTGGCCCGGCCCGGTGATGCCGGTTTTCCCGGTCAGTACCTGATTTTCAAGAATTTCAGTGCCGTTCAGCGTATTGTCGCCAAACAGCGGATCGACCGTCAGCTCCGGCACGGTGTCGATGGCGACGTTGAGCACGTGCTCATCGGTGATGGTGCCGCCATTGGCTGGCGCGCTGGCGGTGATCTCGACCGGGCCGTCCGGCAGCGCCTGCAGTTGCGCAGGCGTGAGCGTGACCGCCCAGTTTCCGTCGGCGTCAACCGGCGAGGTGTAGGTGATGCCGTTGATCACCACCGTAACCACGGTGCCGGTCGTCAGCCCGGCGCTGGTGCCGTTGATGGTGAGCGGGGAATTTGCCTCGGCGCGGCTCAGGTAATCATCGCTGCTGATAATGCTGATCGCGACCCCGGCGGTATCGTTATTCACCACCACGGTATGAGAGCCGGTTCCGGTCTGGCCATAGCCGTCGGTGACGCTCAGGCCGATGGTCGCCTCACCGTTAGCAAGCTGCTGGAGCACGCCTGCCGGCAGGGTCACAGACCAGGTTCCGTCGCTGCCCACCACGCCTTTGAAGGTGGTGCCGTTAACGGTGACAATCACCGTGCTGCCGGCTTCGACGTTAGTCGTGGTGCCTTTCAGCACCTGATCGGTTTTCAGCTCTGCAGCATCGAGGGTGTTATCAGCGGTGAAGGTGGCGACGTCGATGGTCGGCTGCGCCGTTTTGACGTTGATGGTCTGCTGCACTTCGCGCACGTTGCCTGCCGCATCGGTCAGACGCACGGTAGCGATGCTGTCATCCGGCGGAAGCTGTTTCAGGTCCGCTGACGGAATAGCGATCTGCCAGTTACCGTCGCCGCCCACCTGGGTGGTATAGGTTTTACCGTTCAGCGTGACGGTGACGGTTTGCCCGGCCTCGCTGACGGCGGAAACGCCGCTCAGCACCTGCGGGGTATTGAGATCGGCGCTGCTCAGCTTGCCGTCGCCGCTAATCGGCAGCACGGCCAGCTCCGGCGGCAGCGTGTCTACCGTGGCGTTGACGGGCAGCGAGGCGTTGTTGCCCGCCGCATCCGACACGTTCACCACAATCGGCGCGGTTCCCTGCGGCAGCTGCTGCAGATCGGCGGCAGGCACCGTCACCGACCAGCTACCGTCGCTGTTGACCGTACCGGTATAGGTTTTCCCTCCCAGCACCACCGACACTTTCTGACCGACGCCGCTGACGCCGGTATTCCCGGTCAGGGTCTGCGCCTGCCCGACTTCCAGGCCATTGAGAATGCCATCCACGAACGGAGTATCGATCTCCGGGTTCGGCAGCTGGTTAGTCGCCACGTTCAGAATATGTTCATCGGACGCGCTCTGATTACCGAGGGTAACCGTAGCGGTCACCTCGCGCGGGCCGTCTTTAAGCAGGGCCAGATCCGCCGTCGGGATCACCGCACTCCAGTTGCCCGACGCGTCCACCACCGCGGTATAACTTTTACCGTTGAGCTGCACCACGATGGATACGCCCGGTCCGTAAACGGTGGAGACGCCGCGGATCTCCAGCGGCTGGGTAATTTCCGCCGCGTTGAGATAGTCATCGGTCGAGATGATGGCAATGGCAATGCTGGTTTCACTCTGATCCACCGTAATCGGCGTCTCTTTGGTGATGACGCTGCCGTTGTTGCCCGGCACGCTGACCACCAGCGTCTGGGTGCCGTCAGCCAGCGCCAGCAGATCGCCCGCCGGTATAGTGGCTTTCCAGCTGCCGTCGCCCTGCACGATGGCGAAATAGGTTTTGCCGCCGAGGGTGATGGTCACGGTTTGCCCGGCAGCAATATTTTGCGTCTGGCCGGTAAGGATCTGGTCGAGCTGCAGTTCGGCACCGTCCAGCGCGTTGTCGCCGGTCAGCGGATTAACGGTAATGGCCCCCTGATTGAGGTTCACCGTGAAGTCGATTTCACCTTTAGTGACGTTCCCGGCTTTGTCGGTCACGGTATAGGTGATGGTGTATTCCTGGCCGTCGGCCAGCGCTTTCAGATCGCTGACCGGGATACGCGAGAGCCAGTTACCCTCGCTGTCCACCACCGTGGTGTAGGTTTTGCCGTTCAGGGTGATGACGACGCGGCTGCCGGCATCGGCCGGATCGGAAGAACCCCGCACGAAGCGGTCCGCATTCAGATGGGTTGAGTCCAGTACGTTGCCCGGCACAAACTCGCCCATTTCGAGCGCCGGCGGCACGGTATCGACGTTGAACGAATAATCTTTGGAGATGGTGCGCCCTTCGCTGTCCACCATGATGATTTTGATGGAGTTCAGACCCTGCGGCAGCGACTGCAGCAGCGCCACCGGCATGGTAACGCTCCACTCGCCGTTCTCGCCAACCGTGGTGGTCCAGGTGCGGCCACCCAGCACAAACGACACGGGCCTCCCGGCATTGGCGGCATTGGTGGTGCCACTCAGTGTCAGCGGCTGCTGGCTTTCCACCACGTTAACGGTGTTATCTGCGGTAAGCGGATCGACGGTGAGCGTGGAGTCCGGCGGATTAGGATTCGGGTTGGGATTGGGGTTTGGATTCGGGTTTGGATTGGGATTACCGTTCCCACCATCGCCGCCGCCGTTGTTGTTATCGCTACCGCCGCCACCGCCGCTATTACTGGCGGCAATGGCGATCCCGGCCACGCCCGCTGCGGCGGCGATAGCGCCCAGCACGCCCAGCCCGGAGATACCGCTGGCACCCAGCCCCTCCGCACCAATTAGCGCGCCGAGTGAGGTATCGGTGAAGGTGGGAACGATAACTTCAGCGGTAGCCGGCGCGGCCTCGCTGGCAAAAGGAAAGACAGCGTGGTGCGTGCCCAGGCTGTCTTCAAAAATGAGTTCGCTGTGTTGCCCGTCGAGGTCAAGACGGAAGAAATTTTGATAGCGGACCGTGGTCCCGTCTTTCATATGGACAATTAAGTCGCCGCCCTGACGCTCATAAAAATTAACCACGTCAGGAGACGCATTTACTCTGACGACACTGGTATTTGCAAGGTTAACTACGCGGTCTGCGCTCTGAGGATATTGCGAAACGACATCACCCGTTTGCTTATTAAGGATATCCACGGAATCGGAAAGGTTATTTTGCACGGCCATCATTTTATCCTCATGCTAAAACATTATTCATATTTTTTACCTCACCGCTCCGTATATGGCGCAGACGCAGGGCATTGACGTCACGCAAAAGCGTGGCGCGCAGGAGGTATATGCCGTGCGGTTATGGAGTTACACAACACCATGAAAACATTGATATTTTATTGAGTGCGCTGGCGCGGAATAAGGCGGGCGCTTCTATGTAAAGGTATAAACAACGATCCGGGAATAGGCAATATAAAACCAAAAATAACAAAAAATTATCAATGAAAGATGATATATCCCGCAGTAATTCCGCGTTAGTTAAGTATTGCTACATAACTACCCCTCAGCCATTACATTAAATATCCAATTATCGTGGGCATTCGGAATATAAAGAAACGTAAACATATATCCTGTATTTTCCATTATTATTGGCGCGCAGCGTTAATTAATCAGAACGAATATTATCGAACATGAATAATTGCAAATAATATAAAGCGCACAGGTGATTGCTGCGCAACGTCAGGATTTTCAGCGAGATAGGAAGTGAACGATTTTTGAGCGATTTCGCGCATGGTGCGTGGGGCGTGACTTGGGGAGGTGATATGGACTGGCATGTGGTGTCACAATTCTGCTATACTTCGCAAACACTTCTGGGGCTGATTCTGGATTCGACGGGATTCGCGAAACCCAAGGTGCATGCCGAGGTGCGGTAGGCCTCGTAAAAAAACCGCAAAAAAATAGTCGCAAACGACGAAAACTACGCTTTAGCAGCTTAATAACCTGCTTAGAGCCCTCTCTCCCTAGCCTCCGCTCTTAGGACGGGGATCAAGAGAGGTCAAACCAAAAAGAGATCGCGTGGATGCCCTGCCTGGGGTTGAAGCGTTAAAACTAATCAGGCTAGTCTGGTAGTGGCGTGTTTGTCCGCAGCTGCCAGGCGAATGTAAAGACAAACTAAGCATGTAGTACCGAGGATGTAGGAATTTCGGACGCGGGTTCAACTCCCGCCAGCTCCACCAAAATTCTTTGTTGATGGTCACCAGAGCCTGAAACGAAGTCCTGAAAGCCCGCAAGGTGAAAGCCTGGCGGGCTTTTTTGTGTCTGTAAGAGTCCACTGGGAATCGCTGAGAGCCACTACTTATGGCACTCTTTTTGGGAGCCATTCGAAGGGTCCAAAAAGTGAGGGACCCAAAATGGCAAAAATCGCTAAGAAACGCACTGACACTGAAATCAAAAACACAAAATCCGCAGACAAAAAAAAATCACTCTGTTCGATGGCAACAGCCTAATGCTACGAACAGCCCCACACTAAAAAGGGGGTAAGTAAAATTGTTTTTTTAGGTATTCAGTGCCAGCAACTAAAAAACGCACGAAGATGAGCCTTCTGACCTATCCTCAACTCACGTTAGCAAGTCCAAGAGCTTTACGTGATGAATATCTATCTTTACTTGCCAAAGCCACTGCCCCTCAGAAGATCCACAACACAGATAAAGCCAATACTTTAATCGTACACACGCTACAAGCCGTTACTTAGACGTGGGTGGATGAGAAGATAAAGACTTCCGGTATATTTAAAATCCACGCACATGACATCTGGCTTTGCCTTGCATGAAAAATATTCCTCGGTCTTGGAAATGTTCCAATAAAAGATATCCGACCTAAATTATTGAAGCAGAATCTTGATCCCATTAAGCTACATGGTGTTCTCGAAAACTTACGACGTATCATTTCCCGACCGAACGAAACTTTCCGTTACACCGTGACAGAAGACCTCATTGAGTTCAGTCCTGCTGTTAACCTTGGTCAGCGCTTCAGAAAATTCAAAAAGCAAAACATGCAAACCCAACCTCCCAAAGAATTCCCAAGCTTTATGGCTGCTCTAGATAATGCCTCTATCAGTCTGAAACCCATATGTTAATTGAATGATAATTGTTGACTTGGGTCCGTTCGGAGAAGCTGTTCGAACGCGATGGGTAGATACAGATTTTGATAATGGTATGTGGAACATTCCTCCCAAATTTATGAAGATGAAACGTCCTCATAAAGTGCTATTTAGCAAAGAAGCAATCCTTATACTCGGAAATATGCGATCAATTGGTCTCCGTTGTGAAGGGTGTTACCCAGTATAAAAACTCCACTGACTCACATACATGAACGCAGCAATAAACCTTATGGGGCTAGGAAGTCAATTGGTTGCTTACGGTATGCGATCTATAGCAAGGACAGCAGCTGAGGAATGCGATAAGTTTAGAACAGACTTTCTTGAAGATGCTTTTGCTTACTCCAAAAGGGATTAGGTTGTTACGGCATACAACCGAGCTGGGTAGCTAACGGAAAGAGCAAAAGTAATGTAGTGATGGGTAGATTATGTTCAAGCGCAAAAACATAAGGCTATTGCTGCCTGATAATAATCAGATGTTAAAAAAACGTTACTTTAAAAATCGATAATACAATACTATGTCCATAATTCTTAAGGTTTTATTATGAATACTACACACGATCCTATCCGCCATATCAAATATTTGAGACAATCCCTATCTCAAGATAACGAAGCTATAGGTTTTTTCCTTTCCGCCGGATGTCCATTGTCAGTGGAAATGCCAGAAGGAGAGTGGCCGTTAATACCTGACGTGGCTAATCTCACAAAATATATCCACCTTGAATTAATTGATGATCAAAATTATTCAAAACTGATAATAGAATTAGAAAAATCAGGAAAAAACAAAGATAATATAGAAGATATTCTAAGTTTTTTACGAGGGCTTGTTTCTGTTTCAAAAGGGGGAGAAGTTAGAGGGCTAAGAGAAGAAGATCTTGATGGTTTGGAGAAATTGATATGTGAGAAGATAGCATTAAAAATAAATGTAGATCTTCCAATAGCAGAAACACCATATCATAAACTTGCTAAATGGATACGTTCTATTGATAGAAAAGTCGCTGTAGAAATATTCACAACAAACTATGACCTATTGATGGAACAATCACTCGAGGAAATGGAGATACCATATTTCGATGGTTTTGTTGGTGCCAATAAACCATTCTTTGACTTGAGAGCATTGGAGGATGATTTAATACCAAAGCATTGGTCAAGGCTTTGGAAAATTCATGGTTCAATAAACTGGTGTCAAAAAATAATTGGCAGTCAAAAAAGAGTATACAGAACTCATCCAAACACAAAAGAGTCCTCACACTTAATATATCCCTCGCACCTTAAATATGAGGAAAGCAGAAAAATGCCATACTTAGCTCTGTTGGATCAATTAAATAGATTTATCAGAAAAAAATCTTCGTTTCTGGTGTTATCGGGATATTCATTTAACGATGGTCATTTAAACGACGTCATTGTAAGCGCACTAAAATCAAACCCAACTGCTATGGTTTTAGGGCTAATGTATGGTGATTTTAATCATCAAGGGGAAGAGAAATATCCTGAAGCATATAGATTAGCTAAAAATCAACATAACTTGAATATATGGACAAATGACGCAGCAATCATAGGAACAAATTATGGCGAATGGTTTTATCATGAAAGTGATGATGATAAAGAGATCCTTACTTTTATAAAAAAGGTCAACTCAGAAAATCATAATCCATGTAACTCAAATGTTAATTTTGGTGATTTTAAAAACTTTACCACATTCTTACAAAGAATAATTGGTTCTACGAAGGATTAATATCATGTCGGATAAAGAATCTTATTTAGGTAAAGTGCAAGATGTAAATGGAACATCAGTAAGCGTTTCATTGTCTAAAGATTCATTAAGTGGATTCATATACATTGATGGGCAAGGATATAGGGCAGGACAAATCGGTAGTTTTGTAAGAATACCAATCGGTTTTAATAATTTATTTGGGATTATTAGTCAAGTGGGAGCAAGCGCATCTCCATTGGAAACTGCTGAAAATCCGCAGGGCGATAATAGGTGGCTTAGAATACAACTTATTGGTGAAGCACCAAGGAATGGTTCATTTCAAAGGGGACTGTCACAATATCCAACTATAGGTGATAACGTTCATCTTGTGTCCGAAAAAGAATTAAAACAAATTTATGGGCAACCAAATGAAGGATACTTTGTCAAGATAGGTCACATATCAAACGCGGATTCTATTCCGGCACTTATTGATATAAATAAACTAATAACTCGACATTCTGCTGTTGTTGGAACAACTGGGTCGGGAAAATCCACAACTGTTGCCAGTTTAATTGCAGCACTATCTAATAGTAAAAAATACCCATCCGCAAGGATAATCATGCTGGATCTTCATGGGGAATATGGTCGGTGTTTGAAAGATAGAGCTAATATATATAAAGTTAACGCAGACACAAATCCCATACTCGGGGAAAAAGAATTATATATTCCTTATTGGGCTTTAAATTTTGATGAACTTTCAGAAGTATGTTTCGGAGGCATCGATTCAGAAAAAGAGCGAAATATATTGCTTGAAAAAATACAAAAAATAAAAAGTGAGTCGCTCAAAAGAAAATCCCGAGATGGATCAAACCAAGACACTCTGAGTGCGGACTCACCGATTCCTTTTAACTTACACTGTTTGTGGCATCAATTATATACAGAAACTTTTGGCACATACATCAAAACACAAGGTAAACAACCTCTGGAAACCTTAGCCTATGAAACATTAGCCGATGGTTCAGAGTTAAAGGGTAATGCATTGTCAGGAATCCCTCCAATATTTAAGAATGTATCAAATGAAGCAGGCACAATTAAGATAAATTACTTACCTGCACCTCTTACATTAGGGAAACAGCTGCAAGCATTAGGCTCTAAACTCCGAGTACCTCGATATGACTTCATATTCAAACCAGGGGAATGGACCCCATCAGTAGATGGCGATATAACAAAAGATCTTGATGAGCTGTTAAAAGGATGGATTGGTGATAAGCCAGTTACAATTCTAGATCTATCAGGCGTTCCCTCTGACATATTAAAAACCATTATAGGTGCAGTTCTAAGAATACTATATGAAGCTCTCTTTTGGGCAAGGAACCTATCTCAAGGAGGTAGGCACCGACCTTTGTTAATAGTAATGGAGGAAGCTCATAACTATTTAAATAGCCAAAATGATAGCATGGCATCACGAATGGTAAAAAGAATTGTCAAAGAAGGAAGAAAATATGGCATTGGGACAATGGTTGTAACTCAGCGCCCTTCAGAAATTGACCCAACTATTCTCTCGCAATGTGGAACGTTTTTTGCGCTTCGCCTTAATAACTCGTCAGATCGTAGCCATATAACATCAGCAATGTCTGATAACCTTGATGGTTTAACAAGCATGCTCCCTATTCTTAGAACTGGAGAATGCATCGTGTTGGGAGAAGCAGTCAAGTTGCCGATGAGGACATCAGTAATTCCTCCAGCTAAAAACCGAAGACCTGATAGTCAAGACCCTGTTGTATATGATATTCTACCGCAAGATGAATCAATGACTCCCGGCGGTTGGAATATAGACCAAGAAAAAGAACCTAATTATGCTGAAGTTATCGAGGCTTGGCGTTCTCAAAGCCCAAGAATAAGCAAAGTAAAAATATAGAGGAAATTATGAATAGACAACCAGTAGATTCAAGTAATATCCGCAGCATTGGTTATGAGGAAAATGATTCTATTTTAGAAATTGAGTTCAATAATGGTGCAATATACCAATATTTTGATGTCCCGCAAAATATCCATTCAGAACTTATAAATTCAGACTCAGTAGGTGGATATCTTGCCAAACATATTAAAGGGAATTTTAGATATTCCCGCGTGTAGAATTACAAATAAGAAAGGGCCTTTATGGCCCTCTTTTATCAAGTAAATTACATATAAAATCTTTACACCAACATCATTGATTACTTCATTTTAATGAATAACATTGAATGACATTTTCCAAAAGTAATATTAGTTATACTGTGACAAATATAGCCAAACTTATCGACATAATAATTTTAATTTTAAATAATCACATCGCCCATAGAACGTCTTCAATACGGTATCCTCTAAGACATTTTCTCGAATAACATTCTTAATTTCATCCCATATAGCCTTTAATCCATGACATACGGCAAAAATATCGATAGCATCAACAGTTCAATATAAATATTATATAAATCACACATGATATGGCAATATTTAATTTTCCAGTTACGCTATTTACAACCTAAAACAGGGTGGGTATTCACAGTATCAAAGATATGCGATACGGTGATTTTCCTGAATTATGCTTTAAACACTTCATGACAAATATGAATGCTACCTTCAGGATTTATGGAAGTTACACAAATGATAACAAATAAACATAAAGGTCTTGCATTACTAATACCGTTAATAATGTTGTCGGTATATCTTCTTTTCTCTGCTTACCGTCCTGTTGAGGTGGTCGCTTTTTATAACGATAAAAACTACGTTGATGTTATAGTCAAAAACTTCCCTTCAGGCGACAAGGATAAGATAGCATGGTGGCTGGAAAATAATAAGATATTAACAGAACGTTCCTCTTTTTTGATGCCAGCCTCAGACAACCACTATTTCATTACCTTTTGGGATTATGGCGATGGATTTAAAGAAAAAAACGACGATGATATGCTTTGCTTCACGCAGATAAAATCAGATATCAACTGCATCGATAAACAAGCGCTTTTGATTATCAGCAATAATTACGTCGGTGATCTATTTTTCACGGTTGATAACGCTCGCTACCGCTTAGTTGATAACAAGATCATCAAAGTTAGAGACTGGTAATGACAATCAAAATTCACATTACTGATTATCGTAATGAATCTACAACGCATCTTAAAGGTGAGCATTTTGAAAAAAAATCACAGGGATCGTTTTATTGGTACTTATCGCCTGTGCAGTCTGGCTGGTACAGCCTGTCAAAATAATGGCTGTACATAAAGAAGAAGGCATTGCCACGGTACTGGTCGAAAATTTCCCGCGCTGGCAGTGGTGGCAAAAAGCGTGGTTTAAATCGCATCAGCGTGAATTACAGGAGCGTTACGGAATACCTGTCGTACATAAAGACGGCTCATGGAGCATTTTCTTTATGGGCTGGCAGGACGGCTACCGTAAAGACAGCCTTTACGATCAGGACTCCGATCTTCTGTGCTTCGATGATATCAACACCGACGTAAACTGTATCAGGAAAGAGCCGTTGCTATGGGTAAGTAAAAACGCGCATGGCGTAGTGCATTACTGGTAGCTAGTGTGGCATTCTCGGCGGACGCGCTTATCTGTACTGTCAGTAAGAACGTGCTATATATGAACTTAAAATAATATTATTCTGAATGCATTTCGTGCCCTTCTCGAGTGGAGTGAATAATATGTGAGAGATTAAAAACACATCCAGTTATTTGTCTGCCTGTATACTGCCGCTTGCTAAGCAAATAGAAATAAATACTTGCGCACTCACACCTCTTACATATTCAGATTCCAGCGTGTAGCAAAACTTCGCGGTTCGGGTAGAAGATATTCTCTGCTCTATAGACCGTGAAGCAGAAATTCATTAAAACCCACATTTATGATGCACACAAAAAAGCGTAAGTAAAAATAATTACAAGGACACGTAATGGAACGCAGTAAATTTATTCGCTATGGTAAATCTTTAGGCTTATGGCAAGGCTCATGGATTTATGATGAACCGGCCCCGGAAACACGCGTCAGAGATGACCCGGTTTATATTGATCCCAAAAATGCCTACGTGCCTGAAATAAAGAATGACAATGAGCCGCCTTTGATCTTACCCGTTTCGGTATTTGAAACGGTGAAGTTGATGGATGATTATGCCGCTGCCGATATGCGTCACGGGGATCTCTCCAGAAGTAACTTGATAGATCTTTATGGCCTCAAGGATGTCTCGGCACGCTGCCACGCCTATGATGAAACTCGCCTCATGCAGAATGCTGGCATCATGTTTGATGAATTACGGACCTTGTCTGATGCCTTTTCATTTTATGGGCCCTATAAGCATTTAATGCGTAAAATGATTGACCATCTGCAAAGTAATACAGGCGAGCCCTTTACGGATGATCTATACAACCAGGCAATGGCGAATCATCCTTTCATGTATGGAGTAAAAAGCACACTCACCTTCTTACATGGAGCGCTTAAAGACAGTATTGATTGGGACAAAAAAATCTTCCCCGAATGTAACGAAAGAAACTTATGGAGTGCCGTAACACGTTCGACTCTGCCAAAATTTGATCATTGGTCAGACAAAATTAATGGATTAGGTATAAGCGTTCATGACACATGGGCTACCCATTTAACCCTTCAGGAGCTTGCTATAAAAGGGGATACTTACAAAGCGAAATTCAACTTTCGTATACAGGATCATTTTGGTCTTGATACGATAGACATAGCGAATACTCTATTTAAAGAAATCCGTATGTTCCGCATTTGGTTTGTTCTACAACGGTGGGAACACTTCGGATATCGACCTTTTATAACTGAGATAAACTTTTCGAAAACGATTATCGGTGGGCGTTATGGCTAAATGGGCATGGATAGCATTTCTCGTACTTATCGCCTGTGCCGTCTGGCTGTTACAGCCCGTCAAAGTAATGGCTGTACATAAAGAAGAAGGCATTGCCACGGTACTGGTAGAAAATTTCCCGCGCTGGCATTGGTGGCAGAAGGCGTGGTTTAAATCTCATCAGCGTGAATTACAGGAGCGTTACGGAATACCTGTCGTGAAAAAAAACGGTTCGTGGAGCATTTTCTTTATGGGCTGGCAGGACGGCTACCGTAAAGACAGCCTTTACGATCAGGACTCCGATCTTCTGTGCTTCGATGATATGAACACCGACATAAACTGTATCAGGAAAGAACCGTTGCTGTGGGTGAGTAAAAACGCGTATGGCGTAGTGAATTACAGGTAGCCAGAATGGTAGTGCCGGCGGCGGAGATAACATGCCACTTCTCTACCTCCTGATTATCCTGGTTTGGGATAATTCTGACGCTGAAATACATTAGCGATTCCGGTTATTCAAACCCACAAGGAGGTTGTAAATGTCACATGCAATACACCAGGACTGGCACCCCGCCGACATCATCGCCGCGCTGAAGAAGCGTGGAACCAACCTGGCGGCGCTATCACGCGCGTCGGGGCTGGCGTCGTCGACACTGGGTAATGCGCTGAACCGTTCATGGCCAAAAGGCGAAAAGCTGATTGCCGAGGCGCTGGACATGCCGCCGCAGGCCATCTGGCCGAGCCGCTATTATGATGCGCACGGCCAGTTCGTGGATCGGCAACGGATGATAAGGAAGTCGCTACGCTGGCGTTAACCGATGCCAGGTTTAAATCAGGCAGGCAGCGCGAGGCCTGCCCGCTGCCTTACAGCACGTCTAACGTCAGAAGCTGCCCGCCGCTTTTCTGAATGCGCGCATACCAGGTGTCGAAATCAATCAGCTGATACGGGAAGTAAAGACCCGGTGCCGGGGCCGGACGTCCGTCGAGCCCGGTGACGCGCTCGGTCAGGAGCGTCACGCCGGCGGCGGTAAGTGGTCGCTGGCCCTGCGGGTGCACCACCGCCTGGCGCAGGCGCAGCGGCTGCCCGTCATGCCCTTCTCCGCTCATCTCAATAATAATCTCGGTAGACATCGCCTCCCCACGGCGGCGCGATGACGTAACTGCCGTCGCCAGATTGAACGCAATGTCCGGCGCGCCCGTGGCGTTGGCCAGCCCCATGATGTCGAACGGCGAAAAAGCGGTTGCCTGCACCGGGGTGCCGTCTACGGCGTGGAACTGCGCCTGCGCGTTTTCACCGGCACGCCAGAAGAACGCCCCGTCGCGGCGGGTAAGCGCGGCGGGCATGATCTCGCCCAGGCGCTTAAAGTCATGCTCGGTGGCCGGTCCGGCGGATTCCTGTTCATCCAGCAAGGCGCCTACATTGATTGAAGCGACGCGACTGAAGCGTTCGGCCAGTTTCAGCGTCGGGATGGTGGCGGCCCCCACCAGCCAGTCCGCGCCCAGCACCACGGCGCTGGCGTCCGGGCGGTGGATCCAGGCGGCCACGTCGGGGCCAATCTCCGCTGCGCCCGATGAGATGCTGACGTGCGGCACGCCACGCGCCTGAGCGAAACGCACGCTCGCCAGACTCTCATCCTTCACCAGCACCACCACGCCGCCAACCTCGCGGTCACCGAGGCCCAGATCGTCGGCAACCAGATCCACCGCCACGCCCGTGGCATGAGGAATGCTGGCGGCGACCTCCTGCGCTTTCGCCAGGTTGCGTCCGCCGATAAGCAGCGGGACATCGGGATGTTCAGCGCGGATAGCGCGGGCGGTAAACTGGCCAACCACGCCGGAACCGCCGATCAGAAGCAGGGGTGCGTGTGACATTGCGATACCTCTCTGGGTTAGTTAAGATAACTTACGCTCGGTAAGTTACCTTTGGTAACCTACCATTAGTAACAATGTAGCTACGGATAGTAAGTTGTGCAACCCTGAGAGGCCTGTCGTGAAAAATACAACGCCACCGGACGCTCCCGCAGCAGGCCGCCTGAGCCGCGCGGCGCGTCGGGCACAGATGCTGGATATCGCCCTGACCATTATTCGTGAAGAGGGTGCCGACCGCCTGACGCTGGGCTATCTGGCCGCGCGCGCGGGCGTGTCAAAGCCGGTCGCCTATGAGCATTTCGGGACACGTTCCGGGCTGTTAACCGCCATGTACCGTGCGCTCGATGAACAGCACTCTGTCATGCTGCGCGACGCGCTGAGCAAAGCGCCAAAAAGCCTGCAGGCCACCGCCGACGTGCTGGCCAGCGCCTGGGTCCACTGCTCGGCAGACTCCAGCGGGGAGTGGCATGCCATTGGTTCTGCGCTGGGCGGCAGCGAAGAGATGGTCGCCGTACATAAAGAGCTTATCGAGGAGTACGTCCGGCTGTTCGCCGCGACGCTCAAACCCTGGAGTCCCCTGACCGATGACGAGCTGTATCGCCGCTGCGCAGGTCTTATCGGCGCGGGGGATGCGCTGTCGATGCTGATGATTAACGGTCAGTGCAGCGAGCAGGACGCGGCGCAGTCGTTTTCGGCGTTAATTCAGGGCGGCGTGGGGGCGGGTTAACCGGTCGCATGTCTACGATCGGGGCACTGCGCCGATCGTTATCCCATGCAGAGCCAGATACATAAGCCGGGTTACTGTAACCCGCGCTGAAATTAAGAGTATCGCCTGCTATTTTTTCAGCGTGCGCAGCGCGGGCAGGGAAAAAGTGACCGCATGACTACTCCTCATCCGCCACGCTGATATATTCCCCGCCGTCACGCTGTACCCAGGTGTGGCTGCCAGCCTGCACGTAAATCCGTTTGCTGTTTCTGGCGCGTGAGACGGTCATTATCCAGTTTTTATCGATGCAGTTGCGCGGAGCGGGCATATCATCGAAGCAGAGCCGGTCTTTATCTTCTTCCTCTTTATACCCGTCAGCGAAATCCCAGACGCTGAGATAAAACACCCGGTCGCTGTCCTCCTGAGGAATATGGTATTGCGCTTTCAGCATTGCCTGATTCTGCCGCCACCATGACAGCGCACCGCGAGGGGTAAGGGGTGGATTTTCAATCAGCACGCTGGTGAAATATGATTCACGATGAACGGCCTTTATTTCAGGCGTTCTCAGGGTAGTCCATATCAATAAAATCAGGGCGGTTAAAATAATCATCCCTGCGAACGCAGTGCGCATTTTCATTACGCTTATCCTTATTGCCTGCTAACGTACTGTCCATATGAAATGCCGCTTGCGAAGACGCCCGTCAGGCAGCATTTCATAGCTATCGTTACCAATATCGAAAGTAATACGTTTAGTACTTACTAAGCGCTGCACCGTCATCACCCATTCTTTTTCGATGCAGTTTCGGGGTTCGGGCATATCCTCGAAACAGAGCCGATCTTTATCCTCCTCTTTATAACCGTCAGCAAAATCCCAGACGCTGACATAGAAATAGCCATCCGTATGAATAACGGGAATGTTGTACTGCTGTCGCAGCATCTCAGCATTCTGCTTCCACCAGAGGATCTTAGTGCGGCGTGTTAACGGAGGGTTTTCGAGTAAAATTCTTGCGGCTCCATCACTAATATTGACAGCGATAATCTTTGTCGGACTCAATGCTAAATACATAAGCCAGATTACGATGAATACGGCTGAAATTAAGAGTATTGCCTTACATTTTTTCATTGCGCGTAGCGCTGGCAGAAAGCGTTGCCTGAAAAATTGTTTCATGCAGCTACTCCTCATCCGCCACGCTGATATATTCCCCGCCGTCACTCTGTACCCAGGTGTGGGTGCCTGCCTGCACGTAAATCCGTTTGCTGTTTCTGGCGCGTGAGACGGTCATTATCCAGTTTTTATCGATGCAGTTGCGCGGAGCGGGCATATCATCGAAACAAAGCCGGTCTTTATCTTCTTCCTCTTTATATCCGTCAGCGAAATCCCAGACGCTGAGATAAAACACCCGGTCGCTGTCCTCCTGAGGAATATGGTATTGCGCTTTCAGCATTGCCTGATTCTGCCGCCACCATGTCAGCGCACCGCGAGCGGTAAGGGGTGGGTTTATCAGTAAGATGCGTGCTGCATGTCCCTCACGATGAACAGCCTTAATTTCAGGTGTTCTCAGGGTAATCCATATCAATAAAATCAGGGCGGTTAAAATAATAACCCCTGCGAACGCAGTGCGCGTTTTCATTACGCGTATCCTTATTAACGTACCGTAAAGGTGAAATGCTGCTTCACTATTTTGCCGTCGGGGAGTGTTTCAAATGTGTCTTCGCCGATAGAGTAAATTATCCTTTTACTACTGAGCGACTGCTCTACCGTCATCACCCAGTTTTTTTTATCAATGCAGTTTTTGGGAGGTGCCTTATCTTCAAAGCAAAGACGGTCTTCATCTTCTTCCTCTTTATACCCATCAGCATAATCCCAGATGCTGACGTAATAATCACCTCGGGCATTGACGCGCGGCAGGTTATATTTTTCTTCCAACAGCTTACGGTTTTTATTCCACCATAAAAGTTTTGTACGCCGTGTTAACGGTGGATTTTTCAATATGATACGAGCAGCATAACCGCTACGGTGAACGGCTATAATTTGGGTAGGGCTTAAAGCAAGTTTGCCAAGCCATAAACCCGCGACCAGTAAAATAAGCATCATCAGCAGCTTAGATTTTTTCATCACGCCCGCCTGTGATTTCAACCGTTGCCTGCATGTTAGTCATGAAAGGCCTGAAGCCAAACTGCTGTGAGCGCTGGAGATAAAACCACAGGCGAAACAAGCGGAACTGATAAAACACCTTGCTGCGTATATCGTGTTTATCGAGGCCAAAATGGTCCTGCACGTTATAAGTCACTATTGCCCGATAGCGGTTATTACTTATCGATAAAGAATCAATGGTGATATGTGTGGCGCAGGTGTCATGTACTGAGAGTGACAGACCATTGATTATATCTTTTATGCATATGAATTTTGGTAACACGGTATCTTTGAGAGCATCATTGAAATCAGCAATTGCAGCTTCATCCATAGCCTGATTTTTCCAGTCAATGGCTTTCTTGAGCACCATTTTTATAGCAATCAAAGAACTCTTTAAAGAGCGGTCACTCATTATCTGCTCCCGCAGCGCAGCATCAAGGCTGCTGCTGCGAAACGGCATCCCGCTGTTTTTCTGCATATGAGTAATCATTTCGCCAATCACATGCTGATACGGGCCGTAAAATGAAAACATGCGCGCCAGTTGTCTGAACTCATCAAACAGCAGGCTGGCGCACTGCGCTGGCATTATCTTTTCCTGTATTACGGAGGGCGAATAAAATAAGGATTGCCGCTGCGGGGAGGCGCGAAATGTGGTGAGTCGCCAGGGGTCCACATGCGTGGAAATATCAATCAACCGGAAGTGATTTCTGAGCTGGCTCTCGGTTAAATCACCATAGCGCATATCATCGGAGCTATAGTCATCCATCCCGCGCCGGGTTTTGAATATGATTTTTGGAAATATAACTGCCGACATACTGCCTCCGCTGCGAGTCGCATCCTGAATTCGCTGCGGATACTACGCCGGGAGTGATACCGTGCAAGGGTTCGTTATTTTTATATATACAGCGGCGCTTATTGTTTATTCGGGGCGGGTTACTCTTCTGATAAGGCTTCAAGGTACTGACTAAAACGCAGCAGATAGCCGTCGGGATCCTGCACCAGAAATTCGCGCTGACAGGCGATGCCGTCGGCGGTGGGATAGCGATTTTCACGTAGCGGACGATAGAGCGCGACGCCAGCCTGCTGCAGGCGCGCCAGCACGGGGGTGACATCATCCACTTCTATCTGGAAATTTACGCCACGGCCGAAGGGGTGCACCAGCTCGTCGGTGTTCCATCCCCCGTCGTGATATGCCTCAAGCATCAGCTGCGCTTCACCGAGATTAAGGAAGGCGAAGTCAGGCTGCTCGCGGCGGATCATGACGGTAAAGCCTACGATCTCAACGTAAAAATGCAGCGAGGCGGTGAAATCGCTGACAGTGAGTTCCGGCACCATGCGGTTCCAGTAGAGAGTATCTGCCATGATGACATCCTTTTAGGCACATTCGGCAGCACAGATTACGCGTTACTTATCCGAATGGCACTAACGTGCAGAAAGCAGGCGTAAAAAAAGCCACCGGCGGTGGCTTTGGCAAACTTAGCTACGCGTCTGTACCCAGAACGCGTGAATGAGGCCGGGGATGTAGCCGAGGAGCGTCAGGATAATGTTAATAATAAACGCCCAGCCGAAGCCTTTACCCAGCAGCACGCCCAGCGGCGGCAGAATGATAGTTAGTACGACTCTCCAGAAACCCATAGCTACTCCTGTGTTACGTCTTCCAGGTTATTGTAAATGCTAACAATTAAGTGTAGCTCGCTTCGCTGAAACGTCCACCGTGCCGACACTACTTTACCCCGGCTCACATTTCCCTGGATTATGAGTGCTGTTCCTGGCGCGGTAAACGCTATCCACCGTGACTCAGGTTCTGCTTCAGTTCAGCGCCGAAGTTCAGAAAAACGGCGGCAGATCATGTAATTAGCCCAATGCCGCAAGAAGTAAAAGCGCGACGCATCGCTATACCGTAGTATTCAGTTGAGCTATGGTTACTGTTAACAACCTCATAAAAGGAGAGATGCAATGTTTAACCCAGGTGATTATGTACAGCCGCGTATGGGCGGCCCGAAGCTGAAAGTTCTCGAAGTTAACGATGACCAGGTGGTCGCCGTGCGCGCTGACAATGAACAGGGCGACAAGGTGACCGTTAAAGCCGCCGATCTGGCGCTGTATAAAGAAGATGGCGATTTCGGCGTCTGCTGATCTGTCCGGGGAGGTCCGCCCTCCCCTGAATGCGCATAACTATTCGTTAAAATGAATAATTAATCACCCTGATTTAACAGAGTTTTTCACTGCCTTTTTGCAGTATGCAAAATAAAATCACTCATTCCCCGCTCGTGTTGCTGCCAGACTTATATTACACACTACGCCGCGCGAGGGTGCCCTTTCCCCAAAGATAAATAAAATAATAACATATTGAATTTGATGAACTTATTCTGCGTCACCGCCAAAAATCGCGATGGTAACCTGATTTCATCGCCTCCCAGAGAATGTTATAGACAAAAGGCCAGTAAATAAAAATTTAACGCTAATTGCGTTGTGATATCCAGCCATATACTCTGTCGCCATCGTAAAAGGCCACTCTGTCCTTCTGTTTGTTAACCCTTTTTTCATTTCCGGAGCATTGCGATGTTCTCTGCGCACTCTCGCCTGCGCCACGCGGCGGCTGACATTTTTGCCATGGTGGTATATTGCTCCGTCGTTAACATGATGATTGAGATGTTTATCTCCGGCATGAGCTTTGAGCAGTCGCTCTCTTCCCGCCTGGTGGCGATCCCCATCAATATGGTCATCGCCTGGCCCTACGGGCTCTACCGCGACAGCGCCATGCGCGCTGCACGCCGTCTCGGCGGTGCGGGCTGGGTTAAAACCGTGGCGGATGTGCTGGCTTATGTGACCTTCCAGTCACCGGTATATGCAGTGATCCTGTGGAGCGTGGGGGCAGATGCGCAGCAGATTGTCACTGCCGTCAGTTCGAATATCGTGGTGTCGATGATGATGGGTGCCGCTTACGGCTATTTTCTCGAGTACTGCCGCCGCCTGTTTCGCGTGGCGCAGCAGCCTGGTGCCCTGCTGTAGCTTATGATGTGCGACGGGACGCTCCCGTCGCCGTGTTACTGCGGGTCGCCGAACAGGCCGCTCAGGTAACGTTCCAGCGCAATGCGTGAGCTGAAACCGTGCGGGATGCCGTAATGCGCTTCCGTTTCCCCACCCAGATAGAGCGGAAACTCCTGATAGTGATCGCAGGTCTTGATGTCCGAGGCCGGGTCGGCCAGCGACTGGCTGCGCTCTTTTAACGTCGGATGAATGACCAGCGCCGTGCGGCCCAGACGTGCCTCGCGATTCACATACACATAATCTTCACCGCGGCGGTAACCATAGGTTTTTGGCGTCACGGCATCCATGGTAAATCCGGCCTTCTCCAGAACGCGTGCCACCTCGTCGGGTCGTAAATACATAGCTTTTCCTCGTCATAGCAGTACTGCTTCGCAACCTTACAATAAGGAGCATTAGCGGGGCTTTCGGAAAAGTCCAGAAAGGCGTGCATTGTTGCCGATTCGCTTCAGAGGCCAAAAATCCAGGCTACACTTTTAAACACGTTGAACCCAAAGGAGAAAACGAATGTTTAGACGACCAAGCCAAAACGAAGTCGATTATGCCGTTGATGATATTAACAGTGACGTCAGCAAACTGGCCGACTCGCTGGAAGACGTGCTGAAATCCCTGGGCAGCGATGTCAAAGGCGAAGCGGATACCGCGCGTCGCAAGGCAGAATCCCTGCTGCGTGAAACCCGCGCCCGTATGAATGGCCGTGGCCGTGTTACCCAGGCGGCACGCGATGCTGCCGGCTGCGCCGACACCTTCGTGCGCGATAAGCCCTGGTACAGCGTGGGTGCTGCGGCTGCCGCAGGTATTTTCCTCGGAGCGCTGCTGACCCGCCGCTAACTCCCTGCTCGACCCTCATTAGTTATGCCTTTTTACCCCGTCGCCTGTGCGACGGGGTTTTTTTATGCCTGTTTCTCACACGTCAATTTTCCCCTTTCCGCGCGATCTCAGGCGCGGCGCGCCCTGGCGGTAAGCCAGCCTGTTTTCTATGAGAGGCACCATATATTGCGTGGTTGAATTTATTTTTAACTACATCTAGTATTTATTTCATCAGGCAACCCCAGAAGCACCGCGAAATCTCGCGGCGCGCTGGCATTCTAAACGGAAATACGAATCATGCGCATTACTATTTACACTCGAAATGACTGTGTTCAGTGCCACGCCACCAAACGCGCGATGGAGAGCCGCGGTTTCGCTTTCGAACTGATCAATCTCGACGAGCAGCCGGAGGCCATCGACGACCTGCGCGCGCAGGGGTTCCGCCAGCTGCCGGTAGTGGTCACCGACCATGAAAGCTGGAGCGGCTTCCGCCCGGACATGATTAACCGCCTGCGCAACGACATCGCGGCCAGCGCATGAGCCTGCTGGTCTACTTCTCCAGCACCTCGGAGAACACGCACCGCTTTATTGAGCGGCTGGGCCTGCCGGCGGTGCGTATTCCGGTTAACGAGCGTGAGCGGATTGAGGTGGATCAACCCTACATCCTGGTAGTGCCCTCCTACGGTGGCGGTGGTACGGCGGGTGCCGTACCGCGTCAGGCGATCCGCTTTTTAAATAACGACCATAACCGCGCCCTGCTGCGCGGCGTGATCGCTGCGGGCAACCGTAATTTTGGCGAGGCGTTCTGTCGCGCCGGGGATGTCATTGCCGCTAAGTGCCAGGTGCCTTACCTCTATCGCTTCGAGCTGATGGGCACCCCGCAAGACATTGAAAATGTGCGTAAGGGAGTAACCGAATTTTGGCAACGACAACCGCAGAGCGCGTGATCGCCGCCGCGCCCGATTACCATGCGCTGAACGCCATGCTGAATCTCTATGATAAGCAGGGCCGTATTCAGTTTGAAAAAGACAGAGAGGCGGTGGAGGCGTTCTTCAGCCAGCACGTGCTGCCTAATACCGTGGCGTTCCCGGACCAGCAAGCGCGTCTCGACTGGCTGGTGGCGGAGGGCTATTACGATAACCGTGTGCTCGCCCGCTACGCGCGCCCCTTTGTTATTGCGCTGTTTGAACGCGCTGCCAGCAGCGGTTTCCAGTTCCAGACCTTCCTGGGCGCGTGGAAGTACTACACCAGCTACACCCTGAAAACCTTCGATGGCAAACGCTATCTGGAGCACTTCCCGGACCGCGTGGTGATGGTGGCGTTGACGCTGGCGCAGGGTGATACCTCACTGGCGCAGGCGCTGGTGGATGAGATCCTTGCCGGGCGCTTCCAGCCCGCCACCCCGACCTTCCTCAACTGTGGTAAAAGCCAGCGCGGCGAGCTGGTTTCCTGCTTCCTGCTGCGTATCGAAGATAATATGGAGTCGATTGGCCGCGCGGTGAACTCGGCGCTGCAGCTCTCCAAACGCGGTGGCGGCGTGGCGTTTCTGCTCTCCAACCTGCGCGAGGCCGGAGCGCCAATCAAGCGCATCGAAAACCAGTCTTCGGGCGTGATCCCGGTAATGAAAATGCTGGAGGATGCGTTCTCCTATGCCAATCAGCTCGGGGCGCGTCAGGGTGCCGGGGCGGTCTATCTGCACGCGCACCACCCGGATATTCTGCGTTTTCTTGATACCAAGCGCGAAAACGCCGACGAGAAGATCCGCATCAAGACGCTGTCGCTGGGCGTGGTGATCCCGGACATCACCTTCCAGCTTGCCAAAGAGAACGCCGAAATGGCGCTGTTCTCGCCCTATGATATTGAGCGCCTGTACGGAAAACCCTTTGGCGATGTGGCGATCTCTGCGCTCTACCACCAGCTGGTGGAGAACCCGCAGGTGCGCAAAACCTGGATTAACGCCCGCGACTTCTTCCAGCGCGTGGCGGAGATCCAGTTTGAATCCGGCTATCCCTACATCATGTATGAAGATACCGTGAACCGCGCCAATCCGATTGCCGGGCGCATCAACATGAGCAACCTGTGCTCGGAGATCCTGCAGGTCAATACCGCCTCGACCTATGACGAAAACCTGGATTACGCGGATACCGGAAAGGATATCTCCTGCAATCTCGGCTCGCTGAACATCGCGCATACTATGGATTCCCCGGACTTTGGCCGCACCGTTGAGATCGCGGTGCGCGGCCTGACGGCGGTATCCGACATGAGCCACATCCGCTCGGTGCCGTCGGTTGAGGCGGGTAACGCGGCGTCGCATGCCATCGGGCTGGGGCAGATGAATCTGCACGGCTATCTGGCGCGGGAAGGCATTGCCTATGGTTCGCCGGAGGGGCTGGATTTCACCAACCTCTACTTCTACACCATCACCTGGCACGCCCTGCACACCTCAATGCTGCTGGCGAAAGAGCGCGGCCAGCGCTTCGCGGGCTTTGAACAGTCGCGCTATGCCAGCGGTGAGTACTTTACCCAGTACCTTGAGCAGCGCTGGGAGCCGAAAACCGCTGCGGTACGCGCGCTGTTTGAGCGCGCCGGTATTGAGCTTCCCACGCGCGAGATGTGGCAGCAGCTGCGCGACGACGTGATGCGCTACGGCATATACAACCAGAATCTTCAGGCGGTGCCGCCGACCGGCTCTATCTCCTATATCAATCACGCCACTTCCAGTATTCACCCGATTGTGTCGCGTATTGAGATCCGTAAAGAGGGAAAAACCGGGCGCGTCTACTACCCCGCCCCCTTTATGACCAATGAAAACCTCGCCTTCTGGCAGGATGCCTATGAGATCGGCCCGGAGAAGATCATCGACACCTACGCCGAGGCCACGCGCCACGTCGATCAGGGGCTGTCGCTGACGCTGTTCTTCCCGGATACCGCCACCACCCGTGATATCAACCGGGCGCAGATTTATGCCTGGAAGAAAGGCATTAAGACGCTGTATTACATTCGCCTGCGTCAGCTGGCGCTGGAAGGCACTGAGATCGAAGGCTGCGTGTCCTGCGCACTGTAAGGAGAGAAGATGACCCGTTTAACGCGCCTGTCGGCAATTAACTGGAACAGCATTCAGGACGACAAGGATCTTGAAGTCTGGAACCGCCTGACCAGCAACTTCTGGCTGCCGGAAAAGGTGCCGCTGTCTAACGACATTCCGGCCTGGCAGACCCTGAGCCAGGCGGAGCAGCGCCTGACAATCCGCGTCTTCACCGGCCTGACGCTGCTCGACACCATCCAGAACAGCGTCGGCGCACCGACGCTAATGCAGGATGCCATCACGCCGCATGAAGAGGCGGTGCTGTCGAACGTCAGCTTTATGGAAGCCGTGCACGCCCGCTCCTACAGCTCGATTTTTTCCACGCTCTGTCAGACCAAAGAGGTGGACGCCGCCTATGCCTGGAGCGAAAAGAACGCCCCGCTGCAGCGCAAAGCCGACCTGATTATGGCGCAGTACGCCAGCGACGATCCGCTGAAGAAGAAGATTGCCAGCGTGTTCCTGGAGTCGTTCCTGTTCTACTCCGGCTTCTGGCTGCCGATGTACTGGTCCAGCCGCGGCAAGCTGACCAACACCGCCGATCTTATTCGTCTGATCATCCGCGACGAAGCGGTGCACGGCTATTACATCGGCTACAAATATCAGAAAGGGCTGGAGAAAGTGAGCGACGGCGAGCGCGAGGCGCTGAAATCCTTTGCCCTCGACCTGCTGATGAACCTCTACGATAACGAGCTGGCCTACACGGAGGCGCTGTATGCGGAGGTGGGCTGGGCCGATGAGGTGAACGCTTTCCTGTGCTACAACGCCAATAAGGCGCTGATGAACCTCGGCTACGAGGCGCTGTTCCCGGCGGAGATGGCGGAGGTTAACCCGGCGATCCTCGCCGCGCTGTCGCCCAACGCCGACGAAAACCACGATTTCTTCTCCGGGTCCGGCTCCTCGTATGTGATGGGGAAAGCGGTAGAAACCGAAGACGAAGACTGGAATTTCTGACGGCGTATTCAGGTAATTTCATTTCTGCATGGGGCGAGGTATTCGCCCCATTATTTTTACCCGCCTTCCATTTTTTTGCCGCGCTATTTTCCCTGGCATTGCTACTGATATTGACAATAATTTCGTAAGAATCCGAACAGTTTCACCCGAAATTACCCGTCAGAATTGCAAAATATCTGCCTGTAATAATCGGCGCTCAGCCCTTATATCATGGGAAACCCGCGCCACCAGCCTTTGGCAAATTCCATGCCACAAATCATTTGAGGGTTGTCTCAGAATCTGAGTATGTTAGGGTATAGCCAGTTTTTATTTCACACACAAATGGTAATACTATCGATATATAACAGGAATAATGTTATTGCATGGCAATTAAATTAGAAGTTAAAAACCTTTATAAAATATTCGGCGAGCACCCCGATCGGGCATTTAAATATATCGACAAAGGGCTTTCGAAAAACGAGATATTAGAGAAAACCGGGCTGTCACTTGGCGTCATTGATGCCAGTCTGGCCATTGAAGAAGGCGAGATATTCGTCATCATGGGATTATCCGGCTCCGGGAAATCCACTATGGTTCGCCTTCTCAATCGCCTGATTGAACCTACCCGTGGACAGGTTTTGATTGATGGCACCGACATCGCCAGAATATCAGACGCCGAGCTCCGCGAGGTGCGCAGGAAAAAGATAGCGATGGTATTCCAGTCCTTCGCCCTGATGCCCCATATGACCGTGGTGGATAATACCGCGTTCGGTATGGAATTAGCCGGCGTGCCGGTGAAAGAGCGTCAGGAAAAAGCCATTGATGCCCTGCGTCAGGTCGGGCTGGAAAATTATGCGCATTCTTATCCGGATGAACTCTCCGGCGGCATGCGTCAGCGTGTCGGTCTGGCGCGCGCGCTGGCAATTAATCCGGATATTTTATTGATGGACGAAGCCTTCTCGGCGCTCGATCCATTAATTCGCAGTGAGATGCAGGATGAGCTGGTGAAATTACAGTCCAGACATCAGCGCACCATTGTCTTTATTTCCCACGATCTCGACGAAGCCATGCGCATCGGCGACCGCATTGCCATTATGCAAAATGGCGAAGTGGTGCAGGTTGGCACCCCGGACGAAATTCTCAATAATCCGGCCAACGATTATGTGCGCACCTTCTTCCGCGGCGTCGATATTAGCCAGGTGTTCAGCGCCAAAGATATTGCCCGCCGCACACCGGTGGGGCTGCTGCGCAAAACCCCGGGCTTCGGTCCGCGTTCCGCGCTGAAACTGCTTCAGGATGAAGATCGCGACTTCGGGTACGTGATTGAGCGCGGCAACAGGTTTGTTGGCACCGTGTCTATCGATTCCCTGAAAGCCGCCCTCGCCGCCGGCCAGGGGCTGGATGCGGCGTTGCTCGATACGCCGTCAGCCGTTGAGGCCGACACCCCGCTAAGCGAACTGCTCACGCCCGTTGGCATCGCGCCTTGCGCCGTGCCGGTGGTGGACGCAGAGCAGCAGTATCTGGGCATCATCTCGAAAGGGATGCTGCTGAAGGCTTTAGATCGCGAGGGGGCGAACAATGAGTAAGCAAACCACTAATCCGTGGGAAACCGGGGCGCAGACCCAGGATTCCGCAAACCAGGCAGCCACTCAGGATGCTGCCAGCGGTGCAGACGCGTGGGGCAATGCAGCCGCACCGGCGCAGGATGCCGCCAGCGGCAGCGCCGATGCCTGGGGTAGCCCGACGCCGACGCCGACCGATGGCGCAACCGACTGGCTGACCAGCGCACCGGCACCCGCGCCTGAACATTTCAACATCATGGACCCGTTCCATAAAACCCTGATCCCGCTCGACAGCTGGGTTACCGAGGCCATCGACTGGATCGTGCTGCACTTCCGCCCGGTGTTTCAGGGCATTCGCGTGCCGGTGGATTACATCCTCAGCGCGTTCCAGCAGCTGCTGCTCGGCATGCCGGCTCCGGTGGCGATTATCCTGTTCGCGCTGATCGCCTGGCAGATCTCCAGCGTCGGCATGGGCGTCGCGACCCTGGTGTCGCTGATTGCCATCGGTGCCATTGGTGCCTGGTCGCAGGCGATGATCACCCTGGCGCTGGTCCTGACGGCGCTGCTGTTCTGTATTGTTATCGGCCTGCCGCTCGGCATATGGCTGGCGCGCAGCGAACGGGCGGCGAAGATCATTCGGCCTATGCTGGATGCCATGCAGACCACTCCGGCGTTTGTCTATCTGGTGCCGATCGTGATGCTGTTCGGTATCGGCAACGTGCCGGGCGTGGTGGTAACCATTATCTTTGCCCTGCCGCCGGTGGTGCGCCTGACCATTCTCGGTATCAACCAGGTGCCGGCTGACCTGATCGAAGCCTCGCGCTCGTTTGGTGCCAGCCCGCGTCAGATGCTGTTTAAAGTGCAGCTCCCGCTGGCCATGCCGACCATCATGGCAGGCATCAACCAGACGCTGATGCTGGCGCTGTCGATGGTGGTTATCGCCTCGATGATCGCCGTGGGCGGTCTGGGCCAGATGGTACTGCGCGGTATTGGCCGACTCGATATGGGTCTTGCGACCGTGGGCGGTGTGGGGATCGTGATCCTCGCCATCATCCTCGACCGTCTTACCCAGGCGATGGGCCGCGATTCCCGTTCACGCGGCAACCGCCGCTGGTACACCTCCGGCCCGATTGGTCTGGTCACGCGTCCTTTCATTAAATAATTGCCTCTGCGCCCGGCGCTATCCTGCCGGGCGCGATGCGTTATCCGCGGTGGTTTTCCCACCGGCACAGCACCACTCTGAACATCACAATAAGGAACAACGATGCGACATAGCGTAATTCTTGCTACGGCCCTTGCCACCCTTGTTTCCACCAGCACCTTCGCTGCCGATCTGCCGGGCAAAGGCATCACCGTACAGCCGGTGCAGAGCACCATCACCGAAGAGTCGTTCCAGACGCTGCTGGTCAGCCGCGCGCTGGAGAAACTCGGCTATACCGTGAACGCCACCAGCGAAGTCGATTACAACGTCGGCTACACCTCCATTGCCTCTGGCGATGCCACTTTTACCGCCGTGAACTGGCAGCCACTGCATGACGATATGTATGCGGCAGCAGGCGGTGATAAGAAGTTTTATCGCGAGGGGGTATACGTGACCGGCGCGGCGCAGGGTTATCTCATCGACCGTAAAACCGCCGAGCAGTATAAAATCACCAACATTGAGCAGCTTAAAGATCCAAAAATCGCGAAGCTGTTCGATGCCAACGGCGACGGCAAAGCCGACATGATGGGCTGTACGCCGGGCTGGGGCTGCGAAGCCGTGATCAACCACCAGAATGAGGCGTTCGATCTCGCAAAAACCGTGACCGTGAACCACGGCAACTATGCTGCCATGATGGCGGATACCATCACCCGCTTCAAAGAGGGCAAACCGGTGCTGTACTACACCTGGACGCCGTACTGGGTAAGCGACGTGCTGAAGCCGGGTAAAGATGTGGTCTGGCTGCAGGTGCCGTTCTCCTCCCTGCCGGGTGAACAGAAAGACATTGATACCAGACTGCCGAACGGCGCTAACTACGGCTTCCCGGTGAACACCATGCACATCGTGGCGAACAAAGCCTGGGCTGAGAAGAACCCGGCCGCCGCGAAGCTGTTTGCCGTGATGAAGCTGCCAATCACCGACATCAACGCCCAGAACGCAATGATGCATGCCGGTAAATCGTCAGAAGCCGACGTGCAGGGTCACGTTGATGGCTGGATCAAAGCGCACCAGCAGCAGTTCGACGGCTGGGTGAAAGAGGCGCTGGCCGCCCAGAAGTAACCCTGCGTTAACCTTCTCTTCAGCCCCTCACCTGACGGCGAGGGGCTTTTTTATGGGCGCGAGCGTGCAACACCACAACGGCGCGCCGCCGCCAGCCGCAAAGCGCACAAACCAACACCTCCCTGTACTCACGTTCGCCGTGCAATTGGTTATGATGTCCTCCTGGCAAAGGAAACATAACTCATAAAAATGAATAAACACGATCAAGGGCTTAGCCCGGCGCTTATCGCGCTGATGTCTGTCGCCACTGGCCTTGCTGTCGCCAGTAACTACTACGCGCAACCGCTGCTCGACACCATCGCGCGCGCCTTCTCCCTCAGTGCAAATCAGGCGGGCTTTATCGTAACCGCCGCTCAGCTCGGCTATGCGGCAGGCCTGCTGCTGCTGGTGCCGCTCGGCGATATGTTCGAACGCCGCAGGCTGATTGTGGTGATGACGCTGCTGGCCGCTGGCGGGCTGCTGATCACCGCCTCCAGTCAGTCGCTGGGAATGATGATCCTCGGCACGGCCCTCACCGGCCTGTTCAGCGTGGTGGCACAGATCCTCGTTCCGCTGGCGGCGACGCTCGCCACGCCGGAGACGCGCGGTAAAGTGGTCGGCACCATCATGAGCGGCCTGCTGCTCGGCATTCTGCTGGCCCGCACCGTCTCCGGGCTGCTCGCCAGCCTCGGCGGCTGGCGCACCGTATTCTGGGTGGCGTCGGGGTTGATGGTGGTGATGGCGTTCGCGCTGTGGCGCGGCCTGCCGAAGATGAAATCAGAAACTCACCTTAACTATCCGCAGCTGCTCGGATCGGTGTTCAGCCTGTTTACCCGCAATCCGCTGCTGCGTACCCGGGCGCTGCTGGGCTGCCTGACGTTCGCTAACTTCAGCATCCTCTGGACTTCGATGGCGTTTCTGCTGGCCGCGCCGCCGTTCAACTTTTCCGACGGCACCATCGGCCTGTTCGGGCTGGCGGGTGCCGCAGGCGCGCTGGGTGCACGACCGGTCGGCGGGCTGGTGGATAAAGGCAAAGCGCATCACACCACCACCTGGGGACTCGTGCTGCTGCTGCTGTCGTGGATTGCGCTGGCGGCCGGGCAGTACTCGGTGCTGGCGCTGATCGTCGGCATCCTGGTGCTCGATCTGATGGTGCAGGGGGTACACATCACCAATCAGAGCGTGATCTACCGGGTGCAGCCCGATGCGCGTAACCGTCTCACCGCAGGCTATATGACCAGCTACTTTATTGGGGGTGCCGCCGGGTCGCTGATCTCGGCGTCGGCGTATCAGCACGCCGGATGGAACGGAGTGTGTATCGCCGGTGCGGTGGTGGCCCTGCTAAATCTGGTAGTGTGGTGGCGAGGATATCACCGCCAGAGCGAGATCCACTGATCGCGTAGCGCCCTCTTTACGCCCTTAACCGCCCTTTCAGGGTGTTAAGGGCGTAAACAGTCTGATAAGGTTAAGGGGTGTTATTGAATCGAGTGATTTTAACGTTGGTGATTTATTACATCTGACATGGATATTTCTGCGATGCGTCCGCCAGCCACTTACGGCCCGACGGTACGACTACCAGAAGGTACACTTGATGCCCGGCCCGACTTACGCCGCGGCGCGCCACCTGCCTTCCCTCTCGCATTAAGCGCCTGTGTAACAGGCGTTAAGATACTCGATCTCTCCTTTCCCGCCGCTGCGCCCGCCCACCGTGCGAACGTTCGATGCCTGACGCGATGTCGGCAGGCCGCGCTGCGTCCGGCGAGCAGGCGTCTGGCCGCGACGGGAAACATCACGCCAGCAGCGTACCGCTGCTTCTGTTGCGCATGATGGATTGATGCGCAACCCCTGACGGTAACGCAATGTATGAAGCATAACGCAGACAAATATTACATTTACTTTATTTGTTACCGTCGTTACTATATCGGCTGCAATTAATGAGGTCACACCTGATGGATAGTTCGTTTACGCCCATTGAACAAATGCTAAAATTTCGCGCCAGTCGCTACGAAGATTTCCCGTACCAGGAGATCCTTCTGACGCGTCTCTGTATGCATATGCAGGGTAAGCTGCTGGAAAACCGCAATAAGATGCTGAAAGCTCAGGGGATTAACGAGACGCTGTTTATGGCGTTGATTACGCTTGAGTCTCAGGAGAATCACAGCATTCAGCCTTCCGAGCTGAGCTGTGCACTTGGCTCATCCCGTACTAACGCTACGCGTATCGCAGACGAACTGGAAAAGCGTGGCTGGATTGAGCGCCGTGAAAGCGATAACGATCGCCGCTGCCTGCACCTGCATCTGACGGATAAAGGTCATGAGTTCCTGCGCCAGGTTCTTCCCCCTCAGCACAACTGTCTGCACCACCTCTGGGCTGCCCTGAGCGTGGCGGAAAAAGAGCAGCTTGAGCACATCACTCGCAAGTTACTTACCCGTCTCGACCAGATGGATGAGGATGAAACCCTCATCGCCGCCACCGCGAAGTAACGATAGCGGCTCGTTTCGCAAACGTTCGTTCGCTTTGTACGAGATACACTGACAGGCCAGCAGTTTACTGCTGGCCTTTCTGATAAAACAGGTCGGCTCAGCCGATGACAAAAAAAGTAGATCGTGGAGAAAAACATGAGCGCAAATGCGGAGAACACCACCCCGCAGCAAGCGGTGAATAAATCCGGCAAGCGTAAGCGCGTGCTGCTGATTTTGACCCTGCTCTTTATTGTTATTGCTTTGGCATGGGGTATTTACTGGTTTCTGGTGCTGCGTTACGCCGAAGAGACCGATGACGCTTACGTGGCGGGTAACCAGGTACAGATTATGTCCCAGGTGTCCGGCAGCGTAACCAAAGTCTGGGCTGAGAATACCGACTTCGTGAAGCAGGGCGATGTGTTGGTCACCCTCGATCCGACCGATGCCCAGCAGGCGTTTGAGAAAGCGCAGACCGCGCTGGCCTCAAGCGTGCGCCAGACGCGTCAGCTGATGATCAACAGCAAGCAGCTGCAGGCCAGCATCGCGGTGCAGAAGACCGCGCTCGCGCAGGCGCAGAGCGACTTCAACCGCCGCGTGCCGCTCGGCAGCGCCAACCTGATTGGCCGTGAGGAGCTGCAGCACGCGCGTGACGCCGTTGCCAGCGCCCAGGCCCAGCTCGATGTGGCGATCCAGCAGTACAACGCCAACCAGGCGATGGTGCTGAACACCACGCTGGAAGATCAGCCGGCGGTGAAAGACGCCGCGACCGAAGTGCGTAATGCCTGGCTTGCTCTGCAGCGTACAAAAATCGTCAGCCCGATCACCGGCTACGTGTCGCGTCGTGCGGTCCAGCCGGGGGCGCAGATTAGCCCGACCACGCCGCTGATGGCAGTGGTGCCCGCGACCCATCTGTGGGTGGATGCTAACTTCAAAGAGACTCAGCTGGCGCACATGCGTATCGGCCAGCCGGCTACCGTGGTGAGCGACATCTACGGCGATGACGTGAAGTACACCGGCAAAGTGGTGGGCCTGGATATGGGCACCGGCAGCGCCTTCTCGCTGCTCCCCGCCCAGAACGCGACCGGGAACTGGATCAAAGTGGTTCAGCGTCTGCCGGTGCGTATCGAGCTGGATCAAAAGCAGCTGACCGATCATCCGCTGCGTATCGGGCTTTCCACGCTGGTGACGGTAGACACCACCACCCGCGACGGTGCGATGCTGGCGACCCAGACCCGCGCAGCGCCGGCCTACGAGAGCAACGCGCGCGAAATCAAACTTGAGCCGGTCAACAAGCTCATCAACGATATCGTGCAGGCGAACGCGGGCTAAGCGGCGGAGGAAGTCATGCAACAGCCACAGCGAAAACCGCTGGAAGGCGCGCAGCTGGTCATTATGACCATCGCGCTATCGCTTGCGACGTTTATGCAGGTGCTGGACTCCACCATCGCTAACGTGGCGATCCCCACCATCGCCGGTAACCTTGGCTCCTCCATGAGTCAGGGGACCTGGGTTATCACCTCTTTCGGGGTGGCGAACGCCATCTCGATTCCGCTCACCGGCTGGCTGGCAAAGCGCTTCGGGGAAGTAAAGCTGTTCCTGTGGTCGACCATTGCCTTCGTGATCGCCTCCTGGGCGTGTGGCATGTCGACCAGCCTGAACATGCTGATCTTCTTCCGCGTACTGCAGGGGATTGTGGCCGGGCCGCTGATCCCGCTGTCCCAGAGCCTGCTGCTGAGCAACTACCCGCCGGCGAAACGCTCGGTGGCGCTGGCGCTCTGGTCGATGACGGTAATCGTTGCGCCGATCTTCGGGCCGATTCTTGGCGGCTGGATCAGCGACAACTACCACTGGGGCTGGATCTTCTTTATCAACGTGCCGATCGGTGCGCTGGTGGTGCTGCTGACGCTGCAGACGCTGCGCAACCGGGAAACCCGGACCGAGCAGCGGCGTATTGATGCCGTGGGGCTGGCGCTGCTGGTCGTGGGGATTGGTAGCCTGCAGGTGATGCTCGACCAGGGCAAGGAGCTGGACTGGTTCGCCTCGACCGAAATCATCGTGCTGACCATTGTGGCGGTGGTGGCGCTCAGCTTCCTGATTGTCTGGGAGCTGACCGACGAGAATCCGATAGTCGATCTCTCGCTGTTTAAATCGCGCAACTTTACCATCGGCTGTCTCTGTATCAGCCTCGCATACATGCTCTACTTCGGGTCGATTGTGCTGCTGCCGCAGCTGCTTCAGGAGGTGTATGGCTATACCGCCACCTGGGCCGGGCTGGCCTCTGCGCCGGTCGGGATCATACCGGTACTGCTGTCGCCGATTATCGGGCGTTTCGCGCATCGTCTCGATATGCGTCGCCTCGTGACCTTCAGCTTTATTATGTACGCCGTCTGCTTCTACTGGCGCGCGTACACCTTCGAGCCGGGTATGGATTTCGGGGCATCGGCTTGGCCGCAGTTTATTCAGGGCTTTGCCGTGGCGTGCTTCTTTATGCCGCTTACCACCATTACCCTGTCCGGCTTACCGCCGGAGCGGCTGGCGGCGGCGTCGAGCCTGTCGAACTTTACCCGTACCCTGGCGGGATCGATAGGCACCTCGATCACCACCACGCTGTGGACCAACCGCGAGTCGATGCACCATGCGCAGTTGAGCGAGTCGGTGAATGCCTACAATCCGAACGCGCAGCAGATGTACAGTCAGCTGGAAGGGATGGGCATGACGCAGCAGCAGGCGTCAGGCTATATTGCCCAGCAGATCACCAATCAGGGGCTGATCATCTCCGCGAACGAGATCTTCTGGGTGTCGGCCGGGGTGTTCCTCCTGCTGTTAACGCTGGTGTGGTTTGCCAGACCGCCGTTTGGTGCCGGCAGCGGCGGCGGTGGAGCACACTGAGAAAAAGCGCCAGCGATGGCGCTTTTTTTTCGCGCATCATTCCCGGCACTTAACGTTTTCTGAAATCGTTGCGAGGTGATATTCGGAACTGAATTAACCGGCTACCTGTTTGTATTATGAAACAACGCGTTATTCGGGAAATGCAGCCCGAACACGGGGTTTCCCACCAGAAGCGGTAGATCCTTTTTGCCATCGCGTGACGTATAATTCCCGCGCCGCGCATCCTGTAGCCGCAACAATCTTATATTTTATTTATACAAATCAATGCCTTTAGCGTGTACCGCTCATGTACTGAGGATGTTCCCTGGTATATGATTTATGCGCAATTACCGATCAGGATTTAAAACAAATGAATTACTCTCCAGCCGCCCTCTTTTTTATGGCAGGTCTGCTGGCGTCTGTCGCCTTGTGCGCGACGGCGCTGTTTGTCGTTGTGGTTAATTGAACGTTATAAAACAACCTCTGCGTTTTTGATTGAATATCTTCACTACCCGGCAATACCTCAGTTTAAGGATGTCCCCTCCCCGGCAGCCGCCTGCTGGCAGAGTGCGGACAATAAAAAACCACCTCGCGAGGTGGTTTTTTTATTGCTCAAGGCGGGCCGCTAGATGTGCAGCTCCTGCAGCTTCTCTTTCGGCAGCGCCAGCTCGTCGTTGCTGTTGACGCGAACGTCGTGCTCCAGAATGTGGCGCGCGATATCCTGCGCTTCCTGCAGCGAGTGCATCTGGTAAGTACCGCACTGGTAAACGTTCAGTTCCGGGATCTGGTTCTGCTCTTTCACTTTCAGCACGTCCGCCATTGCCGCTTTCCAGGCATCGGCAACGCGTTGCTCGTCCGGCTGACCAATCAGGCTCATGTAGAAACCAGTACGGCAGCCCATCGGAGAGATGTCGATGATCTCGACACCGTTGCCGTTCAGGTGATCGCGCATAAAGCCGGCAAACAGGTGCTCAAGCGTGTGAATGCCCTTTTCCGGCATCACTTCTTTATTCGGGATGCAAAAACGCAGATCGAAGACGGTGATAGTGTCACCGTGCGGGGTGTTCATGGTCTTTGCCACACGTACAGCAGGCGCTTCCATACGGGTATGGTCAACTGTGAAGCTATCCAACAATGGCATCTGTCACCTCCGATAGTGATTTTTTTTTAAATTAACTGAACTAATTCGTTCTGGCCGACTCTCAGTATATGAAAGACGCGCATTTGTTATCATCATCATCCCTGAGTTCAGAGATGACAGTTTGGCCACATTATTGTGGCCTTTTTCTTTTCTGTCAGGCGTTACGCTGCAGGAAACGTTCAAACGGCTCGCTGTCCGACGCTTCAATCTCCTGCTGACGCACCAGCGAGGCATCACGCTCACGCGAGAAATCGTCCTCTTTCAGGATCTCCAGCGGCTCTTCACGCAGCTCAGCGCGATACTGCTCTGCCAGCGCCCGTCCTGTCCCGCCAATCCCTTCATCAATCATCGAACGCAGAATACGCGCCGAGAAGGTCAGCTCCGGGTCGTCAAAGCTTGCCACCAGGTTGTCGCATACCGTCTGGTACGCGTCGCCACCGGCGATGCCGTCAAGGGTCTGCGCCACGCGCTTGAGATCGCGGAACAGATTTTTACCCACCTCCGGCAGCGGGTGCTGGGCGGTTTCGCAGCCCATCCCCAGCGTCAGGCCGGGTTTGCGGCCTTCCAGAATCACGCGATTCCAGTTGGTGCGGGTGCACAGCAGCTCATCGCTGCTCATCTCCGGCGCATCCGCCAGCACGCACCAGATCAGGAATAGATCGAGGAAGCGCACCTGCTGCTCATCCACGCCCGTTGCCGAGAACGGGTTGATGTCGAGGGAACGCACTTCAATGTATTCAATCCCGCCACGCATCAGCGCATCAGACGGCGTTTCACCGCTGCGCGTTACGCGTTTAGGACGAATTGGGGCATAGAGTTCGTTTTCGATCTGCAGAATATTGGTGTTGATCTGCAGCAGCTTGCCGTCTTTTTCCAGCCCCAGCGCCGCATACTCTTCCGACGGCGTTTTGATCGCGCGCTTCAATCCTGCCACATAGGTGTGCAGATCGTTAAACGTAATTCCGAGATTGCTTTGCGACTTATTGGTATAACCCAGGTCGCTCAGGCGCAGCGAGGTCGCGTATGGCAGGTAGTACATGCCGCATTCGGTCTTCTCAAACGGCAGCGTTGTTGGCTTACCCTGTAAGAAAGAAGCGCAGATCGCAGGAGAGGCACCGAACAGGTAAGGGATCACCCAGCCAAAACGGTAGTAGTTGCGGATCAGGCGGAAATAACCGGCCGAGATCGCTTCTTTGCCGCTCTGCTCATCCTGCACATCACATTTCGCCTGCCAGAAGGCCAGCGGCAGCGAGAAATTAAAATGTACGCCGGAAATGGTCTGCATCAGCGCGCCGTAGCGGTTCTTCAGTCCTTCACGGTACAGGGTTTTCAGACGGCCAATATTCGAGCTGCCGTACTGCGCCAGCTCGATGTCATGCCCCTCTTCCACATAGCAAGGCATGCTGAGCGGCCACAGACGCTCGTCGCCGATGTTACGCGCGGCATAACGATGAATATCGCGCATCACCGTCAGCATATGGTCGATGTCGCCATCAACCGGCGTGATGAATTCCAGCAGTGCTTCTGCGAAGTCGGTGGTGATCCAGCTATGGGTCAGTGCTGCGCCCAGGGCTTCCGGATGCCCCGTTGTCGCAAGGCTTCCTTCCGGGGTGACGCGCAGCGTTTCGCGCTCCAGCCCACGACGGATACCCTCAACTGCCTGAGGGTGTGCTTCCAGCCAGGCCAGCGCCTGTGATACGTCCGGGATCAAATTGACCTCCCGCCTGTCGAAATATTTTTATTAAGCATAATTGTAATGGTTGATGATTAAGAACGTCGTCTTTAATCGTATGGTCAGCGCGCGTTTTACCGGCATGCGCTGTTCCTTGTTCAAACAACCAATTAGTGCCACCACGTCATCCCCTGAAGCGTTACATACGTGACTACGACATAACGTAACGCCTTGCCAAGGCATAAGAAAAAAATCACCGGTCCCCAGGGCTGACGCAACCAGCCGGCCAGCAGACACAGCAAATCTCCAATAACTGGCATCCAGCTAAGGAGAAGTGTTACCGGCCCGAACCGTCTGAGCCAGCGGGCCAGCTTTTCCTGTCTGGGTGAAGGTTCACGCAGTGGAAAAAACCGCCCAAGAATAACGTTAGTTAGCCCTCCAAGGCTATTACCCATTGTTGCTATTAATACCAGCATCAAGGGCTGACTCTTTCCCGAGACCAATAGCGCAACCAGCACCGCTTCGGAGCTACCCGGTAGCAGCGTGGCGCTCAGAAAGCTGCTGGCGAACAGAGAAAGCAGGCTTAGCGCATCGCTCACAGCAAGCGCACGTCCACCGCGTCCATCCCTGCCAGCCGGGCCGCCTGCAGACCAAAATCAGCATCTTCAAACACCACGCACTTCTCTGGTGACACGCCCATCAGTTCAGCGCAGCGCAGGAAAGTATCTGGAGCAGGTTTGTGGTGCGTGACATGATCGGCAGCCACTACCGCGTCGAAATAGTGGCGAATGCCAAGATGATTGAGCAGCGCATCCGCCAGCGTGCTTTCGCTGCCGGTGCCCACAGCCATGGGACGACGGCCATACCACGCCTTCACCACTTCAATCAGGGGTAAAGGACGCACGTCATCCAGCAGCATGGCGCGTACCGCTGCGGTTTTTTCCGCAGCCAGCTGGTGAGGGTCAAGGGTGGCGTTATTAAGTTCAATAACGGTCTGGGCGATACGCCACGTCGGCGAGCCGTTGAGCGCCACCATTGCCTGCTCGTCAAAGCGCATTCCGTACTTCGTCAGTACCTGATGCCATGCTTTGCGGTGGGTCGGCTCGGTATCAAGGATCGTGCCGTCCATGTCGAAAATCAGTCCATCGTATCGATCGTACATCGTGTCCTCACCCGCAATGTTTCGGACTGCTAATGTAGCGTAAAGCGCGCCAGTTGTCGCATTCTGGCGCGGGAAGCAATAAAGGCAGGACGAAATAGCAACAACCGGGCTGGTGTTCAGGTGAGCTGGTAGCGCTTATCCGGCAGAATGCGCGCGGGAACATCCGCTTCATCGTTCATCTGTAGCAGATCGATCTCCATATTGTTGCAGATGGCATCCAGCGGAAGATCGTTGTTTTCCGTACCGAACGGATCTTCAAGTTCCTCGGCAAGCGCATCCAGCGCAATAAAGGTGTAGGAAACCAGTACCGAGATGAACGGCGTCATGTAATGCAGATCGACAACCAGCGCGAACGGCAGCAGGATGCAGAACAGATAAACCGTGCGGTGAAGAATGAGCGTATAGGCGAACGGGACCGGCGTGTTGGCAATGCGTTCGCAGCCAGCCAGCACAACCGACATATCGTTGAGACGATTATTCAGGCTGTGGAACAGGATATCCGACAGCTGCCCTTCCCGACGCCGTGTTGCCAGCCAGTTACCCATCAGCAGCAGGATGCGGTTGGCAGGCGAATTGGCGCTGATAACGGCCTGCAGGTCTTCTGCGGTGAGATAGCGATCCAGCTTCCCGGCCAGCGGCTGGCGACGCAGCGTCATGCGCAGACAGTGGGCAAACGCAATCTGTAGCCGGACGAACTCACCAATGGCCGGATCGTCCGGCAGCGTATTTTTTACTTCACGCAGCAGGGAGCGCGCCGCAATCATTAGCTGGCCCCACAGCTGACGTGCTTCCACATAGCGCGCATAGCAGGCGTTATTGCGAAAGCCGAGAAATATCGCGATAGCCACGCCGAGAATGCTGAAGGGTGCAACGGTAAGCTTGATCCCCAGCGAGGCATACCAGGGCAACATCATTACCACGGTGACCGACAGGAGGAAGTTGAGCAGTAAACGGGTAAAAATCTTCGACAGTACTGAACCGTGCCAGACAAAAATCAGGGCCAGCCAGTGTTGTTGTGGACGTACGATCATAGGTCAGGTCAGATAAGAATGGGCGCCGCTATTAAACGTGATCCGCGTCACGGTTGCAAGTTTGCTAATGGAATGTTGGAAACCAGAAAACAGGCGCAGAACGCAAGAGTGTGAATGGTGGATTTAGTATGTTGTAACTAAGAGGGGTTTTAAAAAAACTGGCTTGAGCCAGAGGGGTAGTTTACTGCGTGCCGCTGCTGCGCAGCGTTATCCTTCCTGGTGCTCGCGGTTATAGCCGCGTTATTTGCTTAATCGTCATCGCTGACAGCCAGGCGAAATATGGTGCATCCGGGAGGATTCGAACCTCCGACCGCTCGGTTCGTAGCCGAGTACTCTATCCAGCTGAGCTACGGATGCATTGGGGTTTACTACTGTACTGCTGACACTTAATCATCATTGCTGACAGCTAAGCGCAATATGGTGCATCCGGGAGGATTATTCGGCTAACGCCTCACCCTGCGGGCCACTGCTGCGCAGCGTTATCCTTCCTGGTGCTCGCGGTTGTAGCCGCGTTATCAGCTTAATCATCATTGCTGACACTTAAGCATAATATGGTGCATCCGGGAGGATTCGAACCTCCGACCGCTCGGTTCGTAGCCGAGTACTCTATCCAGCTGAGCTACGGATGCATTGGGGTTTACTGCTGTACTGCGGACACTTAATCATCATTACTGACAGCTAAGTGAAATATGGTGCATCCGGGAGGATGATTCGGCTGGCGCCTCACCCTGCGGGCCACTGCTGCGCAGTGTTATCCTTCCTGGTGCTCGCGGTTGTAGCCGCGTTATCAGCTTAATCATCATTGCTGACACTTAAACATAATATGGTGCATCCGGGAGGATTCGAACCTCCGACCGCTCGGTTCGTAGCCGAGTACTCTATCCAGCTGAGCTACGGATGCATCGGGATTTACTGCTGTACTGCTGAATCACTGTCGCTCATCATGCCGCAACACTGATGAAGATGGTGCATCCGGGAGGATTATTCGGCTTGTGCCTTACCCTGCGGGCCACTGCTGCGCAGTGTTATCCTTCCTGGTGCTCGCGGTTGCTGCCGCGTTATTTGCTTAATCATCATTGCTGACAGCTAAGCGAAATATGGTGCATCCGGGAGGATTCGAACCTCCGACCGCTCGGTTCGTAGCCGAGTACTCTATCCAGCTGAGCTACGGATGCAAAATGGCGGTGAGGCGGGGATTCGAACCCCGGATGCAGCTTTTGACCGCATACTCCCTTAGCAGGGGAGCGCCTTCAGCCTCTCGGCCACCTCACCACACACGCCTCTTACGAGTTGTGCCTCAATGTGTTTCCACTCATCGGCACTGCGTGGCGCACATATTACTTTCTGGGTCTTATAAGTCAAACAATTTTTCCGAGGATAATTTCGTTTGAACACTTAGCACTCAATTAGCGTGATTTCCCAACAAAAAGGCCGTTTTATCAACACTAAAAGCGTGATGCGTTATCCAGATTACGAAGAATTTCTGCAGCTGTGCAACAGAGGTTAAGGCGTGACGGTAACGACTGAATGGCAAAGCAGAGAGAAGATCGGAAGCTAATACGAGAAAAAGTAACAAAGGCGGCAGGACATGCAGGAGCGCCTCGCGACGGATACGCGAGGCGCCATATTCTTAGTAGCTGGACTGTTGTGATTTTTCAGCCTGGATACGCTGGTAGATCTCTTCACGGTGTACAGACACTTCTTTCGGGGCATTAACACCAATACGCACCTGGTTACCCTTTACTCCAAGAACTGTCACGGTCACCTCATCCCCAATCATGAGGGTCTCACCAACTCGACGAGTCAGAATCAGCATTCTTTGCTCCTTGAAAGATTAAAAGAGTCGGGTCTCTTGTATCCCGGCATTATCCATCATATAACGCCAAAAAGTAAGCGATGACCAACACTTCATGTGTCAGCAGTCACGGCATTACATTCTGTTATGACTAAGCTTAGCCGATATAGATAACTTCAACCTGACTTTGTGTTAATTGAGAGTGTTCCTCAACGCGCCAGTGCAACGTGGCGCATTAGCGCGTCAGGACACCCCATTGTTATTACAGTTTTGACGCAACCCAGCTTTCAACGCTTGCCAGTGCCGCAGGCAGCGCCTGCGCATCGGTGCCGCCAGCCATCGCCATATCCGGACGGCCGCCGCCTTTACCACCGACTTGCTGAGCCACCATACCAATCAATTCACCCGCTTTCACGCGATCGGTAACGTCTTTAGACACGCCAGCAATCAGAGAAACCTTATCATCAGCCACGGTCGCCAGCACTACGATAGTGGAGCCTAACTGATTTTTCAGGTCATCGACCATGGTGCGCAGCATCTTCGGTTCGACATTGGTCAGTTCACTGACCAACAGCTTCACGCCGTTGATCTCTTTCGCACTGTTAGCCAGACCCGCGCTCTCCTGAGCGGCCTGCTGCGCTTTAAGCTGCTGCAGCTCTTTTTCCAGCTGGCGTGTACGATCCAGCACCGAGCGTACTTTGTCGCCGAGGTTCTGGCTGTCGCCTTTCAGCAGCTGGGCGATGTCCTGCAGCTGATCGTTCTGCGCGTGCAGCATCGCCAGCGCGCCTTCACCGGTCACGGCTTCGATACGACGCACGCCCGCGGCGGTGCCGGATTCGGCGACGATGCGGAACAGACCAATATCACCGGTACGACGGGCGTGGGTGCCGCCACACAGTTCGGTGGAGAAGTCACCCATGCTCAGCACGCGCACGCGGTCATCGTATTTCTCGCCAAACAGCGCCATAGCCCCTTTCGCTTTCGCGTCTTCGAGCTCCATGATGTTGGTTTCGACTGGCAGGTTGCGGCGGATCTGGGCATTCACCAGATCTTCAACGGCGCGGATTTCCGCAGGCTTCATGGCTTCGAAATGGGAGAAGTCGAAACGCAGGCCTTTATCGTTTACCAGCGAGCCTTTCTGCGCAACGTGCGTGCCCAGGATCTGGCGCAGCGCGGCGTGCATCAGGTGCGTCGCAGAGTGGTTCAGGCGGATGCGTTCACGACGCGCTTCGTCAACCTGCGCATTCACACCGCTGCCCACTTTCAGCACACCGCTGGTCAGTTTACCCACGTGGCCGATCGCCTGGCCGTATTTCTGGGTATCGCTGACGTCAAAGCTAAAGCCGGTACCGCCGATAATGCCTTTATCGCCAACCTGGCCGCCAGATTCTGCGTAGAACGGCGTGGTATCCAGGATCACGACCGCGTCCTGGCCTGCGGAGATCTGCTCGACCGCGTTACCATCAACGAACAGGCCGGTGACGTGCCCGGTCAGCTCAAGCTGGTCGTAGCCTTTGAATTCAGACGCGGAATCAACGCGGATCATCGCGTTATAGTCGGCACCAAAACCGCTGGATTCACGGGCGCGACGACGCTGCTCTTCCATTGCGGCTTCGAAGCCCGCTTCGTCAACCTTCAGGTTGCGCTCGCGGCAGACGTCAGCGGTGAGGTCCACCGGGAAGCCATAGGTGTCATACAGACGGAACGCGGTTTCGCCATCCAGGGTATCGCCCTGCAGCTTCGCCAGCTCTTCGTCCAGCAGCGCCAGGCCACGCTCCAGCGTGCGGGCAAACTGCTCTTCTTCGGTTTTCAGCACCTGCTCAACCTGCGCCTGCTGGCGTTTCAGGTCATCACCTGCCGCGCCCATCACCTCGATCAGCGGACCTACCAGCTTGTAGAAGAAGGTCTCTTTCGCGCCCAGCATGTTGCCGTGGCGGATTGCGCGACGAATGATGCGGCGCAGCACGTAGCCGCGGTTCTCGTTCGACGGGATAACGCCGTCGGCCACGAGGAAGGCGCAGGAACGAATGTGGTCAGCAATTACGCGCAGGGATTTGTTCGACAGGTCGGTCGCGCCAGTTTCTTTTGCCACGGCCGCGATAAGCTTGCTGAACAGATCGATTTCATAGTTGGAGTTGACGTGCTGCAGTACCGCAGCGATACGCTCAAGGCCCATCCCGGTGTCCACGGACGGCTTCGGCAGCGGCTCCATCGTACCGTCAGCCTGACGGTTGAACTGCATGAATACGATGTTCCAGATTTCGATATAGCGATCGCCATCTTCTTCCGGGCTACCCGGCGGGCCACCCCAGATGTGATCGCCGTGGTCGAAGAAGATTTCGGTGCACGGGCCGCACGGGCCGGTGTCGCCCATCTGCCAGAAGTTGTCTGAAGCAAACGCCGCGCCTTTATTGTCACCGATGCGGATAATGCGCTCGCGCGGCACGCCCACTTCTTTTTCCCAGATGTCGAACGCTTCGTCGTCAGTTTCGTACACCGTTACCCACAGACGATCTTTCGGCAGGTTGAACCACTGCTCACCGGTCAGCAGTTCCCAGGCATATTGAATGGCGTCCTGTTTGAAGTAGTCGCCGAAGCTGAAGTTACCCAGCATTTCAAAGAAGGTGTGGTGACGGGCAGTGTAACCGACGTTTTCCAGATCGTTGTGCTTACCACCGGCACGCACGCAGCGCTGCGCGGTCGTCGCTCGGGAATAATTACGTTTGTCCATGCCAAGGAAAACATCCTTGAACTGGTTCATCCCGGCGTTGGTAAACAGAAGGGTCGGGTCGTTATTCGGCACAAGGGAGCTGCTGGCAACAACCTGATGCCCCTTACTGTGGAAAAAATCGAGAAACGCCTGACGGATCTCAGCGGTGCTCTTGCTCATAATTATCCTGAAATCAAGCTAACGAGTGTCGTAAGGCGGGAAGAGCGAAGAGATTATCCCCCTCTCCTGCCCGGCTTATCGGGAAAAAAGTGGGAATAAGATAAGTTTTCTTTACAGGGAAGTAAAACCCAGAGTGCAGTCAATCGGCAAAATTTCGGTAGATTTCCTGGATATCTTCCATCAGAAAGCCGCGATAAAGTAAAAAGCGCTGCACTTTGGCTTTCTGCGCAAATTCCGTAGGCAGCGGCTCGCCGTATTTCTTCGTTGCCTGGTCCCAGGCTATCTGCGTCCAGTCGGTTTCACACTCCGCCATTGCAGCATCGCACAGCTCTCGCGCCACGCCTTTTTGCTGCAGCTCCTGACGCACGCGACGCGAGCCATACCCTTTGCGCGCACGGCTGGCAATGAACTGACGCGCGAAGCGGGCATCGTCCAGCCAGTGTTGTTCCAGGCAGGTGGCAATGACTTTTTCGATATCTTCCGCTGCCGGCGGCTCTTCTTTTTGACCGGGAAAGGTGGCGACCAGTTTTTTACGCAGCTCCTGCTCGCTGTGATCGCGCATCGCCAGAACACGCGTGGCGCGGTCAAGAAGGCGGGCATAGCCGGAACGGCGGGGAGAAGGGGTATCTGACATAGTACGAAAACCAGAATCGGGAGCAGTAGAAAAGAACAAGGGCTGCCGGAGCAGCCCTTAGGATTAGAAGTCTTCTTTTGTTTCTTCGACGTCTTTGTCGTGGTCATCGACCACGAAGTCCGGCGTGCCATCCTGATTGTTCAGCAGCATCTCACGCACTTTCTTCTCGATTTCCGTCGCGATAGCAACGTTCTCTTTCAGGAAGTTAGTGGCGTTAGCTTTACCCTGGCCAATCTTGTCGCCCTGATAGCTGTACCAGGCACCCGCTTTCTCGATCAGCTTGTGCTTCACGCCCAGGTCAACCAGCTCGCCGTAGAAGTTGATGCCTTCACCGTAAAGGATCTGGAATTCAGCCTGTTTAAACGGCGCAGCGATTTTGTTTTTCACCACTTTTACGCGGGTTTCGCTACCGACCACTTCGTCGCCCTCTTTCACCGCGCCGATACGGCGGATATCAAGACGGACAGAAGCGTAGAACTTCAGCGCGTTACCACCGGTGGTGGTTTCCGGGTTACCAAACATCACGCCGATCTTCATACGGATCTGGTTGATGAAGATAAGCAGGGTGTTGGACTGCTTCAGGTTACCGGCCAGCTTACGCATCGCCTGGCTCATCATACGTGCCGCGAGGCCCATGTGAGAGTCACCGATTTCGCCTTCGATTTCCGCTTTCGGCGTCAGGGCCGCCACGGAGTCGACGACGATAACGTCTACTGCACCGGAACGCGCCAGCGCGTCACAGATTTCCAGCGCCTGCTCACCGGTATCCGGCTGCGAGCAGAGCAGGTTGTCGATATCAACACCCAGCTTGCGGGCGTAGACCGGGTCCAGCGCGTGCTCGGCGTCAATGAACGCACAGGTTTTACCGCTGCGCTGAGCAGAGGCGATAGCCTGCAGGGTCAGCGTGGTTTTACCCGAAGACTCCGGGCCATAGATCTCAACGATACGGCCCATCGGCAGACCGCCTGCGCCAAGCGCGATGTCGAGCGAGAGAGAACCGGTAGAGATAGTCTCAACATCCATGGAGCGGTCTTCACCCAGACGCATGATGGAGCCTTTACCAAATTGTTTTTCAATCTGGCCAAGTGCTGCCGCTAACGCCTTCTGTTTGTTTTCGTCGATAGCCATTTTTACTCCTGTCATGCAGGGTGAGCCCTATTGCGCCACGCTGCGTCATTCTGTTTTGTTGCGGCAATTATACTGTATAGTCATACAGTACCTCAAGCCTTTTGTAGAAAATGTTGCCACAGTGTAGTGAGGGCATACGCCGTGGCCTGGCGGCGGACGGATTCACGATCGCCGTCAAAACGCTCGCGCCGGGCCAGCACCTCGCCAGCCGGCCCGGCGAAGCCGAACCACACGGTGCCGACGGGTTTTTCCGCGCTGCCGCCGTCCGGCCCGGCGATGCCACTGACCGCAATCGCATAGCTTGCGGCGGCGGCATTTTGTGCGCCCTGCGCCATCTGTGTGACCACCTGCTCGCTCACCGCGCCGTGGGCCTCAAGGGTTGCGCCGTCCACGCCAATCAGCTGCTGTTTGGCATCATTACTGTAGGTCACAAAGCCGCGTTCAAACCAGGCGGAGCTGCCGGCGATGTCGGTGATGACTTTCGCTACCCAGCCGCCGGTGCAGGACTCGGCGGTGGTGACCGTTGCGCCCTGCTGTTTCAGTGCCGCCCCAACCTGCTGGCTTAATGCTGTCAGTTCGCTGTCCGTCATAATGGGTTCCGATTGTAGAGAGAAAGCGCCCCTCGCGGAAACGCTTTCTAATTATTTCAGGCAATTACATCATTTTCTTCGATGCGGATTCCATCAGCACGCGGCTCAGCGCACCGAGGCCAGCGCCACCGCCTGACCAAGCTGCCACACCGCCATCGCATAGTGGGCGCTGTGGTTATAGCGCGTGATGGTGTAGAAATTCGGCAGCCCGTACCAGTACTCATAGCCGGTTCCCACATCAAGGCGCAGCAGGCTCACTTCACTGTAGTTACCCAGCGGCTGCTGCGGGGTAAGCCCGGCTGCTGCCAGCTCGGCCGGGGAATATTTGGTGTTGAAGCCGGATTTCAGCCCCGGTGCCTGGCCCATCGCCGGGATGGCCACCGGCTCGCCGGTTTTCCAGCCGTGGGCTTTGAAATAGTTCGCCACGCTGCCGATCGCGTCTTCCGGGTCCCACAGGTTGATATGGCCGTCGCCGTTGAAGTCCACGGCATACTCTTTATAGGAGGATGGCATGAACTGCCCGTAGCCCATCGCGCCGGCAAACGAGCCTTTCAGGTTGAGCGGATCGTCCTGCTCGTCGCGCGCCATCAGCAGGAAGGTTTCCAGCTCGCCGGAGAAATACTCGGCGCGGCGCGGATAGTTAAACGAGAGCGTGGCGAGGGCGTCCAGAATGCGCGTTTTCCCCATCACGCGCCCCCAGCGCGTTTCGACGCCGATAATGCCAACGATGATCTCCGCCGGCACGCCGTACACCCGCTGCGCGCGCTCCAGCGCCTCGCGGTGCTGGTTCATAAACACCACGCCGTTCTGCACGTTATCCGGGGTAATAAACTGACCGCGGTAGCTCAGCCAGGCGCCGGTCGGTCCGGTCGGCCCGGTTTTGGTCGGAGCCTGGCGGTCCATCAGGCGCAGCACGTAGTCCAGACGTTTCGCCTGGGAGAGGATCTCGTGCAGCTGCTGACGGTCAAAGCCATGCTTGCTGACCATCTTATCGATGAACTGTTGCGCCGCCGGGTTGTTAGCAAAATCACCGGAAGCGAGCAGGACGTTATGTTGGGGTTGCAGCAGGAAACCGCCGGAAGGGGTTCCCACGGTTTCAGCAGTGGTTTCTTGTTTTCCCGGCTTGCTGCTACAGGCGGCAAGCAGAACACAGAGCGGTAACAGAGTGGCAAAGCGGCGCGTGAGCATGAGATATCCATATAGCGTAAATGACGATGCGCTCATGGTAGACTATCTCAGAGAAAGCGTGAATCGCGATCCCCACGCCAGACGAGATCCCGTGAAAAAAAAGCCGCCGGGCCGTGCCGACGGCGATGCGGGTTACAGCACTTTACTGAGGAACGCAGCAGTACGCGGATTGGTCGGGGCGGTGAAGATCTGCTCCGGGGTGCCCTGCTCCTGAATCACGCCGTTATCGATGAAAATCACCCGGTCCGCCACTTCCCGGGCAAAGCCCATCTCATGGGTGACAATAACCATCGTCATCCCTTCAGCGGCAAGATCCTTCATCACGCCAAGTACTTCACCCACCAGTTCGGGGTCAAGCGCCGAGGTCGGTTCATCAAACAGCATGATCGACGGGCCCATCGCCAGCGCCCGGGCAATAGCCACGCGCTGCTGCTGCCCGCCGGAGAGGCTCGATGGCCAGGCGTCGCGCTTGTCGCTCAGCCCGACCTTCGCCAGCAGGTTCAGGGCCAGGGTTTCCGCCTCGGCGCGTTTCATACCGCGCAGGTTGATCGGGGCCATCATCAGGTTTTGCAGCACCGTCATGTGCGGAAACAGGTTGAAGCGCTGGAACACCATGCCGACGCTTTCCCGCATCTTATTGAGATCGGTTTTCCGGTCGTGGATCGCAAAGCCATTCACCTCGACTTCACCTTCGCTCACGCTCTCCAGCGCATTCATGCAGCGCAGGAAGGTGCTTTTGCCGGAGCCGGACGGGCCGATAACGCACACCACTTCCTGAGGTTTAACGTCGCAGCTGATGCCGCGCAGCACGTGGCTGTCACCGAAATGCTTGTGGAGGTTATTAATGTGAATCACTTTTGCCAAACCTCTTTTCCAGACGATTAACGCCCTGCGCCAGTATGAAGGTGATCACCCAGTAAACCAGGGAGATGGTCAGGTAGGGTTCCCAGTAGGTGGCGTAGGCACCCGAAACGGTACGCGCCGCGTAAGCCAGGTCCGCCAGGCCAATCGCCGACGCCAGCGAGGAGTCTTTGACGATGGCGATGGCGTTGTTGCCAAGCGGCGGCAGGATGCGGCGAAACGCCTGCGGCAGGATCACCTGACGCATGGTTTTCCACCACGGCATGCCCAGCGCCCGGGAGGCTTCCATCTGGCCTTTATCAATGGACTGGATACCGGCGCGGAAGATTTCCGACACGTAAGCCCCGGCGTTCAGGGTAATCGCCACGATGCAGGACAGAAACGCACCGTACTCCGAGCGCAGCCCGCGCGCCAGGTCGCTGGTCATGATGCCGCTGGTCACCAGCAGGCCATCGCGCGGGTTAATGAACAGCGGCACCAGCGCAAAGTGCACCACCATAATCTGCACAAACAGCGGCGTACCGCGAATGGCGCTGACGTAAAAGCGCACCGGGAACTGCACCAGCCAGCGCAGCACGTATTTCCACGGCCCGTGATCGGCCCGCGCCATGCGTCCCAGTCCGAGGGTTAAGCCCCACAGCGTGCCGAGGATCACACAGATAATGGTGCATTTGATGGTCATCCAGGCGCCTTCCATAAACAGCGGGCCGTATTCCTGAATGATCTCCCAACGAAATCCTGTCATAGCGTCTCTCTAAAAAAAGCGGCTACCGCAGAGGCCCGCGATAGCCGCACTTTATCAGGCGTAAACTTACTGGGCCGGCAGCGTCGGAACGCTCTCGTCGAACCAGGTCTTATAGATGGTGGCATAGGTGCCGTCAGCAACGATCTTCTTCAGGCCGCTGTTGATTTTTGCCAGCAGTTCGTCGTTACCTTTCGCCACGGCGATGCCGAAGTACTGGCGTTCAAATTTGGCGTCCGGCACCAGTTTGAACTGCTTTTCCGGGTGCTGTTTGATGTAGTACTTCACCACGCCCACATCGCCCACTGCCGCGCTGACGCCGTCTTCAAACAGCTCCTGCAGCATCAGCGGCGTATTATCGAAACGCTTGATGGCGGTGCTGTTTTTGCCCAGCACGTCAGAAACCACGATGTCACCGGTGCTGGAGTTCACCACGCCCACTTTCTCGCTTTTCAGCGAGTCCAGCGAGGTGACGGTTGAACCGGACGGCACGACAATGGACTGTTCCGCCGGGAAGTACGGCGCGGAGAAATCCACCATCTGCTTACGCTTATCGGTGATGGTAATGCCGGAGATAATAATGTCGCGGTCGCCGGAGCCCAGGGTGGCGAAGATCCCCTCCCACGGCGTGTTAACCAGCTTCACGTTGAAGTTTTCCGCTTTAGCGATGGCTTTGATGATGTCGATATCGAAACCTTCAAGCTGCTTCTGGCTATTTTCGAATTCAAACGGACGGTAAGTGCCGCCGGAACCCACCACGTATGTTTCCTGAGCGGCAAAAGCGCTGCCCGCCAGGGCAACCATCAGACCACACGCCTGCAGTAATTGCTTAACCATCATCTGAATCCTTATTTTTATGCAAATATTATGCATAAAAATACATAGAGTGGTGCAGCGACGCAACTAAAAAATATGATATTTCCTGAGCAGCGCACGCGCCATCCGCACCCGCAGGTATAAAGTTTCGCCAGGCAGGACCGATATGACTCTTTTACCATCACCACAAGACGCCAATGATATGAAAAGACATGAACTCCGGTCCCGCACATTCAAAAGCGCAGGTTACGATCCCACCTGTTCAGTAATGGAAATTGAGCACGCTAATGGCCGCGTGGAGCAGTTTTTAGGCGTGCCCGCTAAAACGTATCAGACGTTTATGATGAGCAATGAGAAAGAGACGTACTTTACGGCCAGCATCAGGAACAGCTTCTTTAAAGTGACCGTAGGCTGACGCCTCTTCCCGTTAACGCACGGAAACTCAGAAAGTTTCCCAGTGTTCTCCACCGGCTTTGCCTGCCATCGATGGTACCAGGGCCTGTGGCTTCTCCCGCGCCGGCGGCACATCACGTACCGGTGCACTGTGGTTTGCCTTCAGCTGGAAAACCGCCACCGCCTGACGCAGGCGATCGGCCTGGTCTTCGAGCGCTGCCGACGCCGCGGCCGACTCTTCCACCAGTGCGGCGTTCTGCTGCGTCACGCTGTCCATCTGTGAGACTGCCAGGCTGACCTGCTCAATGCCTTTGCTCTGCTCATCCGACGCCGAGGCGATTTCACCCATAATATCGGTGACGCGGGTTACCGCCGTGACGATCTCTTTCATGGTATCGCCCGCCTGATGCACCAGCTCTGACCCCATACCCACGCGGGTCACAGAGTTGTCGATCAGCGACTTAATCTCTTTGGCTGCCTGGGCGCTACGGCTTGCCAGGGTGCGCACTTCCCCGGCAACCACCGCAAAGCCGCGCCCCTGCTCGCCGGCCCGCGCCGCTTCTACCGCGGCGTTCAGCGCCAGGATATTGGTCTGGAAAGCGATGCTGTCGATGACGCTGGTGATATCGGCAATCTGCCGCGAGCTGTCGGAGATCTCCTTCATGGTGGTCACCACCTGATCCACCACGCGCCCGCCCTTGCCAGCGGTTTCCGAGGCATTCTTCGCCAGCTGCGCGGCCTGACGGGCGTTGTCGGTGTTCTGCTTCACCGTCGCCGTCAGCTCTTCCATACTGGCAGCCGTCTCTTCAAGCGAAGCGGCCTGCTGCTCAGTGCGGGATGACAGGTCGTTACTGCCTGCGGAGATCTCCCCGGCACCGGTATAGATCGATTCCGAGCTGTCGCGCACTGACCCGACGGTGCGGATAAGCGAGTGCTGCATGGCTTTCAGCGTCGACACCAGCTGGCCCATCTCGTTGCGGCCTTCCCCTTCAATGGTGTGCGTCAGGTTGCCGTCAGCGATGGCGCGAATATGCGTCATGGCACGCTGGAGCGGCACCAGCAGCAGATGCTGCAGGCCAAACCAGATCACCGCGATAATGGCCACCACCACCAGCGCAATGGTGCCCAGCGTCCACTGCATGCTGGTGAAGCTGCGCTGGTTATCCTCTGCGGCCACCTGCAGCAGGCGGTTATTCTCTGCCCGCCAGGTGCTGTAGCTGCTCTCCAGCGCATCCTGTGCCGCCTGCGCATCCAGGTTGCCGTAGGCTTCATAGTTGTTGGCGCGCAGGAACCCGATCGAGGCCTGCAACACATCGTGATAGGCGCTGAGCTTTGCCTGAATATCGCGGGCTATCGCCTCATCCTGTCCGGCCAGGCGCGGGGCATTTTTATAGGCCTCAAACTGGCTCTGCGCCCGGCCCAGGGATTCATCAGCCACGCCAAGCAGCTTATCGATGGCTGCCAGCGAAGCCGGGTCGCGCTGGTTCTTCAGAAAGCGGATCGCCACGCGGGTGACGGTAACGCGGGTTTTCACCAGCGTCTGAATGCTGTCGCCCAGCTGCTCCTGCTGGAAATTAAGCTGGCCTGAATTCTGGAAATTATCCCGATCCTGGCTGACCGATGAGTAGAACAGCCCGCCGGTAACCATCTGCAACAGGCTGAAAAGAAAGAGGATTATGACAATCCCGGTGATAACTTTTAGGTTTTTTAACATGTGCTGCGTTCCCCGATAAACCCCTGAATGTTGTGAAATGTTTATCGGTTTGTTATGAACAATCTTTATCCAGCACAACGACTTATCTTTACAACGCAATGATTTCCTGACGAAAATATATTTTATCTGCCGCTACCCGCGCCTGATGCGATTCCGCCAGTCCGTAACCGAAACATAAAATACCATTAACAAAAAAGGTGTTTTATGGATATGGCAATTACATTCGTATCCAATTATTCTTCATAATTATGCTTTGTATTCTGCCCGGGGCTGGCGGGATACCGTTGATTCGATTGCTTTTTCCAGAGCATCGCAGGGCACGAATATGGAACAGATAATCTACGTGGTGGATGACGATGACGCCGTCCGCCGCGCCGTCGTCCGGTTACTCCAGTCCGAAGGTCACGAGGTGGCTGATTTCAGTTCTGCACAGGCGTTTCTCTCCCACGACTTTTGCGAAAAGCCGGGCTGCCTGGTGCTGGACATGAACATGCCCGCCGCCGACGGGTTCGATGTGATGGATGGCCTGTCCCGACTGGGCCGGGCGCTGCCAGTCATCTTCCTCACGGGCTTCGGCACTATCCCCCTTACCGTCAAGGCGATGAAAACCGGTGCGCTGGAGTTCCTCACCAAACCGGTTAACCCGGCGCAGCTGTTGCAGGCGGTGGCGGAAGGGCTGCGCCAGGCGCAGCAAAACTTTAGCCATCTGCGCGAACACCATGCGTTAACGCAGCGCCATCAGTCGCTGACCCCACGCGAGCGCGAAGTGCTGGAGCTGGCCATCGGCGGGCTGCTGAATAAGCAGATTGCCACCGCGCTGGGTGTGAGTGAGATCACCGCCAAAGTGCATAAACGGCGCGTGATGGAGAAGATGCAGGCGCGCTCGCTGGCGGATCTGGTGCGCAGCGCGGAGCGTCTGAACATCGTGAAGTCCCGCAGCCGATAATTTTTTTGCCGCCGCCTTGCTGTGGCACCGAACCCCGTTTTCAGGAGAAAACCCGATGACCACCGATCCGTTATCCGACCCGCGTACCCAGCTTAAGTCCATCTCTTCCGCGCTGCGCAAGCTGCATAAAGCGCTGGTGGATTTAGAAACCGAACGCTTTGGCAACCCCGGCAGCCCGTTTGAGCATCTGCAGCTGCTGACCACGCATCCGCAGTTCGCCTGGCTGCGCCAGATTTCAGAGATTCTGGTCGAGATTGATGAGCGGCTGGATGACAAGGAAAATCCGGTGGAGGCGGCGACGGTGGAGAACTACCGCAAGGCCACTGAAGGCCAGCTGGCACTGGGGCCGGAGAACGGCAGCGAGTTCCATCACAAGTACCTGAACGCGCTGCAGGAATCGCCCCAGGTGGCGATGGCGCATGGTGAGCTGCGCCACCGTCTGTCACAGCTCGCCCCCGCCGCCTGAGGCTCAGTCTCCCTCGTCACCCTGTCCGGCCGCTACCGGCAGGGTGAACCAGAAGCGGCTCCCCTGCCGCTCACCGGTCTCCGCCCGCAACGTCCCCTGATGGCGCTCGATAATCGCGTGGCTGATCGTCAGCCCCATCCCCATGCCGTGCGGCTTGGTGGTAAAGAACGAATCAAACACCTTCTCCATGATCTCGGGTGGAATGCCATTTCCGGTATCGGCCACCTCAAGACGGACCTCACCCGGCGTCGGGTTTGAGGTGGTGATCGTCAGAATGCGCGGGCGCGTCTCCACTTCCGACATGGCATCGATGGCGTTCATCATCAGATTCAGCAGCACCTGCTGGATCTGCACGCTGTCGCCGCAGAAGGTGTGCATCCGGGCATGGAGATGGTATTCCAGCGCGATATAGCGCCGCTCCATCTCGTTACGCGACAGCGCCATGATGTGCTGTGCCAGATGGTGCAGATCCACCGCTTCGGGCGTTGGCGTCTGGTTGCGCGTCAGGGCCTGCAGGCCGCGAATGATCTCCCCGGCGCGCTGCCCTTCGCTGGCGATCTCCTCCAGCCCCACCTGTACGTTATCAAGCCGCGCCGGGTCGCGCTGCAGCCAGCGCAGGCTGGCGGCGGCATTGGCCACAATCGACATCAGCGGCTGGTTGATCTCATGGGCAATCGACGCGGTAAGCTGCCCGACGGTGGTCGCCCGCGCGACGCGCGCCAGCTCGGCCTGCGCAATACGCACGGCGTCTTCGGATTCGCGGCGTGCCGTGGTATCGGTAACGGTGCCGAAGTAATCGCTGCGCTCAGCGCCCATATCGACCGGCTCGCCCACCGCCATGATATAGCGGACGGTGCCGTCGGTGCGGACGATACGGTGCTCAATGCGCACCGGCTTGCCATAGCGCAGCTCGCTGTTGATCAGCGTCTTTAAGCGGGGCATATCGTCGGGATGAATAAAGGAGATGAATTCCGGGAAGGTCATCGACTGGCGGCTCTCCGGCAGCCCGAGGATGCGCGCGTACTCCGCCGAGATAAAAATAATCCCCTGCTCCATCTCCCAGCGCCAGCTGCCGGTATGGCTGATCTGCTCGCCGAGGATCAGCGACGTCTGGCTGGCGCGCAGATCTTTTTCCACCCGACGACGCTGAATATTCTCCTCCAGCAGTTCCGCATACAGGCGCGCGGTCTCCAGCGAGATCGCCGCCTGGGCGCTCAGCAGCGCGATCACCCGCGACTGCTCGACGGAAAACACATCCGGCATCAGGCGGTTCTCAACGTACAGCACCCCCACCAGCCGCGACTGCTTGAACATCGGCACGCAGAGTACCGCCGCGCCCGACGCCACCAGGTAAGGATCGTGACTGAACGGGCTGAACTGCCCCGGCTTCGCGGTGCGGATCTCCTGCCCGGTGCGGATCACCGTCGCCAGCACCGATAACGGCAGATCGGTTTCCGTCGGTGTCGCTTTCACAATCTGCACCCGCACCCCGTCGGGATGGCTTTCCGCCCGTGCTTCGATCTCCGGCACATTTTCCGGTGTGATGCGGATCAGCAGTCCGCGCTGCGCCCCGGCGCGTTCAAGCAGCATGGTCATCAGGGTATCAATCAGCCGATCGACCTGGATCTCTTCCGACAGCGCCCGCGAGGCGTTAATGACGCTTTGCAGATCGCGAATTTCATCATTCGATGCGTAGCTGTGCGCCGGGAACGGCGTCGGGGTTTTTATCGGTGCCAGCGCCGGAAACTCGCGTTCAAGCTGCTGAACTTTCGCCTGCGCCCCCCAGCGTCCCCAGGCGGCGATAGCCGCTTTAAGGTGCGCCCTGGCGCTGGTGTGGTAGCCGCAGCCGTAAGCGAAACGCCCGGCCAGCTCGTGCGCCAGGCCGTTACAGTGATCCATGCCGACATCGCGCGATCGCTTCGCCGCCGTTTCAAACAGCTCAAGCGCCAGCGCGCGATCGCCGTCCAGCCGCGCCAGCTCGGCGCGCACCAGGGCAATTTTATCCCCGAAGTTAGCCGGATTGACGCTCGCCCAGTGCTCAACATGCGCAACGTGGACAGCGATGCGCTGGCGATGGCGCGGCGTTACGCTGGCGCTGGTCAGCGCCCCGGTCAGGCTCAGCGCGCTGAAATAGTGGTAATCGGAGAGATGAAAATGGCCCGGTGCCGCCCAGGCAAAGCCGCCGGCCTCATCAAGGCAGCGGATGGCGTCGTCATATTCACCGGCACCATAGTGCGCAATGCCTTTGTACAGCCAGTACCAGAACAGCATCAGCGGCGGCAGCGTGCCTGCATCGCCGGTTTGCATCAGCTCTGCGGGTAAAAAGCCGTGTCCGGTAAAGGTGCCGCGGCCGGGATCGCGCCACTGCTCGACGTACAGCCGCAGGATCGCAATCATCCTGCCGACATCCGGGAAACAGGCGCGCTCGACAAACGCCACGCAGCGGTCGAGGGTGGTCAGAATACTGTCGAGATGATCGCCCCGGGTGATGAAGTTGATCACCTGGTGACAGGCGGCGAGACAGGCGGTGGTGAGATCGCCGTGGGCGATCGCGGAGACAAAGCAGGCTCTGGCACACTCCACGCTGTAGCTCAGCGGTTGCGTCCAGACGCTGAGCTGATCGAGCGGCAGCAGCGTGCGCGCTTCAAAGCTCTGAAAGCGATGCTGGTGCACCAGATCCCGCGCCACGATGCCACACCGGTAGCCGAGATCATACGCATGATAGCGATCGCCGATCAGCACGCCAAACCAGCCCAGCGCGGCGGTGGAAGCTCCGCTGACGCCGCGATCGAGCGTGAGCTGCACCATCCTGCACAGTAGCAGAAAGTGCAGGCGCGGCTCCACGGCGCTGGCGGGCAGCTGTGCGCTGAGCATCAGATCCATCGCTGCTTCAGTCTCACGATCCGCCATGACCGGCAGGGCGCTGAACACCGCTGCCGGATCGTCGCCAATGCGCAGGCGCAGTGCCTGCCAGGCTTCGTCGCAGGCGGCATCATCGGGGGTGCGGCTCAGCGCCATGCCAAAGCGCGTCAGTCCGGTCAGCGCCACCTCCAGCGCCTGCGCATTGCTGGAATAGCGCAGGTAAATTTCCGCCAGCAGCCGTGACGCCATCGCCACCTCCGTCGCGCCGCCCGGCTGAGTCATTAACCTCTCGCACAGGCGTGCCGCCTGGGTGAGGTTGCCCTGCATAAATTCGCACCCGGCCTCTTCCAGGCGCAGCGTAAAGGCCAGATTGTCATCGGCCTCGGGCAGGCGTTCGAGCAGCGTGCCGGCGATGCGCAGATAGCTGCGCGCGGACAGCGCATCCCCGGCGCGTCGGGCGCGCTGCGCCGCATCCATACACAGCAGCAGAAAATCGCGGTTGCGCGGGTGCACCGCCACGCTCTCGATAGCAGCCCCGATATGGTAAACGGTGCGAAACAGCGTCTCGTCCTCACCCTGCTCAGCACAGCGCGCAGCCAGCAGCAGCGCGGTATCGAGGTGAAGCCGCTGCTGCTCCGCCTTGCTGAGCAGCGCGAATGCCGCCTCCTGAATGCGGTCATGGGTAAAGGCCCAGGCGCTGACCGACAGCGTGATCATCTGCGCCGTGACGGCAGGCTGCAGCTGTCGGCACAGTTCAGCAGCGGGCAACGCCACCATCTGGCTGAGTAACGCGGTATCGCCGCTGGCACCGAAACACGCCAGGCTGCCAAGCAGTGTCCGGGTGTCGGACGGCAATTTTTCAAGCTGACGCAGGAGCAGACTGACCACGTTTTCGGTGTAGTGCCGGGCGCGGATCTGCTCGGCATCGTAGTGCCACTTTCCGCGCAGCCGATCGGCAATCAGCAGCTCATCTTCAATCAGCTGGCGGATAAACTGACGCGCAAACAGCGGGTTACCGGCGGTTTTCTCATGCACCAGCTTCGCAAGCTCCGTCACGCTGCCGCGTCTGGCAGGCAGCAGCTCCGCCAGCCAGCGAACCATGCCTTTTACGCTAAACGGCGCGGGGCGGATATCCACGGTTCGGGTGGCGCTGGTGCGTAGCCGCGAGGTGATGTCATCCTGTTCGTCCCGGTGCGCCACCACCATCAGCAGCGGCAGCGTGCGGCTGTTAAGCAGCAGATGCGCCAGTAGCTGCTGGCTGGCCGGATCGAGCCAGTGCACGTCGTCGATCAACAGCACCAGCGGACGCCCCGGCAGCGCGAAGGCTTCCACCAGGCACTGCACCATCTGGTTGAAACGCGCCCCGGCATCCTGACCGGCGATATCGGGATAGCGCGGCTTCTGGCCGATCAACAGTCGCAGCTCAGGAATGAAGTTCACCGCCAGCCCCGCATAGCTGCCAAGCTTCGCCGCGAGACGCGCACTCCACCAGTTCACCTGTTCGCGCGGCATGCCCAGCACATGCATGATCAGTGCGCGAAACGCCGAGGCCAGCGCGGCGAAGGGGAGCACCAGATGAAATTGCTCCACCTTCCCGGATGCCATCAGGGTGTCACGGTGTTGCAGCTCGCGCAGCGCAGAGCTGATAAGCGCGGTTTTACCAATGCCCGACGGGCCGCTGATCACCGCCAGGGTAGCACTGGCCTGCTGCTTCACGCTGTCGAATACCGCCAGCAGTTCAGCCACCTGCGGGTGATCGACCACCGGGTTATCGGTGAGATGAAGCACCGGGGCGCGATCCTGTTGCCCGAGGGTGAATGACGGCACATCGCCCTGCGGCGTGAGGGTGGCCAGACAGCGATGCAGATCGGCGATAAGCCCGTCGGCGGTCTGATAGCGGCGATCGGGCGTTTTCGCCAGCAGACGCAGGATCACCGCTGACACCATCTCCGGGGTATCGCTGCGCAGCCGCTGCAGCGGCCGGGGTTCGGTGGCGATATGGTGATGCGTCCAGCCCTCTTCCTGGCCGATGCCGGGTTCAAACGGCAGGCTGCCGCTTAACAGTTCATACAGCACCACGCCGAGGCTATAGAGATCGCTCCGGCTATCGGGGGTGTAGCGGGTCCGGGCGGTACGCTCCGGTGCCATCCAGGCCGGCGTGCCGCTGGTGCCGGGTATCACGGCTAAGGTGGTACGCGTCCCGGTGGTAAGGCCAAAGCCCGCCAGCCGACACTGCATGTCGTCGTCGAGGAAGAAATGCCCCGGCATGATGTCGCCGTGGATAAGCCCCCGCAGATGCATCTGCCTGACCGGAGCACACAGCCGCAGCGCCAGGGTGAGAAAATCGGCGATGGTGGCGGGAGGCACGCTGCGATGGTTAAGCGGAGTAAAACTGAACCTGTCGTACATCAACACATAACGCCCGCGATGATAGGCGCGGGCAAAGGGCTTTAGCGCCCAGTCCCCCAGGTAGTGGCGCAGGGTGTACTCATTCTTTAACAGCTGCGTAGCGCGGGTTTCGAGGGTTTCACAGGCCGCCATCGCAATGATGTGTTCATCATCACTCTGGGGATAACGGCAGCGTAGCCAGGTGATGCACCCGTCACTGGCCACCGGGGTCAGCAGCACCGCGTCATCAAGCTCAATGCCCGGCGTTTCGGTGCCCGCCTCCGGCAGCCTGACCGTTATCCCGTAGTTATTCATGCCCTGCCCTCACCGCCTGCTGCCAGGATGCGCTCAATATGTTCCAGCAGCATATCCACATCCAGCGGCTTGCGCAAAAAAGCGACGGCCCCCAGTTCGATGGCCTGCTGTTGCATCACTTCATCCCCGTGACCGGAGATAAAAATTACCGGCGGCGGCGCGGGCAACTGCAGCAGATGGGTGAACAGCTCAAACCCGCTCGCGCCCTTGAGCTTGACGTCAACAATGGCCAGCACGACGCTCGCAAGCCTGGCGCTATCCCGAAGAAACGCTTCGGCGGAGTCGAAGGTATCCGTCTCGTAGCCCACGGACTGCAGCAGGTTACTCAGCCCGCTGCGGACTGCGCGTTCGTCATCGACGATGGCGATAATGGCAATGCGTGGCGGTTGCCCCATGATGTTCCTCCAGAACTACTTCACCTGTGCGTTGTTATCGGCATCGGGCGGCGGTGTCCCGCTAATTTTCGGTACGCACTCATGACGAAACCACGTCAGGGTGACGGGCTGGCCTGCCCTCAGACGGCGGATCAGCGGAATCAGCTGCTCGCCGACCAGCATGCCCAGCAGACCACATAACGCAATCACCGGCGGCGCAGGAGAGTGTACCTGCAGCAGCGCGTAAATCGCGCCCGCCAGCACGCCGGTTATCAGTGAAACGACATACGGTTTCATCACATTTACCCCACGGGTGTCCAGAGAATATATCTATTGCTGCGCCGCAGCGGGCGCTCAGTGCAGGAAAGCAAACGTCGTCGCGGCGGCGTGCGCGAGAAAACGGCTGGTCAGCTGTTCGCCAATCAGGATGCCAAGCAGGCCGATCAGGGCAATGGCGGGCGGTGCGGGAGAGCGCACGTTCAGCAGGGCGTAAACCATACCAATCAGCACGCCGGCTGCGGAGGAGATCAAAAAGGCGCTCATAGCCTTTCCTCTATAGGTGAAAAAAGCCGACCGGGGCATCCGGTCGGCCAGGAGATTAGCGTGCCGGGACCGGTGCCAGCGTGCGGTGCTCGCCTTTGCTGCGGGCCGGCGCTTTGTGCACCATGGTGTAGGCGTAATCAACGCCCATGCCGTAAGCACCGGAGTGCTCTTTCACGATGTTCATCACCGCGTCGTAGGTGTCACGGTGTGCCCAGTCACGCTGCCACTCCAGCATCACCTGCTGCCAGGTTACCGGGATCACGCCCACCTGAATCATGCGCTGCATGGCGAAATCATGCGCTTCTTTTGAGGTGCCGCCGGACGCATCCGCCACCATATAAATTTCGTAGTCGCCTTCAGCGATAGCGCACAGGGAGAAGCTGTTGTTGCACACTTCGGTCCACAGACCGGCAACCACCACTTTTTTCTTACCGGTGGCTTTCAGCGCGTCACGCACTTTCTGGTCGTCCCAGGAGTTCATGGAGGTACGCTCCAGAATGTCGTGGGTCGGGAACACGTCCAGCAGCTCCGGATAGGTGTTGCCGGAGAAGCTTTCGGTTTCCACGGTGGTGATGATGGTCGGGATGTTGAACACTTTCGCGGCTTTCGCCAGCGCGACGGTATTGTTTTTTAACACCTGGCGGTCAATAGACTGCACGCCGAATGCCATTTGCGGCTGATGGTCGATAAAGATGATTTGACAGTTATCGGGTGTCAGAAGGTCAAGTTTAGAGTCAGTCATGATGGTATCCAATGAGGTAAAAAGAACAACATCGCCAGCACAGCCTGGCGAGCCGAAAAAGGGGTCACACCCCCGGTCTGCAGGCATGTTAGGCCGCCCCGAAAACCGAAACTATTATCTCTATGTATAACTAGACGCCCTTTTCCCGCACTGACCATAATCCGCTCCATCGCCTGCGCCACGCTCGCTGTGTGGCCCCTCACGCTTGTCCCTGTACCGGACATCCTCGTTCTGGAGAGATTTATGGTTTCGCTCAATAAAGCCGAGTTAATACTGATTAACGGCGCGTTTCATACCCTCGACCGTGAAAACCCGCTGGCGGAAGCCGCGGCGATCCGCGACGGCAAATTCCTGGAAGTTGGTAGCGTCGCCGAGGTGATGCAGCATCACGATGAGGGCACCCAGGTGGTGGATCTGAAGGGCCATACCGCCATTCCCGGCCTGAATGACTCGCACCTGCACCTGATCCGCGGCGGCCTTAACTACAACCTCGAACTGCGCTGGGAAGGTGTTCCCTCGCTGGTGGACGCGCTGCGGATGCTGAAAGAGCAGGCGCTGCGTACCCCATCCCCGCAGTGGGTGCGCGTGGTCGGCGGCTGGAACGAATTCCAGTTTGCCGAACGCCGTATGCCGACGCTGGATGAGATCAACGAGGCCGCCCCGGACACGCCGGTCTTTATCCTGCACCTGTATGACCGCGCCCTGCTCAACCGCGCCGCGCTGCGCGTGGTGGGTTACACCAAAGATACCCCGAACCCGCCGGGCGGCGAGATCCAGCGCGACGGCAACGGTAACCCGACCGGCATGCTGATTGCCCGTCCGAACGCCATGATCCTCTACTCGACGCTGGCCAAAGGGCCGAAGCTGCCGCTGGAGCAGCAGGTGAACTCCACGCGCCAGTTCATGCGCGAGCTGAACCGTCTGGGCCTGACCAGCGCCATCGACGCCGGCGGCGGTTTCCAGAACTACCCGGACGATTACGAAGTGATCAGCGAGCTGCATGCGAAAAAGCAGCTCACCATTCGTATCGCCTACAACCTGTTTACCCAGCGCCCCGGCCACGAGCTGGAAGATTTTGAGAAGTGGACCGATATGCTGACGCCGGGCCAGGGCAGCGATTTCTATCGCCACAACGGCGCGGGCGAGATGCTGGTGTTCTCTGCCGCCGACTTTGAAGACTTCCTGGAGCCGCGCCCGGATCTGGCCCCGGGGATGGAAGATGAGCTGGAACGCGTGGTGCGCCATCTGGTTGAGCATCGCTGGCCGTTCCGCCTGCACGCGACCTACAACGAATCCATCAGCCGCATGCTCGATGTGTTTGAGAAGGTGAACCGCGAGATCCCGTTCAACGGCCTGCACTGGTTCTTTGACCACGCGGAAACCATTACCGAAGCCAACATCGAACGCGTGAAAGCGCTGGGCGGCGGCATTGCCGTGCAGCACCGTATGGCGTTCCAGGGCGAATACTTTGCCGAGCGTTACGGCATTGACGCTACGCGCCACACGCCGCCGGTAGCGAAAATGCTTGAGGCCGGGGTTCCGGTGGGCCTGGGCACCGATGCCACCCGCGTCGCCAGCTACAACCCGTGGACCGCGCTCTACTGGCTGGTTTCCGGTCGCACCGTTGGCGGCATGCAGATGTATGACGTCAATGCCCGTCTCGACCGTGATACCGCCCTGCAACTCTGGACGCACGGCAGCGCCTGGTTCTCCAGCGAGCAGGGCAAGAAAGGCCTGATCAAAGCGGGCCAGCTGGCGGACATGGTGATCCTGTCGAAAGACTACTTCCGCGTACCGGAAGAGGAGATCAAAGGCATCGAATCCGTGCTGACCATTGTGGACGGCGAGATCGTCTACGCCGCCGGCACCTTCGGCCCGCTGGCACCGCCATCAATTCCGGTGTTGCCGGACTGGTCGCCGGTGGTCAACGTGCCGGGTCACTACCGTAGCGCACCGCCGCAGGCTGCCCGCGTCGGTATGGCGCAGGTTCACCACTGCAGCGGCCCGTGTGGCGTCCACCAGCACTCCCATGATGTGGCGCGTCGCTCCGATGTTCCGGTTTCAGACGATAACGCCTTCTGGGGCGCGCTCGGCTGCAGCTGCTTTGCGTTCTGATGCCATGAAAACCCATACCCTTAACGCCGTTCCGCCCCTGATCGATCCGGGGCTGTTTTTCCTGCGCATCACCGGCGCGCTGCTGCTGTTCTACGTGCACGGCCTGCCGAAAGTGCTGCACTACAGCGCCGAGCTGACGCGTATCGAAGATCCGTTTGGCTTCGGGGCGCACGTCAGCCTGCTGGGGGCGATTCTGGCGGAGGTCATCTGCCCGGTGCTGATAGCACTGGGCGTGTTCACCCGCCTCGCCTGCCTGCCGATCATCGTCGTGCTGCTGGTGGCGATGCTGGCAGTGCATCCCGGCTGGAGCATCGCCGAAGGGCAGTTCGGCTGGCTGCTGCTGATTATCTTCACCACCATTGCGCTGTGCGGTCCTGGCCGCTGGCGCATCCGTACCGGAGGCCGCGCATGACCAATGCCGATGAAAGCTTCAGCCGCGTACCGCAGGAGATCGCGCCACCGGCTCCCACCAGCTCAACCTGGAGTCCGCTGCGCGCACCGGTGTTCCGCATGCTGTGGATCGCCACCGTGGTGTCCAACATCGGTTCGTGGATGAGCGATGTCGGCACCAGCTGGATGATGCTGTCGCTCAGCCCCAACCCGCTGTGGGTGGCGCTGGTGCAGGCCGCCAGCAGCCTGCCGATGTTCCTGTTCGCCCTGCCCTCCGGCGTGATGGCGGACATTATCGATCGCCGCCGCTATCTGCTCTTCTCCCAGCTGTGGATGTTTATCGTGGCCATCGGGTTGAGCGCGCTGGCGCTGACCGGCCAGGTCACGCCGCTGGTGCTGCTGATCTCCACCTTCCTGCTCAGCACCGGCGCGGCCATGAGCTCGCCGCCGTTCCAGGCCATCGTGCCGGATCTGGTGAGCAAGAAGGAGCTGGCCCCGGCGATTGCCCTGAACTCGCTGGGCATCAACATCAGCCGCGCCATCGGCCCGGCGCTCGGCGGGTTGATCCTGTCGTTCGCTGGCCCCTGGGTGGTGTTCCTGCTTAACGCGCTGTCAGTGCTGGGCGTGGGGATCGTGCTCTGGCGCTGGAAGGCCGAGCCGAGCGTGCAGAAGCTGCCGCCGGAACACTTCTTCTCCGCAGTGCGCGCCGGGCTGCGCTACGTCCATGCAGCCCCGGTGCTGCGCAACGTGCTGGTGCGTACCGTGGCGTTCTTCCTGTTCGCCAGCGCCGGCTGGGCGCTGCTGCCGCTGGTAGCACGCCGTGAGCTGGGGTTAGGGCCGGGCGAATACGGCATTATGCTGGCGTCGATTGGTCTGGGGGCGATCTGCGGTGCGATGCTGCTCCCGCGGCTGCGGGCGGCGCTCAACCCGGATCGCCTGATGGTGCTGGCGAGCCTGCTGTTTGCCCTCACCATGCTGGCGCTGGCGTTTGTGCGCCACTTCTGGCTGCTGACCTCGCTGGAGTTTTTCACCGGCACGGCGTGGATTGCGGTGCTCTCGACGCTCAACGTCGGGGCGCAGCGCAGCGCCGCACGCTGGGTGAAAGCCCGCGCGCTGGCGGTCTACCTGACGGTATTTTTCGGCTCGATGACGCTGGGCAGCGCGGTCTGGGGCCAGCTGGCGGCGCTGTTCTCTATTCCGCTCTCGCTGTGCCTCGCCGCAGGCGGCATGGTGCTGGCCAGCGCCACGGTGCTGCGCTGGCGGCTGGATAAAGATCCTGAGCTGAATCTCGACAGTCACGTTGAAGCGGGTGCGGCAGAGCTGGCGGTGGCGCACGAGCGTGGCCCGGTGATGGTGGCGATTGAATACCAGATTGACCCAGAGCAGGCGCCGGCCTTTATCGCGGCGATTCAGGAACTGCGTCGGGTACGCCGTCGCGGCGGTGCCATGACCTGGTCGGTGTACGAAGATATCCAGCAGCCTGGCACCTTCGTAGAAACCTTCGTCGTGGGATCGTGGATTGAGCATCTGCGCCAGCACGAGCGCCACACCGAAAATGACTATGTGATCCAGAGCCGCGTCAGAGCGTTTCAGCGGGGTGAAGCTTCTCCGATTGTGCGCCATCTGGTCGCGCCGGCGTAGATCACCTGCTAAGTGTTTACAGACAACCACAGAGGAGTGCAGCGCATTATGAGTACGTTCAAGGCTAAAGACGGCACGCAGATTTATTACAAAGACTGGGGTTCAGGCAAACCGGTTCTGTTCAGCCACGGCTGGCCGCTGGATGGCGACATGTGGGACAGCCAGATGAACTTCCTGGCGGAGCGCGGCTATCGCGCGATCGCCTTTGACCGCCGCGGCTTTGGCCGCTCCGATCAGCCGTGGGAAGGCTACAACTACGACACCTTCGCCTCCGACATCAACGATCTGATCACCCATCTGGATCTGCAGGACGTGACGCTGGTGGGCTTCTCAATGGGCGGCGGCGACGTGACTCGCTATATCGGCACGTATGGCACCGCCCGCGTGGCTGGCCTGGCGCTGCTGGGCGCGGTAACGCCGATCTTCGGTAAAACCGACGACCATCCGCAGGGCGTTGATAAGAGCGTGTTCGACGGTATCAAGGACGGGTTGCGTAAAGATCGCGCCCAGTTCATCAGCGACTTCGCGACCCCGTTCTTTGGTCTGAACGCGGGCCAGACGGTATCTGAAGGTACGCTGACCCAGACGCTGAACATCGCGCTGCTGGCTTCGCTGAAGGGTACGCTCGATTGCGTCACCGCGTTCTCAGAAACCGACTTCCGCGGCGACGTGGCAAAGGTTGACGTTCCGACGCTGGTGATCCACGGCAGCAACGACCAGATCGTCCCGTTCGAGGCCACCGGTAAGCTTTCCGCCGAACTGATTTCTGGTGCCGAGCTGAAAGTTTACGACAACGCACCGCACGGCTTTGCCGTTACCCATCAGGATCAGCTCAACAACGACCTGCTGGCGTTTCTGCAGAAGCTGTAAGGCGTTAACGCAATAAGATTCACCAGAAGGCGCCTGCGGGCGCCTTTTTTACGCGCGCGGCATGAGGTTTCCATATTGTCAACTTTGAAACTCTGCGCTATCCTGTTTCCATAATGGAAACGTCAGAGGTGAGGGATGCACATTGTTTCACGAGCGCCGTTCGAGGCGGCTACCCGCTTGTTTCCTGGCCAGGCAGCAGCGCTTGATGATGTTTATCGCACGCTCAAACGGGAGTGCTATACCTCACCGGATGAGATGAAGAAACGTTTTCCCAGCCTGGACAGGATGAAATATCGGGCAAAGTGGTGGGTAATCAATGTCGGTGGCGGCCATCTCAGGATCATGTTCTTTGCTGATTTTGAACGGGCCAGAATTTTCATAAAGCATATTTCCAGCCACGCAGAGTATGACCGGCTGACCGATTTTTACCGGAGAAACAGAGAATGAGTTATGCAGAGGCAATCGAGGCGGCAAACAGTCTGGTAAAGATTGTTCCCATACTGGGTAGCAGTCCTGAACGAAAAGATTATGAAGATGCGCTGCTGCTTATTGAGTATCTGATTGAATACGAACCTGACAGCCCGCTGGTGGAGATGCTGAGTGCCCGAATAGACCGATATGAACGAACGTCACCAGAATTTGCGGCATTCAATGCGCGCATTGCGGCAATCCCGGCAGGCGTTGCACTGCTGCGTACTCTGATGGATCAATATCAACTGACCCAAAGCGATTTCGAAAATGAGATCGGTAAAAAATCTCTGGTAAGCCGCATTCTGAAAGGCGATCGCACATTAACGTTAAAACACATGCAGGCGCTGGCGAAACGGTTTGACCTGCCGGTTAGCGCGTTTATTGAATAACCTCTTAATCGTAATGGGGCGTGACTACGCCCCTTTTTATTACCTTTACTTCGCAGCACCACCCGCCATTTTCTCCAGCGCGATGATGTCTGAGCTTTCGATGTACTGCGGCAGTTCGGCAAACAGCGTGGCGATGTGCGGCGCCTCGATGTGCTTTTGCAGCAGCTCGCGGCTCTGCCACTCTTCGGTCCAGACGAAGCGACGCGGATTTTCACTGTCGCGGTTCAGCTGATAGCTGATGCACCCTTCTTCCGTCAGCGTGGTATCAATCACCGCGCGGAACATCGCTTCGACGGTCTGCTCGGTGCCAGGTTTAGCAACAAAAATTGCAACAACAGGTACGGTCATGGTGTTCTCCAGTTGATGAATGGGATAGTGGCTGACCCGGCGTTAGCGGGCCTGATCGGATAGCAGCGACACCTTCGACTGCACCGCCATATTGACGGTATAGCCAGTCACCGAAGGGCCAAATTCAATGCCTTTAACGATGCTCAGCGAGCGCAGCAGCGGGAACAGGATGAAATCGCTGGTATCGATCTGCTCGCGGTCCGCCACCAGCGGCTCCAGCTCGCGCAGCTTCTGGTTCATCTCGTCCAGCAGCTCCGGCGTGCTTGCCATCAGGCTTTTCATGCTGCCGAAGGCTTTTTCTTCCCGCGCCAGATAGGCGGCACGCGCCTCAGGCGTAGCCAGCTCAGGAAATTCGCCCTGGGTAAAACGCGGGATCGCCAGCTTAAACAGCGCGCCGGTAGCGGCTTTGGCCCAGGCCTCAATCTGCGGATCGACCGGCGCATCGGTAATGCGCTCGCCGCTGAGGCCATCGACGTACTTCACGATATCCATGCTTTCGCCCATAAAGCTGCCGTCGTCTTTTTCCAGGATCGGCACCATCTTGCGCCCAACCATACGGGTTGGCGTCTCAGCGTCGCCCTCCATGATGATGACTTTTTCGAACGGGATATTTTTCAGGCCGAAAATCATTTGCCCGCGCACGCAGAACGGACAGTGTTCGTAGATATGAAGCTTCATTACTCTCTCCCTGTCAGTGTCAAATAAACAGCCATTACTCATCAATTACTTACAAAATAGTAACGCGTTCAATCATCAAGGCAAGCCGAAAATCCGCAGCAGATCGAATGGAAGGTCATCACTTTTGGAGATCTCGCCTCATTTTATGTAGCCGGGAGGCAACACCATCAAGCGCAGACCAGAGCTGACCGTAGCACTACGGACATGATAAAAATGTTTAGCCTTAGGTTTACTGTTGTATTTACATGCATATTTGACTTAAGGCAGCTTTATATAAGTAAGATCAGAAACTGCTGCTTTGGTGTTTTCTTTTTTGAGAGAACAAATTAATAATACTGCAAAATCATTGAGGAACTTACACCGGGCGCGTATCTCACTCATTATTGCATTCAAAATATTCGACGACAGCATTTTCTGGTTTGGATAGCATTTTACGTTGCCCGTCGGTGTAAGATGAAACACAGCAAAAAATACAGGCTTTGAAATGACTATCTTCAATAAAAGTGAAAAACTACAAAATATCAACCTCAGATTCTCCTGGCTTTCTGCTTACCTTGCAAACAGCAATGCGATTGGTTTTTTTGACGATAATAAATCAGCCGAAGATTTCTGCATACCTTTGCTGAACATCATATACGACCTCGAACTCGTCAATTTGAATTCAGTTAAAAAAAACCACCCGGCAATTGACCTTGGATGCTCTAAAACTAAAACCAGTATACAAATCACTTCAAGCGGAACGCTTTCAAAATTAAAAAACACAAAGCAGTTATTTGATCGCCATCAGTTGAACAAAACCTATAATTCCCCATGGATTTTAGAGCTCAGCAATGAGAAACATGCCAGCCACCCTGATGTCAAAACATTAAAAGATATTTTCCAGGCTATCTCCGGGCTTACGGATGAAAAAATTTCTCGTATTGACGAGCATCTCAATGCTACGCTGCGTGACGTCAAATCTGTTTTATCACCGCAAGCAGTACCTCCCAGAAATTTCGCCATTAAACCTTCATGCCCTTATAAACTCCCACAGAAAGACATTTCTGAGTTCATTGTAAAGACTCATATTTTAACCTGGGATAGCACTGCAACCGTCGAACAAGTCCGGGCGGATTTAAATGATTTGTCCGTTGCTTTATCTGAGATACCCTATAATCAACGAATTATATTATTTTCTATAATGACAGCGGGTCTGTTTGAAGATGGCGAAATTATTACGTTAAAAGATTATAAGCTTCAGGAAAAATTAACCGGCTCGCCGCAAGAAATCAAGGATGAGATGGATATCCTGATAAACCGTGGGTTTGCTTTCCGACACGAAGACACACGTTCATATGGTATCTGTTACAAAAACAGAGTCCGTTACGTCAACTATTTTGGCTTTATCCGTGGATATCTTGAGGATATGAACAGAATGTTCTTTTGCGAAGATATGATCCTGAAATGTGATTTAAGCTTCATTCAATAATACAATACATTTTATAGGATAAACGCTATCAGCCGATAGCGTTTATCTGATGATGACGACATCTCAACTGTTATTGGTACCCATCATATCGATTCAGTTCAGCTGCGTTGTGAAAGAATTACCTGAAAATACTCCGACGGCAAAATTCGGCGGAATGCACTATTACTTGAGTCTGAGAGTACGAAGCCTCTTAGTCAAAAAGCCATCGTCCGGCCCTGGCTGACTCAGCGAACATCCTCACCGTTAACGGCTTCTTTGTTTGTATGAGCGGCTTATTTGTAAACCATTTACGAAAAAACCATTCTACCTTCCACGGGTAATAATGCGCCATATCTAACTTCGACACGTTAACTTTAAATGTCGAGCTATATTTATCTATGGCATACCCTATATCATCACTTTCCGCATAAGCTTGTAATGGTGTATCCATTTCGACAGGTATGGGCCTGAAGGTTAAGGTTGTCATTAACGGCAATTCATGCCGAAAAAAAGCTAATATCTCTTCATCTTTCACCATACCTTGTCATTGCCTCTCGCTATTTTATTATAGGTTGATGTCGTTTTATAAAAGATAGTTGCTACGTCATTAGCAAAAAGCGTCCACCCAACAACCGGAACAGCCCGCCCAACAAATTTACCCAGGTTGTTAACCCACATAGGTTTGAGATGCGTGAGGCTTTTCAACAGTATCCATTTTCAATCCTTTGTTTTGTAAAGCGCGTCACATTGCGAGCCGCATTTTGAGTCTCAGCATTAAGAAATACAACAATATTTTTATTTTAACAAAGCCTCTAACGACATGGATAATCCAGACACGTTTGAGCCGTTGATAATATGGGTTTTCACATTCAGCGGTTGCATCAGTTATTTCAAAAAAAGCAGGAAAAACATGTTAGATACGGGCCACCACTCCGCGATACTCACATTTAAAAATGACTGATTTCATGCACAACGGTCCGGAATTTATTCGCCGCCCTCTGTTCTACTTACATCCTTTCGTCATCTTCCCGTCATCGGACTGACATCTGCGCCGCGCAGGATAAGCCGCAAATGAGATCGATCTCATTCCTGATAACGAGAGAGCGCATGACCGATTTACTGAGCGTTGCCCGTCTTGCCGGCGTCTCCCGCGCCACTGCCGCCCGGGCCTTTTCCGAGCCGGATAAGGTGCGGGAAGCGACGCGCAACAAAGTGTTTGCCGCCTCCGAAAGCCTCGGTTTTCGCCCTAACTACGTGGCACGCCAGTTGCGCACTCAGTCAACGCGCATTATCGGCGTGATGTTGCCAACCCTCAGTAACCCGGTCTTTAGCGAGCAGTTACAGGGGATGGAGCATCTGGCGCGTGAACACGGCTATGCGCTGATGGTCGCCACCACCGATTACGACACCCGGCGCGAATCCGCGGTGCTGGAAAACCTGCTGCGTCAGCGGGTGGATGGCCTGGTGCTGACAGTGGCCGACGCCCGGCACAGCGCCTGCCTTGCGCTGCTGGAGCAGGAGCTGCTGCCGGCCGTGCTGGTGCATAACCCCAGCGCGACAAATTTCATCACCATCAGCGTCGATAACCAGCGCGCCATGCAGCACGCGACACAACAGCTGCTTACGCTGGGTCATACCCGCATCGGCATGATCGCCGGGCCGGTACAGCAATCTGACCGCGCGCAGCTGCGCTATCAGGGCTACTGCGAGGCGATGCGTGATGCCGGGCTGACGCCGCTGCCGCTGATGGAGATGGCGCACCACACCCGGATTGACGCCGGACGGCTGGCCGCGCTGATTGCCGAGCATGCGCTCACGGCCCTGCTCTGCTCCAACGATCTGCTGGCGCTCAGCGCCATCGGCAGCCTGCAGCGGCTGGGCTATGCGGTGCCGGAACAGATTTCGGTGGTCGGTTTTGACGGCATTGCGCTGGGGGAGATGGTCTGCCCGGCGCTGTGCTCGGTTGTACAGCCGCAGCGGGAGCTGGGCGCCATCGCTATGGAGAGCCTGATAAACCTGATTCAGGGCGTGGAAACCCCTTCACGCATTCTTGATTTTACGCTGCGCCGCGGTGAGAGCATCGCCCCGGCGCGCTTTTGATGTTTGACCAACACCAGGGAAACACCATGAAAAAGTCCACTATTGCTTCACTGTGCCTCGCCAGCGCCGTTCTGCTGTCGTCCCAGGCGCAGGCCGCGTCCGCCATCTGCTACAACTGCCCGCCGGAGTGGGCCGACTGGGGAACGCAGCTGAAAGCGATCGCCAAAGATACCGGCATTGTGGTGCCGCAGGACAACAAAAACTCCGGCCAGGCGCTGGCGCAGATCGTCGCCGAAAAAGCGCAGCCGGTGGCTGATGTGGTCTATCTCGGCATTACCTTCGGCATTCAGGCGGCAAAGTCTGAGGTGCTCGACAGCTACAAACCGGCGGGCTGGGACAGCATTCCGGCGGACATGAAAGATCCGGACGGCAAATGGGTTGCGCTGCACTCCGGCACCATCGGCTTTATGGTTAACGTCGATGCCCTGAACGGCGCGCCGGTGCCGCAGTCGTGGGACGATCTGCTGAAGCCGGAGTACAAAGGCATGGTGGGCTATCTCGATCCGGCCAGCGCCTTCGTTGGCTATGCGGCTGCCACCGCGGCGAACCTCGCGAAAGGCGGGACGCTCAACGACTTCACTCCGGGCATTAATTACTTTAAGCAACTGAGTAAAAACAGCCCTATCGTGCCGAAGCAGACCGCCTATGCGCGCGTGCTGTCGGGCGAGATCCCGATCCTGCTGGATTACGACTTCAACGCCTACCGTGCGAAATACAAAGACAAGGCCAACATCGCGTTTGTGATCCCGAAAGAGGGCAGCATCAAGGTGCCCTACGTGATTAGCCTGGTGAAAAACGCGCCGCACGCGGCGGAAGGGAAAAAAGTGATCGACTACGTGCTGTCGGATCGCGGTCAGGCAATCTGGGCGAACGCCTGGCTGCGTCCGGTGCGTGAGAGCGCCATGTCTGAGCAGGCCAAAGCGCAGTTCCTGCCGGACAGCGATTACGCCCGCGCCCGCACCGTTAACTATCAGCAGATGGCTGATGCGCAGAAAGCCTTCTCGGCGCAGTACCTGAGCGAGGTGAAGTAATGTCGTTGTCCTGGCAGAGTGCCGCGTCGCCCTCCCGTGAAGGGGGGCGGCCACCCCGCCGGATGCGCAACCCGCTGCCGCGCGCAGTGCTGTTCGCTTTCGTCCCGGCGCTGACGGTGTTTGTCGCCTTCTGGCTTATTCCGTTTGGCTGGCTGGTGGTGCTCGGCACGATGCCGGACAGCAGTTCGCAGCAGAACGCCTACTGGACGGTGCTGGCTAACCCGCGCTATCTGGAAAGTCTGGGAATTACCTTGCTGCTGTCGGCCGCCGTGTCGGTGGCGGCGGTGGCCATCTCAGCGATAGTGGCCTGTTTTCTGGCGCGCCATGCGGTGCCCGGCAAAGGGCTGCTGCTGGCGCTGCTCACCTTCCCGCTGGCGTTCCCCGGCGTGGTGGTGGGCTTTCTTATCATTATGCTTGGCGGGCGGCAGGGGCTGTTTTCCCAGCTCGGTGCCGCCCTGACCGGCGATCGCTGGACCTTCGCTTACAGCCTCGGTGGCCTGTTTCTGGGTTACCTCTACTTTTCTATCCCGCGCGTGGTGATGACGCTGGTCGCCGCCTGCGAAAAGCTTGACCGCAGCCTTGAGGAAGCGGCCCGTTCGCTGGGTGCCGGAAGCTGGCGCATCGTGCGCGACGTGATCGTTCCCGGCCTCGCGCCGGCCCTGCTCTCAAGCTGCGCCATCTGCTTTGCCACCAGCATGGGAGCGTTCGGCACCGCCTTTACGCTTGGCACCGAACTGACCGTGCTGCCGCTGACTATTTACGGTGAATTCACCAACTATGCCAACTTCGCCACCGCTGCGGCGCTGTCGGTGATCATGGGGCTGGTTACCTGGGGGGCGCTGCTGCTGGCGCGCCGTTTCTCCGGCACAACCGTGGGGAGCACGCTGTGAATCGTCCGCTGTTATTTTCGCTCCAGCTGGGGCTGACCCTGCTGGTATGCCTGTTTCTGCTGGTCCCGATCGGTATGTCGGTGCTGGCGGGCTTTACCGAAAACTACTTCGTTGGTCTGAAAAGCGGCCTGACGCTGCGCTGGATCGACGAAGTCTGGGCGCTGTACGCCCCGACCTTCTGGCTGTCGCTCGGCATCGCCCTCGCCTGCCTGGTCTGTACCGTGGTGATTGGCGTGCCCGCCGCCTGGGCGCTGCTGAAAAGCCCGTCGCGGCTGGCGGGCTGGATTGAAGAGTGCCTGATGCTGCCCGTGGCGATCCCGGGGCTGGCGACAGCGCTGGGGCTGCTGCTGGTTTACGGCGGCGTGCAGGGGCTACGCAGCAGCTGGGTGTTTATCCTCATCGGCCACGTACTGTTCACCCTGCCGTTTATGGTGCGCCCGGTGCTGGCGGTGATGAAAGCCATTGATATTCGTTCGATGGAAGAAGCGGCGGCCAGCCTCGGGGCCGGCACTCTTAAGCGGTTTATCACCGTGGTGGTGCCGAACTGCCTCAGCGGCGTGCTGGCCGGGGCGTTTATGGTGATTACCCTGTCGATTGGCGAATTCAACATCACCTGGATGCTGCACACGCCGCTGACCAAAACCCTGCCAGTAGGCCTGGCGGACAGCTACGCCTCCATGCGCCTCGAAATCGGCTCCGCCTATACCACGCTGTTTTTAGTGATGATCATTCCGCTGCTGCTGGCGATGCACCTGATAAGCCGCCCGCGCCGCCGTAACAAAGAGAGCACCTCATGACGCTTCCCGTATCCATCCGCCTGCGCCAGTGCGCACGCACCTTCGGGCGCGACCATACCGCGCTGCATCCGCTGGATCTCACCGTTGAGCCCGGCGAAACCCTGGTCCTGCTCGGCCCGTCAGGCTGCGGCAAAACCACCACGCTGCGCATTATCAGCGGGCTGGAGCGCTGCGATCCCGGCGGTAGCGTCTGGTTCGACGAGCGCAACGTCACCGCCCTGCCGATTGAGAAACGCAACGTAGGGATGGTGTTCCAGAACTATGCGCTGTTTCCCAACCTCAACGTGGCGCAGAACGTCGGCTACGGCCTGCGCATTCAGCGCCTGCCGGAGAGCGAGATACGCCAGCGCGTTGGCGAGATGCTGGAGATGGTAGACCTGAGTAGTTTCGCCGACCGTCCGGTGCAGGCGCTCTCCGGCGGGCAGAAGCAGCGCGTGTCGCTGGCCCGCGCGCTGGCGGCGCGTCCGAAGGTGCTGCTGTTTGATGAGCCACTGGCCGCGCTGGATGCGCGCCTGCGCGACAAGCTGCGCGAGGATATCGGCACGCTGCTCGGCACGCTCGGCATCACAGCGGTGTACGTCACCCACGATCAGCAGGAAGCGATGGCGCTGGGCGACCGCATTGCGGTGATGCGCCACGGACGGATTGAGCAGATCGGCACCCCGCGTGAGATCTACCATCATCCGGCAACCCCGTTCGTGGCGGACTTTGTGGGTACGGTGAACCGTCTGACGCTGCCGGGCGGCGAGTTCTACTGCCGCCCCGAAGATATTCACCTCGGCGAGATCGGCGGTGCGTTGCTGGAAGGCCGCGTGCTGCACAGCACCTTCTTTGGTCAGAGCCAGCGCGTGCGGGTTGAGCTGGCCCCGGGCCGCGATGTGCAGGTTGACTGCCCGGCACGCGAGCGCTGGAGCCCCGGCCAGCAGGTTGGCTTACACGCAAGCCCACACAGCCTGTTTGATATTTCATCCCCCTCCTGAGGAGTTGCCGTTTGAACAATGCATTTGTGCTGGCGCAGATAAGCGACCTGCACATTAAAACCGCCGGACGCCTGTCCTATAAAAAAGTCGATACCCTGGGGGCACTGAAAAACTGCATCGCGCAGCTGAATGCCCTGCGTCCGGCCCCTGACGCGGTGGCGATCACCGGCGATCTGACCGATTTTGGTAAGGACGAGGAGTACGCTGAAGTGCGGGCGGTGCTCGACACCCTGACGCTGCCGTGGTTCGCCATTCCGGGTAACCATGACGATCGCGCCGCGTTTCGCCGTGCCTTTGCCGACAAGCCCTGGCTGCCCGCCGCGGGGGAATTTATCAACTGGACGGTGGATGACTTCCCGGTTCGCCTGATTGGCCTGGACTCCACGGTGCCGGAAAAGCCCTGGGGCGAGCTGTGTGAGGCCCGCGCCACCTGGCTCAGCGAGCAGCTGGCCGCCGCGCCGGACACCCCGACGATCCTGATGCTGCACCATCACCCCTTTATCAGCGGCATCGATCATATGGATCGCCAGAACCTGCGCGATGACGACCGGCTGGCGCGGGTGTTGCTCAACGCCCCGCAGGTGGAGCGCGTGCTGTGCGGGCACGTGCATCGTTTTATGGTGTCGCAGCTGGCCGGGGTGGTGGTCTGCACCGCGCCCGGCACCTCACACCAGGTGGCCCCGGATTTTACCCCCGACGGCCCGGCGCACTTTGTGCTGGAGCCGCCCGGTATGCTGCTGCACCGCTGGAGCCGGGCGCACGGCGTAAGCACTCACTACTTGCCGCTCGGCCAGTACGACGGCCCGTGGCCGTTCTACGATGAAAACGGCCTGATCGACTAATCATCACCGCGCCGTGACGGCGCGTGGTTAACCCGTCAGCTTGAGCCGTGGCGCGGCAGCCTGGTGATGCCAGGCGATGTGATACCCGGTATGCGGGCTGCGCGCGATGGAGACGTCTACGCCGTAGACATCGCGAATGTGCGCCGGGGTTAATACCGCCCCGGCGTTTCCGGCAGCCACCGTCTCACCCTGGTTGAGCAGCAGCAGTTCATCGCAGTAGTTGGCCGCCAGATTAAGATCGTGCAGCGCCACGATGGTGGTCATCGGCAGGCTGCCAATAAGCGCCATCAGCTCCAGCTGATGGCGGATATCAAGGTGATTGGTTGGCTCATCCAGCAGCAAAATCGCGGGCTGCTGCGCCAGCGCCCGGGCAATGGCGCAGCGCTGCTGTTGCCCGCCGGAGAGCTGGTGCCAGCGCTGGTGGCGCAGGCCGTCGAGCCGGGTGTCGCTCAGCGCCTGCTCAACCGCCAGCCGATCTTCACTCCGCCACGGGGAAAACGCGCCGCGGTACGGGGTGCGCCCGAGCCGCACCACTTCTTCCACGCTAAGATCGGCATCCAGCGCCAGATGCTGCGTTACCAGGGCCACGCGGCGCGACAGCCAGCCGGCACGCAGCGTGTTCAGCGGAGCGTCATTGATGAAGACCTGCGCACGCGCGGCGGGGATCAGTCCCGCCAGGGCGCGCAGCAGCGTCGATTTCCCGGAACCGTTCGGCCCCAGCAGCCCGATGCAGCGGCCAAACGGCACGGTAATGCTGATGTTGTGCAGGATTGGGGTCTGGTTGATGGTGACGTTAAGCTGTTCAGCACTGATCCTCATGAAGATCTCCCCTTATTGCGATAGAGAATGACGGCAAATGCCGGCGCACCCACCAGCGCTGTCACGACCCCGATCGGCAACACCTGGTGTGCGATCAGAATGCGCGACAGCACGTCCGCCAGCACCATAAACTGCGCGCCGATGAGCGCTGCGGCGGGCAGCAGCTTCAGGTGGTGCGGGCCAACCAGAAACCGCGCGGCGTGCGGGATAACCAGCCCGACAAAGCCCACGGCACCGATCATGCTCACCAGCACGGCGGTAATGGCTGCGGTGACGCCGAGCAGCACCACGCGCAGCAGGGTGATGCGGGTGCCGAGTGTCGCGGCGATCTCCTCCCCCAGCGCCAGGGTATCGAGCCGTCGGGCAAAGCCCAGCAGCAGTAAAAAGGCCGGGCCGATAAGCGCCGCCGCCAGCAGTGCATCGGGCCAGCGCACGCTGCTCAGGCTGCCGAGCAGCCAGAACATCACGCTGCGCGACTGCTCGGCATTGGCGGAGGTGCTGACGATCCACGCCGTCAGGGCGTTAAACAGCTGGGTACCGGCGATCCCGGCAAGGATAATGCGCCCGGTGTCGCGCCCGACGCCTCTGGCCAGCAGCATGATCAGCAGGAACGCACTGCACGCTCCAAGAAACGCCCCGCCGGAGACGGACAACATGCCGCCGCCCACGCCGAGCAGCATCACCAGCACCGCCCCGGTGGAAGCACCTGCCGAGATACCGAGCAGATATGGCTCCGCCAGCGGGTTACGCAGCAGCGCCTGCAGGATCACCCCGCACAGCGCCAGCCCCGCGCCGCTGCACGCCGCCATCAGCGCCCGGCTCATGCGGTACTGCCAGATGATGCCCTGCTCCAGCGCCGGGAGCGGATAGTCGCTCACGCCCAGACCATTAGCGATGGCCATCAGGGTGCAGCTGAACGGGAGCGAGACGTCGCCGACCGAGGCGGCGAATACCATCAGCAGGCCAAGCGACACCAGGCTTCCCAGCGTGAGCACGCCAGTTCTAAGCGACGCGGCGTGCATCACGAGCCGGTATGAAACGCAGCGATGCGCTGGCTAATGGCTTCCACGGCGTCCACGTTGCGCAGCGAGGGGTTGAGCGACATCGCCGGCACCACGATGATGCGATTACGTTTCACCGCCGTCATCTCCCGGGTCACGGGATCACTGCGCAGGAACGCCAGCTTCTGTTCAACGTCATCCGCCGGATAGAGGCGTCGCGCCATGCTGGCCAGCACGATGTAATCCGGATCGCGGCGGGCGATGGTTTCCCAGCTCACCGCCGGCCACTCCTCCGCGGTGTCGATGATGTTAGTCAGGCCGAGCGTGCGGGCGATCCAGCCCGGCGCACCGGCGCTGCCCGCTACCCACGGGTCGCCATTGAGACGGGTACTGGAAAACCAGAACACCACGTTCCCCTGCGCGTTGTGCTTCAGCGCGTCGCGGGCGGTGTGCTGCGCCTGCACCACCCGGTTGCGCAGCGTCGCTGCCAGGGCGCTCGCGCGATCCGTAACGCCAAAGATTTTTCCCAGCGCGTCAATCTCCTGATAGATCAGATCGAGCGTAAAGGGCTTATCGCGCCCGCCGTCGCCATTCGATCCGGCGGTCAGGGATTTCCCCACGCAGTCCGCTGGCGCTATCCAGGTACTGATCCCGAGCCCGGCAAACTGCTGGCGCGTCGCCACTTCGCCCTGATCTCCGACGTGATAGGTGTACTGCGCGGCCACCAGATCCGGACGCTGTGCGACCACGGCTTCAAAACCGGGGGCGTTTTCCGCCAGGCGTGGTAACCCTTTACCGGCGCGCTGCAGCGACGGCGGCAGTGCGCCGAACCATACCGAGGTGCCAACAATGTTTTTTTCCAGGCCCAGTGCCAGCAGCAGCTCGGTTTCGTGCTGCCCGATGGTGACCACGCGCTGGGGCGGCGTTTGCCAGGTGGTGGTGACGCCGCAGTTGTCGAGAGTGACCGGCTGGTATTTTGCCTGGCTGAGCGTGGGAAAAAGCGCCGCAGCGCAGAAGGCGAATGAAGCGAGGTGTTTAATCATGATGACCATTGGTTATGTTATAACATAACAATATCATTCCATTCCGGCTGCATTGGGTCAAGCGTAATTCACTGCAGCGTACTTCCTTTATCTCTTCATCCCCCTTCACCTGCACTGCATCGGTGCAGCCTGCGCGCTCACGGGGATAGCCTTTCCATTACTACTGCCCGAGGTTTGCGGCACAGCCCTGCGCGCAGGCCTGGCGCGTTTCTTGCGTGCATCAACCTGAGTCTTACTTTTCCATTCATCCAACGAGGTCTCGCTATGGAATTGAAATGGTTCGAAGATTTTCTCAGCGTCGCCCGCAGCCAGAGTTTTACCCGCGCCGCCGACGAGCGCTGCATCACCCAGTCCGCGCTGAGCCGCCGTATACGCCAGCTTGAAGAGTGGCTGGGGGTGCCGCTGTTTGACCGCAATACCAACCCGGTGACCCTGACCCCGGAGGGAGAGAGCTTTCTTGCCACCGCCAGCGAAACGGTGTTCTCGATGTCCCATCTGCGCAACGATCTTAGCCAGCGTTTCAGGTCGCGTACCGCGGTGCTGCGCTTCGCCATGCTCAACACCCTCTCGCTGACCTTTTTCCCGGACTGGATCCAGCGCCTCAACCTGCAGCAGCAGCTTGGCTACATCCGCATGTGCAACTCCAAGCCGAGCTTCGTCGAACACATTGCCACCCTGCACAGCGGTGAAACCGATTTTTTACTCACCTACGCCAACGACGCGGTGTCGCTTATCCACCAGCTTGCGCCTTACCCGATGGTGCAGCTCGGGCGGGAGTGGGCGATCCCGGTGTGCCGCCCGGACAGCAGCGGTCAGCCACTCTATCCCCTCAGTGCCAGCGGCGGGCCAGTGCCGTGGCTGAGCTACGGTGACCACTCCTTCTTTGCCCATGCGCTGGCGCAGATGCTGAGCGAGCGCCCGCTGCCGCTCGAGCCGGTCTATGAGAACGGCATGTCGGTCAACCTGAAAGCGATGGCGCTGGCCGGCGGCGGCGTTGCCTGGCTGCCGCTGAGCCTGGTGCATGAGGAGCTGTCGAACGGCACTCTGGTGCGTGCCGATCGCGGCGAATGGGAGATGACGCTGGCGATCCGTCTCTATCGCCAACCGGTGCTGCGTAACCCGCAGGCAGAGCAGCTGTGGCAGCGAATTTTGCACAGTGAAACCGCCCACGCTGCCTGATGCACGCCGCCTATGCAAAAACGGAACAGGCGATGTGAATTGCTCATTGGCGTCGCGAACGCGTTTTTGCGCATGCTGCTAGGACGACAACATCACGCAGGCCAGCGACACGGGGAACACCATGGAAAACAAAGCAGCACTCTTCGGATGGGTAGAGGCACACCAGCAGGCATTCTGCGATCTCAGCGATCGCGTCTGGGGCACGCCGGAAATTTGCTACACCGAGTACCGCTCGGTTGCCGAGCACACGGCGATGCTTAAGCAGCAGGGCTTTCGCGTCACGGAAAACGTCGCGGATATCCCCACGGCGGTAATGGGTGAAGCCGGCGAAGGCGGGCCAATTATTGCGTTTCTCGGCGAGTATGACGCCCTCCCCGGCCTGAGCCAGCAAGCGGGCGTCGCGCACTACGCGCCGCTGCCGGGCAACGGCAACGGTCACGGCTGCGGGCATAACCTGCTCGGTGCCGGGGCGATGCTTGCTGCCACGGCGCTGAAAGCCTGGCTGGAAGAGACTGGTACGCCAGGCCGGGTGCGCTATTACGGCTGCCCGGCAGAGGAAGGCGGCGCGGCGAAGTCCTTCATGGCACGCGCCGGGGCATTCGAAGGGGTGGACGTTGCCATTACCTGGCACCCGAGTGCCCATCACGAAGTGGCAAAGCCGCTGTCGCTGGCGAATACCCGCATGGATTTCGCCTTCCGCGGACGCTCCTCCCATGCCGCCGCCTCGCCCCATCTGGGCCGCAGCGCGCTGGATGCGGCTGAGCTGATGAATGTTGGAGTGCAGTTTCTGCGCGAACACGTACCGCAGGACTCGCGTATCCATTACGCCTTCCTCGACGCCGGCGGCGTGGCACCTAACGTGGTACAGGCCAAATCCACCGTGCGCTACGCCATCCGCGCCCGGGACGTGCACGCCATGTTCGAGCTGAACGAGCGGGTGAAGCGCATCGCCGAGGGTGCAGCGCTGATGACCGATACCCAGGTGGAGATCAGCATTATGAGCGCCGTCTCTAACCTGTTGGGGAACCGCCCGCTGGAAGAAGCCATGCAACGCAACCTGGAGGCGCTCGGGACGGTGCCGTTCGACGATGCCGACCGCGCCTTCGCAGCCGAAATCCAGACCACGCTCTCTGCGGAGGAGATTGCCAGCTGCTACCGCAAAACCGGTGTTAAGCCCGCGCAACCCGGCCCGCTCAGCGATTACATCATTCCGCTTGATACCCACGGCGAGGTGATGATCGGCTCTACCGACGTCGGTGACGTCAGTTGGGTGATCCCCACCGTACAGGCTCACATCCCCACTATGGCCATCGGCACGCCGGGCCACTCCTGGCAGCTTACCGCCCAGGGGAAAATGCCCGCCGCGCATAAAGCGCTGGCGCACGTCGCCAAAGTGATGGCCGCCACCGCCGTCGATGCGCTGACCGACAAAGTGCTGCTCGCCCAGGTGAAAAAAGCGCACTTCGAGCAGGTGAGCGAGAAACCGTACCACTGCCCGATCCCGGCAGAGGTGAAACCGCCGATTCAACCGCGTCCGGACACCCTGTAACTCACATGGAGAAGCTGATGAAACTTACGCAGATTGCCGCCGCACTGGCGCTGACCGGTGCCTGTGCCACTACGGCGCAGGCCGCCACGCCTCCCGACTCGCTGGTGATGGCCTGGAACATTGATGCCATCAGTACCTGGGACCCGGCGCAGATTGGCGAAGTGGTCACCAGTGAAATTTACGCCAACACCTGTGATGCGCTGGTGGACTTCGACGTTAAGGATGAGACGAAGGTAGTTCCGGCGCTGGCAAAGCGCTGGGACGTCTCGCCGGATCGTAAAACCATTACGTTTCATCTGCAGGACAACCTGAAGTTTGCCGACGGCTCCCCGGCGACCGCAGGCGATCTCGCCTGGTCGCTGCAGCGCGTCGTGAAGCTTGGCTACGGCAACGCCGCTCAGGTGACCGAGTTCGGGTTCAACAAAGAGAACGTGGAGACGCGCATTACCGCGCCGGATGAGAAGACCCTGGTGATGACGCTCGACAAAGCCTATCCCACCAACCTGATTTTACAGTCTATTGCCGCCGATAAAGTCGCCACGCTGCTTAACCGCAAGCTGCTGGAAAAAGAGGCCGTAGAGGGGGATCTGGGCCACAAGTACCTCGCTACCCACACCGCCTGCGTCGGGCCGTATCAGCTGGCGCGCTGGAATGCCGGTGAAGGGGTGATGTTACAGGCATCGCCCAACTACTGGGGTAAAGCGCCCACGCTTAAGCGCGTATTGATCCGCCACGTCGCCGAAACCGGCACCCAGCGCTTGCTGCTCACCCAGGGGGATGTGGATATTGCCCGTGATCTGTCGGCCGACGATCTGAAAACCCTCGATGAGGGCGGCAACGTGACGGTGGCGCAGGTGCTGAAACCGCAGCTTTTTTTCTGGACCTTCAATAATGAAGATCCGATTTTCAAAAACGAAAAGGTGCGCCTCGCCATGCGCTATCTGATCGATTACGACGGGCTGGCGAAAAGCGTGATGCCGTATCTGGGCGTGCCGCGCGCCAGCTTTGCGCAGATTGGCGCATTCGGGGCGCTGGATGAAAAAGCGGGCCAGCCGTTCAGCCTCGACCTGCAAAAAGCGAAGCAGTTGCTGAGCGAAGCGGGCTACCCGGACGGCTTCAGCGCCTCGGTGATTTTCGGCACCCTGCCGCACTCCGCTCCCATCGCCCAGAGCATTCAGCAAAATGCGGCAAAGATCGGCGTGACGCTGAAGCTTGAGCGCATGGCAAATGCCCAGCTGTTCAGTCGGGCGCGCGGGCGCGAATTCCAGAGCGCGATGATGGCCTGGCAGACCTCGGTGCCGGACGCCTACGGCAACGCCTCGCGGCTGGTCTACAACCCGGATAACCGCAAAGAGGCGCGGGCGACCCAGTATCCAAGCTGGCGCGCGGCCTATTACGACGCCGCCATGAACCAGAAGGTGGAGGCTGCGCTGCTGGAGCCGGACGATGCCAGGCGCATCGAGCGCTACGCCGAGCTGCAACGGGAAATCATGCAGAAAGGGCCGATGGCGATCATGTTCCAGATGTACAACAGCGCCGGGGTGAACCCGGTAGTGAAAAACTGGACCTGGAACGGGTTCCGTACCTGGTACGGCGCAGCCAGTAAATAACGGAGGTTCCGATGTCGCATGTGATAACCCCGGCCTCACCCGCCACACCGCCCTCGCCGCTTTCAGGGCTGGCGTGGCGTCTGACGCGTGGACTGCTCTCCATCGCCTGTACGCTGCTGGGCCTGGCGGCGCTGACCTTTTTCATCGGTCGACTGCTGCCGATCGACCCGGTGGTGGCGGTGATCGGCGACAACGCCAGCCAGCAGGCCTACGAAAAGATGTACCAGCAGCTCGGGCTGGATCGGCCGCTGTGGCAGCAGTTTGTAGACTACGTCTGGCATCTGCTGCACCTCGATTTTGGCACCGCGCTGACCACCAGCCAGCCGGTGCTGGACGACATTGCCCGGGTTTTTCCCGCCACCCTTGAACTGGCAACGGTGGCCGCGATTATCGGCGTCGGCCTCGGCATTCCCGCCGGGGTATTTGCCGCGATGTATCGCAACACCTGGTTCGATCACCTTATTCGCTTCGTCGGCCTGCTGAGCTACTCCACGCCGCACTTCTGGCTCGGGCTGATGGGGTTGATGCTATTTTACGCCACGCTGGGCTGGACGGGCGGGCCGGGACGCATCGACTTTATTTACGAGTTCGACCTGCAACCGGTGACCGGCTTCTGGCTGATCGACAGCGCCCTGAGCGGCAACTGGGCGGTATTCAAGAACGTGTTCGGGCACATTATTCTCCCGGCCTCGATCCTCGGGCTGAGCGCTCTGGCCTACATCAGCCGCATGACCCGCAGCTTTATGATTGAGCAGCTCTCCCAGGAGTACATCATTACCGCCCGGGTAAAAGGGCTGTCATGGGCGCGCTGCGTCTGGGTCCACGCCCTGCGTAACATCGCGGTGCCGGTGCTGACCGTGGTGGCGCTCTCCTGGGCCTGGCTGCTGGAAGGCGCGGTCCTCACTGAAACGGTGTTCGCCTGGCCCGGCTTTGGCCGCTATCTCACTAATGCCCTGCTGGCAGGCGACATGAACGCCGTGGTGGGCTGTACGCTGCTCATCGGCGCGATTTTCGTTGCCCTCAACCTGCTGTGCGATCTGCTGTATCGCCTCTTTGACCCGCGCACGCGCCAGGAGCACACATGACCGATTCCGTAAGCAAGTCACTGCGGGCGCGCCCGCATCAGGGGTTTCGCGCCTGGATCAGCGACCCGGCACCACGCTCGCCGTGGCAGGCCCACGTGCAGCTGTGGTGGCTGCAGTGGCGGCGCTTTCGCGCGAACCGCTCGGCGCTGTTTGGCCTGCTGGTGCTGCTGATTATCGTTGCCGCAGCGCTGTTCGCGCCCTGGCTGGCAAACCAGGATATCTACGCCCAGAACCTGGCGCAGCGCCTCCAGCCACCCGGCGCTGACCACTGGCTTGGCACCGACGAGCTGGGGCGCGATATTTTTAGCCGCCTGCTCTACGGGGCGCGCATCACGCTCTATATTGCGGCCCTGACCGCGATCGTCATCACCCCGCTGGGGCTGCTGATCGGCACCGCCGCGGGTTACCTCGGCGGCTGGGTGGATACCGTGCTGATGCGGCTGGTGGATATCTTTCTCGCCTTCCCGAGTCTGATTCTGGCGCTGGCTTTCGTCGCCGCACTCGGTCCCGGCATCGAGAACGCCATTATTGCCATCTCGCTTTCCGCCTGGCCGCCCATTGCCCGCCTGGCCCGCGCCGAAACGCTGGCCATCCGCAGGATGGATTTCATCGCCGCGGTGCGCTTACAGGGCGCTTCCGCCTGGCACATCATCGTGCGCCACGTGGTGCCGATGTGCCTGCCGTCGGTGGTGGTGCGCGTCACCCTCAACATGGCCGCCATTATTCTTACCGCCGCCGGACTGGGGTTCCTCGGCCTTGGCGCTCAGGCTCCCAGCCCGGAGTGGGGTGCAATGCTGGCCTCGGGCCGCGAGTTCATGCTGACCAATGGCTGGATTGCCGCCATTCCCGGGTTAGCGATCCTGTTTACCAGCCTGGCCTTCAACCTGCTCGGAGATGGCCTGCGCGATGTGATGGATATCCGCCATGAATAAACCGCTGCTGGACGTCGAAAATCTCAACATTCTGTTCAAAGGAGCGCATGAGGATCATCTTGCGGTGCGCGACGTCAGTTTCCAGGTTGGTCGTGAGAAAGTGGCCATCGTCGGTGAATCCGGCTCCGGCAAGTCCCAGACCTGCCGCGCCCTGCTGAAACTGACGCCAAAGGCGGGACGGATCTCAGCCACCCGCATGCAGTTCGGGGAGATCGATCTGCTGGCGGCCAGCGAGCGCCAGATGCGTACCGTGCGCGGAAACCGCATTTCGATGATTTTGCAGGACCCGCGCTTTTCACTTAACCCGCTGATGCGCGTCGGCGATCAGGTTGCGGAAGCGTTCCGCCTCCACCGCCGCGTCAGCAAGGCCGAGGCGCGCGAACGCGCCCGGGAGATGCTGGCCTCGGTTCATATCCGCGACGTGGAGAGCGTGGCGCGACTCTACCCGCACGAGATCTCCGGAGGCATGGGGCAGCGCGTGATGATCGCCATGATGCTGATCCCGGAACCGGATCTGATCATCGCCGATGAGCCAACCTCGGCGCTGGATGTGACCGTCCGGCGGCAGGTGCTCACCATTCTGGGTGAACAGCTGGAGCGTCGGCAGACCGGGTTGCTGTTTATCACCCACGATCTCAGCCTGGTGTCGCGCTTCTGCGATCGCGTGCTGGTGATGTACGCCGGGCGCATCGTCGAAGAGATCCGCGCCGATGCGCTGGATCGGGCATGCCATCCCTACACCCAGGCGCTGCTCGCCAGCCAGCCGCGTCTGCGTCAGCCGGTTGCGACGCTGCGTGTTCCGACGCGCGATCCCGCCTGGCTTACCGGCCCCCGTTACCGTGATGGAGTTGCGCTATGAATGCCGTTCTTGCCGCCGACCGCAGCATTGAAACAGTGGATCTCACCATCGCCTTTGGCCACCGACGGGTGGTCGAAGGCGTCAATCTCACCCTCGCCCACGGGGAGAGCTACGGCCTGATCGGCGAATCCGGCTGCGGCAAATCCACCATCCTGCGGGCGCTCGCCGGGCTGAATCACCACTATCAGGGCCACATTCTGTTTAACAACCGCGAGCAGCAGCCGTATCGCGATAAGCCGTTCTACCGCCGGGTGCAGATGGTGTTTCAGGACCCGTATGCCTCGCTGCATCCGCGCAAAATGGTGTGGGCCAGCCTGCGTGAACCGCTAAAGCTGCACGGCATGGATCGCCACGAAGCACGCATCAGCGAAGTACTGCACGCCGTCGGGCTGTCGGATGCTTTTCGTTACCGTTACCCGCACCAGCTCTCCGGCGGCCAGCGTCAGCGCGTCGCCATTGCCCGGGCGCTGATCCTTGAACCCTCGGTGCTGCTGCTGGATGAGCCAACGTCCGCCCTCGACGTCTCGGTCCAGGCGGAGATCCTCAATCTGCTGAGCAGGATGCGCAGTCAGCGCAACCTCACCTACCTGATGGTGACACACGATCTGGCGGTGATGACCCATCTGTGCCAGCGGGTCGGGATTATGCATCAGGGGAAGCTGCTGGAGGAGCTGAGCGCTGACAGCCTGCGGCACGGCATCGCCACCGAGGCCTACACCCGGGAATTTCTCGCAGCCAGCGAGGCATAAGGAGCACAGGTATGACCCTGATAACCATGCTGGCGCAGTGGTGTGCCGCCCCGCCGTCGTTCAGCCCGCGGGCGCGTCAGCTCGCCGCCGACGCCATCACGGACACGCTTGCCTGCATGGTGGCCGGGCGCGACGACGCCTCCACCCTGGCAGTAAAAGCGACCTGGGGCGAGGCGCCGCGCAGCCTCGCGAACGATGCGCTGATTAACGCGACCGCTGCCCACGCCATTGACTACGATGATAACTTTGCGCCGGGCATGAGCCACGCCTCGGCAGTATTGCTTCCCGCCCTGCTGCCGGTGGCGCTGGCGCAGCGGGCCAGCGGTGCGGCGCTGATCGACGCTTACCTTATCGGCCTCCAGGCTCAGGCGTTTATCGGCGATGCCGTCGGCTACACGCACTACACCGCGGGCTGGCACGCCACCTCCACCGTGGGGTGTATCGGCAGCGCGGCGGGGGTGGCTGCGCTGATGGGGTCAGATGCTGACGCCATCGCCCGCACCCTGAGTATTGCCGTTAGCCTGGCGAGCGGCGTTAAGGGGCAGTTCGGCACGCCGCTGAAACCGTTTCACGCCGGGATGGCGGCACGTAATGCCGTTGATGCAGCGCGCCTCGCGCAAACCGGAATGCAGGGTCGGCTTGATATTCTCGAAGGCGCGCAGGGCTTTATCGAGCTCTATAACGGTACAGCCGGCACCCCGACGCTGCTGGCTCATCCACGTCATGTGATTGAGCGCATCGGCCTGATGCCGAAAAAATTCCCCTGCTGTGGATCCACCCACCGGGTGCTGGACGCCATCGCCGATCTACAGACGCTGCATGGTTTCAGCGCCGATGACGTGGAGCAGGTCAGCTGCACGGTGGGCATCGCCAACTGGCGCAATCTGGCGTACCCGCAGCCGCAGGACGAGATGCAGGCGCGCTTTTCGATGCCGTACTGCGTGGCTATGCTGTTGGCCCACGGCACCCTCAGCGTCAGCGACTTTACTCCCGATGCCGTGCGTCTTCAGGCCGTAAACCCGTTACTGCCGCGCATTACCATGCATGCCTGGTCGGCGCAGCAGGAAGCAGAGGTTGCTAACCTGCCGCATCGGGTTACCGTGACGCTGCGCGATGGTCGTCGACTGGACGGCGAGCGGCTTAACGCGCGCGGAGCGCTGGAAGAGCCATTCACCGCCGATGAGCGGATGGGTAAGTTTCTCGACTGCTGCGCCGCTCTGCCCGATGCCGGGGCGTTCTATGCGCAGCTGTTACGCCTTGACCAGGCTGAACGGTGCGGATTTATCCGCGGCATGATGACCTGAAGCGGCTTATTTTATCTTCTTTACCTTCCAATACGTTCCGAAAGGGAACCCGAGGTATGGTAACAGCACTAAACAGTACGGTTGCGCACGCCCTGACGTCGCACCCGCTGGCTATCGCGATCTCCTTACTGACAGGTTTCCTATGAAAAAACGTACCCTTATCGCGCTGGTGGCCGCCACCGTGCTGCTGAGTGCCTGCGACGATGCGACCAAAGAGAAAGCGCAGGCGACGCTGGATGAAGTGACCCAGCAGGCCGGCGAAATGAAAGAGAAAGCCGATGCGGCAACGCAGGATCTGGTGAATTCCGCAGAAAATGCCGGTAAAGAGGCGCAGGCGGCGCTGGATAACGGCATCGCCGACACCGTCCAGCAGAAAGTGGACGGGCATCTGGCAACCGCACAGGAGAAGCTGGATCAGGCATCGAACATGAAAGTGTCGGACATTATCAACTTCACGCTGGGTAATGACAGTGAGGCTGATAAGGAAGGCGCGGAGCAGGCCGAAGGCGAAGAGAAGTAACACTGAAAGTGCCCGTCCGCTGGGCACGGGGCGCAGGCTACGCTGAACGCTGCGCCCTTGCGATAACGCGGCAGCGCATCAGGCGGCAGCGCCGTTTGGTCGCGCAGCCAGGTGCGTTGCCCACAGGCCAGCCACCCACTTCACGCCGCGCGCGGTAAAACGCGCCTGAGAGAAGGTGTGAAGGTTTTCACCCACCCCGGAACGCAGCGTAAAGTAGCCTGACTGAATATAGTGCCGATGCGGCGTCAGGGTACCATTCAGGCGGTACATAATATTACGCTCCAGCAGGAACTGGCGGAACTCCGGCTCTTTCGCCTTCAGCATCTTGCACAGCTGGCGAAAGCCCAGCGCCTCCTCAACCTGCACGTACTGATCGAAGAAGTTCGCTTTCGGGGCCGTCTGTGCCAGCGCCTGTTCGGCACGCTGGCGCTTTTCGTACTGCTCAGCCCAGGCGCGTGCCGCGGCCGCCGGATTGGTAAAGTCCGGAATACTGGCGCGCTGCTCCCGCTCCTGCCAGCGATCCAGCGCGGCGGCGGTAAAGCCTGGCGACAGACGCGCCACGGCCAGCAGTGAATCCCGCTTGTTCAGATAAAACTCCTGCTGCACGTCATCTTCACGCTCAGACTCAAGCACATTGAGCGGCTGCGACAGACGCTGCGCGGTTTCGAGGCTTTTAATAATGCGCTTCACCTCACCGTGGGTTACGCCTGTCAATGTGGCAATTTCACGGCTACTCATCGCCACCGACGGATCCAGAGAAGTCACGCTTTCAAATGGAATCATCATATGCTTCACCACTTACTCACTAACAACATCACCCACACGGGCAGTACGATTAGTATACGCCTTACTGGTTAAACATCCAGTACTTTTTAGCGCAACATTTAAGCGATTCATGTAACGGGAAAAAGTGAATTTCCAGCGTCAGCCCGCGTGGTTACTGACGAGACGGCACAAATACTTTTACCAAAGAAATGGATCGGAGTGGTTTCTGTCTGTTGGTCAATATATAAGCCGCCAGGACGCCTGGCGCATTCTGCCCCGACGCGTTTATTACTGAGCACGGCGTAACTCGTTTACATAACGATATGTTACGTTATAACATTGCTTAACGCTGAATGTTATGGACCCGTAATAAGATGACGGAAATTGCAGTACAACTCGAAGATCTGACGCTGGGCTACGCAGGCCATCCGGCATTGACAGACATCACCGGCTCGGTACGCGCAGGCTCCCTCACTGCCGTGGTCGGGCCGAACGGCTCGGGAAAATCCACGCTGCTGAAAGGCATCGCTGGCATCCTGGCACCGCAGTCGGGCACCTGCCGCATCGCACCGGATGCGCGTATTGCCTACCTGCCACAGATTTCCGAGCTGGATCGCAGCTTTCCGGCCAACGTGTACGACCTGGTGTCCCTCGGGTTGTGGCAGGACCGTGGCCTGCTGCGCCGCCACCGGCGCGAGGATCGCCAGCGCATCGCCGCGGCTCTGGTCGCGGTCGGCCTGGCGGGTATGGAAAAAAAGCCGCTCAGCGCCCTTTCCGGCGGTCAGTTTCAGCGCGCCCTGTTTGCGCGGGTGATGGTGCAGGATGCAAGCATCATTTTGCTGGATGAGCCTTTCAACGCCATCGATACCGCCACGGTGCAGGCGATGCTCGGGCTGATAAAACACTGGCACGCCCAGGCGCGCACCGTCATCGTGGTGATCCACGATCCCGAGCTGGTCAGCCGGCACTTTCCCGAAACCCTGATGGTCAACGGCACGCTGGTGGCCTGGGGGGAAACCCAGTGGGTGATGCGGGCCCGTCAGGCTCCGCCCGCGTTTTGTCAGCATGAGCCGCTGCGATTCGCGGCAGGAGGCCGCTGATGGCCTGGCTGTATGACGTGCTGATCAATCCGTTTGTGGAATTCGGCTTTATGCGCCGTGCCCTGATGGGCTCGCTGCTGCTGGCGCTTAGCGCCTGCCCGGTGGGTGTTTTCCTGACGCTCAGGCGTATGAGCCTGGTGGGCGATGCCATGTCCCACGCCGTGCTGCCGGGAGCGGCCTTTGGCTTTCTGCTCTACGGGCTGGAGATCGTGCCGATGACCCTCGGCGGGCTGGTGGCCGGGCTGATTGTCGCCATCGGGGCCGGGATGGTTTCGCGCCTGACGGTGCAAAAAGAAGACGCCTCGATGGCGGCGTTTTACCTCATCTCGCTGGCGCTCGGCGTGCTGATCGTCTCGCTGCGCGGGTCGAGCGTCGATCTAATGCACGTGCTGTTCGGCACCGTGCTGGCGCTGAATGCCGATGCGCTGACGCTGATCGCTGCGGTGTCGATGGTTTCACTGATCGCGCTGATCCTGCTGTGGCGGGCGCTGATCGCCGAATGCCTGGATCCGCTGTTCCTGCGCGCCGTGTCGAAGCTCGGCTCGCCGGTCCACTTCCTGTTTCTGGCGCTGGTGGTGATGAATCTGGTCGCCGGCTATCAGGCGCTGGGCACGCTGCTCTCGGTCGGGCTGATGATCCTTCCGGCAGTGACTGCCCGCTTCTGGACCCGGCGCGTCATCACCCTCTGTTGCGCGGCGGTCCTGCTCGGCATGACGGCCTGCGTCGTCGGTCTGCTGTTTTCATACCACTATTCGCTACCTTCCGGCCCGGCCATCATTCTTGCCAGCGGGGTGGGCTATCTGCTCTCCACCGGCCTCGCGCTGGTGAAAAATGCCCGTCGCCCTTCATTTTTAAAAACGCGCCCTGCGCGCACGGAGTAAACCACCATGAGAATCATCACGCCGCTTGCGGTCGCTGCCCTGCTGGCCCTGGCGGTCCCGCTACAGGCCAGCGCTAAGCTCAACGTCATCGCCAGCTTTTCTATCCTCGGTGATATGGCGAAGAATATCGGTCAGGATCGTATCGCGCTACGCACTCTCGTCGGCCCGGACAGCGATGCGCACGTCTATGAGCCTTCCCCGGCGGATGCCATTGCGATGGCGAAAGCCGACGTTATTCTGGTTAACGGCCTGCAGTTTGAGGGCTTTATCACCCGTCTGATTCAGGCCAGCGAGAGCAGCGCGCCGGTAACGGAAGTGAGCAAGGGCGCGGCGATCCTGCGCGATCCGGCGGGCGGCCACTACCACTTCTATAACGGCAAAGCGGTGTTTCATGCCGCTCCCTTCGATCCCCATGCCTGGCAGTCGCTGGCAAACGCGCGGGTCTATGTGAAAAACATCGCCGCCGCGTTCTGCGCGGCAGATAAAGCCGGGTGCGACGGTTACCAGACCAACGCCCGCGCCTACGACGAAAAGCTGGCGGCGCTGGCGAACACCATCGATAGCGAGGTCGCCCGCCTTCCCGATACGCACCGCACTGTGGTGGTCGGCCACAACGCCTTCCGCTATTTCGAAGAGGATCACGGCATCCACTTTTTATCCCCGCAGGGCGTCTCGACCGCCTCAGAGGCCTCAGCCGCCGACGTGGCCGGCATTCTGCGCGAGATAAAGAAAAACCACGCCGCTGCGGTGTTCGCCGAGAACATCTCCAACCCGCGACTGGTGGAACAGATTGCCTCCGAAGCCGGGTTGCCGGTCTCCGGCGTGCTCTATTCCGACGCGCTTTCCGGCCCTGGCGGCCCGGCGGCGACCTATATCGACATGATGCAGCACAACGCCAGCACCCTGGTGTCCGCGCTGGTTGCGGCCAGCGCGGCTCGCTGAAGCGCCCCCTTACCTTGATCAGGACTATTTGCTAATGGAGATCCCCATGAAGAAGCTGTTATTACCGCTGTCCATTTCCACCCTCTTGCTGGGCGCAGCCGGCTCCGCGACCGCAGCAGAAGAGGACGTCACCGCCTGGCGTCTGTTTGTTGCCGATCATGACAAGCCGGTGGTCAACGTGATCGATGCCCTGGATGGCGACAAGCTGAATACCTTCACCCTGAAAGGCCCGGCCTCGCTCTATCGCAGCGAAAGCGGCGCGACGGTGTTTGCAGTACAGGGCAGCGCCGGTACGGTGTCCACTATCGCCTCCGGCATCGCCTTCCACGATCATGGCGATCACGCTGATATTGATGTCGATCCGGCGAAAATGCTCAGCACGCAGTTTACCGGCCAAAAACCGGGCCACTTCGTTGAGCGCCAGGGGAAGGTTGCTCAGTGGTTTGACGGCGAGCGCTACGCCCTGGTGTACAGCGAAGCGGCGGTGCAGGACGGTAAAAGCGATGCGAAAAAGGTGGATGTGGTTGCGCCGCATCACGGCGTCGCGGTGCCATACGATAACTATGCCGTGGTGTCGATCCCCAATCCGGACGATGCTTCTCAGCGCCCGGTGGGCGCGCGCGTGGTAGGTCTGGACGGCAAAAAAGTAGGTAACGACGTGGCCTGCCCGGGCCTGCACGGCTCGGCTGGCTCCGGTGATACCTATGCCCTCTCCTGTGAAACCGGCCTGCTGCTGGTGACCCAGAAAGGCGATACGCCGGAAATCCGCCATCTGCCTTACTCCAGCGCATTGCCGAAAGGCAGCGTCTCGACGCTTATCGGCGGCAAAGGGATGCAGTATTTCATCGGCAACTACGGGCCGGACCGTATTGTGCTCATCGACCCGAGCGACGCGCAGAGCTTCCGCCTGGTGCAGCTCCCGACCCGCCGGGTGCATTTCGCTGTCGACCCGGTACGCCCGAAATACGCTTACGTCTTCACCGAAGACGGCAAGCTGAATCAGGTTGACGTGCGGAAAGGCGAAATCACCAAATCGGTGCGCGTGACCGAGCCGTACTCAATGGACGGTCACTGGAACGACCCACGCCCGCGTATCGCGATTGCTGATGACAACATCTTTATCACCGATCCGCTGCAGAGCAAAATCCACGTCCTGAACGCGGCCGATCTGAAAGAGGGCAAGCCGATTAGCGTGGAAGGTCATCCGTTCAATATCGTGGCGGTAGGCGGCTCCGGCAAAATGCACGGCGGCGAACATCATCACGACCATCACGACGCAGAGTGATAAAAAGCGGCCTGAATCTTCAGGCCGCTTTTACGGCAAAAGCATTACCTCTGCTGGCTGCGCAGCATGGCGCAAAATGCACAGCCGCAGCCGTTTAGCGGCAGCGCCGTGCAAGTGCCAGCGAATGGCGCCTGAAGCGCTGTAGCGTGCTGAGAGTAAGCGCTGAAAGCCCGGCTCTCAAGGCGTTGAAGCGGTTGATTTGATTCGGTCGGGCTACGGTCATTGGCCTGAAATGCCATTGCACTGCCCGAGACAACAGAAAGCGATACTGCCAGTACCTTGGTGATATTCATGCTCTGCTCCTGAAAGTGCCTCTCTCTGCCGCCAGGGGTGCGTCGTGCAGATTATGTTACGTTATAACACAGACCAGACAATTTCTGCATCGTCAGCGTTGTGCGCGGCAAAAGCGGAGAACGGTCCGTGATGGTAGATATTTACATTCGGACTACGCGCAACGCAGAGGCAAGCTTAAACCGGTAGCGGTGGGAAAATATGCTGATACAGCAGCTTGTCTCAGATATGGAATTAAACGTTACCTGCCAGGAACAGGCCGAGCTGGAACGGCTGATCCTTGAACACGATCGTATCGCACAGCGCTTTACCAGACCGCGGCAGATGATCTATCTGTTTGTCCGCCGCGCGGGTAACCAGGGCGTGGGGGCGTATGTGTTGCTTGAAACATTAAAAACATACAGTCCGAATGCCAGGCCCGCCACCGTTTACCGCGCCCTCGACTATCTGCTTCGCCTCGGCCTGGTGGTCAAAATCGATAGCCAGAGCAAATTTTTTGCCCGCTCCGCGCACGCATCGCAGCGCCTCTGCCTGTTTATGGTCTGCTCAGTCTGTGGTTCAGTACATGAGTTTATCGATCCGTTCTGTGAGAAAAAAATTGAAGACAGCGTGCTCGGAGCAGGCAGCGTCATTGATAAAAAATCGATTGAAATCAGCGTGCGGTGTGAAATGTGTCACTCGGTGACCGGACAACGTCCCCCCTGACCTATCATCCCGCTTTACGCGCCACCCGGATCTGACCGCGCCCGTTCTCTTTGGCATGATAAAGCGCCAGATCGGCGGCACGCACCAGGTTATCCGCTCTGGCATGATGCGGCCACACCGCCAGACCGATCGACACCGACACCGGGCCAATCTGGCGCGCGTCGTACAGTACGCGGTGACCGGCGATGTTATGCAGGATCTCTTCGGCCAGGGCGACAGCCTGGGCCTCATCGACATCGGGCAGAATAATCAGGAACTCTTCGCCGCCGTAGCGGAACGCCGTGCCGTTGCCTTTCAGGCTGGCGGTGACCAGGGCCGCGACCTCCGTCAGCACCTTATCCCCGGCCTCATGGCCCCAGGTATCGTTGAGCTTTTTGAAGTGATCGATGTCGAGCATCATGCAGCTCAGCACGCTCTGGGTAGCTTTCGCCTGTGCCAGTGCCATCTGCAGCGTCTCCTCAAAATCGGTACGGTTGCGCATGCCGGTCAGGGCATCGAACGCCGCTTTCTTCGTCAGCGAATCGCGCAGCTTCTGGTTCGCCAGCGCCAGAGCGAGGGTTTCGCCCATCAGTTCGATATAGATATAGGGCAGCTCCCGCTCGGTATCGTGGTTCAGAAACGACAGCAGTCCGATAATCTTATTCTGGGCTATCAACGGCACGCAGATTGCCAGATGCGCAGCCTCCACAGGCACATGGGTGCAGGGCATATCCACCGCGTCACGCAGCGGGCTGTGCAGGTGCCCACGCTTGAGCGCCCAGCACTGGTCAGGGGGAAAGGACTCTTCGTCGCCGGGGGATAGCAGCCAGCGGGCGACGCAGCGCATGGTAGTGGCCTGCTCATCAAGGATATAGAGCCGTCCTCCGGCACCGGGAATGATATTCGGCGCGAAAACAGTGGTCGCCATGATGATGTCGCTCCAGGAGTCGCACCCCTGCAAGCGGCGCGTCATGCGCGCCAGCAGCTTGCGCGTCTCCCAGTCGGCGTCGCGCTCCTGCTCCAGGCGCTGTCTGGCCAGGCCGTTCTCGCGAAAGATGCTGATGGCCTGGGCCATATCACCGATTTCATCCACATGAGCAAGGGTCGGGGTCTGCACCGCATAGTCCTGCGTCGCGAGGCGGTTCACCACATCGCTGAGGGTGATCACCGGGCGCAGGATGCGGTGGCGGATGATAAAGCCGAGCACAAACAGGAACAGCAGCGCGGTCAGGCCCACCATGATTTCAGACAGGGTGCGCAGGCGCTGGGAGAGCTGCGTGGCCTCGGCAACGGCAGCGTCGGTACGCTGATCCAGCAGGCTGCGGAAGTGCTCAAAGTGGCTTTCGACCTGGGTAAGCTGCGCCTCATACTCCCGGCTGAACAGCAGGCTGATGGCCGCTTCGCGCTGCCCCGCTTCAATCGACGCGATCGCCGTCCCCTGCTCCTCCTCCAGCTCGTCGAGCACCATCAGCGCGCGCTGGAGCAGCATCAGCTCTTCCGTTGACGCGCCAACATCCTGCAATGACGCCAGATGCTTTTCCTTACGCTTGTCCTCTGCCAGCGCCGCTTTCCAGCGCTGAATATCGTCACCCTGCGGGTGGATCGCCGCCTGACGCGCCAGCTCAGTCAGGGAGAACGCCTCTTTCTCTAACTCCTGGGTCAGGGCATCAAACACCCGGCTCTGCTGCACCGCGTCACGCTCGGTGCGCTCGGCATCAGACGCCAGAAACAGCGACACGCCCGAGGAGAGGGTCAGGAGTACCGTCGCGATATAAGCAATGTTGGTAATAGTGGCGATGCGCACGGAGAGCCTGCAAGCGTTATCAAGAGGATAACCAAAGTTTAACGTATCTCCCCGTAACTGAATGACTATTTACGCCCCTTGAGCGCAGACAACCGTAGCGCGGAAACATTTTGATAACCTTATCTCTACATTTATGCCGCCTGTCGGTGCCTGGTATGCATCTGCTGTACCAGGCTTAAAGAAAAAGCAGCTAACAGACAGTGTGGAGCATTATGAAAGAGCAAAATCGTACTATTGGCATCGCACCCTATGGCGGGTCTGCGGGCGGCTGGGGGGCGTTAAAGGCAGTTGCCGACGCGATACGCGGCCAGATGTCGGTGAAGCAGGACGTGATTGCCCTGTTCAAAGTGAACCAGCCGCAGGGCTTTGACTGCCCTGGCTGCGCCTGGCCCGATCCGCAGCACGCCTCGTCATTTGAGTTCTGCGAAAATGGTGCCAAGGCGGTTTCCTGGGAAGCCACCAGCAAGCGCACCACCCCGGAATTTTTCGCCGCCCATCCGGTGAGCGAGCTGTGGGAGCGCAGCGCCTTTGAACTGGAAGGCGAAGGCCGCCTCACCCATCCGATGAAATACGATGCGGCCAGCGATACCTATCAGCCCATTGAGTGGGAAACCGCGTTTCGCGAAATCGGCGAGCATCTGCGCAGCTATGACGATCCCGACAGCGTCGAGTTTTACACCTCGGGCCGCGCCTCCAATGAAGCGGCGTTCCTGTGGCAGCTGTTTGCCCGGGAGTACGGCACCAACAACTTCCCGGACTGCTCCAATATGTGCCACGAACCCACCAGCGTGGGCCTGCCGGAGTCGATCGGCGTTGGTAAAGGCACGGTGGAGCTGGAGGATTTCGACCACTGCGACCTGGTGCTGTGCATTGGTCATAACCCCGGCACCAACCACCCGCGTATGCTCGGCACGCTGCGCGAAGTGTCGAAGCGCGGCGCAACTATTGTGGCGATCAACCCGCTGCGCGAGCGCGGCCTTGAGCGCTTTACCTCCCCGCAAAGCCCGATCGAGATGCTGTCGCTCAGCTCTACCGAGCTGGCGTCCACCTATTACAAAGTGCGGGTCGGCGGTGATGCGGCGATGCTGAAAGGGGTGATGAAGATCCTGCTGACGATGCATGACCAGGCGCTGGCCAATGGCGAGCCGGGCGTTATCGACGAGGCGTTTATCAATGAACACACCGAAGGCTTTGCCGAACTGAAGGCCGACCTCGATGCCACCGACTGGCAGCATATCCTGAAGGTTTCCGGGATGGAGCGTAAGGAGATCCAGAATATCGCGCGCCTGTATGCCGAAGCCGAGCGCACCATCATCTGCTACGGCATGGGGATTACGCAGCACCAGTACGGCACCCAGAACGTTCAGCAGATCGCTAACCTGCTGCTGCTGCGCGGCAATATCGGTAAACAGGGCGCCGGCATCTGCCCGCTGCGTGGTCACTCTAACGTGCAGGGCGATCGCACCGTGGGCATCACCGAGATCCCGCCGCAGTCAATGCTCGACGGCATCGAACGGGTATTTGGCTTTACACCGCCGCAGAAGCACGGCCACGGCGCGGTGGCGGCGATCCAGGCGATGCGCGACGGGAAAGCGAAAGCGCTGCTGTGCCTCGGGGGCAACCTGGCGGAAGCCATTTCCGATCCGCAGGTCACCTTCCCGGCGATGCGTAATCTGGACCTGGTGGTGCATATGGCCACCAAGCTCAACCGCTCGCACCTGCTGCTCGGCAAGCACAACTACCTGTTGCCAGTGCTGGGCCGTACCGAAACCGATATTCAGGCCTCGGGCGAGCAGAGCATCACGGTGGAAGACTCCATGTCGATGGTCCACGCGTCGCGCGGCAGCCTGAAACCCGCCTCGCCGCATCTTAAATCGGAACCGGCGCTGGTGGCCGGGCTGGCGAAAGCCACCCTGCCGGATACGGTGGTCAACTGGGATAAAATGATCGGCGACTACAGTTTTATCCGCGAGGCGATCGAGGCGGTGTTCCCGGCATTTGAGAACTTCAATGAGCGGGTCAAACGGCCAGGCGGCTTCCGCCTGCGCAACGCCGCGTCGGAGCGGGAGTGGAATACCCCCACCGGCAAAGCGCAGTTTAAGGTGATGCAGGGTATCAATGAGGATCCGCGCTCGCTGAAGTGCCACGATCTGGTGCTGACCACCCTGCGCAGCCATGACCAGTACAACACCACGCTTTATGGCCTGAATGACCGCTATCGCGGCGTCACCGGCCGGCGCGACGTGCTGTTTATCAACCCGGACGAAGCCGAAAAGCGCCAGCTGCGCGTTGGCGACCAGGTGAACGTGGTGGCCCTCGACCCGGACGGCAACCCGACCTCGCGCCGCATGCATAATCTGACCATCGTGGTGATCGACATGGCCCCCGGCTCCGTTGGCGCTTACTATCCTGAAGCCAACGTGCTGGTGCCGCTCGACAGCCACGACACCCAGAGCGGCATTCCAGCGTACAAGAGCATCCCGATTGCCATGGAACGCGTGGAGACACCGGTCACGACCGAGGGGGCACGACGGTAATCGCTTGCTGAATAAACGAAAACCGGCCCGTTGCGGGCCGGTGTGTTTACTGACTGGCAATGACATCTTTATGCCATCGGGTCGTTTAGCTATATAACCACCGTCCTGCTCTAGCACTTTCGACAAGCATTCCAACGGTAAGCGGTTTATGGGGATCGGGCACGTTACCGCCGAAGTATCCGGGATTGAAATAATCCAGGATTTCAAAGCCATTCTCATCGACATTCCAGTGCCGGAAATACGTCTGCAATAGTTCTTCACCGTCCTCAAACAGAAGATGAAGATCGTCTCTTATACTGGTATTAAGCGTGATAATTCTCTTCGGACCAAAGAGAAAGTATTTTCTGGGATTATATTCCCCATCGATAAAATCGATAATTTCCTTCTCTATATTCCTCATCAGAAATATGTCCACTGAATACGATCATGCGGCCTTACCAGACGGTTAAAGATATTTCTGACATCCGCCTGAATAGAGTAGATGGTGGAGAATGACATCACCCATCCGAGCCAGGGTAAGGTACGCCCCACAAATCTTCCCAGATTATTCGTCGACGTGTATTTAAGTGTAGCGATACTTTGCCCGGTCAACGTGGGTAACCGTATTCCACGCGGTAAATTGTAGTTCAGCCAGCGGCTTATATATTTTGAGGCCACGGATGTCCCCGGCGTTGCAGTGCCAGGTTTTACTCTGGTTTTCAGCACAGGTTGCCCTGATATTATCAGTGCTGCATCAACCGCCGAAATACCAAGGCGATCGCTGACCACCGCGATAGTAATTGCCCACCAGAGTTGTTGCGGCGTCAGATTAGATAATCCGCCGTAGTAATAAGTGCCTTTAAGCGTTTCTGTCGTATCCATATGCTGAATCCTTAATATCCGTTGCCAGACCATTATATAGCGGATAAACACTAAATTAATACGCCTCTGGATCACCGTAATCTCTCCGTCATATTCCCTGCCTATAGTCAGCGCCAGCAAATCCCAAAGAGGATAACAATATGTTTGCTCCCCTGACGTTAGTGCAGGTGGACGCGCCCCGCCGGATGAAGACCGCGGGTGGCAGACGCTTTCCCATTGTGGGAGGGCGCTGATGGACGCGTTTACCGATATCCGCCTGGCCGGTGTGACCTATGCTTTTGGTAGCCACACCGTGCTCAATCAGATCGATCTCGACATTCCCGCTGGCACCGTGGTGGCGCTGCTCGGCCCCTCCGGCTGCGGCAAAAGTACTCTGCTGCGCCTGCTGGCCGGCCTGACCCAGCCCGCTGCGGGCACCATCCATTTTGGCACCCGCCTGGTGGCGAAATCCGGCTGGGCGCTGCCGCCTGAGCTGCGCAACATCGGCATGGTATTTCAGGATTACGCCCTGTGGCCGCATATGACGGTCGAGCAGAACGTCGCCTTCCCGCTGAAGATGCGCCGCGTTGCCCGCACGGAGCGTGAGCGCCGTGTCGCCGGAGCGCTGGCGCGCGTCGGGCTGAGCGAGTTCGCCGGGCGTAAGCCCGCAGGCCTCTCCGGCGGGCAGCAGCAGCGCGTGGCGCTGGCCCGGGCGATTGTCGCCGAACCGCGCGTGCTGCTGTTCGACGAACCCCTTTCCAATCTCGACAGCGAGCTGCGCGAATCCTTGTGCCGTGACATGGCTACCCTGCTGCGCCAGCTCGGCATTACCGCGGTGTACGTCACCCACGATCGCCGCGAAGCCGAGATCCTCGCTGACCGCATTGTTCATCTGTCTGCCGGGCGTGTAGACGCCATTCGATCTGTTACATCATCCTCAGGGGAAACCGCATGAAACTGTCCGTGAAGAAAGGAGTTGCGTTAGCCATGGTGTTGTCGTCCGTTATGATGTCCAGCGCGCACGCGCTTACCGTGTACACCGCCGGCCCTGGCTCGCTGGCGAAAGGGCTGGCCAGCGGCTTTGAGAAGAAAACCGGGGTTAAGGTGAATATTTTCCAGGCCACCACCGGGAAAGTGATGGCGCGTCTCGAAGCCGAACAGGCTAATCCGCAGGCGGATATTCTGATCTCCGCCTCCTGGGACACCGCCGAGGATCTGCACAATCGCGGCTGGCTGCTGCCGTACCAGAGCAGCAATGCGGGTGAGGTGCCTGACACGCTGAAGAGCGCCGACTATGTGGCGCAGGGCGTCTCGGCGCTGGGGATCGTCTGGAACACTAAAAGCGGCACCCCGGAACCGAAAGAGTGGCACGACCTGACCGCGCCAGCGTTTAAAGATAAGGTGACGACGCCGGATCCGGCGCTCTCCGGTGCATCACTGGATCTGCTGATTGGGCTGCAAAACGGCATGGGCGACAAGGCCTGGACGCTGTTCGACGAGCTGAAGCAGAACGGCATGGTGGTCAGCGGCCCGAACGCGCAGGCCGTCACGCCGGTGATGCAGGGGGCAAAAGCCGCGGTGTTCGGGGCGGTGGATTACGTCACCTACGGCAACATTGAGCAGGGCGAATCCCTGAAGGTGATCTTCCCGGCCAGCGGGACGGTGATCGCCCCGCGCCCGATGATGATCCTGAAAACCACCCAGCATGCAGCGGATGCGAAGGCGTTTGTGGATTACGTGCTGTCGCCGGAAGGCCAGAAAATGGTGGCCGACGCCTGGCTGATGCCGGCCCGCACCGACGTGCAGGCGAAGCGCCCGCTGTTCACCGAACTGAAACTGCTGCCCACCAAAAGCGACGGCACCAGCGAGCGCAGCGCGGTGCTCAAGCGCTTCAGTACGCTGTTCGCCCACTAATTTTCACCCGACGGGGGCAACCCCGTCTTCTGGATATCCGCTGTGAACCAACGACTTCTTTCGCTTGTCACGCTGGCCGCCCTGCTGGTGCTGGTGGCGTTGCCGCTGCTGTTTATCCTCCTGCAGGCGGTTTTCCCGCAGTTCAGCGCCGGCTCCCTGGAAGGCGCTTTCTCGGGTATCGCGCCGCTGTTTTCCGACCCGCAGCTGCCGGTCATGTTTGGCGGCACGCTGCAGATTGCCGCGGGCGTGGCGCTGCTCAGCGCCTGCCTCGGCCTGCCGCTCGGCGTTGCGCGCGGGCTGTTTAATCTGCCCTGCCCGCGCCTGTGGGATCTACTGTTCCTGATCCCCTTCCTGACGCCGCCCTACATCGCGGCGCTGTCGTGGATGCTGGTCTTGCAGACTAACGGCTACCTGGCGCAACTGCTGGGTTTCGATCTTAATGCCCTGCTGTTCAGCAAAACCGGCATCGTGCTGGTGATGACGCTCAACATCTTTCCGGTAGTCTACTTCGCGGTATCGCGCAGCCTGCTTGCCAGCGGGCAGCGGCTGGCGCTGGTCGCCAGGGTGCACGGTGCCAGCGCCTGGCGGGCGTTTTACCACGTGACGCTGCCGATGCTCTCGCCCTCGCTGGCCGCCGGGATGCTGCTGGCCTTTACCCTCGCGATTGAAGAGTACGGCGTGCCTGCCGCGCTGGGTACGCGCTCCGGCGTGGTGATGCTGACGGTCGGGATTGAGAAAAAGCTCGCCGACTGGCCCATCGACCTGCCCGGTGCCTCGATGCTGTCGCTGATATTAATCACCATTGCGCTCTGCGCCTGGTGGCTACAGGGCAAGCTGACCGGCGGACGCGACGTCACCAGCGTGACCGGCAAACCCACCGAAAACAGCGGCGCGCGCCTCGGTATAGCAGCCGTGCCGGTGGTGACCGTCATGGCCAGCATCGGGTTTCTCGCGGTCGTGGTGCCGGGCCTGTCGATGGCGGTCACCGGGGTGATGGGCACGCTCTCCGGCGGCCTGACGCTGGCGAACGCCACCACCGCGCACTACGCGGCGCTGTTTGCTCAGCAGGGCGATGCATTAACCGCGCTCGGCACCAGCCTGTCGCTGGCCTTCGCCTCGGCGTTGGTTACCGGAGCGGTGGGACTGCTCGCCGCGTGGCTGGTGGTGGTGCAGCGCATTAAAGGACGCGGCCTCATCGACGCGCTGTCGCTGATGCCCGCCGCGCTGCCCGGCATTGTGGTGGGCGTGGGGCTGATCCTGCTGTGGAACCGGACCTTCTGGCCGGTCTCGCCCTACAACACCTGGGCGATTTTGCTGCTCTCTTACTGCTGTCTGCTGCTGCCGTGGCCGGTGCGCTACGTCGGCAGCGCATTGCGTCAGCTGGGTGGTAACCTGGAGCCTGCCGCACGGGTACACGGCGCGACGGCGTTTCAGGCGCTGCGCGCCATCGTGCTGCCGCTGGTCTCCCCGGCGCTGCTTGCCGCCATGCTGATGGTGTTCGCCATCGCGTCGCGCGAGCTGGTGACCTCGCTCCTGCTCGCCCCCGCCGGGACGCAGACGGTGGCGGTGTTTATCTGGCGGCAGTTTGAACAGGGGTCCGTGGGCCAGGGGATGGCGATGGCGACGCTGACGCTTATCGTTGGGCTGACGCTGATGCTCAGTGCGCTGGCGATCATGCAGCGCAGCGCGGCACGCGGGTAATGCGAACGTTTTTCCCTTAACGCCACATACCGATCACGCAGAATTGCCACCGGGGATCTAAGATGGCAGAAGGTCTCAGGACAGGTACGCGCACGATTTTTACCATTTAAGGGGATAATGCTATGTCTGCACCGCAACTTTTTACGCCTTATAAACTCCGCGATCTGGAGCTGGCTAACCGCATCGTCATTGCGCCTATGTGCCAGTATTCGGCAGAGAATGGCTGTATGAACGACTGGCATATGATGCACCTCGGGCAGCTGGCCCAGTCGGGAGCCGGTCTGCTGACGTTTGAAGCCAGCGCGGTATCGCCGGAAGGCAGGATCACCTGGGCCGACGTCGGGCTGTACAGCGATGAGTGCGAAGCGGCGATGAAGCGCGTGGTTGACGCCATCCGCAGCTGGTCTGCCATTCCGCTCGCTATCCAGCTCTCGCACGCCGGGAGAAAAGCCTCCACCGCGCGCCCGTGGGATAACGCCGGGCCGTTCACGCCGGATGATGAAAAAGGCTGGCAGACCGTGGCTCCGTCCGCCGTTGCCTGGAACGCGGATTCCACACCGCCACAGGCGCTGGACGACGCCGGTTTAGCGGCAATACGGGACAGCTTTGCCGAGGCGGCGAAACGCGCAGCGCGACTGGGATTTGATGTCATTCAGCTGCATGCGGCGCACGGCTATCTGCTGCACCAGTTTTTGTCGCCGCTCTCCAACCAGCGCACCGACAGCTACGGCGGCTCGCTGCAGAACCGGGCGCGTTTCCCGCTGGAAGTGTTTGACGCGGTGCGCGCTGCGTTCCCGGCAGACAAGCCGGTCAGCGTGCGCATCTCTGCCACGGACTGGGTGGACGGCGGGTTTACCGTTGATGAAGCCGTGGAGTTCTCGAAAATGCTGGAAGCCCGTGGGGCGGATGTGATCCATGTGTCGAGCGGCGGCCTGCATCCTGCGCAGCAGATAAACGTCTACCCGGGCTATCAGGTGCCTCTGGCGCAGGCGGTGAAAAACGCCGTGGCGATCCCGGTTGTTGCCGTGGGGCTGATTACCGAGCCTGAACATGCCGAGTCCATCATCGCCAGCGGTGACGCTGACTTTATCGGCATTGCGCGCACCGCGCTCTACGATCCGCGCTGGCCGTGGCATGCCGCCGCGAAGCTGGGTGCCCAGGTGACGGTGGCAAGCCAGTACCAGCGCTGCCAGCCGCACGCCCTGAAAAGCCTGTTCAAATCCTGATGCCGCACCGGGCGAGGCCGTTATCTGATGACGGCCTCGCCCGTCTCCTTCCTCTGCACGCTTTCCCGGCGGCTTTTGCGCCGGCACCCTGTGCCGCCCAACGGCATAGCGCATAGAGTGATAAATAAAGATGAGCGCGGGGCTGGTAGGCTTTTTCGACTTATAAGGAGACGTCATGAACGCCATTATTGATCTGTTTAACGACCACAAAAGCGAGCGCAGCTTTACCGATAAAGCCATTGATGACGCCACGCTTGAACGTATTCTGAGCACGGCTTACCACGCGCCTACCTCGGTGCACTCACAGCAGGTGTCGGTTGTCGTCACCCGCGACGCGCAAAAGCGCGCCGAGATCTCCCGCATCGCCGGCGGCCAGCCGTGGATTGCGAAAGCGCCGGTCTTCGTTACCTTCGTACTCGATATGTATAAAACCGACGTCGGGATGAAGCTTATCGGTAACCAGCAGGTGGCGCACGAGAGTATTGAAAGTATCGTCGCAGGTGCCACCGATATCGGCATCGCGCTGGGCTCGGTGATGGCCGCTGCCCGCTCTGAAGGGCTGGGCATTGTGCCGATTGGCGGCATCCGTCTGCATCCGCAGGCGCTGACCAGCCTGCTTGAACTGCCGGAACATACCTTCCCGGTCGCCGGCGTGGTGATTGGTCATGTTGATCAGCCTTCGCATCACAAACCGCGTCTGCCGCTCGACACCTTCCGCCACGATGAAACCTACAAAACCGCCGGTCTGGAAGAGAAAATCACCCGCTATAATCAGCAGATGCTCGACCACTGGCAGGCCATTGGCCGTACCGACGGCGACACCTGGAGCGCCAGCGTAAGCGGCTACTATCAGCACGTCTATTTCCCCGATGTGCTGCCCGCGATCCTCAAGCAGGGCTTTGGCGTCGATAAATAGGCACCGCGACCCGCGTGTCCGAACAGAGGTGGTCTGTCTTGTTGTAGGGCGGGTAAGCCTGCGCACCCGCCATTGCTGCGTTTCAAAGGTGGGTGCGCTACGCTTACCCACCCTACGAACGAATAGCGCTGTGCTTAATGCTTGTCAGAGCAGAGGTGGTCTGTCGTGTTCCAGGGCGGGTAAGCCTGCTCACCCGCCGTTGCTGCGTTTCAAAGGTGGTGCGGGGAGCTGGAGCTTTGTTGCCAGCGTAATCACGTTTACAGGGCAAGAGATCATCCGCGAAAAAAGGATTCAGGGAGATGCTTAACGAATTAACGTTTAGCATTAACGAGTAAATTAATCCGATTCATATTCCAGCCCTTTATTCCTGCTCCATCTCACAGTAAGAAGTGGTTTCCTGTCAACACAACGAGCATCTGTCTTGATGTCATAAAAACAGAAAACGTCATCAGTCCAGAACAACAAACTTTCATTCGGTTCAGTACGATATCCATCACCAAAATCCACGAAAGAGATGTAGTAATAACTATCGTATTCTTCAGGAGTCCCGTACTTCGCCTGGATCATGTCTTTATTGGCTTGCCACCAGGCTATCTGACGGCTTTTCAGATACGGAAAATGCCTGACCAGTATCGTATTACCATCATGGACAGCCACAATTTCAACTGGCGTAAAATACTGCCAGAGCAGATAGCCGCAGGATGCAGTCGCAATAACACCCGCTATAAGTCGCTTATTCATGCCGTCCTCCGCTTATTTCAACGGTGGTATTTATCTCAGTAATAAAAGGCCTGTAGCCATATTCTTTCCAGCGCTGGAGCGCAAACCACAGCCGGAATATACGAAATTCTCGATAAACAGGATTGAGCACATCGTCATCATCGAGGCCGAAGTGATCCTGAATACGGTAGTGCACTTTCGCCCGGAAGCTATCGCCCGTCACCTCGAGTGATTCCAGTGTGATATGCGCTGCCCACATATCATGAACGGCGATCACTAATCCGTTGGTACGGTCTATCAGACGGTCAAACTTAGGGAGTACAGCTGCATTAACTTCCTTGAGGTTACCCTTTTCATCGAATAAATCGTCCTTCTCATTGAGAGGAATGAACCCATACTCGTAATGGATTGCAGCCTTCAGCGCGCTTTTTATTTTCAATAACGAGCTTTGTTCTGAACGGTCATTCATGATCTGCTCTCTCAGCGCCTGGTCCAGTAAGGGGCTGCTGTAGGGCGTGCCGCTGTTACCCTGCATATGCGTAATCATCTCTGTAATGATGTGCTGATATTCGCCATGAAAAGAGAACAGCTTCGCCAGTTCCCGGAATTCATCAAACATGAGAGCGGCGGCCTCCTCGCGGCTAACCACGGGCATAGTGTCTGGTATTGCCGCGATCGCATACGGCGACGACATCATGTAAGGATTGGGTTGCTTCAGCAGCCTTAGCGTACGGGCATTTACCCTTGCAGATACCGTATCTACATCGAGTTTCAGCTGATTACGCAGCGTCAGCGCATCCAGATCGCCGTGATGCATGTCTTTGGCTTTATCGTCATCCATCTGGCGTAAGGTCTGGTAAATCAGTGCGGGAAGAGGCATGGGCTCCGGCCGCGAGGCCTGTGCCTGCTGACCTGCCGCCGGCAACCCATCACTGAATCGGGGAGATGCCACATCGGGGGAAGGATGCTGAACAGCGCCCTTATCAGACGCATGCATCCAGGACGGGTATGAAGCATCATCAGAAGCGCTATTTTTCCCGCTGTCGATGAAGACATTACTGCTGCCAGAGATAACTACACCGCCGCAGTTAATACCATGACCAACGGCGACCGCGGGCTTCCCGTTGATAAATACCGATGATGCACCTTCTGCGATGACGCGGCCATGCATGCCACAGCCATTACCGCAGGTGCAGCCGTGTGGCGCGACGGCATCACCGACTCTGGCGGCAGGCTGGCCGTTGATAAACACATTCGGGCTACCTTCGGTTATCGCGGTATCCGGGAAACACCCATGTCCACTGGCTATATCATCCTTTCTGGCTGCCTCTGCCATCTGTCACTAACTCCCTGTAATCTTTGCAGGAATCATACTACCCGACGACAGTGATGGCGCATAATATTTGAGCGTTTCAGAGTAATGCGGCTATTTCAGGCGCTGCACCACGCCCGTATAGCAGCGCAACTGGGATTTGATGTCATTCAGCCGGACGCGGCGCGCTACCAGCCGCAGACGTTATGCTCATCGTCTTCATCGTAGCCGCGCACGATATTGATAAGCGCTTTTACGGCATCTGCCGCGTTGGTCTCGTCTGTCGCATCTTCAAGGGTGGCAAAATCCTTATCCACCGACACGCCGTTATTGTTGTTGGTCACCGTCAGCACCACGCTGCCCCGCGCATCGCCCAGCGTCCCGGCCAGGGTAGCGACCGCAGCGGCGGCCACGGCAGGCACATACAGCGCCATCGGTTTCATATACACCTTGCTGGCGTCCTGCCCGGTTTCACGGTTTTTCAGTCCCAGGGTGTAGCCTTTGTTTTCAGTTGCAACGTCCATCGCCTGTTTCACTCCTCAAGAAGAATCTGTGGATCAACATAAAAATCAACGCTGAAGATGACATCGTCAGACAGCGCCTCGATCAGATGCCACTCTTCCGCCGGGAACACGCCGAACTGACCCGCGTTGATCACGAAGCTTTCAACCACCTCTGGGCTGTGCTGGTCCGCATAGCGGCAGTAGCGTATCGCGCCGCGCATTACCGACAGACGCGGCAAGACGCCCTGGCGCGTGCCGGCATCAAGATGACGCTGCCAGATGCCGGGCGGCGCGGTTTCCAGGCTCCAGAACGGCGTGCTGCGAACGTGAACATAATGGGCGGGAATTTCGATCCTGTTCATCGCTACGCCTTACTGGTGTTGACCACCTGACCAAAGCCTTTGCCATTCAACTGGGCGTCCGGCTCGGCGAAGAAATCAATATTGAAACGGGTATCGTCGGTGAGAAGTTCGATGCGGTGCCATTTCTGCGGCGGGCTGATGCCAAAACTGCCGGCCTCGATTACCAGCTCCAGATCCGGCGTGGTGCTTTCCGCGTCCGGAAAACCAAAGTATTTCACCGCCCCGCGCATGACGGAGAGTCGGCCATAGACCCCGGCTTTGGTGTTGTGGTGGCTGAGCAGCGCAGCAGGCACGCTGGATTTATCGAAGAAGGCGGTGGCGCGGGTGTGAACGTAATGCGAAGGGATAATCGTATTCATAATCTTACCTCATGCTGTAAGCCCGAAAGCTTAAGTTCTGTGCCGCCAGCCAACCGGCGAGGCACGAAAGGGTCAGGTAAAGCGCAAATAAGATGCATTTAAAATACACCTTATAAAACCAGATGCAAAGTGAGATTTACATCACGCTTTAATGCTGGACAGCAGAGGGGCTGGAGGCGTTGAAAAGGCTGCGCAAGCGCTGCCAGGCTGAGGATAGACTACGCTTAAAGCTTACTGACAGAGGAGAAAACGATGGCTGATACCACACTTATCGACACGCTGCAGTTCGGCCCGGACGATGCTCCCACGCATAAATATGAAGTTTATGGCGACGACGAGAAAACCCCGACCTATGCCCTGATTTACCAGCACAGCGGCGGCGACTGGGAAAAGATCGATGAAACCCTGACCTTTGCGGCAAAGGATGAGCAGGACGAAGCGAGCAGCACGATGGATTACGGCTCCAGCGACGGCCTGCCGGAACTGCGCAACCTCCCCGCAGAAGCGCGCGAGCGCAGTGAAAAACACTGGCGGGATAATTTTGCTGATTGATGTGAGATAAGAAAGTGATACCGGGTTGAGGCCCGGTTTTTATTTTTTTCAAATTGAAACTGTTTATATTTTATATATTAATTGTGCAAGTAATCTACTTATTATTCATTTACCTTTCCCAATGTTAAATACTGTCATTACCATAACCTCACCTGGCAGGTTGAGTATATTAATCATTCATAACAAGTGCCTTTGAAACCTGCTTGCTCAGTATATTACATCCATCCGTTTTAAATGTAAGCAGTTGACAATATGATTTACGTTAACCCACTCCCAACTTTATTTTCTCTTTTAGAAATGGAGAGCTTGAAAAATAAGCCCTGATTAAAAATAAATATTACAATAGTATGGCATTATGCCCACATATCTAAATATTTTTTTAATAATTAATAACGGGAAGCTTGCTGTATTGAGCATACGGCTTTTGATATCAAATTCAAAAAAATTGTTTGTAAAGCATTTTCCGCCGCACGGGACTTTCTTCCACCATCTGCTCCTGAATCAACCAGCGAACCAGACGCAAAAATTCTACAACAAGTTCTATTCCATCTAAGATATTTATAGCGATATTTCACTGTTTATTTAACTTTCTGGTCGTCATTTATGAGATATCAGACCTACAAATTTCGCAATGACTTAAAGTTTCGCACTACTTACCAGTTCCCTGGCAACTGCAAACTGAATCCAGCCCATCGCTTTATAGAGTCTTTATTGCCGTTTTCGGCTTTTCTGGCCATTACTATCACCGAATTCGCTGCGCCTTCTGCAGCAACCAGACTCATCGTATTAATTTGAACATTCAACATTCAATATTCAATATTCAATATTCAATATTCAATCTGAGCCTGAGTAATTGACGTATAGAGTAAATCCCAACCGTAAGGGCCAGGTTTTTTGTCAGCGTGATAATTGATGAAAAAAATCATCTATATCAAAAAAAATAATGCCACTGTTCATGCTCATTAAATATTGAGATTTCATGTCCTGCCTCGGATTTACCTAGATAAACTTCAGGAAAATCAGTTCCGCGACTGGCAAATCTTAAACAATGACTTGCACGGTAATCGAACATTGCATCAACAAGTTCATCGTTATCCACATCCACACTTTCATAAAAAGAAGCTGTTTTTTCTGCAATTGATTTATTAGCTAAATTATCAACTGGAAAGTCACACAGCCTTATTTGTTTTTCATTTTTTTTAAGCCATTCAACAAATTGGGGGAAATCAACTCCTCCTTTAAATAAAGTCTTTAATGCCCCCCCCTATTTCTATCGAAAAATCAATTAATTGACCATCATCCTAAGGCATCGTACCAAGCAACCTAATGTTTAGCTTATTCATCACTACTTACCTTTAATCAGTCTATTATATTCAGCCTTACTTATATCTCCACGAGATAGGAACTCACGTAAAACTTTGGGGGGGGCCTCGGTACCCGGTATTGGATATCCATGCCAGCCACCAACGTTATCTGGTTGGAACTCATAAAGCTTCCCATCACTAATACTGTAACGTTGCTTCCCTCCCTGGAGAGAATTATTTAAAACTTCCTGGGCTTTAGCATCACTTAAATCCATCGGTGTTCCCCAACCACCTGGAGCATGCCTGGGGCCTGGAACATATTTGGTGTCGCCAGACAGATAAGCTAGCTCATCCTTACCTGGCGCGTCAGGGACAGGCGTAACAGTGGTATTCCCACCGATATCCGGGGTGCCTTCCGTATTGCCGGTATTGGTGGTTTTCTGACCTGATGGCTGATCATTACCCGTGTGCGCGGGTGTCTGCAGGCCTGACTGATGATCCCCTCCCGTGTTGTCAGGGTACGCATCTGTACCCGCTAGCTGGTCACCGCCGGTATGCCCCAGCCCGCGCGTACCATCGCGTGTTCCATCACGTACCGGACACTGCTCACGCGTTCCTTCATAGCCACCGCCCGCATCCCAGTAATCATCCGCTGAGCCTTTTACACCATTTCCGGCTGCGCCTAAGGCTTAAGCGTCATCGGCGTCAACAGGCCAAAGATGAACCAATGGATTAAGGCCTTTCCCGGCGGCTGAATGTCACCAGCGTTGTACCTCTAATTACGCGCATGGCCGGGAATTTTGGGTAAAGATTGATTATTGATAAAAGACCTCAGACATTCTGGCCGGGATCTTATCAAGGACCTGGCCATAGTAATTTGGATTGTAATCTCTCAGGCACCATTTTAAACAACAACTTAATATACTCAACGTGCTGATTATAATTGGGTGATATATCTTCACTGCATTTCTCAAAATAATATTTTGCTTGATTATTTAAAAACCATAAATCATGCTCAATAAAGTCTACAGTAAGCAGTGAATACATTAGATTATGCACCAACTCGGCTTCAAAATAGCACGATACATCTTGAGATTTATCTTTCTCTCCTAAGGACTGGACATTCCTAATATAGGATAGAGAAATCGATAACATTTTCACATATATCTCGTTCTTTTTCATAAAGATAACATTCTCCATAAGATTATTACTTCCTTGTCGGCATAGGTTTAGCCCCTGTCGGAGCATACTTGGTCTGTGTCCATGAGCCATTTTGCAGTAATTTTTCTATGTAAGACCTATCTCCAGTCTTCTTATATATTTCTTGTGCAGCCACCATCCGATGGTTACCTTCCGATATATAATAATTCCCCTTACTATCTATATATCCAGCTATACGACCTTCAGGTGCAGTAAATCTGTAATTTCCTAAGGTCATATCATTTTTTATTTGTTCTACTTGCTGAGGATTCTTTAACCCTACCTGCATACTTTTTATACCTGTTGATGCTCCGCCCTGAACGAGATTTGATATGGTCGTCTTAGCGAGATAAATAAGATCTTTACCCAGCATCCCAAACGAAGCCACTGCGGCTTGGTTTTCAGGATCTGACACGAACGCCGCAAACTTACTCCACCCCGGGCTGTTGACATCAATGTTTGCCAGATCTTGCCTGTTCCATTGCTGAACATAGGCTTTGGCTTCATCGCTGGTCATCACATCCACACCAAGGATATTACCAATCCAGCCCGGGCGCTCAGCCATATCAATGCCACCCTGTGCAACTTCCTTATCCCACACCTGAACGTCAAGCGGATTCTCTTTCAGTTTATTATCAATCTCAGCGCTCTGCTCGTCGCTTATTTTCTTCCATTTATCAATGACTTTCTGGCAATCCCCCTCTGATTTTCGGCAGTCTGCCAGCTCTTTATCAAAAGCCATAGACTGTGTTGAACTCAACGTATTATTCTCAACCTCCACACGGGCTGCATTTGCCCCGCTGCCGATGCCGGTGCTGTTACCTGCAGCCACGCTACCGCTTGCCGCGCCCAGGGCAGCAACCAGATTGACGATGACCGTTTTCTCATCCGGAGAAAGCTCATCCGCGCTCTTGTTGTAAAACGCCTGCGCCAGTTTCTCTGAACTGGCAGCGGCAACAAAGCCACCCGCTGCGCCTGCCGCTGCATTGCCGCCCTGAGCCTGAACAAGAACGGCTGATGCGAGGGTATGCAACGCGACTCGTGCAGCCTCATTATTACCCGCCGCGCTCTTAATCAGGCCGGCAACGAACGGTGCCGCGCCAGCTGCCATTCCGCCAGTGACGTTACCGCCGAGTACGCCTGCCAGCAGGCCGGTCAGCGCAGTACCGTTACGCCAGAAGTCGCTGCCTGGGCCGTACTGCTTGTCCACCTCTTTGTACTGCTCAGACTTGATGATTTTGTCATTGATTTGCGCATCCGTCAGGCCATTCAGCTCGCCACTTGCTGCCATCTCCTTGCGGATGTTATCCCGGCCTTCATCAAGCTTACTCTGGCGCCACGCATCCATCGCCTGGGTGCCCAGCGCTACCGCCTGAGTCTGGACATCCAGCTTGTCCTGAATCTTATCCTTGTCGAAAGTGTTATCCAGGGCTTTATGCGCATTTGCGGTATCACGACTCAGCGCCGCGATGTCCTGCTGCTGATTATCGGTATCGCGAATGATAATAGTGCCTTCGGCGACAGCACTACGCGTAGTGCTACTGGCACTATCCGATGTGCTGGCAAGCGAGGTGCCAGGCAAACCGGTGGCAACCGGCTTGAGGCTCCCGTCTGCGCCTTCCCCCACACCACCCGATACGCTCACAGCGAACTGACTACCGCCGGACTGTGCTTTATTGCGGATATCGCTCCAGCTCAGAGTGCCGGTATCAAGGCGATTTTTGCTGGCGTCGGCCTCAGAGGCAATGACAGCACCATCAAGCTGCGTATGGTTACCGACAAAGATGTCGAAGCCGCCCTGACCGGCGTAAATGCCACTCTGATCGATAACCGACTTGTAGTCATTATGTATCTTGCCACCCGCCACGTTGGCGCTGCCCTGCACGATATTGCCGGCGCATATTGGCGGCACACAAACGCTGACGCTGACCCCACCAGAACTTGATTTACTGGCGTACTTATCCAGATCCTGCTGGCTGGCAATCGTCAGGTCGCGCCCGACATTAGCGATCACCTTGTCTCCCTTGAGCTCAGCACCTTGCAGCGTAGTATCGCGTCCACTGCTAACCGTCAGATTATCCTCAGCGCTGATCTGGCTGTTATGGTGTGCAAGGCTGTCGCCCTTACCTTTATTGCTGTATCCGCTATAACCCGCGTCAATGGTGAAGCCATTCTGGGAACCGCCAACACCAAAACCAACGCCGAGTGAAGCCTGGCTGCCGCTGGAATGATTTTTTAGCTTTTCCATGTCCTGCGCGGTCGTCAGGGTGATATCACGCCCCGCATCAAGGGTGACATTTTTACCTGCGATATTGACGCCTGCCCCTTCAATATCTTTCTCGGCGTGAATGTTAACCGACTCGCCAGCATTGATACGGGTGCCCTGCTGCTGACGGCTGGTGAGATCTTGCTCTTGCTTTGAAGTACCCGCCGTTGCGCTGACGCTCACTCTCACCGCCGAGGGGTTCATATCCGAGAGCACAGTTTCAGTGGCAATATTAAGGCCAGCCTGCGCCGCATAAATCGCTGACAAACGGGGATCCCGCTTATCTTCAACCGAGCGCGCTGCGTTTTCCACCGCCTGCGCAGCGGTAACAGCCCAGCCAGAGGCCGCTGCTTTGACACCGTATTGGGTGGAGGAGGAGTTACTATGGGATTTCAGTGTATCTTCGCTGACGTCGAGGCGAACGTTCTCGCCGCTCAGGTTTACCGATTTTCCGGCGCTGATATCTGCACCATCAATCGCAACATCCTTACCAGCCTGTAGCGTAACGTCACCATCGCGGCTGGCGAGCTGGCTGCGCAGCGTGCTTTGCTGGTTACGATCCAGCTGAGAAGCGTATTTATCATTGCTCCAACCTACCGTTCCGCTGTAGCCGTCACCGCCCAGCGTGCCGATTTTGGTCTGGCTGCCGCTACTTTCCTGCACCACATGATTATTGCCCGTACTGACGGTGATAGCGCCATTTTTTGCCGCCAGCATCAGGTCATTAATTGCCGCCAGCGAACTTCCGGCAACGTTGACATGTCCGTCTTTACTGTTGATATAGATATCTTCGGCGGTTATCTGACTCCCGGTCTGAGCTGTCGTTTCGCTGTGCTCTTTACTGCTGCCTTTTTCATAACCGAACGGCAGGATGCTGCTACCGTTATTCGGGCCGCCGCTGACAGCCCGGATGGCTGAACCAATAGTCGGTGCTGCGGTGGTGATGCTCCATCCTTTGCTACTGGTGCTGGTGCTGGTGACCTGACGATCGGTGGACGGAGTGATATCAACATTACGTTGTGCATCGATAATCGCCGCTTCTTTAGCGCCGATTTTGCTACCGCTTATTACCACATCGCCGTTGCCTTTAGCGCCGGTTGCGGCCAATTGAACATTGCCCGCAGAGGAGAGCGTGTTTCCAACAGCATATTCCCCGGCGTAATGCATTTCGCTTTTTGACGATGACTGACCATAAGTGATCGGTAGCGCAATTTTTAGTGCAGCATCACTGATATCGAAGAACGCTGCTGCCGCTTCACCGGCAACCATTTTCGCTTTTGTAACACCGCTGCCTTCCGTTTTAGCAATGTCACGTACGTTGCGAATCGCATCAACAATTGAGTTTGAGAACGAGATACCAAAACCGCTGCTGCGCGTTTTCTGCTCCACCGAACCGCTAACAATATCTTTCCCGGCAACGATGTCGATATCGTTGGCTTTAACGTCGATATGCCCGGATTTACGGCTGACGTCGTCGGTCGTGCGCCCGGCCACCATGTTAGCCGCTGACAGCGTGGCCTTATCCCTGGCCTCAATCATGATATTGCCGCCGCTAGTGCCGATAACGCTGCGAGAATCGCTCTGCGTTATCTGCGCCCCGTTGCGGGTATCCTTAGCCGACTGCGAACCGATAGTGATGCCAAGTCCGTTGCCGAAGACGCCACTTTTTGTGGTTTTCTTCATGCTGTAATTGCTGGCTTTTTCGCTAGCAGCCTCAACGGTAACATCACCACCGCCTTTCAGGGCGATATCGCCCTCCGCCGTGACCGCCGAGCCGCGCACCAGCACATCGTTACCTGCCTGCAGCGAGATATTATCGCCGCTCAGTATGGTCGCGAGTTCATTAGTCGAGCTGTTTTCTTTGATGGTGTGGGTCGTTTTCTTGCTCAGGAAACCGCTTTTCTTTTTAATTTTTTCGTCAAAGCTGTAGTCGCTTTCGGTAGCGGTTAGCAAATTAATATCATGCTGCGCTGCAATGCCGATATCCTGTTTCGCCAGGATTTGAGTTGCCTGTGTGTTCACGTCGCGACCGGCTACGATAACGGTATCGCCACCGCTGCTGACGTCCGTCCCCTGCTGGCGCACGTAGTCACGCACGCTGGTCTTGCGCTTCGCTTTGCTGCTGTTCCCGGACCCGGTCTCTTCCGCCAGCAAATTCACGTCGCGTCCGGCCTGCAGCTTCACATCCTTTTCAGCGGCAAGGCCCGCGGCCTGGCTGTTGATGTCACGTCCGGCGGCGAGGGCTAAGTCCTCACCCGCACTGACGGTGGTGCGATCGATACCCTTGCTGTAGCTGGTTTTTCCGCCATCACGGCGCGAGGTACCGGTGGTTTCAGCGTTAAGATTCAGGTCGTTGCCTGCACTCAGGCTGGCATTTTTCCCGGCACTGATATCGCTTGCCTGTGCGGTTAAATCTTTCCCGGCGTTCATCACCAGGTTGCCGCCAGCGGTGATGGTGCTGCCTTGCTGGCTGATGCCAGAAAGGTTGGCTAAGCCGTTAGAACTGACGAATGAAGGAGCAAAGTAGTCCTCATCATTCCTGTTGGCCGCAACAAGAATACCTTCACCTGCGGTCATCGATAGGTTATTGCTTGAAAACAGCGTCGAGCCGGCCAGAGTGATATTTTTTCCTGCCGCCAGTGACAAAACATCCTGTGCGTTTACACCTGCTTTGTTACCTATAGTCGTGTCTCTTATAGTTGCTCCAGCCCGACCTGTTTGCTCAGTGACTGCTTGGGTGATACTACTGATGCTACCTTTCACGCTGATAAGCTGCACGTTGTTACCGGTGATGTTCGAACCTATATTGCGAATATCATCGGTAGCATTTAGGGCCACTGTGCGTCCCCCCTCAAGCAGGCCATTATTAAGATTAACCAGCGTACCTTTGCTGATAATATTCAGATCATTTTTTGCCAGTATTGTACTGCCATTATTGGTAACCTCTTCTCCTTTAATATCAATATGGTCAGCAGAGATCACACTGCCGTTGTTCACGGTCACGTCCTTCGGAGATAGGTAGACTTTAGGCACCATCACCGTTTCGCCGTTGATGGTGGCACTTTCCCACCACAGAATGCTGTGGTCCAGCGAGGCTACCTGTTTTGCATTGAGCGCAACTCCGAATTTCAGCCCCAGCGACTGCTGAGCTGACGCGGCGTTGTTCATTAAGAGTCTCATCTGGTCAACATCATTGCCAATACCGTTTAAATAACGGTTGCCGGTCTGATCAAGCAGAGTATTGCTGACATATCGAGTATCAAACGCAGCGTCGCCAAGGAAGCGATGATTATTTTCCGGATTGATGTTTAACCGCCCCAGCATATAGGACGAGCCAAGGAACAGCTTATCACTCGTATAAAGCGAGCGAGTTTCATACGGTGCGGAGGGGGAAGCTGCGCCTGTTAACATATAGAGATCATTAAATATATTAGAATCGAGTTCTCCCAGCCCACCTAGCTCAGGGTTGACACTTATTAAATAAGGGCTTTTGACATTTGCAGAAACAACAAAATATCCATCATCGCCTTTTGGCACAGGATAATTATTGATATTTAATTTTGAATCCAAAGCCAAGATCAATTTTGATGTTGTCAATTTTTCATTATTTTTCAGAATTTCGTCATTAAGGTCTTCAGAATTATCTTTATTATTTGCATGCGAATCCCCTGGAACCATATCGGGAGTTAAAGAAGTGCCAAACGAATTTTTATTTATTAAATCGAAAATTTTTCCATGAGAAATTTCGTCGGTGGGCGTTGCATGTGAAATGTCGCCACGGGTATTTATGGAATCGTTATCGCTTACTACCTCCTCGAAATTAAGAGATACAGAGCCTGGAGCTTGTAAGACCCCCCTTATTTGAGATGAAGATTCAGTTCTGTAATTTTCGACTGGTTTGTAGGAAATGACGCCAAAAAAATCAGAAACATTAAACTTTGGTGTGTTTGTTATCGTCCTTCCAATATCTAAATTTATTTCAACAGGAGCATAAACGTCGACGGGATAAGCAGGGACGAAAGTTTGGTAAATTACCTGAGCTCCAGATTGCCATGTCTTATTATTGAAATAAGAGCCGCTAATTCTTATATCGCGCCCAGCAAGAACAGAGCTACCCAAATTATCTAACACATCCGCTGAGGCAATAATATCTCTACCGGATTTTATCCACCCCAAGCCTCCCGATGCAACGGTAGTAGATGTTTCTCGAGAAACAGGCACTTCTCTTTCCAAATTTGGATGCAAGAGAGCAACATAAGAGTAAGGAGAAACTTCGTTAATATTGATACCTATTGGTTTTGCTATATTTACATACACTAATTCCTCTGGCTTAAAGTATTCCCTTGTTAAATTGACTGTGCCGGGGTTATCCCACGCAAATTTCGGCAACTCGTTTAGCAAATTTTCAGACTTAACAGTTCCAATAACAAGGCTATCCCACTGATTCAACAAATGCCCCGTCCGAATCGTAATATCCCCTTTCTCCGTCTCAATATTTCCGGAGGTATTTACAATCTCGCTATTAGCCCTGCCAACGGCATCCTTCTGCATCGTCAGATTATTACCCGCCAGCATATCTCCACGCTGGTTTTTGATGCTGTCGGCGTAGAGCATCATATTATTCCCGGCGTACAGCAGGGCGGTGTTTAATAGCGATCCCGGTGCGCTGGCGGTCAGGTTGCCGGTGGTGCCGGTAAAGCCGTTCAGGGTGATATTGCCCCGGCTGGTGAGACTCAGGTCGCCGCCGCTTTGCAGCGTGCTGCCGTCATTGGTAACAATGTGGCTGCCGCTAAGGGTCGCACCATCTGCGCCGGCAGCGATTTTCCCGGCATTGGTAAGCTGCCCGCCCGCGCTCAGCGTAACGCCTTCGCCCTGCAGTACGCCGCGGTTTTCCAGCGCACCCGTGCTGCTCACAGCGAGCTGTTTACCCGCCGCCAGCGTCGCGCCGTTGCTGATAGCCTGGGCCGCCGTCAGCGTCAGGTTGCCGAGAGCCGCTATCTGCCCCAGCGCGTTCAGGCCGGTGGCGTCCAGCACCATGTCTGCGCCGCTCAGCAGCTTGCCGTGTTGCCGCTGGGTCAGTTGCCCGGCGCTGACCGTAAGCCCGTCATCTCCCAGTACGCTGCCGTCGTTCTCAACACGGTCAGCGGTGAGCATCAGATTTTTTGCAGCCCACTGCCCCTGATTGGCAAGCATCTGCGCATCCAGAACAGCGCTGCCGATGGCGGTGATCTTACTGTCGCCGGTTGAGGTCAGCGTATCGCGCAGCGCGAGCGTCAGCGCATCCGCACTCTGAATCGCACCGCGGTTGGTAAGCGACTGCGCATCGAGCAGGATGTTTTTGCCCTGCCAGCTTCCGTTATTAGTCACCTCGCCAGAACGGAGGTCCAGCGTGCCGCCGGTCTGCAACGTCCCGGTCGCATCATTGATTAGCTGCTGCTGTGGGGCCGCCATCGCCATTCGCGCCATCAGCTGTGCGCGTGCCGCCAGCGTCATACTGCTGACCCCGGTCAGAGTACCCTCATTACGAATGCTGTTCTGGTGCAGGTTCAGGGTATCACCCTGAATACTGCCGCGGTTGGTGAGTTGCGCACCATCAAGCGTGACGTCTCCCGCGCTCACCATCTGGCCGCCGTTATTCAGCGTCTGCGCATAGAACGCCATCGCGCCCTGGCTCAGCAGGTCACCGGTGTTATCCAGCGTGCCATTTACGCTGGCATCAAGCGCGTCCAGCCCCAGCAGCGAGCCGCCGTGCGTCCAGCCGCTCGCCGTCACCGCTGCCGTCTGTCCCTGCAACGTACCCTGCGTGGTGAGCTGTTCCGCATCCAGCGTCAGCGCCCTGCCGCTCAGGGTATACGATCCCGCGCCGGTTTTGAGGGTGCTGGCGGTCAGACTGGTGTCCTGGCCCTGAATCAGACCGAGGTTCTCAAGCGTATCGGCGTTAAGACTGAGCGTGCCTGCGGAGAGCAGCTTGCCGCTCGCGCCGTTACTGAACGTTTGTCCGGTCGCGGTGAACTGCCCGGTGCCCTGCAGCGTGCCGGAATTATTGATGGTATCGGCAGTCAGGTTCAGCGTCTGCGCGCCCTGGGTCCCGCTGTTAGTGAGCGTCCCCGCGTTGAGCGTCTGGGTGCCATTTGCCAGCAGCAGCCCGCTATTGGTGACGCCATCTGCCGTCGCATCGATCGTGTCCGCCACCACCGTGCCGGTGTTAACCAGCGTCGTGGCCTCCAGTTTCATCGCCGCCGCGTTGCTTTTACCCCCATGCTCCAGCCTGTCTGCCGTCGCACTCAGCGTGCCTTTGCTGGCCTGGGTGCCGTCCAGACGCAGGGCGTTGCCGCTCAGCGTGAGGTCGCCCTCGCTCTGTAACTGAGCGGTGTTATGGGTGTGAAGCGTATCTGCCGTCGCGCTCAGCGTGCCGTCGGCGTTAAGTCGTCCGTCGAGATCTGCGTTTTGCCCGGCGTTCAGGGCGATGTCGCCCTTGCTGGTCAGCACCGAGTCCGCCCCGGTGATGAGTGAGCCGGTGTTGACTTTAAGCGTCCGGTCGGCGGCCAGCGTGCCGCTGTTGTCGGTCGCGGTATTACGCAGCGTGAGGTCTTGCCCCTGCAGCGTGCCGCGGTTAGTGAGCGCTTCCCCCGTCGCGATGAGCTGGCCTCTGGCAGCGACCATGCCGCTGTTATCGCTGCGCGCTGCGTCCAGCGTGGCGTTGCCACCGGCGAGCAGCGTCCCCTGCTGGGTGAGCGCGTCGGCCTTCAGCGTCACGTCCCGCGCGCCGTCTGCCCGGCTGTTTTTGTCGAGGGTAAGCTGCTGACCGGCGAGCGCCAGGGTGTCACCGCTGGTCAGCGAGGAGCCCACCAGCGTGGTTGACCCTTTCCCGGTGAGCGTGAGCTTACCGTCGCTGGCAAGGGTGGCATTCTGCAGGCCAACATCCCCGCGGCTGGTGACGTTCAGCGCCGCGCCGGTTTTATGCTCGCCGCGCAGCTGCACGCTGTCGGCCTTTGCAGTCAGCGCCCCGCTGGCCAGGGTGTTGTTCAGAACCAGCTTGCCGCTGGCGTCGAGGGTGATATCTCCCTGGCGGGCGGTGAGGTTGCCGAGGTTGACCCCGACGCCCTTGTCGCTGGAAACCAGGTGAATGCGGTTGGCGTACATGCCGCCGAGCGCGCCGGTGTCCACCGCCACGGTCGGTGCCGGGCCTGTACCGTTAATCGCCGTCACGCTGCCATCGGCAGCAACGCGGTTGGCCCCGGCGGTCACGGTCAGATCTTTAGCATGGATCGCAGCGTTCACCTCCGTGGCGCGGGAGATAAGCGACAGCGCGTCGCTGTTGCTGGCGTCCAGCCCTTTGCCTTCCACGGTGATACTGCCCTGCGTGACGTCCAGCGCCATCAGGTTGCCCTTGCTGTCGAACTGCGGTTTACCGGTAGTGAGCGTGGCCTGCGGGGTGTTGATAAAGCCGCAGCCGCTGCAGGTGATGCCATACGGGTTGGCCACCATCACGTTCGCCGCTTTGCCCGCCACTTCGGTGTACCCTTCCAGCCGCGAGCGGCTGCCGCCGGTCACTTCGTTGATAATGCCCTTCGCTTCCCGGCCCGCTTTCAGGTTGGGGTTGTTCTGGATAATCCCGCCCAGCCGGGTGTGGTTGAGCTGTCCGGTGGCGTTGTTGAGGATCAGCCCCTCTTTGCCGACGTTATAGTCTTTGAACTGGTTATGAGAGAGCCCCGCCGCGTTGGGCGGGGCGATATTCACCACCGGCACGCCGTTGGCGGCCTTATCCATACGGGCCGCGCCGTTCGGCGTTATCGCGGCGGCAAACGCTGGGGCGACCGGCTGCCAGACCAGCAGACTGATGATGAGCCAGCTGACAGCGCGCTGGGAGAATTTCACCGGCAAAGCGTGGTTATCCATAATCACTCTCTCTTAAAACAGTACGCTGACGCGCCAGTTGACGCTGACGTGGTCCGGCCCGAGCCAGTCGGGATACTTCAGGGGGGTGCCAACCGAAATCTGCTGGCTGAGCCAGCGCCCGCTGGCGCTGAGGCCGATCGCCCCGCCCCACAGCGTGCCGGCGGCGTAGCGGTCGAGGGCGTCGCGGTGCAGCCAGCCGCCGTCCAGCGCCAGGGTGCCGGTGACGTCGCCGAACACCGGCAGGGAGATCAGCGGGTAGCTCAGCTCGTTGCGCCAGTAACCGCCGTTATCCCCGGAGATGTACTGCTCCTTAAAGCCGCGCACCGAACTTTCCCCGCCCAGCGACAGGCGTTCGCTGCCGTAGAGCCGGTCCGGGGACCACTGCCCGTACAGGCTGGTCAGCCAGTACAGGTTGCCGCTGACCGGGCGCTGAAAGCTGGCGCTGAGGCTCCATTTGCGGAACGCGGCGCGCGGTTCGTCCGGCAATTTACCGGCATCCGATTCGGCGTTAAACCAGGGCATGCCGCGGCTGAATGCCGGGTTGAAGGTGGCCACGCCGCCGGACACCTTCCAGGTATGGTTGATGCCCAGCGTCAGGCTGGAGAGGTTGCGCGAGCTGCTGGCCAGCAGAGCGTCGTTGAGCCAGTTGCGGGTGCTGCGCTGGGTAACCGTTGCCGCCAGCGCGGTCTTGACGTCGCCGTTGCGAAAGGCCACCCACGAGGCGTTAAAGCGGTGGGTTTTGCTGTCGCCGGTGGAGATCCAGTCGAACCCGCTGTTGGTGAAGGTGGTGCGGTAGTTGTTCCAGCTGTAGCTGTAATCGAGCAGCGTATAGCCAAAGGGCACGCTCAGCCCGGCCTGGAAATTTTGCGCGTCGTAAGCGGTGGCAAAATCGCTGCTGCGCCCGCCGCTGATAAACCATTTATCGGCGAGGCCGGCAATATTATTTGCATACAGCGTGCCGGTAAGCTGTTTTTCTCCGGTGCTCTTCTGGCCGCTATTATCCAGACTCAGGCTGGCACTTAACGGAAATTCCGGACGGGCGGTAAGATTCACCACCGAATATCCCGGCTCGGCGTCGGGCAATATTTCAATCTGCACCGGTTCGGTACGCAGACGGTTAATTTGCTCCATCCCCTGCTCAATATCGCGCAGGTTAAGCACTTTCCCGGTAAGCCCTGGAAACGCCATCTTCAGCATGCGCGGCGTTTTTCCATCGAGGCGAATGGCGCGTAATTTTCCTTCCAGTATCACGAGGGTTAATTCGCCGTGGGATAAGTCCTGCTCGGTGAGAAACGCGCGGCTGGTGATATACCCGCGGGAAATATACCAGTCGGAAACTGAATCGGTGAGACGGGTAATATCGGCGAGCGTCAGGCAGCGGTCATGCCAGGGGGCCAGCAGACGCTGCTGGTCGCGGGCAGGTATCAGCGTGACGCCGGTCAGGGAAATAGTGTGCAGGGAGAAGCAGGGTCCCGAAGATGGTGCAGCCGGCAGCGCGGGTGTGGCCTGCGGCAGCGGCATGCTGCGCTCCAGGTCGTCGCGCTGCTGTTGCGTGTTGAGCAGCAGTTGCTCCTGCTGCTGACGCACCGCATCGCGATCCGCTGGTGATAATGGCGCGGCCATGACCGGCAGTACCAGTATGGTAAATAAAATCCCTGTTAATATACGCACGAACATCCCGACTGTTCTGATTGACATCCTGTAAAGTTGAAAAATTATAAAAGCGGGCGCGGGAAATTAATATCGTTAGGACCGATGCGGCAGTTTAAAAAGGACAAGCCAGATATAATTCACGTCAGGATAAAATCCACACCAGATAATTTGCATTAAGCCAGACAAATACATTACCCGCGTACCACCTCGCTAATACGACTTTTATCGTGCCTGATGATGTAACGCGTTCTCCCGCTATAAAAAAGCCGCAGGACAATGCCTGCGGCTGTTAGCCTTTCCATATAATTTATAGCGATTTACTGGAGGGCGAGGTCATCTTACCGATACGCTCTGCCAGCTGCTGGGCTTCCATCTGGTGACGCGAGGCGACCGGAGGTGCGCTGGCGCGGCTGCTGATCGACGCGGTGTCGCTGATGATGGATCCCTCGCGGCTGTCGGGTAGCGGGACATCCTGCCCGGTAACCACGGATGAGGCCGGGCTGGCCGGGCGCGGTGTGCCGGCGGGCGTGGTGGCGTTGCTGGCGAACATCCGGTTCATCTCCGAACCGGTGACGCTCGCAGGGCTTGCCGAACGTGCCGGGCTGGCCGGACGCGGGCTGCTGGCAGCCGTAGCGGCGGTGCTGTTAAAGTCCTGCTCCGCATTCGACCCGGTTGTCTCAGCGGTGCTCGCCGGGCTGGCCGGGCGCGGTGTACCGGCGGGCGTGGTGGCGTTGCTGGCGAACATCCGGTTCATCTCCGAACCGGTGACGCTCGCAGGAGTTGCCGAACGTGCCGGACTGGCCGGGCGCGGACTGCTGGCAGCCGTAGCGGCGGTGCTGTCAAAGTCCTGTTCCGCATTCGATCCGGTTGTCCCAGCGGTGCTGGCCGGGCGCGGGCTGCTGGCAGCCGTAGCGGCGGTGCTGTCAAAGTCCTGCTCCGCATTCGACCCGGTTGTCTCAGCGGTGCTTGCCGGGCTGGCCGGGCGCGACGACAGGGAGGCATCTTCGGCGCTGGCCGCCGCAGAGTGAACAGAGCTGGCGGGGGTGGCTAACGCGCTGTCACCCCCGTCTGGCAACGGGATATTCTGCGCCGTGGCCGGTGTTGTCGTAGTGGTATCGCCGGTGGTTTCAGCCCCGGAATCACGCCAGCGATGGTACATCGCCATGAGTTCGGTGGTGCTGACGCCTGCTAACCCCTGACCAAAATAAGCCAGCGCTGCCGCACCGAGGTTCGCCCCTTGCGCAGCGGCCTCCATTCTTGAGCGGAATGCCGGACTGGACAGCAGAGAGGTTCGATCAAGGCCCGTGCTGCTGAGCGCATCCGCAAGGACATTTTCACGCGCACCTGTTTTTGCCATGTTGGTCAACCCGAGCCCGACCCCCAGGGCGACCTTTTCTGCGAACTGATTCGGTGTGGCAAGGTTCGCGAGACCGGCACGCCAGTTATCGCCGGTGGTAAAAGCATCCCTTCCCGCGGTCGCCAGTCGGTTTTTTCCACCGTTATAGATCTGATCGGACATCGTGGTCTTCGACAGCGCCTGATAGCGCTCTTTCCAGTCGGTGCGGCCAAATAAAAACTCGGCACCGTGAAGCCGGTCGTATTTATTCTGGACTACGCCGCTGAACGAGCCTGCCGCAGCGGTCAGGAAGCCGCCGACCACTTTATTGCCGATATAGCCAGGCTTTGTGGTGCTCTCAAGGATACCGGACGGTGGCGCATGCGGGTCATTCTCAGGCAGCGCCTGTGTCCCCACCGCAACGGAACCGGTGAAGATGTTACGCACATCGAACCCCGACCCACCCATAGCGGCCTGAGACACCTTATGCACGCCGTTGTCGCGTTTTTTCACCACTTCCTGCATATAGGGCTCCAGCGCGTCCATATCGGCCTGCAGCCATTTGGTATCTTTCACGCTGTTGGCAAACACTTTTTCCAGCACGGCTTTAAACCCTACCGCCGTCATACCGCCCGCCATGCCGGAAACCATATCGTGCACATGGGTGCCGGGCTGTAATCCCAGCTGATGACAAATGCCCTTACCAATGAGATCGCCCGGCACATCCGACAGGGCGTAGCCCAGCGCACCGACGGCACCTTCAAACGCTTTTGTCACCCTGTCAAACTCGTAGCCTTTTTTTATCACCGCCTCGACATCACTGGGCTTCTGGCCCAGCTCATCGTGCAGCGCAGTGGCTTTCTCTTTCGCGATATCAGCAGGGAAATAGTCCGTGAGGATATGGGCAATGTCATTGATGTTTTTATGCCGGGCCGTTGCTGCTTGATCTGCGCGTGCAGCAGACTGGGCTTCCTGTGATCCTCTGTTAGACAGCTCAATGTCGTTGGTATTGCTGTGGGCAATATGCGGTCGGTGACCGCCTACGTGGTTAACCATGTTTCTCACTCCGCTAAAATCTGCTGCGAATAAGCCAGCGCCTGGGCGCCAGCCCGCCGTTGATCCTGCGAAATGAGTACCGCCCCTTCTCATCGCGCAACGATAGTGTTGAGTGATTGCTGCGCGCGAAGGGTTTCACGGCCAGCGGAAAAACTTATGCTTTTGTGACCCTGTTCATAAAAATGTCATATTGGGGATATATTGGTGTCGATTACGGCGGCGTAAATATCGCAATAGTGACCGTGCCTGTTTCTTATATTTTTCAGAATCATAACTGAGTCTCATGAACCTGAGCTTCAGTGCCCGGGAAAGAATTGAAACGCTGATGCGTCCCGAGTAAGGTTCGGTTCGTTTACATGACGTGTTTATTAATCGCCAGAAAAAATGGTGACGGGAGCGTAATTTAATAAAATGTCGAATGAAGGATTAACAGCATAAAGGCGATCGAATGGATACCACAGAAGAGCTAAACGGAACTTATTTTTATCACGGGCAATCCAACCTGTCGGCAGGTGAGCTATTTGATGTCATTTTTCTTGAACTGTTTTGTGATGAGCTCGGCATTGGGATTGAATCCGGTGCGGCTATTCTCGCTGGCCAACCGTGGTTAAAAACCAGAACGAAGCCAGGAGAGGCAATTAAAGGAACAAGCTTCGTTTCGAAATATGGAAGAATGCTTTTGAGAAATGCACGAACTCCATTTGGTATCAGAGTACCCACCCCTGTTGGGATAAAAATGCGAAAAACAAATAATCTTGCGGCTGTCATCGCCCGTTATGTTCCCTGGGCAGGCTGGATTGGCCTTGTAAACTCACTATACCAGGTATCAAGGAAAACGCGGGTAAAATACAACCGTCTGGCGCCCCCTAAAGATCGCATAGTATGGACATCCTTGTAATGATCCGTATTCATAATCAGGTATTAGCCTTATTTAAAGCTGAGATTTCACCCTGTTTAGATAAGCACTGGAACGAAATCCCTCTGAGTCTGGATTATGATTTATTCGATGCGCCAGGCGATGATTTACATGAAGCCCTGGATAAATATGAAAAAACATTTGGTATTGATTTAACAGGCGTTAAATGGTCATGTTATTTCCCCTGGGAAAATACCCCCCTGTTTACACGATGGTTTAAAGTAAAACGTGAATATATTGAGCAAACGCGTAAGCCTTTAACCATCAAAATGTTTGCCGAGTCGGCACAAGCCGGGAAATGGCTTTATGATTGAGCAATCCATCCGCGTGGTTACCAGTCTTCCATTGTCGCTGGTTGGCACACGCAGAGTGTCGCCACCAGTCCAACCGGCCTGTTGATTATCATTGTTTCGAGCGCCCTCGAAAAAAGGAGCGTAGCTGCCGGTTTTCCTGCTTCCCAGACTTCGTTATCATGCGCCCTGCATTCTTATGAAACGCAATGCGGACGATGCAGCGCGGCTGCCCCTCTTCTGACGTTCATAAGCACGACTGAGCAGGCGTGCAAACCGATGAGAACACTAAACCTCACGCCCTCATTGAAATTCAAGAACATGGACATCAAACGCTGGAGCACAATGGCTAATCTCGACGCCCACACCCCCATGATGCAGCAGTACCTGAAGCTGAAAGCGGAGCATCCGGAGATCCTGTTGTTTTACCGCATGGGTGACTTCTACGAGCTGTTTTATGACGATGCGAAGCGTGCGTCGCAGCTGCTGGATATCTCCCTGACCAAACGCGGCGCGTCGGCGGGCGAGCCGATCCCGATGGCCGGAGTGCCGCATCACGCGGTGGAAAACTATCTGGCGAAGCTGGTAAACCTCGGTGAGTCGGTGGCTATCTGCGAACAGATTGGCGATCCGGCCACCTCAAAGGGGCCGGTGGAGCGCAAAGTGGTGCGCATCGTCACGCCGGGCACCATCAGCGACGAGGCGCTGCTGCAGGAGCGACAGGACAACCTGCTGGCCGCCATCTGGCAGGATGCGAAAGGCTTTGGCTACGCGACGCTGGATATCAGCTCTGGTCGTTTTCGCCTCAGCGAGCCGCAGGATAAAGAAACTATGGCCGCCGAGCTGCAGCGCACCAACCCCGCCGAGCTGCTCTATGCCGAAGATTTTGCCGATATGGCGCTGATTGATGGCCGCCGCGGGTTGCGTCGTCGTCCGCTGTGGGAGTTTGAAATCGACACCGCGCGTCAACAGCTCAACATGCAGTTCGGCACGCGTGACCTGATCGGCTTCGGCGTCGAAAATGCGCCGCGCGGGCTCTGTGCTGCGGGTTGCCTGCTGCAGTATGTAAAAGATACCCAGCGCACCGCCCTGCCCCATATTCGCTCCATCACTATGGAGCGCCAGCAGGACGGCATCATTATGGATGCCGCCACGCGCCGCAATCTTGAGATCACCCAGAATCTCAGCGGCGGCATTGAGAATACCCTGGCGTCGGTGCTCGACTGCACGGTCACGCCAATGGGCAGCCGGATGCTCAAGCGCTGGCTGCACATGCCGGTGCGCGATCGTGACGTGCTGCGCAAGCGCCAGCAGACCCTGAGCGCACTGATGGAGCGTACCGCCGAGCTACAGCCGGTGCTGCGCCAGGTGGGAGATCTGGAGCGTATTCTGGCGCGTCTGGCGCTGCGTACTGCCCGCCCGCGCGACCTGGCGCGGATGCGTCACGCGTTCCAGCAGCTGCCGGCGCTGCGCGAGATGCTGGCCGATATCGACACCGATTATGTACAGACCCTGCGTAATACCATGGGCGAGTTCACCGACCTGCGCGAGCTGCTGGAACGCGCGGTCATCGAAGCACCGCCGGTGCTGGTACGCGATGGCGGCGTGATCGCCCCCGGCTATAACGCCGAGCTGGACGAGTGGCGCGCGCTGGCCGACGGGGCGACGGATTACCTCGACCGGCTGGAGATCCGCGAGCGCGAGAAGCTTGGACTGGATACCCTGAAGGTCGGATTTAACGCGGTACACGGGTACTACATTCAGGTCAGCCGCGGGCAGAGCCATCTGGTGCCCATCAACTACGTGCGCCGCCAGACCCTGAAGAATGCCGAGCGCTACATCATTCCGGAACTGAAAGAGTACGAAGACAAGGTTCTGACCTCGAAAGGCAAAGCGCTGGCGCTGGAGAAGCAGCTCTATGAGGAGCTGTTCGACCTGCTGCTGCCGCACCTCGGCGATCTTCAGCAGAGCGCGGCGGCGCTGGCGGAGCTGGACGTGCTGGTTAACCTTGCCGAGCGCGCTGATGCGCTGAACTATCACTGCCCGACGCTCAGCGATAAACCGGGCATTCGCATCACCGAAGGACGTCACCCGGTGGTGGAGCAGGTGCTGAACGAGCCGTTCATCGCTAACCCGCTCTCACTCTCGCCCCAGCGCCGGATGCTGATCATCACCGGCCCGAATATGGGCGGTAAAAGTACCTACATGCGGCAGACCGCGCTTATCGTGCTGATGGCGCACATCGGCAGCTTTGTGCCGGCAACGCAGGCAGAGATTGGCCCGGTGGACCGCATCTTTACCCGCGTCGGTGCGGCGGACGATCTGGCGTCCGGACGTTCAACCTTTATGGTGGAGATGACTGAGACTGCCAATATCCTGCATAACGCTACCGAAAACAGCCTGGTGCTGATGGATGAGATTGGGCGCGGCACCTCGACCTATGATGGCCTGTCGCTGGCCTGGGCCTGCGCCGAGAGCCTGGCGAACCGCATTAAGGCGCTGACGCTGTTTGCTACTCATTACTTCGAGCTGACCACCCTGCCAGAGAAGATGGAAGGCGTGGCGAACGTCCATCTGGACGCTATCGAACATGGCGATACCATCGCCTTTATGCACAGCGTGCAGGATGGCGCGGCGAGCAAGAGCTACGGCCTGGCGGTAGCGGCGCTGGCGGGCGTGCCGAAAGAGGTGATCAAGCGCGCCAGAGCCAAGCTGCGCGAGCTGGAGAGCCTGTCGGGCAACGCGGCGGCCACGCAAATCGACGGCACCCAGATGTCGCTGCTGGTTCCGGCGGAGGAGACCTCCCCGGCGCTGGAAGCGCTGGAAAATCTCGATCCGGACTCGCTCTCACCGCGTCAGGCGCTGGAGTGGATCTACCGCCTGAAAAATTTGGTGTAGTTAGCCTGCTCCCTCCTTACCGCAGTCAGGGGGGAGCCTCCTTAAACCCGGAAGGCTCCGAGTTCCCACCCAACCCCGTTATCAGCTCCTATACTTAGCACTTCATTCAGAGAAAAAAGGAGCGACAGCATGACCATTCATAAGAAAGGGCAAGCACACTGGGAAGGCGATATCAAACGCGGAAAAGGTACTGTGTCTACCGAGAGCGGCGCATTGAACCAGCAGCCTTACGGCTTCAACACCCGTTTTGAGGGTGCTGCGGGTACTAACCCGGAAGAGCTGATCGGTGCGGCGCATGCGGCCTGCTTCTCCATGGCGCTCTCCCTGATGCTGGGCGAAGAAGGGTATACCGCGCAGAGCATCGACACCACGGCGGATGTGTCGCTGGACAAGAAAGACGCTGGCTTTGCGATCACCAAAATCGCTCTGCAGAGCAAGGTGCGCGTGCCGGATATCGACGATGCCGCGTTTGACGCCATCATTCAGAAAGCCAAAGCGGGCTGCCCGGTGTCTCAGGTACTGAACGCCGAGATCACCCTCGACTACACGCTGAATTAAGCTGCAGGCCGGCACGCTACGGTGCGCCGGCCTTATCAGCAAGCAAAAAAAAGGCCGGTCATTTGACCGGCCTTTTTTATACAACGTCGTATTATTCGCGGAACAGCGCTTCGATGTTCAGGCCCTGCGTCTGCAGAATTTCGCGCAGACGGCGCAGACCTTCAACCTGAATCTGACGCACGCGTTCGCGTGTCAGACCGATTTCACGGCCTACGTCTTCCAGGGTTGCGGCTTCATAACCGAGCAGACCAAAGCGACGTGCCAGCACTTCACGCTGTTTGGCGTTCAGTTCGAACAGCCATTTGACGATGCTTTGCTTCATATCATCGTCCTGCGTGGTGTCTTCCGGACCGTTTTCTTTCTCATCGGCCAGAATGTCCAGCAGCGCTTTCTCAGAGTCACCGCCCAGCGGGGTGTCAACCGAGGTGATACGCTCGTTCAGACGCAGCATACGGCTAACATCGTCAACCGGTTTATCGAGCTGCTCTGCGATCTCTTCCGCGCTTGGCTCATGGTCAAGCTTGTGGGAGAGCTCGCGTGCGGTACGAAGGTACACATTCAGCTCTTTCACGATGTGAATCGGCAGGCGAATGGTACGGGTCTGATTCATGATGGCGCGTTCGATGGTCTGACGGATCCACCAGGTTGCGTAGGTTGAGAAACGGAACCCGCGTTCCGGGTCAAACTTCTCAACGGCACGAATCAGGCCGAGGTTACCTTCTTCAATCAGATCCAGCAGTGCCAGACCACGATTGCTGTAACGACGTGCAATTTTCACCACCAGACGCAGGTTACTTTCAATCATGCGACGGCGGGATGCCACATCACCTCGCAGCGCGCGGCGTGCGAAGTACACTTCTTCTTCAGCGGTTAAGAGCGGGGAATAACCGATCTCACCAAGGTATAGCTGAGTGGCATCGAGTACACGTTGTGTAGCGCCCTGTGACAACAGCTCTTCTTCGGCAAGTTCGTTCTCACTGGGTTCCTCTTCTACTAAGGCTTTCTCGTCGAAAACCTCTACTCCGTTCTCATCAAATTCCGCGTCTTCATTTAAATCATGAACTTTCAGCGTATTCTGACTCATAAAGGTGGCTCCTACCCGTGATCCCTGGATACAGCACCTGACGGCGACTCATGCGTCATGTTCGCTGACATGAGTGAGTCCGCACGCGCGGTACTACATCGACTCATCGCTGCGGTAAAAACTGCAGCGGGTTTACGGATTTCCCCTTGTAACGAATTTCAAAATGTAAACGTGTTGAACTGGTTCCGGTGCTACCCATGGTAGCGATTTTCTGCCCCGCCTTAACTTCTTGTTGTTCCCGGACCAGCATTGTGTCGTTATGGGCGTAGGCACTCAGGTAATCATCGTTATGTTTTATGATGATAAGATTACCGTAACCGCGCAGCGCATTTCCTGCGTAAACCACCCGACCATCTGCGGTCGCCGTGATGCTCTGTCCCTTAGAGCCTGCGATATCGATACCTCTGTTCCCACCCTCGGAGGAAGAGAAGTTTTCGATGACTTTGCCTTCAGTAGGCCAACGCCACGATGAAACGGGGGCACTGGCAGTCTGACTGCTGGCAACGGGTTCGGTAGTGCTAACAACCGGTGCGGTAACAGGTGCTGTGACAACCGTCCCAGCGCTCTTATTACCCGGCAACATCTTATTAGCACTCTGTTCACCTGAATTTTCAGAATACGAAATTGTCGGTTGGGACGCAACCACCCTGGTTGAATTTTGCGCGGGTTTAGTCGCCAGTCCCTGGGCGCTGGCGTCAGCAGCCGAGACGGTATTTCCCGGAGTGATGGGTCGTCCTGAAGCATTTTCAATTTCAAGCGTTTGCCCGACAGTCAGGCTGTACGGGGCTGCAACGCCATTTCGCTGCGCCAGGTCACGGAAATCGTTCCCGGTGATCCAGGCAATATAGAACAGCGTATCGCCGCGTTTGACCGTATAAGTATTTCCACCGGTATAACTACCTTTAGGAATATTCCCATACTGACGATTGTAAACTATACGCCCATTTTGGGTTTGTACAGGTTCGCTGACCGTGTTTTGCACCGGAGCAGGCTGCGAAACGGGCGCAGAAACGACCGGTTGCGCGGACTGAATCTGCGGTGCGGGTGCAGGCGATACCGTGCCCATCTTAGGCGGTTGCGTGACCAGCATGCCGCCGGAATTTTCCGTGCCGGCATTGCCGCCCACCGAACTGATTGGAGCTTGCGAGGTGTTATTGTTGCTGCAGCTTGCGACTGCCAGCGCGATAAGCGACAGTGTGACTGCCCGGCGTGCTGTGTGAAGTGGGCTTCCCGTGCTCATTATTCCCCCGATAAAAAAGTAACTAGCGTGACGTAAAAATCCCGCGGACGGGTGCGTTGACGCTGGCGTAGTGCGCTCACTTTACGCATAACTTACCGCCAGGCAACAGGAAAAACTCCTGGTTCAGGCCAGCTCGCCCTTCACCAGCGGTACAAAACGCACCGGTTCCACGGTGTCAATGACATAATCGCCGCCGCGACGACGCACGCGCTTCAGCACCTGCTGCTCGTCACCCACCGGCAATACCATCACGCCGCCATCGTCGAGCTGCGACAGCAGCGCAACCGGGATCTCTGCCGGTGCGGCGGTAACAATAATAGCGTCAAACGGCGCGCGCGCTTGCCAGCCTTGCCAGCCATCGCCGTGGCGGGTGGAAATATTGTGCAGATCGAGCTGCTTCAGGCGACGTCGCGCCTGCCACTGCAGCCCTTTGATACGCTCAACGGAACAGACATGGTGCACCAGATGCGCGAGAATGGCGGTCTGGTAACCGGAACCGGTGCCGATCTCCAGCACACGAGACTCCGGCGTCAGCGCCAGCAGCTCGGTCATGCGAGCGACCATATAGGGCTGAGAAATGGTTTGCCCGGAACCGATAGGCAGCGCGACGTTTTCCCAGGCTTTGTGCTCAAGCGCTTCGTCGATAAACTTTTCGCGCGGCACGCAGGCAATGGCATCAAGCACCTGCTCGTCTTTAATGCCCTGAGAGCGCAGCTGTGCCAGCAGGGTTTGTATACGCGCGCTTACCATTGCTCATTTACTCCGGCGCGCTCCAGCCATCCTGACACCACCTCCTGCGCGCTGTAGGCCGTCAGATCCACATGCAGCGGCGTCACCGACACATAGCCCTCATCCACGGCGGCAAAATCGGTGTCCGGCCCGGCATCGCACTTCTCGCCCGGCGGGCCTATCCAGTAGAGCGTATTCCCGCGCGGATCTTCCTGGGGAATGACCTGATCGGCCGGATGGCGGCTGCCGCAGCGGGTAACGCGGATGCCTTTGATTTCGCTCAGCGGCAGATCGGGCACGTTGATGTTGAGAATGCGTCCGGTGCGCAGCGGTTCCCGCGCCAGGCCGCGCAGGATGATGCAGGTGACGGCTGCGGCGGTATCGTAGTGCTGGTGGCCGTTGAGCGACACGGCGAGGGCCGGAAAGCCGAGGTGTCGGCCTTCCATCGCGGCCGCCACCGTACCGGAGTAGATGACGTCATCGCCGAGGTTTGGCCCGGCGTTGATGCCGGACACCACCACATCCGGGCGCGGACGCATCAGGGCGTTTACCCCGAGGAACACGCAGTCGGTCGGCGTGCCCATCTGCACCGCGATATCGCCGTTGGGAAAGTTGAGGGTACGAAGCGAGGATTCCAGCGTCAGCGAGTTGGACGCGCCGCTGCGGTTGCGATCGGGCGCAACCACCTGCACCTCGGCAAATTCTCGCAGGGCGTTCGCCAGGGTCTGTATGCCTGGCGCATGGATACCATCGTCGTTACTCAGCAATATTCGCATAGTCACCTGACGTGTTCATCAGTTCCCGTACCACACTGGTGGCGAAGCTGCCGGCAGGCAGCCAGAAGCGCAGCTCGACGGTCACGTCGTCCCACCAGTCCCAGCAAAGTTCATGAGGATAGAGCAGCATTGCGCGGCGCGCGGCCTCTACTTTCTCACGCTCCAGCAAATGTTGTAAATCCACGCATTCGGCAAGGGCGTGCTGTTCAAACGCCAGCGCATCGCGCTGGGTGCCCCAGTCACCGCTGCCCGGCAGCGCGGCGGTAATCATCAGCGCGTGGCTGTTGACGCGCGCCTGGACATCGGCCATCTCGTCCGGCGTGGCAACGAACCAGCTGCCGCGCCCGGCTAATTGTAGCGCATCGCCGTCAACAACTTGATTAACGTCCATTTTTTTCAGACGTTCGCTGACCAGCTGATTAAAAAGCGCACTGCGCGCGGCAGAGAGCCAGAAGCTACGCTTGTTGCGATCCCGCACCGGGCCAGGGTTCTGCGCCCAGCGCAGCGCGCCCTGCAGGTTGCTGCCGCCAATGCCAAAACGCTGGGTGCCGAAATAGTTCGGTACGCCCTCGGTGGCGATGCGCTCCAGCCGGGCCTGCATCTCGTCGCGCAGGGTGACGTCGCGCAGCACCAGCCGGAACGCGTTGCCGCGCAGCGCCCCGAGCCGCAGCTTGCGCTTGTGACGGGCGTAATCCAGCACCTGGCACCCTTCAAGGGTGAAAGCCGACATATCCGGCATCTCTTTCCCCGGCAGGCGAACGCAGAACCACTGTTCGGTCACTGCGTGTTTGTCTTTCTGCCCGGCGAAGCTCACCTCTTTAGCGTGTACGCGCAGGAATTTCGCCAGCGCGTCAGCAACGAACCGCGTGTTGCAGCCCTCTTTGCGAATGCGCACCAGCAGCTGCTCGCCCTCGCCGTCCGGCGCAAAGCCGAGATCTTCCTGTACCACGAAATCTTCCGGGTTGGCTTTCAGCGTGCCGCTGCCCTGTGGGGCGCCGTGCAGGTACGTCAGGTTGTGCACATCGATCATTGGCGCGCCTTCACCAGCAGCGCCACCGCTTCACAGGCGATGCCTTCCCCGCGCCCGACAAAGCCGAGTTTTTCAGTGGTGGTGGCTTTCACGTTGACGTCATCCATATGGCAGCCGAGATCTTCGGCGATAAACACGCGCATCTGCGGGATATGCGGCAGCATCTTCGGTGCCTGGGCGATGATGGTCACGTCAACGTTGCCAAGGGTATAACCCTTCGCCTGAATACGACGCCAGGCCTCGCGCAGCAGTTCGCGGCTGTCAGCGCCTTTGAACGCCGGGTCGGTGTCCGGGAACAGCTTGCCAATATCACCCAGCGCCGCCGCGCCGAGCAGCGCATCGGTAAGGGCATGCAGCGCTACGTCGCCGTCGGAGTGGGCCAGCAACCCCTGCTCATAAGGGATCCGGACACCGCCGATGATAATCGGGCCTTCGCCGCCAAAGGCGTGTACGTCGAAACCATGTCCAATACGCATTATGCATTCTCCTGGAGGGTTAACCGGGTAAGGTAAAATTCCGCAAGCGCCAGGTCTTCCGGACGGGTCACTTTAATATTGTCTGCGCGACCGTGGATAAGTTCAGGGTGATAGCCGCAATACTCCAGCGCCGACGCCTCGTCGGTGATGTTTGCCCCCTCATTCAGGGCGCGGGTGAGACAGTCGTGGAGCAGTTCGCGGGGGAAAAGCTGTGGGGTGAGCGCGTGCCAGAGGTCAACGCGATCCACCGTGTGGGCGATGGCCGGTTGGCCCGGTTCGCCGCGTTTCATGGTGTCGCGCACCGGTGCGGCAAGGATGCCGCCGATGGTACTGCGCGCGGTCAGCGCCAGCAGCTTTTCAAGACAGTCGGGATGCAGACAGGGGCGCGCCGCATCGTGCACCAGCACCCAGGGCGCATCGCCTGCCTGACGCAGCCCGGCCAGCACGGAATCGGCGCGCTCGCCGCCGCCCTGCACCACCACCACGCGGGGGTCGGTCGCCAGCGGCAGGCGGTGGAACCAGATATCATCGGCGCTGATGGCAACGATCGCTTTCACGATGCGGGGATGGCGAAGCAGCCCTGCCACCGCGTGTTCGAGAAGGGTTTTATCGCCGATAGTGAGATATTGCTTGGGGTGTTCCGCTTGCATCCGGCTGCCAATGCCAGCAGCCGGCACAACGGCAACGACATTCGGTGAGACGACCATGTAGTAACCTGAGTCTGGTTAGGGATTGTTTTGTCCTGACCCCCAGTTGCGCTTAGACGCCTCCGGAACCAGGCGGTAGAAGGTTTCCCCTGGCTTGGTCATGCTCAATTCATTGCGTGCGCGCTCCTCAATCGCCTCCTGGCCACCATTGAGATCGTCAATTTCAGCAAAGAGTTGATCGTTTCGCGCTTTGAGTTTGGCGTTAGTCGCCTGCTGCGCCGCCACATCCTCACTGACGCGGCTGAAATCATGAATGCCGTTTTTGCCGAACCACAGCGAATACTGTAGCCAGACCAGTAAAGCCAGCAATAGCAGCGTTAGTTTGCCCATTCCGCCCCCTGAAAAACGGCAACATCATCCCATAACTTGCCGCAACACTCTACCCTCGCGGCCACGCATGGCCTGTAATCCGGGGTCACCTGAATGCGGCAGAATGTAGCACACAATTCCGGGCGCTGTCGTGGTTACGAAGCGCTACATACCTGCATAACGTCTGTTACGGTTTGAAGCATGTGGCGGGCTAGCCCATCAGCCATAAGAATAACGCACCGAAGAGTATCGCAACGGTAATCATCGTCGCGACGATGCTGAGCAGCAGGCGGCCATTGAGCAGAGAGTGCAGCGCGACCCCGACCACCACCGACACCGGCAGCAGCGCCAGAAAGAAGGGCCAGGTATAGAGCAAGAAGAACAGCGTGTTGGAGCCGTAGATAAGGAACGGGATGCCGAGCGCCAGCAGCCAGGAGAGCAGACCCAGGATAGCGCCAGGCACTGACCAGGTTGTCTCCTCGATGTCACGCTTATCCGGTGATTCAGCCTGTGAATAAATCATATGGGTGCTGTCGCGCATAGGTAATCCTGTAACTGGCCTGCCGGGATAAAAGGCATCCCGGCTGTGCCTCAGGATTTGATGATATAGCCCTGCCGCAGCAGGTCTAACAATTGCGCAATCAATTTTGTTACTAATTGTTGGCCGTCGAGGTGTATATCCGGCTGTTCAGGCGCTTCATAAACCGCATCAATACCGGTGAAATTGCGCAGCTCGCCGGCACGGGCTTTTTTATACAGCCCCTTGGGATCGCGCGCCTCACATATCGCCAGCGGCGTATCGACAAATACCTCGATAAACCGCCCCTCCCCGACCCGCTCACGCACCATCTGCCGTTCGGCGCGATGGGGAGATATAAAGGCAGAGAGCACCACCAGCCCGGCGTCGGCCATCAGATTCGCCACTTCACCGACGCGGCGGATGTTTTCTTTGCGATCGTCGTCGCTAAAGCCCAGATCGCTGCACAACCCATGGCGCACGTTGTCGCCGTCGAGCAGATAGGTGCTGATGCCGAGCTGGTGCAGAGCTTCCTCCAGCGCTCCGGCAACGGTGGATTTCCCCGAGCCGGACAGCCCGGTAAACCACAGCACCACGCCCTTGTGGCCGTGCAGCTGCTCACGCTGCTCCACGGTCACGGGATGTGGATGCCAGACAACGTTTTCGTCATGCTGCGCCATTATTTGCCTCCCGCCAGGTCGCGCGCCTCCCAGTGTGGGAAGTGGCGGCGGATCAGGGCGTTCAGCTCCAGCTCGAAGGCGCTGAAGTCAGACTGCGTGCTGCGCGCCCCGCTCAGGGGTTCGGATACCATGCCGGCACCCACGGTAACATTGCTCAGGCGATCGATAAAAATCAGCCCGCCGGTCACCGGATTTTGCTGGTACTTATCAAGGTTCAGCGGCTCATCGAACGTCAGCTCAACCTGGCCGATGCCGTTCAGCGGCAGATGCTCAACGCTGTGGCGGGTCAGGTTGTTGATATCTACCTGGTGGTGAACCGCATCCACCCGGGCGCGGGTTTTCTTGCCGGCGATTTTAACGTCGTAGCTCTGGCCTGCGCTCAGCGGCTGCTCCGCCATCCACACCACGTCCACCAGCGCGCTCTGCACTGCGGCGACGTCATCGGCGGCATCGACAATGGTATCGCCACGGCTGATGTCGATCTCGTCATTCAGCACCAGGGTAATCGCCTCGCCCGCCGCGGCTTCCGGCAGGTCGCCGTCAAAGGTCACGATGCGCGCCACGGTGGATTCCACCCCGGACGGCAGCACTTTCACGCGCTGACCGGCTTTAATATGGCCGGACGCGAGCGTACCGGCGTAACCGCGAAAATCGAGGTTCGGGCGGTTAACGTACTGCACCGGGAAACGCAGCGGCTGCGCTTCCACCGGACGGGCGATCTCGACGGTTTCCAGCACTTCCAGCAGCGTCGGGCCGCTGTACCACGGCATCGTGGTACTGTTACTGGCAACGTTGTCGCCCTCCAGCGCCGAGAGCGGCACGAAGCGAATATCCAGATCGCCCGGCAGTTCGGCGGCGAAGCTCAGGTAATCCTGTTTGATCTGCTCGAAGGTCTGCTGGCTGTACGCCACCAGGTCCATTTTGTTTACCGCCACCACCAGGTGGCGAATACCCAGCAGGGTCGAGATAAAGCTGTGACGACGGGTCTGATCCAGCACGCCTTTACGGGCGTCAATCAGCAGGATCGCGAGGTCGCAGGTTGATGCCCCGGTCGCCATATTGCGGGTGTACTGCTCATGCCCCGGGGTATCAGCGATGATAAATTTGCGCTTCTCGGTGGAGAAGTAGCGATAGGCCACATCGATGGTGATGCCCTGCTCGCGCTCCGCCTGCAGGCCATCTACCAGCAGCGCGAGGTCAAGCTTCTCGCCCTGGGTGCCGTGGCGCTTGCTGTCGTTGTGCAGCGAAGAGAGCTGATCTTCATAGATCTGGCGGGTGTCATGCAGCAGGCGGCCAATCAGGGTGCTTTTCCCGTCATCCACGCTGCCGCAGGTCAGAAAGCGCAGCAGGCTTTTGTGCTGCTGGGCGTGCAGGTACGCTTCGACGCCGCCTTCCTGAGCAATTTGTTGTGCGATAGTGGTGTTCATGACGGCTCCTTAGAAATAACCCTGACGTTTCTTCAGCTCCATAGAGCCTGACTGATCGCGGTCAATGACGCGGCCCTGGCGCTCGCTGGTGGTGGAAACCAGCATCTCTTCGATGATCTCAGGCAGCGTCTGCGCGGTGGATTCCACCGCACCGGTAAGCGGCCAGCAGCCGAGGGTACGGAAGCGCACCATACGCTGCTTAATCTCTTCGCCCGGCTGCAGGTCAATGCGATCGTCGTCGATCATCATCAGCATGCCGTCGCGCTCCAGCACCGGGCGTTCAGCCGCCAGATAGAGCGGAACGATTTCGATATTTTCCAGATAGATGTACTGCCAGATATCCAGCTCGGTCCAGTTGGAGAGCGGGAAGACGCGAATACTTTCGCCTTTGTTGATCTGGCCGTTGTAGTTGTGCCACAGCTCCGGGCGCTGGTTTTTCGGGTCCCAGCGGTGGAAACGGTCGCGGAAGGAGTAGATACGCTCTTTAGCGCGGGACTTCTCCTCGTCGCGGCGCGCACCGCCGAAGGCAGCATCGAAGCCGTACTTGTTCAGCGCCTGCTTCAGCCCTTCGGTTTTCATGATGTCGGTGTGTTTGGCGCTGCCGTGCACGAACGGGTTAATGCCCATCGCCACCCCTTCCGGGTTTTTGTGCACCAGCAGCTCGCAGCCGTAGGCTTTGGCCGTGCGGTCGCGGAAGTCGTACATCTCGCGGAATTTCCAGCCGGTATCGACGTGCAGCAGCGGGAACGGCAGGGTTCCCGGATAGAACGCTTTACGCGCCAGGTGCAGCATCACCGACGAATCTTTGCCGATGGAGTACATCATCACCGGATTTGCGAATTCGGCCGCCACTTCACGGATGATATGGATGCTTTCCGCCTCCAGTTGTCGCAAATGGGTGAGTCGTTTCTGGTCCATATCCTTTCCTTTCCGGCCCGGTCACACCAGGCATTAACGTTACAATCAGCGTGGTCCGGCGCTAGGCCAGATCCACCACGGCGGGGCGATACCCCTCCGCCTGTCGATGGGGTTGATACCAGGCAAGCTGCGCGTGCAGCGCGACCACTTCGCCAATCACCAGCAGGGCTGGCATCGGTGCCTGGGTTGCCAGGCTTGCAAGCTGCTCAAGCGTGCCGGTGAGCACCTGCTGATCCTCGCGGGTGCCGCGGCTGATCACCGCTACCGGCGTTGCCGCGTCGCGGCCGTGCGCGATGAGCTGCTGGCTGATTTCCGCCGCTTTCATGGTGCCCATGTAGATGGCGAGGGTCTGATGGCGGCGCGCCAGCTGCGCCCAGTCGAACGGTGCGCTGTCGGCTTTGTAGTGCCCGGTCACAAAGGTGACGCTCTGGGCGTAGTCGCGGTGGGTCAGCGGAATACCGGCATAGGCCGTGGCTCCCGCCGCCGCCGTGACGCCCGGCACCACCTGGAAGGGAATGCCGGCCTGGGCGGCGGCTTCCAGCTCCTCGCCGCCGCGCCCGAAGATAAATGAATCGCCGCCTTTCAGGCGCACCACGGTTTTGCCTTCCCGCGCCAGATCCACCAGCATCTGGTTGGTTTCATGCTGCGGTACGCCGTGCTCGCCGGCGCGTTTGCCGACGCAGATGCACTCCGCATCGCGGCGCACCAGGTCACGCACCGCGTCGCTCACCAGATGGTCATAGAGCACCACGTCCGCCTGCTGGAGCACCTGCAGCCCGCGCAGGGTCAGCAGCCCCGCATCGCCAGGCCCGGCACCGACCAGAATAATTTCGCCCTGCTGCGCATCCGGCTGCGCCAGCTCTGCCGCCAGCGCCTCCTGCGCCGCCTGCTCGTTGCCGGTCGCCATCAGGCTGGCGAAGCGGCCGCGAAACGCGCGATCCCAGAAGCGACGGCGCGCATCGGTGGTCGGCAGTGCCTGTTTCAGCTGCTCGCGGAACTGCCCGGCGACCTCAGCCATACGGCCCAGGCTGACGGGCAGCAGCGCTTCAATTTTTTCCCGCAGCAGGCGCGCCAGCACCGGTGCGTTACCCCCGGAGGAGATCGCCACCACCAGCGGCGAGCGATCGACAATCGACGGGAAGATAAAGGAGCACAGCGGCTGGTCATCCACCACGTTCACCAGACGCTGACGGGCATTGGCCTCGTCGAACACCTGGCGGTTAAGCGCCCGGTCGTTGGTAGCAGCGATCACCAGGAAAACTGCGTCGAGCTGAGTGGGGATAAACTGCTGCGCCAGCCAGTGGATCTGCTGCTGGTCGGCCAGCTGCTGCAGCGGCGCGCTGAGCCGGGTTGCCACGACCTGCACGTCAGCCCCCGCGCGTCGCAGCAGGGTAATTTTGCGTTCAGCAATCTCGCCGCCGCCGACAACCAGCACCGGGCGGCCTTTCAGCGAGGCGAATAAGGGGAGATAGTCCACAGCGACACAACTCATTAACAGTAAGGGCCAGAGGTGACTATAGGGGTGGGGTGTCAGCGAATGAAATTACGAATTGGAATGAGTAGTTCCACAAAAGAATAAACGCTGGCAAAAGCTCATGACAAAAAGTGCTAACGCGGCGTGAAAAGCGGGCCGATATCACAATAAACACGGGCAAGGCGTTTTCGAATTCCTTACAATTTGAAGAAGTTTCATCTTCCCCCTCTCTTTCAAAGGACGAATTATGTTTTCCGCGTTGCGCCGTGCGGCGTTGGTCGCTGCCCTCGGCGTGTGCTTCTCTTCCCAGGTCTGGGCCGCGTCATCGACGCCCAAACCCGGCGCTGTGGCGTCACAGCATGCCCGCTATCTGGCTACCGTCTTTCCCGGCAGGATGACCGGCTCCCCGGCAGAGATGCTGGCCGCTGATTACGTGAATCAGCAGTTTTCCCGTATGGGTTACCAGAGCGATATCCGCGAGCTGGATATCCACTATCCGTACCGCCACGCCGCGCGTCAGGTTGACTGGCAGCACGTTAAAGGCCATATGGTGATCGCCGGTAAGAAAGCCGCGTCGCCGTACCAGATCATTGTGATGGCGCACCTCGATACCTTCGCGCCGCAAAATGACAACGACACCCGTAATAATCTCGGCGGGCTGACCTATCAGGGGCTGGATGACAACGCGGCGGGCGTGGGAGTAATGCTGGAACTGGCCGAGCGCCTGCGCGATGTGCCCACCGACTATACGGTCCGCTTTATCGCCTCCAGCGGTGAAGAGGAAGGCCGCTTCGGCTCGATCAACTATGTGGAAAAGATGAGCGCACAAGACCGGGTCAACACGCTGCTGGTGATCAATCTCGATAACCTGATTGTCGGCGACAAGCTCTACTTCAACAGCGGGAAATCGACGCCTGCTGCGGTGGTGAAGCTGACCCGCGATCGCGCGCTGGCTATCGCCGCCCACAAAGGCATTCGCGCGACCACCAATCCGGGGCTGAATGCGAAATACCCGAAAGGCACCGGCTGCTGTAACGATGCTGAGTCCTTTGACCAGTATGGCGTGCCGGTCCTGACCGTCGAAGCCACTAACTGGTCGCTCGGCAAGCACGATGGCTATCAGCAGGTTGCGCGAAGCCACGCCTTCCCGGACGGCAACGCGTGGCATAATCCGAAGCTGGATAACATTGCTCATATCGACAGCGCCCTGCCCGGGCGGGTAGAGAAGCGCAGCCGCGATGTGGTAAACGTGCTGCTGCCGCTGATTACCGAACTGGCGCAGAGCAAGCGGCAGTAAAAAAGGGGAGCGCGGCTCCTGATGCTTATCGGCTAAGTGCGTAGGGTGGGTAAGCGGAGCGCACCCACCTTTCAAGACGCAGCAGTGGCGGGTGCGCAGGCTTACCCGCCCTACAGGACTGACACAGAGCAAGCGGCAATAAAAAGGGGAGCGCGGCTCCCCTTAGTGTGATTATTCGTGCAGCCCGCACTCGCGCTTCAGGCCGAAGAAGCGTGTCTCCTCTTCCGCCATGCCCGGTTCCCATTTGCGGGTGGTATGGGTGTCACCCACCGAGAGGTAACCCTGATCCCACAGCGGGTGGTATTTCAGGCCGTGCTTTTGCAGATACTGGTAAACGGTGCGGTTATCCCAGTCGATGATCGGCAGCACTTTAAATACCCCGCGCTGCACGCCCAGCACCGGCAGCTCGGCGCGACTGCCGGACTGTTCGCGGCGCAGGCCGGCAAACCAGGTTTTGGCGTTCAGCTCGTGCAGCGCCCGGTTCATCGGCTCGACCTTGTTGATGTCGTTGTATTTCTCAATGCCGCCCACGCCCTGCTCCCACAGCTTGCCGTAGCGCGCCTCCTGCCAGGCCGGACTTTGCACCGCACGGTAAACCTGTAAATTCAGGTTCAGCTTTTCGGTCAGCTCGTCGATGAACTGATAGGTTTCCGGGAACAGGTAGCCGGTATCGGTGAGGATCACCGGAATATCCGGGCGCTGCTGCGTCACCAGGTGCAGGCAGACCGCCGCCTGGATACCAAAGCTTGAGGAGAGGACAAATTCGCCCGGCAGGTTTTCCAGCGCCCAGGTCACGCGCGCTTCGGCGCTCAGGGCTTCCAGTTGGGCATTAGTTTCTGCCAGCGCCTGCGCGCGATCGGGTTTAGAGAGCGTATGCAGCGCGTTGAGATCGAGTAAAGACATGTTCACCTCGCAGGTATGTCGCCGGAGAGGGGATTATTCCCTCTCCGCCGTGAAAGAGAGACGCTATTCCCAGAAATCACGCGCCGGATCGAGCACCGGACGAATAATGCCGCTGCGCACCGCGAAATCACCAAAGCCCTCGCCCGCGTCGCGCTCTTTTGCCCAGCGCCCTACCAGCTCATCAATCGAGGCCAGGATCTCCGGCTCGGTGATGTTTTCCTTATACATGCGCGGAATACGCGTGCCGATGCGGTTGCCGCCGATGTGCAAGTTGTAGCGCCCCGGCGCTTTGCCTACCAGACCAATCTCCGCCAGCATCGCACGCCCGCAGCCGTTCGGGCAGCCGGTAACGCGCATCACGATATGGTCATCGCCCACGCCGTGCTTCGTCATGGTGGCTTCCACCTTATCGACAAACGCCGGCAGGAAGCGCTCGGCCTCCGCCATTGCCAGCGGACAGGTCGGGAACGCGACGCAGGCCATTGAGTTTTCACGCTGCGGCGTCACGGCATTCATCAGCCCATGAGCCACCGCCAGCGCTTCAATTTTTGCTTTCTCGCTTTCCGGCACGCCCGCGACAATCAGGTTCTGGTTGGCGGTGAGACGGAAGTCGCCTTTGTGGATCTTCGCGATCTCCAGCAGCCCGGTTTTCAGCGGACGATCCGGATAATCGAGAATACGTCCGTTCTCGATGAACAGCGTCAGGTGCCACTTGTCGTCGATGCCCTTCACCCAGCCGATGCGGTCGCCGCGGCCGGTGAATTCGTAAGGGCGGATCGGGGCAAAGGTAATGCCGGCGCGGCGCTCCACTTCGGCTTTGAAAACGTCAACGCCGACGCGCTCCAGCGTGTACTTGGTTTTGGCATTTTTACGGTCGGTCCGGTTGCCCCAGTCGCGCTGGGTGGTAACCACCGCTTCCGCTACCGCCAGGGTGTGCTCCAGCGGGATGTAGCCAAACTCGCTCGCCGTGCGGGCGTAGGTATTTTTATTGCCGTGTTCGATGGAGAGACCGCCGCCCACCAGCAGGTTGAAGCCCACCAGCTTGCCGTTTTCGGCGATAGCGATGAAGTTCATGTCATTGGCATGCAGATCGACATCGTTCTGCGGCGGGATCACTACCGTGGTTTTGAATTTCCGCGGCAGATAGGTTTTACCGAGGATCGGCTCCTCATCGGTGGTCGCCACTTTCTCTTTGTCGTGCCAGATCTCTGCGTAGGCGCGGGTCTGCGGCAGCAGGTGCTCGGAGAGCTTTTTCGCCCACTCATAGGCTTCAGCATGCAGTTCCGACTCAACCGGGTTTGAGGTGCAGAGCACGTTACGGTTGACGTCGTTTGCCGTTGCCAGCGCGTCGAGGCCCACCTCATGCAGCATCTGATGCGCCGGTTTGACGTTCTTTTTCAGAATGCCGTGGAACTGGAAGGTCTGGCGGTTGGTGATACGGATGCTGCCGTAGAGGGTTTTGTCCTCGGCAAACTTATCGATCGCCTGCCACTGCGCGGTGGTGATAATGCCGCCAGGCAGACGGCAGCGCAGCATCATGGCGTGGCGCGGCTCCAGCTTCTGCTCGGCACGCTCGGCGCGAATGTCGCGGTCATCCTGCTGATACATACCGTGGAAACGGATCAGCAGGAAGTTATCACCGTTGAAGCCGCCGGTGAGGCCATGATTCAGATCTTCCGCAATGGTGCCGCGCAGATAGTTGCTCTCGCCCTTCATGCGCTCGGCATCGGCCAGCTTACCTTCGACCACCAGAGGGCCGGGATGTTTATCGCTCATTAGTAGACATCTCGCTGATAACGGCGCTCTACGCGCAGCTCACTTAAATATTCATCCGCCGTTTCGGTGTCCATGCCACCGAATTCGACGATCACGTCCAGTAAAGCCTGCTCAACGTCTTTAGCCATGCGACCAGCATCGCCACAGACGTAAATATGGGCACCGTCATTCAGCCAGCGCCACACCTCTGCGCCCTGTTCGCGCAGTTTGTCTTGTACATATATTTTATGTTCCTGATCGCGGGACCAGGCGAGATCGATGCGGCTCAGTACGCCCTCTTTGACGTAGCGCTGCCACTCGACCTGATACAGGAAATCTTCAGTAAAGTGCGGGTTGCCGAAGAACAGCCAGTTTTTACCCGGTGCTTCATCGGCGGCGCGCTGCTGCATAAAGGCGCGGAACGGCGCAATGCCGGTGCCAGGACCAATCATGATCACCGGGGTTTCCGGGTTGGCCGGCAGGCGGAAGTTGTCGTTGTGCTCGATGAACACGCGCACCTCGCCATCCTCTTCAATGCGATCGGCAAGGAAGCTGGATGCGCCACCCGCACGCGGGCGGCCTTCAACGTCGTAACGCACCACGCCGACCGTGATATGCACTTCGCTCTCTACCTCAGCCTGAGACGAGGCGATAGAGTAGAGGCGCGGCGTCAACGGACGCAGCAGGCTGATAAGCTGTTCGGCGTCCAGCTGCGCCGGGGCAAAACGCACCATATCGACAATCGGGGTCAGGGCGGCATAGTGCTGAAGCTTACTTTTATCCCCTACCATCTCCAGCAACGTCTCGTTGCGTGACAGCGCAGCGTAGTTCTCCACGATGGCGGCGGTATTTACCGTCAGCTCAAAGTGCCACTGCAGCGCTTCGCTCAGGGCCAGCGCTTTGCCGTCAATCTGCACCAGCTCGTCGCCTTTAAGCCACAGCAGCTCAACCAGTTCGTTAACCAGCGCCGGATCGTTCTGATACCACACGCCAAGCGCATCGCCCGGCTGGTAACGCAGGCCGGAGTCGCCAAGATCGATCTCCAGGTGGCGCACGTCTTTATCCGAGTCGCGACCGGTGATCTTTTGATTCACCGCCAGGCTGGCGCTCAGCGGCTGCTCTTTGGTATACGGCGTGGAATCGACCAGATTCACGACACCGCTGGCGGCGCTGGAAACCTGAGCCGGTGAAGCGGCGGGCGCGCGCGCTTTGAGTACCGACACCACGCTGGCGCGCCACGCTTTGGCCTGCTCCTGGTACTCCACATCGGCATCGACGCGGTCCAGCAGGCGTTCACCGCCGAGCTCGGCGAGTTTGCTGTCGAAATCTTTCCCTGACTGGCAGAAGAACTCATAGGAGCTGTCGCCGAGGCTGAAGACCGCGAAGGCGGTGCCGTTAAGCTGCGGCGCTTTTTTGGAGAACAGAAACTTATGCAGCGCGACGGCCTCTTCCGGCGGCTCACCCTCGCCCTGGGTCGAGGTCACCACCACCAGCAGCTTCTCCTGGGCGATCTGCTTGAACTTGTAGTCCCCGGCGTTCACCAGGTTAACGTTCAGCTTCTCCGCCAGCAGCTCGTCACGCAGCGCTTCCGCTACGCGGCGGGCATTGCCGGTCTGGGAGGCGGAGATAATGGTAACGCCCGGCGTTTCAACCGCGACCGGCTGTGCCTGCGCGGCAGCACCCGGCTGCTGATTGAGCACGCCCCAGAAGTAGCCGGACACCCAGGCCAGCTGAGTGGGCGTAAGATCGGTGGTAGCGGCCTGGAGGCGCGCCAGTTGCTCCGGGTTAAGCGGAAGCAATGCTGAAGGTGGGGCCTGAGTCGTCATGCGTCGTTAAGTTCCAGTAGCAAAGCTGTTTCGCACCCTGTCCGTGCGGGAATAACAGAAGAGAATGTAAGGTTAACGGCGAGGATAATAACAACTAAAGAAGGGTTGGAAATAATAAATAACCAAATCAACTAATCGTTTTTATCGGTAGTTAATAACGTTAAAACTGGTTAATTAACATGTTGATAAATATTATATTTTTGTCATATTACACGGCCTGCTGCGCGCTTCGCTGTATATGCGGGTTTTAGCTAATGCGAAAAAAAGGCAATTCCGGTAGTATGCAGCGGTTTTTAGCCTTATTTTTAGCCATACTGAGACGCTGTTATGCCAACCACGCTGTTTAAAGATTTCACCTTCGAAGCCGCCCACCATCTCCCTCATGTACCGGAAGGCCACAAATGCGGTCGCCTGCACGGGCACTCGTTCATGGTGCGCCTGGAAATTACCGGCGACGTGGATCCGCATACCGGCTGGGTAATGGACTTTGCCGAGCTGAAAGCGGCATTCAAGCCGGTGTATAACCGCCTCGATCATTACTATCTCAACGATATTCCGGGCCTTGAGAATCCGACCAGTGAAGTGCTGGCGGCGTGGATCTGGAATGAGATGAAACCGGTGCTGCCGCTGCTGAGCGCGGTGATGGTGAAAGAGACCTGCACGGCGGGCTGCGTGTATCGCGGCGAATAAGCGTGGCCTCCTCTGCCTTCTTCCAGCGGGAGAAGGCAGGGTGAGGAAAAAGGATCAGGCGATGTTCAGATACTTGTGGGTCTGCATCGACAGCCGCCAGTTGCGGGCGATACAGGTTTCAATGCACAGGCGCGTGGCGTCTTCTTTCTGACTGATAGGCTGAAGCGCAATCACGCGCTGCTTCTCATCATCCAGCGTCGCCAGCAACTCATCCAGCGCTTCGATATCGCGCATACGCCCTACCGGATGTTTCACTTCATCCGCTCGCTCCAGCGCCTGGGCGAGCACGTCATATCCGCCTTTCATGTTTACCTTCGGCGACACCGTAACCCAGGTGCCGGTGGTGCAACGCACGTCGTGCGTACCGCTGGTTTCAATCTGGCAGCTAAAGCCGAGCGCTTCCAGCGCCATGGTCAGCGGCATCAGATTGTGAATGCAGGGTTCCCCGCCGGTGATCACGACGTGGCGCGCGGTCCAGCCCTGACGCTCAATAATCGCCAGCAACTCTTCACTGCTTGCTGCGCCCCACTTATCGCTCTCTTTGGTTTTGGCGAGCACGCTGTACAGCGACACTTCCCGATCGCTTAACTTGTCCCAGGTGTGTTTGGTATCGCACCAGGCACAGCCTACCGGGCATCCCTGCAAACGGATAAAAATGGCGGGAACGCCGGTGAAGTAACCCTCGCCCTGGAGAGTCTGGAACATTTCATTAATCGGGTACTGCATGATTCACTCTTGGTTGCGGTAAACCGTGATTATCGCAGAACTCAGCGCGGGGGTCATCTGTTGTGGCACCGACGCCCTGAGGCACCGGTGCCGGCTCGTTATGCACAACGCTTAACGGAGTGATTTATGCTTAAAATCGATAACCATGCGCCCTTTGATTTTCCCGCTCTCCATTTCGTGGAAAATCGCATTGATGTCTTCGAGCGGACGCAGCGTTACCGTCGGCTTCACCTTGCCTTCAGCCGCGAACTGGAAGGCTTCCGCCAGATCCTGACGCGTGCCGACCAGGGAGCCTACTACTTCAATACCGTCCAGCACCAGGCGGGGAATGTTCAGGCTCATGGATTCTGACGGCAAACCTACCGCCACGATACGTGCCCCGGCGCGCACGGCATCAACCGCAGAGTTAAACGCGGCTTTCGCTACCGCGGTGACGACGGCGGCATGCGCCCCGCCGGTCTGCTCCTGAATGATTTTCGCGGCATCGTCCGTGCGCGAGTTGATCACCAGGTCAGCGACGCTCTCTTTGGCAAAATCGAGCTGTAAATCGTTAACGTCTACCGCGATGACCTTCGCGTTAAACACGTTTTTCGCGTACTGCAGCGCAAGGTTACCGAGGCCGCCCAGCCCGTAAATCACAATCCACTGGCCCGGCTTGATATTGGATACTTTGACCGCTTTGTAGGTGGTGACGCCCGCGCAGGTGATGCTACTGGCGGCGGCGGAATCGAGGCCGTCCGGCACTTTCACCGCATAATCGGCTACCACAATGCACTCTTCGGCCATGCCGCCGTCGGCGGTGTAGCCTGCGTTGGTCACGCTGCGACACAGGGTTTCATTACCGCTGTTACAGTATTCGCAGTGGCCGCAACCGCGGAAGAACCAGGCAACGCTGGCACGATCGCCGGGCTTGAGCGAGGTCACGCCCGGCCCGACAGACTTCACGATACCGATGCCTTCATGGCCCAGCGTGCGGCCGGTGACATCGCCGAAATCACCATTTTTAACGTGCAGATCGGTGTGGCATACCCCGCAGCACTCCATGCTGAGTAACGCCTCGCCGTGCTCAAGCGGACGCACAGTTTTATCAATAATTTCAACGGAATGATCTTTGCTGACTACGGCTGCTTTCATCGCTGTCTCCTTACCGGTTATTGATGACCCACCTACACTGAACCTCCTTTCAGTGAAGCGCAACTTTCCACCTTTGCCCAATTAAAGATTGAGAAGATGGCTACGTTTCGCCCATAAAAAAACCCGCCGAAGCGGGTTTTTTAACGTGAAGCGGCAGTAAAAAATTACTGACCTTTCACTTCGCGCAGGCCGTTGAACGGTGCACGATCGCCCAGCGCTTCTTCGATACGAATCAGCTGGTTGTATTTCGCAACGCGGTCAGAACGGCTCATGGAACCGGTTTTGATCTGGCCTGCAGCGGTACCCACCGCCAGGTCGGCAATGGTCGCGTCTTCAGTTTCGCCAGAGCGGTGAGAGATAACGGCAGTGTAGCCGGCATCTTTCGCCATCTTGATTGCAGCCAGGGTTTCGGTCAGAGAACCGATCTGGTTGAATTTGATCAGGATGGAGTTAGCGATGCCTTTGTCGATACCTTCTTTCAGGATCTTAGTGTTGGTTACGAACAGGTCGTCACCCACCAGCTGGATTTTGTCGCCCAGTACTTTGGTCTGGTATGCAAAACCGTCCCAGTCAGATTCGTCCAGGCCGTCTTCGATAGAGACGATCGGATACTGTTTGGTCAGGTCTTCCAGGAAGTGAGTGAACTCTTCAGAGGTGAAAGCTTTGTTGCCTTCGCCAGCCAGCACGTATTTGCCATCTTTGTAGAATTCAGACGCTGCGCAGTCCATCGCCAGGGTGATGTCTTTGCCCAGTTCGTAGCCTGCTGCTTTTACCGCTTCCGCGATAACAGCCAGCGCTTCGGCGTTGGAACCCAGGTTCGGCGCGTAGCCGCCTTCGTCACCAACAGCGGTGTTCATGCCTTTGGACTTCAGAACTTTTGCCAGGTTATGGAAAACTTCAGAACCCATACGGATGGCTTCTTTCACAGTTTTCGCGCCAACCGGCTGAATCATGAATTCCTGGATATCAACGTTGTTGTCTGCGTGCTCGCCGCCGTTGATGATGTTCATCATCGGCAGAGGCATGGAGAATTTGCCCGGAGTGCCGTTCAGTTCAGCGATGTGCTCATACAGCGGCTGGCCTTTAGAAGCAGCAGCAGCTTTGGCGTTCGCCAGGGAAACGGCCAGGATGGCGTTTGCACCGAAGTTAGATTTGTTCTCAGTACCGTCGAGGTCGATCATGATCTTATCGATGCCAGCCTGATCTTTGGCGTCTTTGCCAAGGATAGCCTGAGCAATCGGGCCGTTAACCGCGCCAACAGCTTTGGTTACGCCTTTACCCAGAAAACGGGATTTGTCGCCATCACGCAGTTCCAGCGCTTCGCGGGAACCAGTAGAAGCACCTGACGGAGCAGCAGCCATACCAACAAAACCGCCTTCCAGGTGAACTTCCGCTTCAACAGTCGGGTTACCACGGGAGTCGATGATTTCACGACCGATGACTTTAACGATCTTGGACATTGGGTTTTCCTCTAGCAAGTTAAACTAAAACTCCAGACAAACAACGCGCTTCCTTAACTGACACGCTGTAGCGGCTTTCGTTCACCGACCGATAATTGTGGCGGTCGATGAAGCCTGCTACAGCGTGATGGGTATCGGCGTAAACGCCGCGTTGCCGTTATAACTGCTTGTTACTTCGCCTGACGCTTCTGGTACTCGCTCGCGGCCTTAACAAAGCCGGCAAACAGCGGATGCCCATCGCGTGGGGTGGAAGTAAATTCCGGGTGGAACTGACAGGCGACAAACCACGGATGGTTCGGAACCTCGATGATCTCAACCAGCTGATCATCACCGGAACGGCCTGCAACATGCAGACCTGCTGCTTCAATTTGCTTCAGTAGCATATTGTTGACTTCGTAGCGGTGACGGTGACGCTCGACGATAGTGGGCGTGCCGTACAGCTGACGCACGCGGCTCTCATCGGACAGCTGACACTGCTGCGCGCCAAGACGCATGGTGCCGCCGAGATCGCTCTTCTCGGTACGAACTTCAACGTTGCCGTTTTCATCACGCCATTCGGTGATAAGCGCCACGACCGGGTATTTACAGTCTGGCACAAATTCCGTTGAGTTGGCGTCAGCCATACCCGCGACGTTACGTGCAAACTCCATCAGCGCAACCTGCATACCCAGGCAGATGCCGAGGTAGGGAATATTGTTTTCGCGCGCATAGCGTGCGGTCGCCACTTTACCTTCAACTCCACGGTAGCCGAAGCCGCCCGGGATAAGAATGGCGTCTAAATCTTTCAGTACTTCGACGCCGCGCGTTTCCACATCCTGGGAATCGATAAGCTTGATGTTGACGGTCAGACGGTTTTTCAGCCCGCCGTGCTTCAGCGCTTCGATAACGGATTTGTACGCATCCGGCAGCTCGATGTATTTACCGACCATCCCGATGGTGACTTCACCTGACGGATTAGCTTCTTCGTAAATCACCTGCTCCCATTCTGCCAGATTTGCTTCGGCGCAGTTCAGGCTGAATCGTTTACAAATATAATCGTCCAGCCCCTGGGATTTCAACATCCCCGGGATCTTATAAATAGAATCAACGTCTTTCAGTGAAATAACCGCTTTTTCAGGCACGTTACAGAACAACGCAATCTTCGCGCGTTCGTTCGCCGGAACGGCACGATCGGAGCGGCAAATCAGAATATCAGGCTGGATACCGATAGAGAGCAGCTCTTTAACAGAGTGCTGGGTCGGTTTGGTTTTTACTTCGCCGGCTGCCGCCATGTACGGCACCAGGGTCAGGTGCATATAGAGGGTGCGCTCGCGGCCCACTTCTACCGCCATCTGACGAATGGCTTCCAGGAACGGCAGAGATTCGATGTCGCCGACGGTGCCGCCGATTTCCACCAGCACCACGTCGTGGCCTTCGCCACCTTCAATGATGCGCTCTTTGATGGCATTGGTGATGTGCGGAATGACCTGAACGGTCGCGCCCAGGTAGTCGCCACGGCGCTCTTTACGCAGTACGTCAGAGTAGATACGGCCGGTGGTGAAGTTGTTGCGGCGGCTCATTTTGGTGCGGATGAAACGCTCGTAGTGACCGAGGTCAAGATCGGTTTCAGCGCCGTCTTCAGTAACGAACACTTCCCCGTGCTGAATAGGACTCATGGTACCCGGATCGACGTTGATATACGGATCGAGTTTCATGATGGTCACGTTGAGGCCACGGGCTTCAAGAATGGCTGCGAGGGAGGCTGCGGCAATGCCTTTACCCAGAGAGGATACGACCCCGCCGGTCACAAAAATATAGTTCGTTGTCATGCTGAACCTGAGAAGTTAGGTTTAAAAGACGGTGGATAACCAGGACGGGAAAGTAGTATACCCGAACAGCCTGGGCGCCACAAACTTTCCTTCGTCCGTGACCGGGCAGACTCCGCTGGCGTTACGCGGCAATTTCCGCAGCCCGCCTCTCCCCGATCATTGTTATTCATGCCGTTATCACGCTGTTAACGCCCTGATGGCCCGCCTGTCACGCTTTTATCACTGCCGCTGCGCTCCTGAGGCTCATGAAAATAGCCGCCTGGATAAAAATGTTTTTGACGTAAATCAACCGTTTGTCAGTTTAGTTTTCGCCGCAAACCGGTTTCAGCGCAAAAACGCCTTAAATATCATATTCCTGCTGTTTAACCTGCTGCCATGCCGCTTCCATCTGCTCAAGCGTGGCATCCCCCATTGCCAGCCCTTGCGCGGCGATGATGCTTTCAACCTGACGGAAACGGCGCTCGAACTTGCGGTTGGCTTTCTGCAGCGCCGTTTCCGCTTTGGCACCGAGGTGGCGCGACAGGTTCACCGTGGCAAACAGCAGATCGCCGATCTCCTCTTCCAGCTTCGCCTCGTCGATTACCGCCTGCTGCGCTTCGTGCATCACTTCATCGATCTCTTCATGCACTTTATCCAGCACCGGTCCGATGGAGTTCCAGTCAAACCCTACCGCCGAGCAGCGCTTCTGGATCTTGTGGGCGCGCATCAGCGCTGGCAGGCTTTCAGGAATATCGTCCAGCGCAGAGTGTTGGGCTTTCTCCGCCCGCTCATCGCTTTTGATCTGCTCCCAGCGCGCCAGCACTTCGGTGCTGTTTTGCGCTGTAGCATCGCCAAAAATGTGGGGGTGTCGGCGCTCCAGCTTGTCGCTGATGGCGGCACAAATATCGTCAAAGTTGAAGCGCCCTTCCTCCTGCGCCATCTGGGCATAAAACACCACCTGGAACAGCAGATCGCCCAGCTCGCCGCGCAGATCGTCAAAGTCTTCGCGCGCAATGGCATCCAGCACCTCATAGGTCTCTTCGAGGGTATAGGGCGCGATAGTGGCGTAAGTTTGCTCTTTGTCCCAGGGGCAACCGGTTTGCGGGTCGCGCAGGCGGGTCATGATAGAGAGCAGGCGGTCAATTTGCGTCATGTGAAGTCCTTGCTGTTTCGCTGACGGAGCGCGCAATCGCGCTCCAGCCCCCTCGGTGGAGGGGGCGGAAGAGTGATGATAGAGAGAGATTATCCGCCGTGCAGGCGGCGCGCGTCGATCACGTCCGGTACCTGATTAAGCTTACCCAGGACCCGGCCCAGCACCTGCTGGTTGTAGATCTCGATATCCATATCGATCGTCGCGAGCTGCTGGCGCGTGTCGGAGCGGCTGGTGACGCCGAGCACGTTGACCTTTTCATTCGCCAGAATGGTTGTGATGTCGCGCAGCAGGCCGCTGCGGTCGTTGGCGGTCACGCGCACCACCAGCGAATAGCCAGCGGAGTAGCTTTCGCCCCACACGGCATCAACGATACGCTCCGGCGCGTGCGACTGCAGATCCACCAGCTGGTCGCAGTCGGCGCGGTGAATGGAGATACCGCGCCCCTGAGTGATAAAGCCGACGATGTCGTCGCCCGGTATTGGCTGGCAGCAGCGCGCAATGTGGTGCATCAGGTTCCCGACGCCCTCAACTACCACGCGTCCATTGTCCTTGCTGCGCCCCTGCGGCGCGTAGGTTTTTTGCTTCAGCTGGCGCAGCGCTGCGGCGTCCTGCTCGGCGGCGCTCGGCTTGTTGAACTGCGACTGCAGGAAATTCACCATCTGGTTGAGGCGAATATCGCCCCCGCCGATGGCCGCCAGCAGCTCATCAATTTCATTGAAGTTGTAACGCGGCAGCAGATGTTTTTCCGCTTCCTTCAGGCTGATGCCGAGGTGCGCCAGTTCGTCGTCGAGGATCTGCCGTCCGGCGATGATGTTCTTATCGCGATCCTGCTTGCGGAACCAGGCGTGGATCTTCGAGCGCCCGCGGCTGGTCGTGACATAACCGAGGTTCGGGTTAAGCCAGTCGCGGCTCGGGTTTGGCTGTTTCTGGGTGATGATTTCGATCTGATCGCCCATCTGCAGCTGATAGGTAAAGGGCACGATGCGCCCGCCGATTTTAGCGCCAATGCAGCGGTGCCCCACATCGCTGTGGATGTGATAGGCAAAGTCGAGCGGCGTGGAGCCGGCGGGAAGATCCACCACATCGCCTTTCGGGGTAAACACGTAAACCCGATCGTCGAACACCTGGCTGCGCACTTCGTCGAGCATTTCGCCAGAGTCGGACATCTCTTCCTGCCAGGCGATCAGCTTACGCAGCCAGGCGATGCGGTCTTCATGCCCGGTGCTGCCGCTGCGCTGCGCGCCCTCTTTATACTTCCAGTGTGCGGCGACGCCCAGCTCGGCGTCTTCGTGCATCTGTTTAGTACGGATCTGAATCTCAACGGTTTTGCCGTCCGGCCCCAGCACCACGGTATGAATGGACTGATAGCCGTTCGGCTTCGGGTTCGCGACGTAATCGTCGAACTCGTCTGGCAGGTGGCGGAACAGCGTGTGAACGATGCCCAGCGCCGCATAGCAGTCCTGCAGACGCTCGGCAACGATACGCACCGCGCGCACGTCAAACAGCTCATCGAAGGCCAGATGCTTCTTCTGCATTTTGCGCCAGATGCTGTAGATGTGCTTCGGGCGACCGTACACTTCGGCCTTCACGCCCTCTTCTTTGATGGTGCGGCGCAGCTGGCCGACAAACTCATCAATATAGTGTTCGCGATCGATGCGCCGCTCGTGCAGCAGCTTGGCAATGCGCTTGTATTCAGCAGGGTGAAGATAGCGGAAGCAGTAATCCTCCAGCTCCCATTTGAGCTGGCCGATGCCAAGACGGTTCGCCAGCGGCGCATAGATATTAGTGCACTCTTTTGCCGCCAGCACGCGCTCATCTTCCGGCGCGTCTTTCACTTCGCGCAGGTGGGCAATTCGCTCGGCAAGCTTAATGACCACGCAGCGGAAATCATCCACCATCGCCAGCAGCATACGGCGGACGTTATCCACCTGATCCGAGGAGACGGCATCGGTGTGGGTGGCTTTAAGCTGGCGTATCGCGTCCATGTCGCGCACGCCGTGGATCAGACTGACCACTTCTTTGCCGACACGCTCCACCAGCTCGTCTTCGGTAACCACAGCGGCATCGGCCAGCGGGAAGAGCAGAGCAGCACGCAGCGTATCGCAGTCCATACTGAGCATGGACAGGATCTCAACCATTTCTACGCCGCGCCAGAGCAGCAGTTCAGCGTGCTGATGCCCCTGGGTTTGCTGTTCACAATAGACCCAGGTTTCGGCTAAGTATTCGCACGTCTGCGGGCTTGAAATACCGAGCGTCGCGATCCATTTTTCATGATCGAATTCGCCTGCCTGACTCAGATGTGCACTTCTTACCGCAACCATTGTCCTCTCCTTTCGGGACCACAGGTTTACCCGCATCGGCAAACCTCAACCACAAGGCGGAATCACGCATCCGCCCCTTTCCTGCTGTATCACCGGCGTACCGACCAGGTCGTTACGCTTTTTCGAATAATGCCATCGACTCAAGATGCCCAGTGTGCGGGAACATGTCCAGCATCGCCAGCCGCGTAATCTGGTATCCCCCCGCCCGCAGCGCGTCGCTGTCCCGGGCAAGGGTCGTTGGGTTACACGAGACGTAAACCACTTTTTCCGGAGCCAGACGTAAAATATGCTGCATTACGCCCGGCGCGCCGGCGCGGGCCGGGTCGAGCAGCACCTTGTTGAATCCTGCTGCCGCCCACGGCTGGCGCGTGACGTCCTCTTCCAGGTTTTCGTGCCAGAAGGTCACATTCTGCAGCCCATTCCGGGCTGCATTCTCACGGCCTTTCTCCACCAGCGCGGCCACGCCTTCGACGCCGACCACCTCTTGCGCGCGACGGGCCAGCGGCAGGGTAAAGTTGCCCATGCCGCAGAACAGATCCAGCACGCGATCCTGCTCGTTTACTGCCAGCCAGTCGATGGCCCGGGCCACCATCTGCTGATTCACCGCGTCGTTAACCTGGATAAAATCGCGCGGGCTGAAGGATAAGCGTAGCCCGTCTGATTCATACCAGGGAGCATCGCCGTTAAGCTGGGCTATTTTGTCGCTTTCCGCAGCCAGAAACAGGGAAAGCTGTTCGGAATGCGAAAAGCGTTCCAGTTTTTCGCGATCGGCCTGGCTTAGCGGTGCCAGATGGCGTAACACGATGAGTGGACCATTATCCGCCAGCACAAGTTCAACATGGCCGAGCCGCCGTACCGCCTGTAACTCGCTCAGGCAGTGACGCAGCGCCGGAAGCAGTGCCTCAAGACGGGGCGCCAGAATGGGGCAGTGATGCACATCCACCAGATCGTTCGATCCCGCCATGCGAAAACCCATTTGTAAACTTTGCTTACGTGGCGCAAAATTCAACCCGAGCCGCGCCCGGCGTCGGTAACCCCATGTCGGGCCTGAAATAATTTCATCCACCGGCTGGCGCATCATGCGGGCCAGCGCCTGCGCTTTACTGGACTGCTGAAGCGCCTCGCTGACGTGCTGCTGCTGGCAGCCGCCGCACACGTTGAAATGCGGGCACGCCGGGGTGACGCGCTCGGGGCTGTGGGTAAGACGCTTTTTGACGCGTGCATGAGCAAACTGACGCTTTTCCTCGGTCAGGGTGACCTCAGCCGTTTCCCCGGGCAGTAGCCCGGCAATAAACAGCGCTTTACCCTGATGACGCGCCACGCCCTGGCCAAACGGGTCGAGATCGTCTGCGGTGACCGTAATAATATCGCGCGTAGTATTGCGACGTTTTGCTGAATAAAATTGCGCCATTGCGTTAATGTCTTAAATAATCTGAATGTTGCTGATTGTCCCATAACGGAACCCCATGACCAACTACAGCCTTCGGGCACGCATGATGATTTTGATACTGGCGCCCACGGTCCTCATCGGATTGATGCTGAGTATTTTCTTTGTGGTGCACCGCTATAACGACCTTCAGCAGCAGCTGGAGGACGCCGGGGCCAGCATCATCGAGCCGCTGGCGGTGTCGAGTGAATACGGGATGAACCTGCAAAACCGTGAGTCGATCCGCCAGCTAATTAGCGTGCTGCACCGTCGTCACTCCGACATCGTGCGGGCAATCTCCGTCTATGACAGCCAGAATAACCTTTTCGTCACCTCAAATTTTCATCTGAACCCCGCTGAGCTGCGTCTGCCGCCGGGCCGGGATATTCCTCAACAGTTAACGGTGACGCGCGCCGGCGATCGGCTGATCCTGCACACGCCGATTATCTCCGAACGCTATTCCCCGGATGAATCGGCGATAACCGCGGCCAAAATCAATAACAACACCCTCGGTTACGTGGCGCTGGAGCTCGATCTAAAGTCGGTGCGGCTGCAGCAGTATAAAGAGATATTTACCTCGTCAATGATGATGCTGTTCTGCATTGCGGTAGCGCTCGGCTTCGCCTGGCGGTTGATGCGCGACGTCATCGGCCCGATCCGTAACATGGTGAATACCGTTGACCGTATCCGCCGCGGGCAGCTTGACAGCCGGGTAGAGGGCTTCGTACTCGGCGAGCTGGACATGCTGAAAAACGGCATCAACTCGATGGCGATGTCGCTGGCCGCCTATCACGAGGAGATGCAGCACAATATCGACCAGTCCACCTCCGATCTGCGGGAAACCCTGGAGCAGATGGAGATCCAGAACGTCGAGCTGGATCTGGCGAAGAAGAAAGCCCAGGAAGCGGCGCGCATTAAATCTGAGTTCCTGGCCAATATGTCGCACGAGCTGCGCACCCCGCTCAACGGCGTGATTGGCTTTACCCGCCTGATGCTGAAAACCGATCTTAATCCGACCCAGCGCGATTACCTGCTGACCATCGAGCGCTCGGCGAATAATCTGCTGGCGATCATCAACGACGTGCTGGACTTCTCGAAGCTGGAAGCGGGCAAGCTGATCCTGGAAAGCATTCCGTTCCCGTTGCGCGGCTCGCTGGATGAAGTCGTCACGCTGCTTGCGCACTCGGCCCACGACAAGGGGCTTGAGCTGACGCTGAACATCAAAAACGATGTGCCGGATAACGTGATTGGCGATCCGCTGCGTCTGCAGCAGATCATCACCAACCTGGTCGGAAACGCCATTAAGTTTACCGAAAGCGGCAACATTGATGTGCTGGTAGAGCAGCGCTCCATCAGCAATAACAAAGTGCAGCTGGAGGTGCAGATCCGCGACACCGGCATCGGCATTCCCGAGCGCGACCAGTCCCGGCTGTTCCAGGCATTTCGCCAGGCAGATGCCAGTATCTCGCGCCGTCACGGCGGTACCGGGCTGGGGCTGGTGATCACCCAGAAGCTGGTGAACGAAATGGGCGGCGACGTCTCCTTCCACAGCCAGCCGAATCGCGGCTCCACCTTCTGGTTCAACATCAACCTCGATCTCAATCCGAACGTGATTATCGACGGGCACGCCAAAGATTGCCTTGAGGGCAAGCGTATCGCCTACGTCGAGTCAAACGTCGCGGCGGCGCAGAGCACGCTGGATATGCTCGCGGCGACGCCGCTGAAGGTGATTTTCAGCCCGACCTTCTCCGGGTTAGCGGATGAACATTACGACATGCTGCTGATGGCCGTGCCGGTGACGCAGCGCGAAGAGATGGGGCTGCAAAAAGAACGCTTCAAAAAAGCGGCAGCCATGACCGACTGCCTGCTGCTGGCGCTGCCCTGCCACATGCAGGTGAACGCCGAGGATCTGAAGCACGGCGGTGCAGCCGGCTGTCTGCTGAAACCCATCACCTCCACCCGCCTGTTGCCGCTGCTGATAGAGCACTGCCGCAAACGTATTGCTTCGCCCCTTGAGAGCGCGGATAAGCAGCAGCTGCCGATGACCGTCATGGCGGTGGATGATAATCCCGCCAACCTGAAACTTATCGGCGCGCTGCTGGAGGATCACGTTGAACAGGTGGTGCTGTGTGAAAGCGGCCCGCAGGCGCTGGATAACGCGCGCACCAGGATTTTCGATCTGATCCTGATGGATATTCAGATGCCGGGTATGGACGGCATTCGCGCCTGCGAGCTGATTCGCAAGCTGCCGCATCATGCCCATACGCCGATGATTGCGGTGACCGCCCACGCGATGGCCGGGCAGAAAGAGAAGCTGCTCAATGCCGGGATGAATGATTATCTGGCGAAGCCGATTGAAGAAGACAAGTTGCGCAGCCTGCTGCTGCGCTATCAGCCTGGCAACCTGATTAACCCGCCGGCGGCTGTGGTGCCGCCTGCGCCTGCTCCGGCACCGCAGGAGAAAGAATGCAGCTTCGACTGGGCGCTGGCGCTGCGTCAGTCCGCGAATAAGCCAACGCTGGCGCGCGACATGCTGGGGATGCTGGTTGATTTCCTGCCGGACGTGCGCGAGCGCATTGAGGCGCAGCTCGATGGCAGCGCGACCGAGCCGCTGGTGGATATCGTGCACAAGCTGCACGGCAGCTGCGGCTACAGCGGAGTGCCGCGCCTGAAGCAGATCTGCCATTTCATCGAGCAACAGCTACGCACCGGCGTGGCACCGGAGGATCTGGAGCCGGAGCTGCTGGAACTGCTTGATGAGATGGATAACGTGACCCGCGAGGCGCAGGCGATATTGCGGGATACAGAATAACGCAGTGATAAACAAGGCGGGTGCTGACAATAAAATAAGTGTCGGATAAAAAGGCGGGTGCGCGACGCTTACCCGCCCTGCGGGTGCTGATAATTAAAATAAGTGTCGGATAAAAAGGCGGGTACGCGACGCGTGCCCGCCCTGCGATATTACTCAGACGTTAGCGCACCATGCAGGGGCGCTTGTTATCGAAGGTCCAGTCGGGGATCAGGTACTGCATAGAGAGCGCGTCATCGCGCGCGCCGAGACCATGCTTCTGATACAGCTCATGGGCTTTCATCACCTGGTCCATATCCAGCTCAACCCCCAGCCCCGGCGTGGTCGGCACCTGCACCATCCCGCCTTTGATCTCAAACGGCTGCTTCGTCAGGCGCTGGTTGCCCTCCTGCCAGATCCAGTGGGTGTCGATGGCGGTGATCGTCCCCGGCGCGGCTGCCGCAACGTGGGTGAACATCGCCAGCGAAATATCAAAGTGGTTGTTGGAGTGTGAACCCCAGGTCAGGCCGAAGTCATGGCACATCTGCGCCACGCGCACCGAGCCCTGCATGGTCCAGAAGTGCGGGTCTGCCAGCGGGATGTCAACGGACTGCAGCGACAGGGTATGGCCCATCTGACGCCAGTCGGTGGCAATCATGTTAGTGGCGGTCGGCAGCCCGGTCGCGCGGCGGAACTCCGCCATCACTTCGCGGCCTGAATAGCCCTGTTCCGCCCCGCACGGATCTTCTGCATAAGCGAGGACGCCACGCAGCTGCTTGCCAAGCGAAATCGCTTCGTTAAGCGACCAGGCGCCGTTCGGATCGAGGGTAACGCGCGCCTGCGGGAAGCGCTTCGCCAGCGCGGTTACCGCTTCCGCTTCTTCAGCGCCAGCCAGCACGCCGCCCTTCAGTTTAAAGTCGTTGAAGCCATACTTTTCATAAGCCGCTTCCGCCAGACGCACCACGGCATCCGGCGTCATCGCCTCGTCATGGCGAAGGCGATACCAGTCGCAGCGCTCGTCAGGCTGGCTCTGGTACGGCAGCGGCGTGCGGGTGCGATCGCCAATGAAGAACAGGTAGCCAAGCATCTCCACTTCGCTGCGCTGTTGCCCGTCGCCCAACAGGGAAGCGACGTTCACGCCCAGGTGCTGGCCGAGCAGATCGAGCATCGCGGCTTCAATACCGGTGACCACATGAATGGTAGTGCGCAGATCGAAGGTCTGTAATCCACGCCCGCCTGCGTCACGGTCGGCGAAGGCCGCGCGCACTGCCGTCAGTACGTTTTTATATTCACCCAGTGTTTTCCCCACCACCAGCGCGGCGGCATCTTCCAGCGTCTGACGGATTTTTTCGCCGCCGGGAATTTCACCCACGCCGGTGTGGCCGGCGTTATCGGTGATAATCACGATGTTACGGGTGAAGAAGGGCGCGTGCGCCCCGCTCAGGTTCATCAGCATGCTGTCGTAACCGGCGACCGGAATAACCTGCATGCTGGTGACCACAGGCGTGCCCTGATATGTACTCATGGTAATTTCCTTTTTCACAGCGAAGTTAGCGACCAAAGGCCGGACGTTTGCGATCGAATGTCCAGCCAGGGACCAGATACTGCATCGGACCGGCGTCGTTGCGCGCCCCGCCCGGAAGCTGTTTATACGCCGCGTGGGCGCGTTCAATCTGCTGCCAGTCCAGCTCGACGCCGAGGCCCGGAGCATCCGGCACGCGAATGGTGCCGCCCTTGATCTCCAGCGGTTCGCGGGTGAGGCGTGCTTCGCCCTCCTGCCAGATCCAGTGGGTATCGATGGCGGTGGGATTGCCCGGTGCCGCCGCGCCGACGTGGGTGAACATGGCGAGCGAAATATCAAAGTGGTTGTTGGAGTGACAGCCCCAGGTCAGCCCCCAGTCATCGCACAATTGCGCTACGCGCACTGCGCCGGAGAGCGTCCAGAAGTGCGGGTCGGCCAGCGGAATATCCACCGCGTTGAGCATCACCGCATGGCCCATCTCGCGCCAGTTGGTGGCGATCATGTTGGTGGCAACCGGCAGCCCGGTTGCACGGCGGAACTCCGCCATCACTTCGCGCCCCGAGTAGCCCTGCTCCGCGCCGCAGGGGTCTTCGGCATAGGTCAGCACATCACCCAGCCCTTTGCACAGCGCAATGGCTTCATCCAGCAGCCACGCTCCGTTGGGGTCCACGGTGATGCGCGCATTCGGGAAGCGGTGTTTCAGCGCTTTTGCGGTTTCAATCTCCTGCTCGCCCGGCAAGACGCCACCTTTGAGCTTGAAGTCTTTAAAGCCGTAGCGATCCTGTGCCGCCTCCGCCAGACGTACCACGGACTCTGCGCTCAGCGCCTCCTGATGGCGCAGGTGATACCAGGGGTGATCGCCCTTGCCCTGCTCCAGGTAAGGCAGATCGGTTTTGCGTCGATCCCCCAGGTAGAACAGGTAGCCCAGCACCGTCACCGCGTCGCGCTGTTTGCCCGGCCCGAGCAGTTCACACACCGGCACGTTAAGCGCTTTGCCGAGCAGGTCGAGCAGCGCCGCTTCCAGCGCCGCCACCGCGTTCACCTTCAGCTCGAAGGTCCAGGCGCCTTTGCCGAAGGTGTCGAAATCCGCCGACTGATTGCCTTTGTGCACCTGCTGCACCACGCGATTCAGGCGGGCAATCTCTTGCCCGACCACCTGCGGAATGGCGTCCACCAGCGTCTGGTAGATCACCTCCCCGCCCGGCGCTTCACCGACCCCGGTATGACCGGCGCTGTCGGTCAGCACCACGATATTGCGCGTAAACCAGGCGTTGTGCGCCCCGCCGATGTTAAGCAGCATACTGTCCTGCCCGGCGACAGGGATCACTTTCATCTCCGTTACGCGCGGGCTTGCCTGAGTACTCATTGTTTCACCCCGCTCTGTACTGGTTTCAGCTCAATACGCTTGATGTCGCCCACCAGCACCAGGTAGCTCAGCACGGCAACCAGGGCATGGATGCCGACATAGACCAGCGCGCCGTTAAAGGAGCCAGAAACACCGACGATGTAACCGATAGCGATGGGGGTGACGATCCCGGAGACGTTACCGAACATGTTAAACAGGCCGCCGCTCAGGCCGCTGATCTCTTTCGGGGCGGTATCCGCCATCACCGCCCAGCCCAGCGCACCGATGCCTTTGCCGAAGAAGGCGAGCGCCATAAAGCCGACCACCAGCCATTCGGTGTCCACGTAATTACAGATCACCATAGAGGTGGAGAGCAGCATCCCCAGCACAATGGGCGTTTTACGGGCGATATTGAGCGAGCCGGTGCGCCGCATCAGCCAGTCGGAGATCACCCCGCCGAGCACGCCGCCGATAAAGCCACACACCGCCGGCACCGAGGCGATAAGCCCCGCCTCCAGAATCGACATGCCGCGCGCCTGCACCAGATAGACCGGGAACCAGGTGATGAAGAAGTAGGTCAGGGCGTTAATGCAGTACTGGCCGATATAGACGCCGATCATCATGCGTGAGGCCAGCAGCTGTTTGATCTGCGCCCATTTTTCGCGCATCGGCACCTGCACTTTGTGGTCGTTCTTCTGATCCATGTTGATCAGCGCCCCGCCCTGCTCCATGTACTCCAGCTCCGCTTTGTTCACGCCCGGATGGTTATTCGGTTCGTGGATCACTTTCAGCCAGATAAAGCTGATGATGATCCCGAGGCCCCCCATGAAGAAGAACACGTAGTGCCAGCCCACCGCGTGGGTCAGCCAGCCCATGATCGGGGCAAAAATCACCGTGGCGAAGTACTGCGCCGAGTTGAAGATGGCCACCGCGGTTCCCCTCTCCTGGGCCGGGAACCAGGCCGCCACAATACGGCTGTTTCCGGGGAAGGATGGGGCTTCTGCCAGACCGACCAGGAAGCGCAGGGTGAAGAGTGCGACAATAATGCCGAAGCCGTTAAAGACATCGACGAAGCCCTGCAGCAGGGTGAAGAGTGACCAGATGAAGATGGACCAGAAGTAGACGCGTTTTGAGCCAAAGCGGTCAAGCAGCCAGCCGCCCGGGATCTGACCGATTACATAGGCCCATGAAAACGCAGAAAAGACGTAGCCCATCCCGATGGGGTCGAGGCCAATCTCGCGCGCCATTTCCGACCCGGCAATGGAGAGCGTGGCGCGGTCGCCATAGTTAAACGAGGTGACGATAAACAGCATCACCACAATCCAATAGCGGGCGTTAGTGCGTTTCTCCGCCATCTGCGCCGCCTGGCTTACTGTATTCATTGTTGCACTCCTGAATTATAGCTGTGTCGCTACATTCATTCTGAACAGCACAACCTGTAGGGTAATCAGAATGAGGTGTGGGTGTTGTTGCAGTTTGCTCAGAGAAGGCTCTGAAACCCTGCGTTTTTTGTAACCGGCTCGAAAAGTATATGAAGGGGGATTCACCCTCTCACCGTGCAGCCACACAACATTGCATGCCCATGCCGGGGGGATTTCTTGCATAAGCCCAAAGCGATGGGGAGTAGTTCACGAAAAATGAAACAGGTGCGGAAAAATAGCGGTATGGAAGTATGAAGGGTAAAGGGTGTGACGGGCGTCGCTTGACGCGGATGTTTACCCGCTCCGGGCGGAGCGGGTGTAAGCCATAGAAGGCGTTAGCTCAGCAGCGCGGCCCAGCGTTCAACCCACGGATTCGCCACGGTTTCTGGCTCGGGATGGTCCGCCGCATCGATAAACAGCGGCTCGCCGAGACGGGTCGCGCCCTGCTCCTGCAACAGCGCATCAAACTTTTTCGCGCCGCCGTTAAAGTGGGTATACGAGCTGTCGCCAAGACCAATCACGCCGTAGCGCAGTTCGGGCTGATGACCAATGCGCGCATGAATATCTTCATACAGCGGCACAATGCAGGAAGGCAGCTCGCCCTGCCCGGTGGTGGAGGTGACCACCAGCGCGATTTTCTGGCGATACCCTTCCCAGTCGGCCAACGTCGGATCTTCGAATACCCGCGCCTGATGGCCCTGCTCGCTTAAAATTGCCTGCGCTTCTTCAGCGACCAGCAGCGCGTTTCCGTACATGGTGCCGACAAAAATGCCTACTTCTGCCATGAGTGACTCCTGATTAATCTACCTGCGTGCCGTCATCCTGACCGCTGGCTTCGGGAAACTCAACCCTTTCGATTTCAGGGAGATGCCCGATCCAGCCAAAGTGTGACAGGGCGTCCATCCAGACGCGGTCCAGCCCGGCGTTAATCACCAGCGGCTCGCCGGTCACCGGGTGGGTGAGCGTCAGGCGGCTGGCGTGCAGCATCAGACGGTGACAGCCGAAGTGCTCTGCCGCGGCACGGTTCTGGCGCAGATCGCCGTGTTTAGAGTCGCCAATCATCGGATGGCGCAGGTGGGACATGTGGCGACGCAGCTGGTGCTTGCGCCCGGTTTGCGGCTCCAGCTCCACCAGGCTGTAGCGCGTGGTGGGATAGCGCCCGGTGGCGACGGGCATCTCTGTGGTTGCCAGCCCTTTGTAGTGCGTTACCGCCGGCTGCGGATCTTTATCGGCGCGGGAAAACTTATCGGCGATCTTATCCAGCTCTTCCACCAGCGGATAATCCAGCACCGCGTCGCCCTCAAGCCAGCCGCGCACCACGGCGTGATAGCGCTTCTGGATCTGATGCTGCTCGAACTGCTGCGACAGCAGACGACCAACGTCGCTCGACAGCCCCATCAGCAGTACCCCGGAGGTTGGCCGATCGAGCCGATGGACGGTAAAGACGTGCTGTCCAATCTGGTCGCGCACCGTCTGCATCACCACCACTTTTTCATCGCGATCCAGCCAGCTGCGGTGAACCAGCCAGCCGGAGGGCTTGTTGACGGCAATCAGCCACTCGTCCTGGTAGAGAATTTCAATGGTCACGCGTCGTCACCGGCAAACAGCGTGTCGAGATCCAGCAGGACCACCAGCAGTTCATCGCGGCCAGCATGCGCCGCGTCCAGCGCCATTTCATAGTACGGCGCGACGGCGAAGGCGTTCGGCAATGGATGGCCGCCATCAAGCAGCGCGTGCATACGCGGCAGCAACACCCACTGCAGCCACTGGTGCGGCGTCAGGGTGTCCATAAAGAAGGGCTGGGTACTTTCAAAAGCGGAGGCGTCTGGCGCGACGGGCTGCCACTGCTGGTGCGCGCGCAATACCTCTTCAATCCGCATCAGCTGGCGGCGTATACGGTTATGGTGTTCCATGATGACCTGAGTGTTCTAAAAAACAGAGGCGAAGAATAGCACGAGCGTGCTGGCGGGAAAAAAAGATAAAAAAGGGAGCACTGCCTTAGCAGTGCTCCCGGTTTCGTTTTGCAGCAGTCCGGCTACATGGTTGCTCCCTGCTCATCCATGAAAACTTTTCCTGTGGTCTCCTGACCGACAATCCTTGTACCGCATCCTGCGCATATCATCCTGACATTTAATGTGTGTCACCCCCCTGACACATCATCCCTGGTCATCCTGACCCGCCGAAACTCCTCTCGGCTCCCAATCTCCTTCCTGGAGGTGTCCCTTACGCCGTCCTGCGTTATCCTCTGCTTCAATCCTGAAGCTCTTCCCTGCTGCACCTTCTGGTGTGTCCTGCTTAACGCAGCGTCATCATCCTGATGTTCGCTACATTTGCTCAACGTCCTGTTGGCGAGGTATAGAATCCTTGATTACAGACTGTCTTACAAGCCACCTTAGGATAAATCCGGGGGTCACGTTTCGTTTGAAAGCGAAAGGATTGAGAGTAATACTCTGAAATTAAACGATAAAATTTATTATCGATTCTTCATCCTTTTCTTACAAAGCATCGATCTCTCACAAGGCTTGTAAGAGATCTCTCACAAAGCCGTGAGCAATCTGGATTACACCTCAGGCGTGAGACTTGAAAGGAACAGCGCCAGCGAGGGCGAAAGACGGGTGCGCTGCTTAGCGCCGAGCTTCTCGTGCAGCACTTCACCGGTAAGATTACAGACGGAAATAACCTCCGTTTCCTCTTCCAGCGTGGCGATGAACAGCGTCGGACTCAACTTGCGGCGCTTCTGCGTGACCAGATGACCGATCAGATTTTCCTGCAGGCGAACCAGATCGTCTTCGCTCCAGACCTGCAGCAGCGTCAGCGCCATACCATCGAAGCGAGCCGGCATATCCCCGGCGAACTGCGTGGTGTAAAACGCGTGAACTGTGGGTTGTAGCAAAATATCGAGGGCTTTTTCAACCCCGTTTAACCGGGTTTCGCCGCTAAAGGGCGCGGGCTGCCACAACACGCTCTCCTGCAGGCTGGTGACGACACAGGGCGACGGCACGCCGTACAGCGCGTCACTGGCAGGCAGGGTGCCGTGCTCTTCCCGGAAGGCATCAGAATAACGCCCGGTAAACTCCCGCAGTGCCTGTTGTACTTCACTCTCCACGCCGTTCATCCTCATCGTCTGGTACACTAGTGCGAACGCCATATACTACCTGCTTTATTACGGTGACACATGTCCTCTTATGAAAATCATCAGGCGCTGCAAGGCCTGACGCTCGGCAAAACAACCGACTACCGCGACGTTTACGATGCCACGCTGCTGCAACCGGTGCCGCGCAGCATGAATCGCCTGCCGCTGGGCCTGCTTGACGACGCCCTGCCGTTTCACGGCGGCGATATCTGGACGCTGTATGAGCTCTCCTGGCTTAACTCGCGCGGCCTGCCGCAGGTTGCCGTCGGTCAGGTCGAGCTGAATGCCGACAGCGTTAATCTGGTGGAATCGAAAAGCTTCAAGCTCTATCTCAACAGCTTCAACCAGACGCGCTTCGCCTCGTGGGATGAGGTAACCGCCACGCTGCAACGCGACCTCAGCGCCTGTGCGCAGGGGAATGTAAACGTTACGCTGTTCCGTTTGTCTGACATCGAAGGGCAGCCGGTGGCGCGCTTTGATGGCGAGTGCATCGACGATCAGGATATCGCTATCGACAGCTACGCGTTCAACGCCGATTACCTGCAGGGCGCTGCGGGCGATGAGGTGGTGGAGGAGACGCTGGTCAGCCATCTGCTGAAATCCAACTGTCTGATCACCAATCAGCCGGACTGGGGCTCGGTGCAGATCCGCTATCGCGGCGCGAAAATCGACCGGGAGAAGCTGCTGCGTTATCTGGTGTCGTTCCGCCATCACAACGAATTCCACGAGCAGTGCGTCGAGCGCATTTTTAACGACGTTCAGCGCTTCTGCAAGCCGGAAGCCTTAAGCGTGTATGCGCGCTATACCCGTCGCGGCGGGCTGGATATCAATCCGTGGCGCAGCAACGTCCCCTTCACGCCGGCGACCGGGCGACTGGTGCGTCAGTAGTCGCCGCAAATATTGTGTATGGCGAGTTGTTAAAGTGAAGTGAGCAGGGCTATTGTAACGCCAGGGCGCGGCCTTCATCGCCCCATAAGGAGATAGCTTGATTACACATATTAGCCCGCTTGGCTCAATGGATATGCTGTCGCAGCTGGAAGTGGACATGCTGAAGCGCACCGCCAGCAGCGATCTGTACCAGCTTTTTCGCAACTGTTCCCTCGCCGTACTCAACTCTGGCAGCCTGACCGACAACAGCAAAGAGCTGCTGTCGCGCTTCGAAAATTTCGATATCAACGTGCTGCGTCGCGAACGCGGCGTCAAGCTTGAGCTGATTAACCCACCGGAAGACGCGTTTGTTGACGGACGTCTCATCCGCTCGCTGCAAGCTAACCTGTTCGCGGTACTGCGCGATATTTTGTTCGTCAACGGACAGATCAGCAGCGCGGGCCGCTTCCAGCACCTCAACCTTGAAGATTCCACCCACATCACCAACCTGGTGTTCTCGATCCTGCGCAACGCCCGGGCGCTGCACGTCGGCGAAGCGCCGAGCATGGTGGTGTGCTGGGGCGGACACTCGATTAACGAGAAAGAGTACCTCTATGCGCGCCGCGTCGGCACCCAGCTTGGGCTGCGTGAGCTGAATATCTGCACCGGCTGCGGGCCTGGCGCGATGGAAGCGCCGATGAAAGGTGCCGCCGTGGGCCACGCGCAGCAGCGTTATAAAGAGGGCCGTTTTATCGGCATGACCGAGCCGTCGATTATCGCGGCCGAGCCGCCAAACCCGCTGGTCAACGAGCTGATCATCATGCCGGACATTGAAAAACGTCTGGAAGCCTTCGTGCGTATCGCCCACGGCATTATTATTTTCCCCGGCGGCGTTGGCACCGCAGAAGAGCTGCTCTACCTGCTCGGTATTCTGATGAACCCGCACAACGATAATCAGGTGCTGCCGCTGATCCTCACCGGCCCGCGCGAGAGCGCTGATTATTTCCGCGTACTGGATGAGTTCATCGTCAGCACGCTCGGGGAGCAGGCGCGTCGCTACTACACCATCATTATTGATGATGCCGCTGAGGTGGCGCGTCAGATGAAAAAAGCGATGCCGCTGGTAAAAGAGAACCGTCGCGAAACCGGCGATGCTTATGGCTTCAACTGGTCGATCCGCATCGCGCCGGACCTGCAGGTGCCGTTTGTGCCGACCCATGAAAATATGGCGAATCTCAATCTCTATCCCGACCGCCCGGCGGAACAGCTGGCGGCCGATCTGCGTCGCGCGTTCTCAGGCATTGTTGCCGGCAACGTGAAAGAGGTGGGTATCAAAGCGATTGAAACCTGGGGTCCGTATAAAATCCACGGCGATCGGCAGATGATGCTGCGCATGGATGACCTGTTGCAGGGTTTTGTCGCGCAGCACCGCATGAAACTTCCCGGCACGGCCTATATCCCCTGCTACGAAATCATTACCTGATCCCGCTCGCGGACGACGCTCTGTCGTCCGCATTTTATCCATACACAAAACTTATCTTTCAGCGCCTTTTCCGCGCTGAGTCTCGCCATAATTATTCAGTAAGTTGATTTTATACTGACTGAATATGCTGCTTAATCTCATGAATAAAGATAAATATCTGAATCTGCCTGCCGCAGCGTTTATTGCTTTCGCCATTGGTGATAGCCTTCGCGCCAATATAATGTTGAAGAATTCATCCCTTGCGGTCGATTGATCTAAAAACGGACGCGCAGAGAGCGGATTATTGCAATTGAGATCGGGATCACTGATAGATTGATAACTTATATGTATCTTTCCGCCCGCCAACAATTACGGGTGAAAATTATAAAAATACGACCCGAAACACTATTTCATATTAAAGACTGAACATATTTCACCATATTTGGCTATTAAATCGGCAATTTACTTCCTCCAGGAGAAAAAATGGAAACCACTCAAACCAGCACGGTTGCTTCCGTCGAGTCGAAAAGCGGATGGCGCAAGACCGACACGATGTGGATGTTGGGCCTCTACGGGACCGCCATCGGCGCAGGCGTGCTGTTCCTGCCTATCAACGCCGGCGTTGGCGGCATGATCCCGCTGATCATCATGGCAATCCTTGCCTTCCCGATGACCTATTTCGCCCACCGCGGCCTGACCCGCTTTGTGCTGTCCGGTAAAAATCCGGGCGAAGACATCACCGAAGTAGTCGAAGAACACTTCGGTGTTGGCGCAGGTAAAGTCATCACCCTGCTCTATTTCTTCGCGATTTACCCGATCCTGCTGGTCTACAGCGTGGCGATCACCAATACCGTGGACAGCTTTATTACCCACCAGCTGGGCCTGGTGTCCCCGCCGCGTGCTCTGCTCTCGCTGATCCTGATTATCGGTATGATGACCATCGTGCGTTTCGGTGAGCAGATGATTGTAAAAGCGATGAGCGTGCTGGTGTTCCCGTTCGTGGCCGCCCTGATGCTGCTGGCCTGCTACCTGATCCCGCAGTGGAGCGGTGCCGCACTGGATACCCTCTCTTTCAGCAGCGCAAGCACCACCGGTAATGGCCTGTGGATGACCCTGTGGCTGGCTATCCCGGTGATGGTGTTCTCCTTCAACCACTCCCCGATCATCTCCTCCTTCGCCGTCGCGAAGCGTGAAGAGTACGGCGTGGATGCTGAGAAGAAGTGCTCTAAAATTCTGGCGTTTGCCCACATCATGATGGTGCTGACCGTGATGTTCTTCGTGTTCAGCTGCGTGCTGAGCCTGACGCCTGCCGATCTGGCTGCCGCTAAAGAGCAGAACATCTCGATTCTCTCCTACCTGGCAAACCACTTTAACGCGCCGATCATTGCCTGGATGGCACCGATTATCGCCATTATCGCCATCACCAAATCCTTCCTCGGCCACTACCTGGGCGCGCGTGAAGGCTTTAACGGCATGGTGATTAAGTCGCTGCGCGGTAAAGGCAAAACCATCGAAGTTAACAAGCTGAACCGCATTACTGCGGCGTTCATGCTGGTCACCACCTGGATTGTGGCGACGCTGAATCCGAGCATTCTGGGGATGATTGAAACCCTGGGCGGCCCGATCATTGCGATGATCCTGTTCCTGATGCCGATGTATGCCATTGCCAAAGTTCCGGCGATGCGCAAGTACAGCGGCCACATCAGCAACGTGTTCGTGGTCATCATGGGCCTTATCGCAATCTCTGCGATCTTCTACTCCCTCTTCAGCTAAGTCTTTAGCGCCGCCGCCCGGCGGCGCTTCTTCCATCCTTCTTTTCTCGTCATGGACGCATCATGATTAGCGTATTTGATATTTTCAAAATCGGCATTGGCCCTTCCAGCTCGCATACCGTCGGGCCGATGAAGGCGGGTAAACAGTTCGTGGACGATCTGGTTGCTCAGGGTTTGCTGCTCAACACGACCCGCGTCGTGGTCGATGTGTACGGCTCGCTGTCGCTCACCGGCAAGGGCCACCACACCGATATCGCCATTATTATGGGCCTCGCCGGCAACCTGCCGGACACGGTCGATATCGACGCCATCCCGGGCTTTATCCAGGATGTGAATACCCACTCACGTCTGATGCTGGCCCAGGGGCAGCATGAAGTGGAGTTCCCGGTAGACCAGTGCATGGTGTTCCATGCCGATAACCTCTCGCTGCACGAAAACGGCATGCGCATTACTGCCCTGGCCGGCGAGCAGGTCATCTACAGCCAGACCTATTACTCCATCGGCGGCGGCTTTATCGTTGATGAAGCGCATTTCGGGCAGAGCAGCGACAGCGACGTCGCGGTGCCTTACCCCTATAAAAACGCGGCTGACCTTCAGAAGCACTGCAACGAAACCGGCCTGTCGCTCTCCGGCCTGATGATGAAAAACGAGCTGGCGCTGCATACCCAGCAGGAGCTGGATACCCACTTCGCCAGCGTCTGGGCGGTCATGCACGGCGGGATTGAGCGCGGCACCACCACAGAGGGCGTGTTGCCCGGCAAGCTGCGCGTTCCGCGCCGTGCGGCCGCGCTGCGCCGCATGCTGGTAAGCCAGGATAAAACCAACGTCGATCCGATGAGCGTAGTGGACTGGATCAACGTTTTTGCGCTGGCGGTCAACGAAGAGAACGCAGCGGGCGGACGGGTGGTAACCGCGCCAACCAACGGTGCCTGCGGCATTGTTCCGGCGGTGCTGGCGTACTACAACAAGTTTATCCGCGAAGTGAACGCTAACTCTCTGGCACGCTACATGCTGGTTGCCAGCGCCATCGGGTCGCTCTACAAGATGAATGCCTCTATCTCTGGCGCCGAAGTGGGCTGTCAGGGTGAAGTGGGCGTAGCCTGCTCTATGGCAGCCGCAGGGCTTGCCGAGCTGCTGGGTGCCAGCCCGGCGCAGGTGTTTATCGCGGCGGAGATCGGCATGGAACATAACCTCGGCCTGACCTGCGACCCGGTCGCCGGCCAGGTTCAGGTACCGTGCATCGAGCGTAACGCGATTGCCGCCGTGAAAGCGGTAAACGCCGCCCGCATGGCGATGCGCCGCACCAGCGATCCGCGCGTCTGCCTCGATAAAGTCATTGAAACTATGTATGAAACCGGTAAAGACATGAACGCCAAGTACCGCGAAACCTCGCGCGGTGGCCTGGCGCTGAAGATCGTCGCCTGCGACTGATACCCGGCTTCCTCTGCCCGCCACGGGCAGAGGAATTTGCGAGCCGCTTTCCCGCTTTACACTTCCCCCCTGGCCTGACCGGGCCGTAAAATGCCACACTTACGCCACTCTGTTATGCAGGAAGCGCCCGCTGTGTCCGTACATTTATTAATTGTTGATGCCTTAAACCTGATCCGCCGTATCCATGCCGTGCAGGGTTCCCCGTGCCGCGACGGCTGTCTGAGCGCGCTGGAACAGCTGCTGGTACAAAGTAATCCGACCCACGCGGTGGCGGTATTTGACGACGACGCCCGCAGCAGCGGCTGGCGACATCAGCTGCTTTCCGATTACAAGGCCGGACGCGCGCCAATGCCGGACGATCTGGTGGCTGAGATGCCGCGCCTGCGCGAGGCATTCATCGCCCGCGGCGTGGCCTGCTGGCATTCGGAGGGGAATGAAGCCGACGATCTGGCGGCGACGCTGGCGGTGAAAATTGCCGGGGCCGGTCACGAAGCGACAATCGTTTCCACTGATAAAGGCTACTGTCAGCTGCTGTCTCCGACCATTCGCATCCGCGACTATTTCCAGAAACGCTGGCTCGATGTGCCCTTTATCGCCGCCGAATTTGGCGTCGCTCCTCAGCAGCTGCCTGATTTCTGGGGGCTGGCGGGGATCAGCAGTAGCAAAATTGGTGGCGTAGCCGGTATCGGCCCGAAAAGCGCCACGCAGTTGATTACTGACTTCGGCACGCTGGAAAACCTGTATGCCCGGCTGGATGACGTCCCGGAGAAGTGGCGTAAAAAGCTGGAAGCGCACCGCGACAGCGCTTTCACCTGCCGCGAAGTGGCGCGTCTGAGAACGGATTTACAGCTCGACGGGAATCTGCAGCAGCTGCGGTTAGCCCGGCACGCCTGAAGGCAACGCCGTACCCGCGGGCAGAGTTCAGCGGTGGAAGATATGCGACGCGCACCCGGCCATAAAAGTGGGTGCGCGTGAGAGGGGAAAGCTTATCGCTCGTCGCGACGACCGCCGACCGCGGCCCACATGCGGCGCACGTGCACCGTCACTTCTTCGCGATCGTGATAGAGCTGGCGCGCCTGAATCTGGGCTGCAATGCCCTGGGCTTCAAGCTGTTCCCGCAGCGAGGCGAGGTTTTGCGACACCTCTTCGTAGCGCTTTTTCATGGGCAGCTTGAGGTTAAAAATGGTTTCACGGCACCAGCCGTTCACCAGCCACTGCGCCATCAGCGCCGTAACCTTAGCTGGCTTCTCCACCATATCGCACACCATCCAGGAGATGTTGCTGCGCGTCGGGCGATAGCGGAAACCATCTTCACGCAGCCAGGTCACCTGCCCGGTATCCATCAGGCTCTGCGCCATGGGGCCGTTGTCTACTGACGCCACCCACATGTTGCGTTTCACCAGCTGATAGGTCCAGCCGCCCGGACAGGCACCCAGGTCCACCGCGTGCATACCGTTGGCCAGACGCTCATCCCACTCGTCGGCCGGAATAAATACGTGAAACGCCTCTTCCAGCTTAAGCGTAGAACGGCTTGGCGCATCGGACGGGAAGCGCAGACGCGGAATACCCATATAAAACGGCGAGTTGTTGGTGCTCAGCGAGTAACCGGTGTAGCAGCAGCCCGGCGCGATAAAGAACACGTGCACTACCGGCCGCTTCGGGGTTTCATAGTTGGTCAGCACCTTCGCCTCGCGCAGCGCAGCACGCAGCGGGACGGTGAACTTGCGGCAGAACTTCATCAGCTCTTTGCTTTCGTTAGTGTCCGCAACCTCAACCCGCAGATCGCCGCCCTTCTCCACCACGCCCTGCAGCATGCCGACGATGGGAGAAATACGGTCTTCCGGCGGCAGATCGGTGAGCAGTTCACCGGCAATAAACATCTGGCGCGCGAAGATCAGCGAGCTGAACGGCAGATCGCGCCCCAGCTTTTCCGCATCGTCGGGCTGGTAGCATTCAAACACCACGTAGCCGGAGTTATCCTTCACGCGGGCAAAACCATACACCTCAAGCCGGGCGGCTTTGTCGGTGATCTCTGCCGCACACTCTTTTTCAAATCCCTGGCGGCAGTACAAAATAACTTTATTCATTCACAGAGCCTTTACGCTTAAGACGCAGCGCGCCGATTAACATCAACACCCAACCGGCAAGGAAGCTGACGCCGCCAACCGGCGTCACGAAGGCCCACAGACGCAGATGCGACAGCGCGAGGCAGTAAAGGCTGCCGCTGAACAGCACGGTACCCAGCGCCATAAATACGCTGCTCCAGTAAAACCAGATACTGATCCGGCGCTGCATAGCCACCGCCAGACCAAAAATTGCCAGCGTGTGGAACGCCTGGTACTCAAGCCCGGTCTGGATCCATCCCATCTCGACAACGCCGAGCGTCTTGCTCAGCACGTGCGCGCCAAACGCGCCCAGGGCAACAAAAATAAAGCCACTCACCGCGGCGAAAATCAGCATGAAACGGCTGGTCATGGTGGTTATAACCCTAAAGTAAGGCGTGCAGCGCACGCGAATCTGTTATTGCTCGTAGCGAAAGCGAAATTTTTCTTGTTCACTGGCCGCTTTCGCCAGGATCCACTGACGGAAGGCGGCTATTTTACCCAGTTCTGCCTGGCTGTCATGACAAACCAGATAAAAGGCATTTTTACTCACCAGCACGTCGTTGAACGGGCAGACCAGACGCCCGGCCTCTATTTCCGTCTGCGCCATCACGTTATTTGCCAGCGCAATGCCCTGACCGTGGATGGCGGCCTGCAGCACCATCGCGCTGTGGCTGAAGATCGGCCCCTGCTGGACGTTGATATGAGTAAGACCTGACTGGCGGGTATAAGTTTGCCAGTCGCGACGAGAAGCGTCATGCAATAACGTGTGCTTTTCGAGATCCTGCGGCGTTTTCAGCGGCTTGTCGCCGGTCAGCAGCAGCGGCGAGCACACCGGCAGCAGATATTCTGCGTAGAGTTTCTCCACGCGCAGCCCCGGCCAGTTGCCGCGCCCGTAAAAAATCGCCACGTCAACATCGTCGGCCAGCTTGTCCTCTTCCCGGTCTACGGCCTGGATACGAACGTCGATTCCCGGATAAGCTGAGTTAAAGCTTGAGAGTCGCGGCACCAGCCAGTGAATGGCAAAACTGGGCAACAAACTGACCGTTAAGGCACCGCGCGCGCTCCTTGCCTGCAGCTTGCGCGTTGCCTCATTTAGCTGGGAAAAAATCTCTTTGATATCCTGAAAATAGCTCTGCCCCTCTTCAGTGAGCAGCAGTGAACGGTTGCGTCGCCGGAACAGCTTTATCCCTAAAAAGTCCTCTAATGACTTAATCTGGTGGCTTACTGCGGCCTGCGTGACGAAAAGTTCTTCGGCCGCTTTGGTGAAACTGAGGTGGCGGGCGGCGGCGTCAAAAACGCGTAATGCATTCAGTGGTGGTAATCGCTTGGACATGGCGTCAGGGTTCAATTGTTAAAGGCAATTAACAAACAGGAAACAACAGGTTACCTATTAGTTTTTTTTATCTGAGCCATTATAAATTGTCCGTTGAGGTTGCACCAGCAAATACCTATAGTGGCGGCACTTCCTGAGCCGGAACGAAAAGTTTTTTGGGATGAGAGTTCTGAAGGGCTTTTGGCTTACGGTTGTGATGTTGTGTTGTTGTGTTTGCAATTGGTCTGACGTTTCAGACCACGGTAGCAACGCTACCCATTTTCACTTCCTGTACATTTACCCTGTCTGTCCATAGTGATTAATGTAGCACCGCAAAATTGCGGTGCTTTTTTTTGCCTGCAGATTAGTCTTCCAGCGCGACCATCTCTTTAACATCGGTGCGGTTAATCTGCTGCTTGTTGCCGTTAGCATCTTTGTACTGAATCATGCCGGTATCATTGTCGGTAGTCGGTTTGCCGTCAGAGACAATGGTGCGGCCATCGTTGGTGTGCATTACATAGTTCGGACCTGAGCAAGCTGCGAGTGCAAAGGTCATCATACATGCTGAAACTACAGCGGCTGCCTTATTCATAATTCTTCTCCTTGTAGACACAAATACTATGTATGCCTCTTTTGCTAAGAGGCCAGAACATTCACCTGACACTTTTCAGCATAACCTGCTTTTACAACTTCGCCAGGTGAAACGGACAATTCCGATGGTTATCAATAGCCTTGTGCGATGCAGGAAAATGGGCGACGATCGTGGTAATGACACGAGGAATATCATGAAAGCATTTAGCCCGGCCCGTTTTCGCGCGCAGTTTCCTGCGCTGGCCGATGCGGGCGTCTATCTCGACAGCGCCGCCACCGCCCTGAAACCGACGGCGGTCATTGAAGCCAGCCGCCAGTTCTACAGCCTCAGCGCCGGGAACGTACACCGCAGCCAGTTCGCAGAGGCCCAACAGCTTACCGCCCGCTACGAAGCCGGGCGTGCCGCCGTGGCCCGTCTGTTAAACGCCCCGGAAAGCGACAGCGTTATCTGGACGCGCGGCACCACCGAGGCCATCAATATGGTGGCACAGTGCTGGCTGCGCCCGCGTCTTCAGCCGGGGGATAACATTATCGTCAGCGAAGCCGAGCATCACGCCAATCTGGTGCCCTGGCTGATGGTGGCGCAGCAGACCGGCGCAACCGTGGTGAAACTGCCCATCGGCCCTGACCGCCTGCCCGCGCTGGAGCAGCTCCCGGCCCTGCTTAACGACCGCACTCGCCTGCTGGCGCTCGGCCAGATGTCCAACGTTACCGGCGGCTGCCCTGACCTCGCGCGCGCCATTGCGCTTGCTCATGCCGCAGGGGTAAAGGTGATGGTCGACGGCGCGCAGGGCGTGGTGCATTGCCCGCCGGACGTGCAGCAACTGGATATCGACTTCTATGCCTTCTCCGGCCATAAGCTGTACGGCCCGACCGGCATCGGCGTGCTGTACGGCAAGCGCGAGCTTCTGGAAGAGATGACCCCGTGGCTCGGCGGCGGCAAGATGATCGTTCGCGTCTCCTTTGACGGCTTCGACACCCAGCCGCTCCCCTGGCGTCTGGAGGCCGGGACGCCCAACGTGGCGGGGGTCATCGGCCTGAGTGCGGCGCTGGAGTGGCTGCATGACATCGACCTGACCGAAGCGGAAAACTACAGCCGCGGGCTGGCGACGCTGGCCGAAGCCGCCCTCTCCAGCCGCCCCGGCTTCCGCTCTTTCCGCTGCCAGGATTCCAGCCTGCTGGCGTTTGATTTTGACGGTATTCACCACAGCGATCTGGTCACGCTGCTGGCGGAATCCGGCGTGGCGCTGCGCGCCGGGCAACATTGCGCCCAGCCGCTGCTGGCGGCCCTGGGAGTCAGCGGCACGCTGCGTGCCTCCTTTGCACCTTATAATACCCGGCAGGATGTCGATACGCTGGTAAACGCCATCGACCGCGCACTTGAAATACTGGGGGATTAAATGACAGGTACTTCGCTCGCCGGACACCCGTTCGGCACCACGGTCACGGCCGACACGCTGCGCCAGACTTTTTCGCCGCTGACGCAGTGGGAAGACAAATACCGGGCGCTGATTATGCTGGGCAAACAGCTTCCGGTGCTGCCTGAAGAGATAAAACAGCGCACCACGGAGATCCCCGGCTGCGAAAACCGCGTCTGGCTGGGGCACGATCGGCTGCCGGACGGCTCGCTGCACTTCTATGGTGACAGTGAAGGGCGCATCGTGCGTGGATTACTGGCGGTGTTGCTGACGGCGGTAGAGGGTCAGCCTGCGTCTCTGTTACGGGATCGGGATCCGCTGGCGCTGTTTGACGAACTGGGGCTGCGGGCGCAGCTCAGCGCCTCGCGTAATCAGGGACTGGCCGCGCTGGCGGCAGCGGTACAGCAGGCCGCGCGTCAGGCTTGATGCGTATTACGCAGCGGCGTCGCGCGCCGCTTTGGCCAGCAGCTTTTTCAGCGCGTGGGAAACGGCGATAAAACCAAAGGTCGCCGTAACCATCGTCGCCGCACCAAAGCCCGAGGCGCAGTCCATGCGTTTCGGCCCTTCCGCCGTCCCTTTTGCGGCACACACCGACCCATCCGCCTGCGGGTAGACCAGCGCTTCGGTTGAAAACACGCAGTCAACGCCCAGCTTCCCTTTACTGTTTTTCACCACGCCGAAATCGCTTTTCAGCCGCTCGCGCAGCTTCGCCGCCAGCGGATCCTGGATGGTCTTCGCCAGGTCGGCCACCTGAATCTGCGTCGGATCGATTTGCCCGCCAGCCCCACCGGTGGTTACCAGCGGGATCTTGTAGCGACGGCAGTACGCGATCAGCGCTGCTTTCGGACGGACGCTGTCAATGGCGTCGATAACGTAGCTGAAGCCCTGATTCATCAGGGCGGCAACGTTATCCGGCGTCACAAAATCGTCCACCACGGTAACGCGGCACTCCGGGTTAATCTGGCGAATACGCTCGGCCATCACGTCCGCTTTCGCCACGCCCACGGTATCGCGCAGGGCGTGGATCTGGCGATTGGTATTGGTGACGCAGACGTCATCCATATCAATCAGCGTGATGGCACCAATGCCGGTACGCGCCAGCGCCTCGGCGGCCCAGGAGCCCACGCCACCGATACCGACCACGCAGATATGGGCGGCCGCAAAGTGGGCCAGCGCAGATTCACCATATAAACGTGCCGTACCGCCAAAGCGCTGGCGCCAGGCGTCGGTGAGAACAACAGACATGAAAAACCTCGGAAAGTGAATTCGTAAGAAAGTGATCGCGCGGATGACGGAGGCCACCGGCCTCCGCCACGGTCATCAGCCGCTAAAGACGTTGCCGGTACCCGGCGCGTTTTTCAGCACCCACACGCGGCCATAGTGGTTATACCAGCCGGCGCGATGCCCGGCATCCGGGCCGATGCCCTGGTAGATGTCAAAGTGCTGGCCTTTGATAGCGCCCCCGACATCCAGCGCCACCATCAGGCGCAGCTCGTATTGTCCGTTAAATTTTCCGTTGTTGTCCAGCAGCGGCACTTCGGCCAGCAGCGTGGTGCCCGCCGGAATAATCGAACGATCCGATGCCACCGAGGCACGGCCAATCAGCGGCACGGCGCTCGCGCCCTTCACCGGCGCGTAGGACTGCGGCTTAAAGAAGACGAAAGAGGGGTTCTGCTCCAGCAGCTCGCGTACTTCTGCCTCGCTGTGGGTTTCCCCCCAGTGGCGGATCGCCTGCATCGACATATCTTCCCGCTTCACTTCCCCGCGGTCGATCAGCACTTTGCCGATGCTGTGGTAGGCGTGGCCATTTTTCCCGGCATAAGCAAAGAAGTTGAGCGGACTGCCGTCGCCAAAATCGATATAGCCGCTGCCCTGCACGTCCATGATGAAGTTATCCATCAGGGAGTTGCTCCAGGCGATAACGTAGTTTTCACTCAGCGCCCCGGCATAGATGTCGGCGCGGGACGGCAGGCGGCCACGCTTCGGCGGCATGCGGTAAATCGGATACTGGAATTCGCCCTGGCGGGTATGACGTGCCTGCACCACCGGCGTGTAGTACCCGGTAAACTGTACGTTACCGTAGTTGTCTGCCCCTTCCATCTGCCAGGCGTTCAGCCCGAACTGGTTCAGGTTGCGGGTATCGCCCCCGGCACGCAGCCACTCCTGCACCGCGCTGTAAACGTTACCCTGGTTGCCATAAAGGCGTGGCGAGGCGCTGCGGATCTGATTTACCTGCTCGGCGAAGTCGCCAGCGTTAATCGGCGCGCCCGTGGCATCCGGCTGATTAACTAATGAGAAAGGCTGGGTAAATTTCCCGTCGCTGTACTGCTGCCCACGGTCGGTAGGCTTTGAGGAACAGGCGGCAAGCAGCGTAATCATTGCCCCTGTAAGAAGGTAGTGTGCCCAACGTCCTTTCATGATCTCTCCGGAATTTGCCACGGCGTGCGAAGGAAGATAGCAAACCGTACCTGGGATTGAAATGTGAAGCCAGCGCGCAACAGTAAATACGCCTGGTAAATAAACAAATGGCCGGATAATTAGTCAACCTGAGCCAAACATCGAGTTTTATTGGAAAAAAGGGTTGCATCGAAAAGCGAGCGGAGTATAGTGCGCTTCCACGGACGCGGGGTGGAGCAGCCTGGTAGCTCGTCGGGCTCATAACCCGAAGGTCGTCGGTTCAAATCCGGCCCCCGCAACCAATTACGATGCTGGCAACAGCCAAAAGCGCGTAATAAAAATAAGAAGTAGTAAGACGGACGCGGGGTGGAGCAGCCTGGTAGCTCGTCGGGCTCATAACCCGAAGGTCGTCGGTTCAAATCCGGCCCCCGCAACCAACTTATAAATAAGCACCCTTCAGGGTGTTTTTTTATGCCTGAAATTCAGCGCCGCCCGAAAGCGGCGCGTTATCCGCGCCGCGCCATCCGTGCATCATCGGCAAAATAGGCTTCAATCCCTGCCAGAATCGACTCTGCCACCTGCTGCTGAAACGCCACGGTACGCAATTTACGTTCTTCTTCAACGTTACTGATAAACGCCGTTTCCACCAGAATTGACGGGATCTCCGGGGCTTTTAACACCGCAAACCCGGCCTGATCGACGCTGTTTTTGTGCAGCTTATTCACGCCGCCCAGCCGCTTAAGCACCTCTTTCCCGAACTTCAGGCTGTCGGTAATGGTGAGCGACTGCACCATGTCGAACATCGTATGGTCGAGATAGCGATCGCCGCTCTTGCTCACCCCACCAATCAAATCCGCGGCGTTCTGCGTCTGCGCCAGATACTTTGCCGCCGTACTGGTGGCCCCTTTGGTGGAAAGCGCAAATACCGACGAACCCCGCGCCGCGCGGTTGGTGAAGGCATCCGCATGAATCGAGACGAACAGATCTGCCCGCTGCTTCTGGGCTTTGGCAACGCGCACCTTGAGCGGGATAAACACATCCTCGTTGCGCGTCATAAAGACCTTCATGTTGTTCTTTTTCTCGATCAGCGTGCGCAGACGACGAGCGATCTGCAGCACCACGTCTTTTTCGCGGGTCTTATACTTGCCGATAGCGCCGGGATCTTCCCCGCCGTGACCGGGATCGATCATGATGACAATCGGGCGATCGCGCCCGGCTTTACCCGGCTGCGGGCCACCGGAGGGGGTTTTCTGCTCCAGTTCCCCCTTGTTGTAATCTTCAAGCAGCGCCAGCAGCGGATCTTCCGCGTGATTGCCGTTAGCCGGGTAGAGATCCATCACCAGACGCTCTTTGAACTCAGCCACCGGGGCCAGCGCAAACAGCTGCGGCGACACGTTCTGCTTCAGCTCAAACACCATGCGCACGGTATTGGGATCGAACTGGCCGACGCGTGCCGACTGAATAAAGGGATCGTCACTGCGGATCTGGTTACCCAACCCTTTCAGCACGGCGTTCAGGTTGATCCCTTCGATATCCACCACCACGCGTTCCGGGTTACTTAGTGCAAACTGGCGGTATTTCAGCACGCGGTTTGATTCAATGGTCACGCGCGTATAGGTGGAGGCAGGCCAGACGCGCACCGCGATGACCTGGCCTGAAGCCGCCAGCCCAACCTGACTGACGCTTAATAACCACATTGCCCCCGCCCCCTGCAAAAGATGACGACGGCTTACGCCTGAATGAAAACCTGACATGCCACTCCCGGGTAAATAACCTGAAATTCTGCGTAGATTGTTAAAATTGGAGCAAAACTTTAGCGAAAGGCGCTAACGCTGTCATCTATAAAAGGGTAAACATTGCGTCATATCTCCTTCACCCTCGGCGCGTAGCATCGGGAGCGGATGAAATTCCTGCTTGCACACTGCGCCACAAAAGAATAAAAATACAAAAATTACGAATAAAAATTCAATGAGGGGTTGCCGTGGTTAAGGAGCGTAGAATCGAACTGGTGCAGGGATTCCGCCATTCTGTTCCTTATATTAATGCCCACCGGGGTAAGACGTTCGTCATTATGCTTGGCGGTGAAGCCATTGAGCATGAGAACTTCTCCAGCATCGTTAATGATATTGGTCTGCTGCACAGTCTGGGCATCCGCCTGGTGCTGGTTTATGGCGCGCGCCCGCAGATCGACGCTAACCTGGCGGCACATCATCATGAACCGGTGTACCACAAACACACGCGCGTGACCGACGCCAAAACCCTCGAACTGGTTAAGCAGGCAGCGGGACTGCTGCAGCTTGATATCACCGCTCGCCTCTCCATGAGCCTGAATAATACGCCGCTGCAGGGCGCACATATCAACGTGGTGAGCGGCAACTTTATTATTGCTCAGCCGTTAGGCGTGGACGACGGCATTGATTACTGCCACAGCGGCCGTATTCGCCGCATCGATGAAGAGGCGATCCATCGTCAGCTCGACAGCGGTGCTATCGTGCTGATGGGGCCGGTTGCCGTATCGGTTACCGGTGAGAGTTTTAACCTCACCTCCGAAGAGATTGCCACCCAGCTGGCGAGCAAACTGAAAGCGGAAAAAATGATTGGCTTCTGCTCGTCTCAGGGCGTCATCGATGACGACGGCAACATCATTTCCGAGCTGTTCCCCAATGAAGCCCAGGCCCGGGTTGAAGCCCTCGAAGAGAAAGGCGACTTTCACTCCGGGACGGTGCGTTTCCTGCGCGGCGCAGTCAAAGCCTGCCGCAGCGGCGTGCGCCGCAGCCACTTAATCAGCTATCAGGAGGATGGCGCGCTGCTGCAGGAGCTGTTTTCCCGCGACGGCATCGGTACCCAGATTGTTATGGAGAGTGCCGAGCAGATCCGCCGCGCTAATATCAACGACATCGGCGGCATCCTTGAGCTAATTCGCCCGCTGGAACAGCAGGGAATTCTGGTGCGCCGCTCGCGCGAGCAACTGGAGATGGAGATTGATAAGTTCACCATCATTCAGCGCGACAATCTGACCATTGCCTGCGCCGCCCTCTATCCATTCCCGGAAGAGAAAATCGGCGAGATGGCCTGCGTGGCGGTACACCCGGACTACCGCAGCTCGGCGCGGGGCGAAGTGCTGCTGCAGCGTATCGAAACTCAGGCAAAACAGATGGGGCTGAGCAAATTGTTTGTACTCACCACGCGCAGCATTCACTGGTTCCAGGAGCGCGGCTTTACGCCGGTAGACATTGACTCTTTACCAGAGAGTAAAAAGGAGATGTACAACTATCAGCGCCGCTCGAAAGTGCTGATGGCCGACCTCACCTGACAGATTCAGGCTCCCTCTGGAGCCTGAATCTGGTGCGCGCCAAAAATCGCCGTCAGGCCACTACGCCGCTCAATGCGCGTATCAATCGCCTGCTCCAGCACGCGTTCACTGGCATAGAGCGACAGCTTACTGCGCGCTCGCGTGATGGCGGTATAGACCAGTTCGCGCGACACCACCGGGGTAAACTGCGTCGGCAGCACCAGCGCAGCATGATCAAACTCGGAACCCTGCGACTTGTGCACTGTCATCACCCACGCCGTCTCGTGAGCCGGTAAACGCCCCGGCTGGACTGATTTTATCGTGCCGTCCGGCATCGGGAACCAGACGCGCAGCCCCTGCCCCCGATCCAGTGCAATACCGATATCGCCGTTGAACAGCCCCAGCGCACTGTCGTTGCGTACAATCATCACCGGACGCCCTTCATACCAGCGCGAGAGCAGATCGGGGCGGATATGTCTGCCGCGCGCCAGCACCTGCTCAATCTGCTCATTCAGCCCGGCCACGCCAAACGGCCCTTCGCGTAGCGCGCACAACACCTGAAAGCGGCTGAACGCGCCGAGCACGGCTTCGGGCGTCTCCCCTGCTTTTACCGCCTGTAAAAACTCACGATAGCCCTGCGCCAGCGCATCCACCATTGCGACGCACTCTTCACGGGTGTGCAGCGCCTGTAGCGCGATATCGGCAAACGGCTGCTGAAGTATGCTTTTGACCGCTGCCAGATCGCTACGGTTAACCGCGAAAGCCAGCTGACCGATGCCGGAATCGCTGCCAAAGCGATAACTTTTTTGCAGCAGGCAGAGCGCATCACGCAGCGGCGCTGCTCGCGCCTCTTCACCGCACGGCAGCTCGCACCCGGTAAGCCGCTGCAGCTCCCCGGCGCGTGATGAGGTATAGCCGTAGCTGGCGAAGTGGCAGACATCGCCCAGCACTGCTCCCGCCTCGACCGAGGCCAGCTGATCGCGGTCGCCTAAAAAGATCACTCGCGCCGCGGGCGGCAGCGCCTCGATCAGCCGCGCCATCATCGGCAGGTCGATCATCGAGGCTTCATCCACCACCAGCACGTCGAGGTGCAGCGGGTTCTCGCGGTGATGACGCATGCGCTGGCTCCCCGGCTGCGCGCCTAACAGGCGGTGCAGCGTGCGCGCCTCCGCCGGGAACAGCGCCTTTTGCGCATCGCTGAGCGGAAGCTGGCGCAGCGCTTTGCCGAGCGACTCGGTCAGACGCGCCGCGGCTTTACCGGTCGGCGCTGCCAGTAGAATGCGCGGCGGTTTATCCTGCGCCATCTGCAGTAGTGCGGCCAGCAGCTTCGCCACGGTGGTCGTTTTACCCGTGCCCGGCCCGCCGGAAATCACCGAGATACGCCGCGTCAGCGCTACCGCTGCGGCAACTTTCTGCCAGTTAAGGGCTTCGTCGCCGGGAAACAGTGCATTGAGCGTAGCCGCTATGCGTGCTTCATCGTGCTCAATGACGCAGTTGCCGTCGCGGAAAAACGCGGCCACGCACTGCTCGTTGCGCCACATGCGGTTAAAGTAGAGACGATTATCGATAAGCTTGAGCGGCGCAGGCTCGTCGTCTTTGGCGACTGCGGCTGAGTGCTGCAGCACCGCGCGCCAGTCGCCTTCCACGCCCGCCTCGTCAAACAGCGCTTTCGCCAGGGCGGCATCACGCCAGGCAAAGCTGTCGTGCGGTGTCAGGGATGCCAGCGGCAGGCACACATGCCCCTCACCAGCGTCAAAACTCAGTTGCGCCGCCGCCAGCATCAGGGCGGGTTCGTCTTCGCCAGCAATCATCATGGCAAATTGCGCATCCAGCGGCCGCAGACATTTACGCTCCACGGCCTGGATCAGTAGCTCACGCATTTTCATTGCGTCTTCTCCCCGGCAGTTTCGCCGGCAAACAATTGATCCATTTTTTCAATCAATACCCGGTCCGGGCGCGTGGCGAAAATACCCTGGCTGGCACCATCGCCCTCCACGCCGCGTAAAAAGAGATAAATGACGCCGCCGAAGTGGCGATCGTAGTCATAATCGGCCATACGATGGCGCAGATAACGATGCAGCGCCAGGGTATAGAGCTGATACTGGAGGTCGTAGCGGTGCGACTGCATGGCACGCGTCATTGCCTCACGGGTATAGGCTTCTCCGCTGTCACCCAGCCAGTTGGATTTATAGTCCAGCAGGTAATAGCGCCCCTGCCAGCGGAATACCAGGTCAATAAAGCCCTTCAGCATACCGCGCACCTGCCGGAAATTTAGCGGAGGGCAATCCGCCGACAGCGGGTCGTAATGGCGAATCAGCGCATCAAGCGCCTGCGGCTGTAACGGAGCATCAATCGGAATATAGAACTCCAGTTCCACCTGTTTCTCTTTTGCGTCCAGCTGCCGTAGCGACACGCCGGTTTCGTTGAGTGGCGCCTGCAAAATGGCCTCCAGCCAGTCGGTCAATACCGGCTGCCAGCTCTCATCAAACCCACCGCGCTGAAGCTGTTCGGTTACCCACTGCGCCTCAACGGGCTGGGTAAAATCAAGGCTCTCAAACAGGCCGTGCAGAAAGGTGCCAGGCGAAGCGCCGCGCGGAAAGTTGTGGGCCGAAGGGGCGGCTGGCTCTGCAGGATGCGCTTCTCCGGCGGCATCCAGGTCGAGTCTCGGCATCAGATCCTGCGCCACGCTGGCTCCGTGCTGCTGCAATCCTGAATAGCTGGTGACCCGCCAGTCATCAACCACGCGCCTTGCCAGCGCACGCGCCTCAAGCTCTGCGGTTTCACGCACCGGCGGCAGCCAGGGGGAATCATCGCCCGCCTCCGGGCGCAGCAGTGCTACCGGGCCGTGACAAAACGCTTCAAGGGAGGCCACCAGCTGCGATGCTTCCAGCGCATCGCCTTTTTGTAGCAGGCGTCCGATAGCACTCTGATGAAAATGGGTAGCACCCTTCTTCGCTCCCCGCCCGCGAAACAGCGGCGCAATCCCCAGGCTGCAGTGCCAGATTGAACGGGTCAGCGCCACATAAAGCAGACGCAAATCCTCCGCCAGCCGCTCAGCTTCGGCAAGCTCCAGACTCTGCGGGTCTTTATCGAGGTCCAGCACCGCGTCAAAGGTGGTGCGATCATGGTAGAAGGCCTGATCCTGCTCGCGGAAATTGGCGATAAACGGCAGCCAGACCAACGGATACTCCAGCCCCTTCGATTTATGAATAGTGACGATCTGCACCAGATGCCGGTCACTCTCCAGCCGCAGCTGCTGACTTGATGCATTAGCATCGGGCTCGGCAATGTGCTGCGCCAGCCAGCGTACCAGCGCATGTTCGCTGTCGGTCTGGGCAGAGGCCTCCTGCAGCAGCTCGCTGAGGTGCAGAATATCGGTTAAGCGCCGCTCACCGCCCGGCGTAGCCAGCAGATTTTCCGCTACCTGACGCCGCGTCATCAGCGCCCGCAGCATGGGCATCACACCGCGCTTCAGCCACACGTGACGATAACCGTCGAACTCATCCACCAGCGTATCCCAGGCCTGCTCGTCATTATTCAGTAGCTCAATGTCTACCGCCGTCAGCCCCAGCATGCTGGTCGCCATAGCGCTGCGCAGCGCATTTTCAACTTCCGGGGCCAGCACCGCCTGCAACAGCCAGAGCAGCTCCAGCGCTTCTGGCGTACTGAAAACGCTGTCGCGATTCGAAAGATAGACAGAGGGAATATTCAGCGCATAGAGCGCATCACGAATGAGCGCGGCCTCATTACGGCTGCGCACCAGCACGGTGATATCGGAGGCCGCGACTGGCCGCGCGGCCTCACCGCGCCACAGCAGCGCATCGCCGCGCAGGCCGGCAGCCAGCCAGTCGCGGATCTGCTGGGCGCAGACGCGTGCCATAAAATGTTGGTAATCACTTACTCCAACGCCATCGCCCTCCATCAGGCAGAGCGCCATCGCAGGCTGGGTTTCACCTTGCCAGGTAAAACGTAATCCGCTGTTGCGTGGGGCCGACTTTACCGCCTGAAACGGGATATCGCGGAACAGGAAAGGATTATCTACCTGTGAAAACAGGCGGTTCACGCACTCAATCATCGCGGGCGATGAGCGCCAGTTGGTGTCCAGAGTGTAGTGAGCACTAACTTCGTTGCGCGCCTTCATATAGGTAAAGATATCCGCGCCGCGAAAAGCGTAGATAGCCTGCTTGGGATCGCCAATCAGCAGCAGCGCCGTTCCTTCCTGGCCATGCCAGATGCGATGAAAAATACGGTACTGCTGTGGATCGGTATCCTGAAACTCATCGATCATCGCGGCCGGAAAACGGGTGCGGATAGCCAGCGCCAGCGCTTCCCCACCGGGCTGCTGCAGGGCGCTATCGAGGCGGCTGAGCATATCGTCAAAGCCCAGTTCGCCGCGGCGGCGTTTCTCTTTGGCAACCGTGGCGCGGATCTCAGCCATTGCCCGGGTGATAACCAGGTCGCGCAACGTCAGCGGCTGGGCCAGTAACGTATCAATAGCGTTGAACAGCGGATGACGTGGCGGCTCGCCGTCTTCTTTAGTGCGGCTGTCGAGAAAACTCTGGGCGAATTTCCCCAGCGCCTCAGGCGGCGTATAGCTGACGGTGATCTCCTGCGCCCAGGCATTCACCTTGTCCATATAGCCGGCCTGGTTTTTACGGTTGAAGCGCTGCCGGTTGATGCCGGAGTTTTCAATAATTGCGTCCAGCTCCGGCTGCGCCTCGCGCCACAATGCTTTTACGTCATCGATCAGCGCGACCAGTCTTTCATGCCGGGCCTCAATGGTTTCATCATCCGCAGGGGGCGTTTTGATGCGCGGCGCTTCGCCGCTGAGGTAAAAGTTAATGTCACGCAGCAGATCGTCCGGGCCGCTCCAGGTCTCGCTGATTACCTGCGCAATTGATTTCGGCAGCGGATAGCAGTGGCGTCGCCAGAAATCGGCACAGGCCTGATATCGCAGCAGCGATTCGTCTTCAATCAGCTTCAGCTCAAACGGCATGCCGGACTCAAATGCATTCAGGCTAAGCATGCGCTGGCAAAAACCGTGGATGGTAAAAATAGCCGCCTCATCCATCTGCCGTTCGGCCAGCAGTAGCGTTTTTGCCGCATGGGGCTTATCGTCAATTTTATCCAGCAGGCTGCTGTAGAGCGGGTTATCACTCTGACCGCGCACGCAGGCGATGCGCAATTCGTGAATATTGGCGCGAATACGTCCGCGTAGCTCCTCGGTGGCAGCCTCGGTGAACGTCACCACCAGCAACTCTTCGACCGAAAGCGGGCGTGGAAACGCATTCTCCTCACCCAGCCCCAACAGCAGGCGCAGATAGAGCGCTGCAATGGTAAAGGTTTTTCCCGTCCCCGCAGACGCTTCAATGAGCCGCTCACCGGTAAGCGGCAAACGTAACGGATTAAGCGGTTCTGCGGGGGAAATCATTCTTTCTCACTCACTAGCGGTAATGTTTTTTGCAGGTTGCTGACGTTATCCCACACTTTCCAGCCTGTCGGCGCGGCATAGCCTGGTTTGCCAGCCTGCTGGCCGGAAATTTGCGACAGAATAGCCATGCCCTGGGGCGCAACCACCGCCTTATGGAAGAAATCAGCAAGCTGATGCGGCGTCAGCGTTTTGATGCTGGCTACAACCTTGTCGCGCGAATCGAAGCGCATATTACCACGATCGAAGTCTTTACTTAGTTGCGATGCTTCTTCGCCAAGCGTCTGGGGAGCCTGCAGCATCTGGCTGATAACCCCCTGTTTAATCTGATTAAAGGTGGTTTCATCCATTCCGCGCAGCCGTTTTTCTACATCAGGGAAAAATGCCTGGTAGCGCTGCCAGAGATACGCTGGTTGTTTATCACTGCTCTGGAGCAGGAAGCCCACTCCCCACTGGCGGCCCACGCTCATCGGGAAAGCAAACACGGCATACCCAAGTTGCTCTTCAGTGCGCAGCTGATTGTAAAACCACGGCTGCACGATTTGCCCCAGCATGGCACTGTATGCTGCGCTGCTCGCTTCGCTATAGTCATTGGGAACAAATACCGCAGCCAGTGCGGAGTCCGTGGTAGTCACGGACTTATTGAACAACACCTGCTGCGCCTTCTCTACCTCAACATCCCGGTTCCGACTCCATGCCAACCCCTGTGTTCCCAGTGAGGTTTTCACGGCCTGACCAAACTGTTTCGCCTGCGCCGCACTCATGTTTCCTACCACCATACATTCAGGGCTGGCGTTAGTTTTTAACATTGACCGGTAGGCATATACCTCGTCCAGGGTAATCGATGAGAGTAACGCCCGACGATCCTCGCGCTGGAAATAAGGTACCTGAGATAACATCTGCACCGGCATGATGGCCTGATCGTAGGCTTTTCCTTTCTCGGCGGAATCCATCATCCGGGCATACCATGATTTCGCCTGCGCCAGTTGTTCATTGGTCGCCGTATAGCTGAAATAGCCCTCCAGCAGCGCCTGATAAAGATGCGGCAGACGCTGTGTGTAGCCATTAGCATTTACCATCAGCCCGTTGTTTGCATTAGTGGAAAAGCCAATCCCGCCGACCGCCGCCTGATTGCTTAGCTCATCCAGCGCCAGACCAGCCAGATAGTCGTTTAACGCAAACAGCACCTGATGCCGTGCGCTATCCATTGCTTTCGGGTTGCGGAGCACCACGGACACATCTGCCCGGGGTTCGCTGGCGAAGTACTGGCTGGGCTGATAAATCACCCGCAGGCCTGGCTCATCTACCAGCAGTTCAGGATGCTTATAAGCCTTGTCGGCTTTGATCAGCGTGAAATCATCCGGAATGTAGGGGTTGAGCGTCGGTAACGTTAATGCAATCTGCTGCGCTTGTTGCTGCCAGTTGCTGAGGGTCGCCGCCGGAATTTTTTCTACCTGGTAAGGTGCCTGGACAAAATAGGCCGTTTTGTTATGCGGCTCATCAGGGCTGATGTACCAGATGCGGGCATTTTCAGGCGTCATCATCTCTAACCGTGAGTTAATCGCCTGAGGATCAAAGCGGTCAGCAAGGTTAACCACATCTAAGGTGTGTTCGACCGGAACCCTGATCATTGAGTCAGCCAGCCACTCGACATATCCCATATCACGGGTAATCGAGGGATAACGAAAATCGAGATCCAGCACCCGCGCCAGCTCATCGAAATAGCGCTTATCAACGCCTTTCTCGCGCAGCAGGTTCAGATAGCTAAAGACGGCAGCCACCACCTTATCGCGCTGTTCGAGGCCTTTATCGGTTAAGGCTATGGAGATGGCAAACACGCCGCTGTTGCCGGTTACCACGGGATCTGAGTCAGCGCGCACGCTTTCGGCTAAACCTTGCGACTGCAGCCAGTCGGAAAGCGTGCCCTGACTACGATTGCCGATCAGATACCCTACCAGCTCGTCGGTTTTGCTACGAAACTGGTCGCTGTTGTTATCGATACGAAACTCAACGCGGACCATTTTTCTCGGCTGGGCAGGCACGTAGTGCAAAATAATGCCTTTCTGGGCGGCAGTCACCACCGGCACGCTAATTTCTGGCTTCGTTATCGATTTATTGGGGATGCGTCCCCAGGTTTTGGCCGCCAGTTGAGCCAGCTCGGGTAACGGCTTGTTGCTGTAAACCACGGCTTTCATGATATTGGCAGAGTAGTATTTATCGTGAAACGCCCGTAGCGCCTCATGCACCGGGCTACCGGGTTTGTCGCTCAGCGTCTCAAGATTGCCACCCGAAAAGCGCGCACCAGGGTGCGCTGGATTAAGCGTTTCGGCACTGACCTGAGCCATGCGCATACCATCTCTCGCCCGGGCCAGCGTTAACTCGGCGTTTACCGCGTTACGCTCACGCGCAGCATATTTTCTTGCCAGTAAAGGTTCAGCGATGGCATCAGCAAGACGATCTACCGCGCCTTCCAGCGCATCGTTTTCCACCTCAAGATAATAGGCGGTACGGTAGGGTGCAGTACTGGCGTTATGGCTGCCACCGTGCATCTTGAGATACTCAGAAAGCGCATCGGGCTGCGGATACTTTTTCGACCCCATCAGCGACATGTGTTCCAGATAGTGCGCCAGACCGGCATGGCTGTCCGGATCGTGAAGCGAACCTACCGGTACAACCAGAGCCGACAAGGATTTCACCGCTTTCGTATCGGATACCAGCAGCACCACCATTCCATTATCGAGCCGAATCGCCTGGTACTGGCGGTTATCCTTTTCGCTTTTTCTGATCGTTTCCTGTATGGGTTGCCAGGTTTGCGCGGCCTGACTTAAAGGTGCCCAGAGGGCAAAAGAGAGCAGACATGCTTTAATCCAGGTGCGGTACTCGGGCATTAACGAACCTCACAATCGCGTTACTTCGGCTAATCATCATTTATTGCTTGCCGCTGCCTGCATTCGGCAGCGGTCATTTTCAGGCCCATGCATTATCTGGCTATGATGCCAGGTGCCGGAGCCTGTCGCTTTAGAACTTATTCAGGCTGGTTGAACCGAAACAGCGGTAACAGATAACGCTGCGCCTGTTCAATAATGGCGGCCTGGTACTCTGGCACCATACCGCGCCACAGCCGCTGATACCAAATATCACTCCCTTCGCCTTCAACCATCTGATTCCCCTCAAAGGCCTGAAGCAGCTTGTTGAGCGCTTTTTGCTGGGTTTCTTCATCCCATAAAATAGCGTCCGTCGTCGCGTCATAACAGGCTTCAAGCCAGGCACCAGCGCTTTTTGGCAGCAGGATCAGCGGCGTCGTCAGCCCATGCTGATAGCCCTGAATCAGCGCCGTCAGATAGTTTTTTGCCTGTGTCGCATCCATTGCAGGGAAGCGCCACTGGGTATCCTTGCGTCCATACAGCCGGCTTTCACCGCTATAACCTGAAGCAGAGTAGACAAGATGTTCGAGCCAGAGTTGCAATCCCTCACGCACGCCGGGTATCGATGGACGCCAGCGCAACAAGCCATCCGGCTGAACCTGCATTAACCAGCCGGTCAAACGCACGCCATCAAGGGTCAGATCGATTTCCAGACTCTCACTTTCAGCCCGCCCTGCCAGTACTTTGTCTGCCAGGGACTGCATCTCGGCCAGCTGAGATTCCCAGAATATTTCGCCAAAAGCACCATAAGGCAGCTCGCCCGCTGCACGATAGCGGCGGAATAGCGGCTCAGGATCTCGCGACTCAACCAGGGCGTTCAGTAGCTGCTGATTGAGCTGATACCGGCTGAGCCCATCCAGGGTAAACGGCTCAGCGTCCGGCAGGCCAGGCTCTTCAAGGTGGAAATTGACCCCGAGACGCATCTGGAAAAATGCCCGTACCGGATGACGCCAGAAGCGCTGAAGCTGCTCGAAGCTGATTTCTTCTTCAATGCGCGCCGGTAAGGTTTTGATAAAAGCTTCATGGGGCACGCCCTCTTCCGACGCGGCAGGCAGCCATTCGCGCGCGTAGCTCTGGCGCTCATGGCCCGGCAGAAAGTTAGCTGCGTCGAATGGGGTGCGAGTATGCACCTGTACCAGATGCGCTTTGACGCGCGACGCGCTTTCGTCGCAGTTGAGTGCCTCGTCACCCGTCAGGTAATGGCTCTGGCCGATATAATCCAGCAACTCCTGAACCAGCACAGAAGGGAAACGTTCGCTGTTGTCCTGGATATCGCGGCCGATGTAACTGATATACAGTTTGTGCTGCGCTGAAATCAGCGCTTCAAGGAAAAGATAACGGTCGTCATCCCGACGACTGCGATCGCCGCGCACCGGTTTCTGACTCATCAGATCGAAGCCGAGCGGCGCAAGGGTTCGTGGGTAAACGCCGTCATTCATGCCCAACAGGCACACCACCTTAAATGGGATAGAGCGCATCGGCATTAACGTGCAGAAGTTAACCGGGCCGGCCAGGAAGCGCTGGCTGATACGCTCCTGATCGAGACGCTGGGCCAGCTCATCGCGTAGCAGCGTGAGCGGCACCTCGCGCTGATAACGGGATTCAACGCCCTGCTCAATCATGGCCTGCCACTGCTGCTCAATAAGCGCCAGCGCAGCTTCGGTTTCTGGATCCGCCGCAAAAAAACTCTCCAGCATATCGCGACAGACCGGCAGCCATTCCACCAGCGGTCGCGCCTGCGTTAACCCCCTGCGCCAGAGGTTTAATTGCATCAGCAGGTCGGCAAGATGCCCTACCAGCGCCGCAATCAGCCCGCTTGATTCGTCATAAGGCAGCACATCGCGCCACTCACCGACACTGCTTTCCATCGCATAGCCGAGCAGCATACGCGTTAAACCAAACTGCCAGGTGTGTTGCCCGGTGGCGGGGAGTGAAAAATCGCGGACGTTGTCATCATCCATTCCCCAGCGAACGCCTGATTCGTGCACCCACAGGCGCAGGTAGCGCAGCCCTTCTTCGTCGATGTTAAAGCGCGCGGCAAGCGAAGGCACCTCCAGCAGTGCCAGCACGTCTTCCGACACAAAACGGCTATCCGGCAGCGAAAGCAGCGTTAAAAAGGCCTGTACGGCCGGATGCGCTTCACGGGCACGGCGGTCGGAAATCGCAAACGGCAACCAGCGATCGCTGCTGGCGCTACCAAATACGGCCTGGATATACGGGCTGTAGCTGTCGATATCGGCAACCATGACGATAATATCGCGCGGGGTCAGCGCAGGATCGTTTTCCAGCATAGCCAGCAGCTGATCGTGCAGGATCTCCACCTCACGCTGCGGGCTATGGCAGATATGGAAGGTGACGCTGCGATCGTTGGGCGAAAGCTGACGTTTTTGTACGCTAGTTTCATACGCCTCCAGCGTGCTGCCTTCAACCGCTGCGTTGTGCAGTTCCAGCAGATCGTGGTGGATATTGCGCAGTAACGTGCCGGGCTCGGTGTCAACGAAGACATCAAACTCTTCAAAACGCTCCAGGCCTGAAAGCAAAAAGGTATAGTCGCGCCCCAGCTTGCCCCATGAAGCCAGAAGTGGATTGCCTACCTCCTGCTCGCCATCATCGTTAAACAATGAGGGCGCAGCATCGTTATCTTTAAACAGCGCACGGCTCTCGGCCTGCGCTGTACGCTGACGGCGTCGGCTCTGAAGCCGCGCAAGAAAGGTCGGATCCTTGATGTCGCCCCAGTAGTAACGGCAGGGGTTGGTAAACAGCAGGTGGACATCAATATGTTTCCCTAATGCTTCCAGCGCCTGCAGATAGACCGGTGGTAAAGCGGAAATACCACAGATAAACACGCGGGATGGCAACCCTGGCGGGCAACTCTCGGCACGCTCAAGCGTAGTGATAAAACGCTGATACAGATTGGCACGATGCCATCCGGGTTGCCCCAAGGACTCGGTATGCTCCACCAGCGCTTTCCAGAGCGGAGCCTGCCAGCGCTGAGCATCATCCAGACCGTCGATAAGGTCTCCGGCCTCCCAGCGACTTAACCACTCCGGTCGGTAAACCAGATACTGATCGTAAAGATCCGCAATACGCGAAGCCAGCTGGAAAAGCTTACGATCATCGTCATCCTCCTGCAGATAATGCCCCAGCATGACAAATTCCGGGCGGGCCAGCATCTCCGGCAAAATGCTCATCAGTTTCCAGCTCATGCTCTGCTTGGTGAATGCGCTCTCTTTTGGGATCCCGTCGAGCACATTAATGAACATTTCCCAGATAAAACGTGCAGGGAGGGGAAAATCAATGTTTGCCGCCACGCCAAAACGACGAGCAAGGGTCATCTGAAGCCATTGCGCCATACCGGTGCTTTGCACCAGTACCACTTCAGATTCAAAAGGATCGTCAAGCCGCTGGCGTTCAACGATGAACTCCATGATTTCTTCCAGAACATCCAGGCGGTTTGAGTGATAAACCCGTAACATGCTCGCTCCTGACAACCCTAACGCGAAAGTTCATTTACCGGGCAGTGACGTCGCGTCAGTTGCCCTTCCCGGCCCGAAGGGCTGGTTACCGTAGCGGTGATGCTGACACATCCCGCCCCTGATGTCTGCACCCGGCTCACCTTCCAGCGCACGGGTAGCGTGGGCGGCAGAATATCGGCCTGCTCCTGCGCAATGCGCCACAGCTGCCGGTACTGCCACTGTGCATTGAACCCCTCCTTCACAACGCGGTGATAGCCCATCAGCGAAGTACTGACGAGAACCATCAGTACCATTGCCATCATGACTTCAATCAGGCTGAAACCTGCTTCGCCGGACGTCATGGAAGTTTGCATCGCAAGGCCTCTTTGAAAGGGCAAAAATCGGACCAGCGGTGAGGCAGAGGCACAATGATGCCCTGCTCATAAGCAGCAGCCTGCCAGAGTGTTATTGCCTTCTGCCCCTCCCCCCCTACGCCCGCGAGCATTACGCGATTACTTGCCGTCATCAACACACACGCGCGGGAGAAAGGCTGGTCAGTGACGCGGCACTGCCAGTTTGCTGTTGGCTGCCACGGCTGATGGCGCCCCCATATCAGCGCGGCCTCAGCCTGTACGAAGGCTTTAATCGCCGCACTTTCGCTTACCGCGGCAGCGCGTTGCGGATTCAGTTGCAGCTGTAATCCGCCCAGCATCAGTCCACCGCATAGCAACAACAGCATAACCATGCCAATCGAAGAGAAACCCTTCATCTTATTCATGGCAGGTTATACCCGGTCACCTGCTGGCTGACCTTGTAGGTTTGCTCACTGTTTCGTGTTGCGACGGCATCAAGTGTGACAGTCAACCGGGGAGCATGGCCCTGCAGATTACGCGTTACGACCTGAAAATCGGTGACGTTAAACAGCGCTGGCTCGCTCATCTTTTCCCAGCCGCTGTCTGTGCATGCTCTCGCACCACGTAAGGTTTCCAGCGCATTTTCATGTAGCCGAAACCCGGTCAGTTCTGATTCGCCAGGAATGGCCTTTTCCCACACGCCATTATTATTGGCATCCCAGCGCACAATGATGCATCGTCCATTATCACTTACCGTCAGACCTTCTCCGGAACAGGGGCCAGCGCAATACCCTGCACGTTGAAGATGCTTACCGATAATCCTGGCTATCATCCAGAGATCCTCCTGAATGAGGATGTCCTGAGTCTGACGTAACACCGCCATTTGCAGTGAAGGCAGCAACTTCAACGAACTAAGCATCAACGTACTGCTGATTGCCATGGCGATAAGTATTTCCAGCAGTGTAAAGCCACGCGCTATTGGCATACCGCCTCCCCTGACGTGTCGACAATACGAATACGCCCCCATACCGATGAAACGACGAGTTGCTCTCCGGCGCGATTACAGATGCGTATATGCCCGGGCCATGCTGAGTGACGTAAGCCATAAAACGCCAGCCCCTCGGTGAGCTCCACCAGGCGGATATCGGACCATTCAGGCATAAACTGATAAGTCGTCCCCTTCAGACAGGGGTCGCCAGTCGCCTCCTTACTGACAAGGCACCACGTTTCGCCGTTGCGCTGTAACCGCACCTGATGGTCCCGGTTATGCCAGTTGGCATCATTTCGTAATAGCGTAAGCCAGGTACGAATCTGCCGGGCGGTTTGATCGAGTCTTTGCTGTGCCTGCCAGTGCTGCCATGCTGAAAGCCCGCCTGCACTCAGAATAAGTACAACGATCGTTGCTACCATCATTTCCACGAGGCTAAAGCCCTGTTGTTTTCTGTTCATGGCGGCAGTCTGGCAGAAAGGCGATGCAGTACCAGCGTCAGTTATTCAGCTCTGAAGGCGTCTCGAAAGAAATTTAAGCGGTTGCAGAAAGATGCAGAAGAAATGGAATTCGCGTCGTAAAGCTAAGAACAGGCGTAAAAAAACCGGCGCGAAAGCGGCGCCGGTTGTGTCAGGATAATTTCATCAGATGGCGACGGGGGCTTTAATCGCAGGATGCGGATCGTAACCTTCGATTTCGAAATCGTCGAAGCGGTAATCAAACAGCGAAGCCGGCTTGCGTTTGATAATCAGCTTCGGCAACGGACGCGGTTCACGAGTCAGTTGCAGACGGGTCTGATCGAGGTGATTGCTGTACAGGTGTGTATCCCCACCGGTCCAGACAAAATCACCCACTTCCAGGTCGCACTGTTGAGCCATCATGTGCACCAGTAAAGCATAACTGGCGATGTTGAACGGCAGGCCCAGGAACACATCGCAGGAACGCTGATACAGCTGACAGGAAAGCTTGCCATCGGCGACATAGAACTGGAAAAACGCGTGGCACGGTGCCAGCGCCATTTTATCCAGCTCACCCACGTTCCATGCGGAGACAATAATACGACGTGAATCAGGGTCGTTTTTTAATTGCTCCAGCACGGTGGAAAGCTGATCAATATAACGTCCGTCTGGCGTGGCCCATGAGCGCCACTGTTTGCCATAGACCGGCCCAAGATCGCCGTTTTCATCTGCCCATTCGTCCCAGATGGTGACGTTGTTTTCATGCAGATAAGCGACGTTGGTATCACCATTAAGGAACCACAGCAGTTCATGAATGATGGAGCGTAAATGGCAACGTTTTGTCGTTACCAGCGGGAACCCCTGCTGCAGGTTGAAGCGCATCTGATGGCCAAAAATAGACAGCGTGCCGGTGCCGGTACGATCGTTTTTTGGGGTGCCTTCATCAAGCACCTTCTGCATCAGGTCAAGATACTGTTTCATGGGTCCTCACGAAATTTGTGGCTGCGGGCGACGACGATACGCCCATACCATCATGGCGATACCTGCCAGAATCATCGGGATGGAGAGGATCTGCCCCATGCTGATGTACTGAACCCACGCGCCGGTAAATTGCGCATCGGGCTGGCGGAAGAATTCCACGATGATACGGAACGCGCCGTAGCCAATCAGGAACAGACCGGAGACAGCGCCCATCGGACGAGGCTTACGGATGTACAGGTTGAGGATGATAAACAGCACAATTCCTTCAAGCGCCATCTCGTACAGCTGAGAAGCATGACGCGGCAGTACGCCGTAGGTATTGAACAGGGTTTGCCATTCCGGGTGGGTAGCCAGCAGAGCGGCATCTTCGCCACGCGAGCCGGGGAACAGCATCGCCAGTGAGAAGTTCGGATCGACGCGGCCCCACAGTTCGCCGTTGATGAAGTTGCCCAGACGTCCTGCCCCCAGGCCAAACGGGATCAGCGGCGCGATAAAGTCAGCAACCTGGAAGAAGTGGCGTTTGGTACGTTTAGCAAATATCAGCATGACGACAATCACGCCGATAAGACCGCCGTGGAACGACATCCCACCGTCCCAGACGCGGAACAGATAGAGCGGGTTCTCAAGGAACAGCGGCAGGTTGTAGAAGAAGACATACCCGATGCGCCCGCCTAAAAATACGCCAAGGAAACCGGCGTACAGCAGGTTTTCGACTTCGTTTTTGGTCCAGCCGCTGCCCGGGCGATTAGCGCGGCGCACCGCAAGCCACAGAGCAAAGACGAAACCGACGAGGTACATCAGACCGTACCAATGAAGAGAGAGCGGACCGATTGAGAAAATTACCGGATCAAACTCTGGAAAACGCAGATAGCCACTATTCATCTGTCACCACGATTCGTTGTTATACCGCTGAAGTGGACAGCGGGTGATAAGCATGCCCGTCAGGCGGGCGCCATAAGGTGGCGAATCATAACATAAACGTAACCGGCTCGGGTGGCTGCAAGTTTTAAAAGATATGTAATACCCTGGCCGGTGAAAAAAGCAGGTGAGAGCAGGAAAGTTCAGCGGAAAGTGACGACAGCACAGGCGTAGCGGCAGGGAGCAAAGCGCAGGACTTAACGCCCGCCGCGAATAAGACCACCCATGCCGCGACGCTCCATAAACGCCGCCACCTGATGTCGGACTTCGGTGGCAAGCTGTGCCTCCAGACTCCGTCGGGCCAGAGTCTGCGCGTCTTCAAGATCGATATGGCGCAGCAAGTATTTCACGCGCGCGACCGAGCGGCCATTCATCGAGAGATGACGGTAACCTATGCCCACCAGCAGCGCGACGCACATTGGGTCGCCTGCCATTTCGCCACACAGGCAAAGCTCGATTTCAGCGCGCTGTGCTTCCTGGGCGATATGCGCCAGCACGCGCAGCATGGCCGGATGCAACGTATCGTACAGGTTCGCAACCCGCGTGTTGTTGCGATCGACTGCCAGCAGGTACTGGGTCAGGTCATTAGTGCCAACCGAGATAAAATCAACGCGGCTGGCCAGGTTTGGCAGCATGAAGACCATTGAGGGAACTTCAATCATGACGCCAACGGGAGGCTTCGGAATAGCGTAACCCAGCATCTCTTCGACTTCGCGGCCGGCGCGGTCAATGAGGCGACGCGCTTCATCCACTTCATCGATGCTGGAGATCATCGGCAGCAAGATGCTGAGATTACCGGTCGCGGCATTGGCACGCAGCATCGCACGCACCTGAATCAAAAAGATCTCAGGTTGATCGAGAGTAATGCGGATCCCGCGCCAGCCGAGGCATGGGTTTTCCTCGCTAATCGGCATGTACGGCAGCTGCTTGTCGGCCCCGATGTCCAGCGTGCGTAGCGTGACCGGCTTATCGTTGAACATTTGCAGCATTCCCTGGTACTGCGCTACCTGCTCCTCCTCGGAGGGGAAACCGCTTTGCAGCATGAAGGGGATTTCGGTGCGGTACAGACCAATGCCGTCGATGCGACTGCCCAGCTTCTGCTCGTGTTCGGGGCTTAACCCGGCATTGAGCATGACCTGAACGCGCTCACCGCTTTTGAGTTCTGCGGGCTGTTCGACATCATCCTCAGCCAGCCGGCTTAACTCATTCTCCTGGCTGATGAGACGCTGATATTCCTGCAGCAGCAGCGGCTCAGGATCGACCAGCAATTCGCCGCGGTAGCCGTCCACCACCAGGGTACGCTGATGGAGGACAGACGGCTGAATGTCGGCACCCATAACGGTGGGAATGCCCAGCGCGCGCACCATGATGGCGGCATGAGAGTTAGCGGCGCCGTCACGAACCACGACCCCCACCAGACGATCCTGCGGCAGTTCAGCGAGCGTAGTGGCAGAGAGCTCATCTGCCACCAGCACAAAACGTTCCGGCCAGGTATTTGGCCCCTGAATAGTATCGTCGAGATGGAACAGCAGACGCTGCCCAAGCGTGCGCAGGTCGCCGGCGCGCTCTTTGAGATAGCCATCGGTCAGCGCCGCAAACTGCTCGGCAAACTTTTCGACAACCTGCTTCACGGCCCACTCGGCAACCGAGCCTTTATCCACCTCAGCGAACAGCTCGCGGCGCAGGCGCGCATCAGAGAGCAGATGCGAATAGAGATCGAAAATCGCCGCCGTCTCTTTCTGCGCACCGGCAGCGAAACGCTTGCTGTAACGGCGAAACTCCGCTGCGGCTTCTTCAAGCGCGGCGGTAAGTCTTTCGCGCTCAAGGGCGGTATCCAGTGTCGATGCGGCTGAAACCTGCTCCATCAATGGCAGCGTGGAATCCATCCAGCCCTGGGCTACCGCCACGCCAGAAGAGGCGGGCAGCGCACGAATGCGCGTATGACGGTACTGGCCAAACAGCGCCGCCAGCTGAGACTGAGAGAGGATTGCCGCCATCTGGGTGGCGAGGGTGACCAGGAACGACTCTTCGCTTTCATCGTACTGGCGCAGCTCGCGCTGCTGCACGACCAGCACGCCAAGCAACTGGCGACGCTGAATAATAGGTACGCCGAGGAAGGCGCGGAAGCGCTCCTCTTTTACCGCAGGAATGTATTTGAAACTGGGATGCTTTTGCGCATCCGCAAGGTTGATGGGTTCGGCAAGCCGGCCCACCAGACCGACAATACCTTCATCAAAGGCAAGAGTGACGGTGCGGCCGCGCGGTTTTTTAAGGCCGCGCGTCGCCATCAGGTAGTAGCAACGTCTGTCATGATCCGCGAGATACACCGAGCAGACCTCGGTGTCCATTGCGAGGCAAATATCAGTTACCAGAATATTCAGCGCCTCATTGAGGCGCGGGGCGCTGGCAACCTTTTCGACTATTTCTCGCAGGCGGGTGAGCATGATTACGTGGCTTAACCTCTTTTACGTCGATAAGCAGGCGGCGAATTCCGCTGCGGAGTTGTCTCCTGCAAAGCCATCACCACGCTGGCGAACTCTTTCATCACCCGACGGTAAACATCGCGTTTAAACGAAACAACCTGGCGCACCGGATACCAGTAGCTTACCCAGCGCCAGCCATCGAATTCAGGCGTGCTGCTGGTTTGCATATTGATATCGGCATCGTTGCTCATTAACTGCAGAAGAAACCATTTTTGCTTTTGGCCGATACACACCGGCTTTGTATCCCAACGCACCAAACGTTTTGGTAATTTGTAACGTAACCAGTTGCGGGTGGAGGCCAGTATGCGGACATCTTTTCTCTGGAGACCTACTTCTTCGAAAAGCTCCCGATACATCGCCTGCTCTGCCGACTCGCCTGGATTGATCCCACCCTGCGGGAATTGCCAGGAGTGCTGACCAAAGCGCCTGGCCCACATCACCTGGCCCTGACGGTTACAGATTACGATACCAACATTCGGGCGGTAGCCATCATCGTCGATCACGGGACTACCTCAAATAAACCTGAATATTAACGATTGTTTCATACTCCTTTGTGACGGTAAACCACTCTCTTGCGGCCCCGTTACCCGGATAACATTTAAATAACTCACAAAAATCACGATAGTTATAAACAAGCACGCGGCAGGACACGCCGTTTTATTCACTTTTTCTGTGGATATCACTGTGAAGAAGTGAATGATTACCAGAGGACAAGTGAGAAAGTTCCTGGAGCATGCGCCAGGACCCTTTATTTTTTCTTGCTTAAATTCATTATGTTAAGCGTGTTATTCTGCGCCCCGCAGCGCTTTATGTGATGATCGTCACACCAACGATCCTGGTGATGATGAAAGATCGACCAGAGACGTATTTATCCACAGATAATGCCAGTTTCCTGGTCAGCTATTGCGTAAAATTTCGATTATCTGCATCCGTCAAGGCTGTGGATCGAACCAGTAGTGGCAAGTTTTCCCAGTTATCCCATTTTTCTGTGGATAACATGGTGTAAGATCCTGTTTATTGTCAGTGACCAGTTTTGGAAAACCCGCAGCCATCACCGCGCAGCCAAAAAAATAATAGAAAAAAAGCATGTGAAATCATCATATTGCTTATGATGCACAAGTTCGGTTTCGCGTTTTCCACACGGTGTAAAACTGCTGTTCATTTTTTCGCCACAGGTAAAAGTTGTTATGCATACCCTCGAACCTTTAGCGCATCCCCCCGAAAACGAAGCGGAACTGCTGGCGCAGGCGCAGCGGCTCGCGGGCCTGACGCTGGGCGAGCTGGCCCTGCGGGTAGGGTTAACCCCGCCTGCCGATCTGAAGCGCGATAAAGGCTGGATCGGGGTACTGCTGGAGCTGTGGCTCGGTGCCAGCGCGGGAAGTAAGCCCGAGCAGGACTTCGCAGCCATTGGCATTGAACTCAAAACCATTCCGATAGACAGCCTGGGACGCCCGCTGGAAACCACCTTTGTTTGCGTGGCACCGCTGACCGGCAACACCGGTGTGATCTGGGAAACCAGCCACGTGCGTCACAAACTTAAGCGCGTACTGTGGATCCCGGTAGAGGGCGAACGCGCCATTCCGGTGGCGGAACGCCGCGTCGGCAGCCCGTTGCTGTGGAGCCCGGATCGGGGAGAGGAAGAGCAGCTGCGCCGCGACTGGGAGGAGCTGATGGATCTGATTGTGCTGGGCCAGGTTGAGCGTATCACTGCCCGCCACGGCGAAGTGCTGCAGCTGCGCCCCAAAGCCGCGAACAGTAAAGCCCTGACCGAGGCCTTCGGCGCGCATGGCGAACCTATCCTCACCCTGCCGCGCGGCTTTTATCTGAAAAAGAACTTTACCGCCGCGCTGCTGGCGCGCCATTTCATGATGTAAACCGCGCGGCGGGCGCTCAATTATTTTTGTATGCGCCTGCGGCGGCGGCATATAATTGTCGTTTTATTTTATGGCAGGATTTTTTAGATGTTTGCATGGATAACGGACCCCAACGCATGGCTCGCGCTCGGCACGCTGACGCTGCTCGAGATTGTGCTGGGTATCGATAATATTATTTTTCTCTCTCTGGTCGTGGCGAAGCTACCAAAACACCAACAGGCGAAGGCGCGTAAGCTGGGGCTGGCGGGTGCAATGATCATGCGTCTTTCGCTGCTGGCGTCCATCGCATGGGTTATCCGCCTGACAAACCCGTTATTTACGGTGTTTGGTCAGGAGATCTCCGCGCGTGACCTGATTCTGCTGCTTGGCGGCTTATTCCTTATCTGGAAAGCCTGTAAGGAGATCCACGAATCGATCGAGGGGGAAGAGGAAGGACTCAAAACCAACGTCCACTCCTTCTTTGGGGCGATTTTCCAGATCATGCTGCTGGATATCATCTTCAGCCTGGACTCGGTCATCACCGCTGTTGGCCTGTCCGATCATCTGTTTATCATGATGGCGGCGGTAGTTATCGCGGTTGGCGTGATGATGTTTGCGGCGCGTCCTATCGGTGATTTTGTCGATCGTCACCCTTCGGTAAAAATGCTGGCGCTGTCGTTCCTGATCCTCGTGGGCTTCACGCTGATGCTGGAGAGCTTCGATGTGCATGTGCCGAAAGGTTACATATACTTCGCGATGTTCTTCTCCATTGCCGTCGAAAGCCTTAACCTGCTGCGCAGCAAGAAAAACCCGCTCTGACACGCCCGTCGCGCGCTTCTTCCTCCCCTGACCGGGGAGGGAGAAGTCTCGTTTTTACCGGTTTCATCGCTAAAATACACATTTTTTAAGATTTCCCTCCTTTACCCCTCCCATACTTAGCAGTTATTACTACACTCTATATTTATTTACCCGAACCATAAGAGGCGTATAACGATGAAGAAATGGGCTGTAGCAATTTCCGCTGTGGGTTTGGCGTTTGCTGTTTCCGGCTGTAGCAGCGATTATGTCATGGCAACCAAAGATGGCCGTATGATCCTGACCGAAGGTAAACCTCAGGTTGATGACGATACCGGTCTGGTGAGCTACCGCGATCCGCAGGGCAACGAAATGCAGATCAACCGCGACGACGTATCACAGATTATCGAGCGCTAAAGTGTAAGGTCAGCCGTCTGCTGGCCTTTTGATTTTTATTGCCCTGCCCACTTCCCCTTTGCTTCCCCCTCTGCCATGTTTATAGCCCCCTCTTCATGCGATGCGTGATTGAGGACGACGCTTGTCGTCAGGATAACCTGACGCTGACAGACAGATAACAGGAAGCCGGCTATGCATTATCACCGTATCCCCCATAGTTCACTTGAAATAAGTCAGCTGGGGCTGGGCACAATGACGTTTGGTGAGCAGAACAGCGAAGCCGATGCCCACGCGCAGCTTGATTACGCCGTAAGCCAGGGAATCAACCTGATTGACGTAGCAGAGATGTATCCCGTGCCGCCACGCCCTGAAACCCAGGGACTGACCGAAACCTACGTCGGTAACTGGCTGACGAAGCGCGGCAATCGTGAAAAACTGATCGTCGCCTCTAAAGTCAGCGGCCCGAGCCGCAACAACGACAACGCCATTCGCCCGAATCAGGTGCTGGACCGCAAGAACATCCGCGAAGCGCTGGATGCCAGCCTGAAGCGTCTGCAAACCGATTATCTCGACCTCTATCAGGTGCACTGGCCGCAGCGCCCGACTAACTGCTTTGGCAAACTCGGCTATACCTGGACCGACACCACGCCGCCGGTAACGCTGCTTGAAACCCTGGAAGCCCTGGCAGAGTGCCAGCGTGCCGGTAAGATCCGCTATATCGGCGTGTCCAACGAAACGGCGTTTGGCGTAATGCGCTACCTGCATCTGGCGGAGAAGCACGACCTGCCGCGCATCGTCACCATCCAGAATCCGTACAGCCTGGTGAATCGCAGCTTTGAAGTGGGCCTGGCCGAAGTCAGCCAGTATGAAGGCGTTGAGCTGCTGGCTTACTCCTGCCTGGCGTTTGGCGTGCTGACCGGAAAATACCTGAACGGCGCACAGCCTGCCGGGGCGCGCAATACGCTGTTCAGCCGCTTTACGCGCTACAGCGGGGAGCAGACCCAGAAAGCGGTCGCTGCGTATGTTGAGATCGCGAAACGTCACGGGCTGGACCCGGCACAGATGGCCCTGGCCTTCGTGCGTCAGCAGGCGTTTGTCGCCAGCACGTTACTGGGTGCCACCACGCTGGAGCAGCTGAAAACGAACGTTGAAAGCCTGAACGTAACGCTCAGCGACGAGGTGCTGGCCGAGCTGGAAGCGGTGCATCAGGTCTATACCTACCCGGCACCCTAGACGTCTTCGCGCTAAGTGAGACAAAAAAAGACCCGCCTGAGCGGGTCTTTTTTATTACTGCTTGCGCCGCCAGAGCCACAGTCCGCCGATGGACAGGGCAAACAGCACGCCAAACCCGACGCCAATGCCAACCACCGGAGCCCCGGCTTTTACCGCCAGCGAATAGAGTCCCAGCATCACCAGCATGGCGGTGTTCTCGCCCAGGTTCTGCACCGCAATCGCATTGCCCGCGCCGACGGTGTGCTTCCCGCGCTCCTGCAACAGCGCATTGAGCGGCACCACAAAGAAGCCGCCCAGCACGCCGATGAGGATCAGCAGCCCGTAAGCCGGAAGCAGCGCCTGCTGCACCGCGAAGATGGCCACGGCTACGCCAATCAGCACCCCGGCTGGCATGCATCGCGCAACTTTATCCAGCGTCACCAGCTTAGCCGCCGCGCCGGCACCGACGACGATGCCGATGGCGACCATCGCGTTCAGATAGGTGGGCGTGGCGTTATCCGTAATCCCCAGCGCCTGCGGCACCCACAGCACCAGCAGGAAACGCAGCGTCACCCCGGCTCCCCAGAACAGGCTGGTGCCCATCAGCGAGAAGCGGGTTTCGTCGCTGCGCCACAGGGTGCGGCTTGCGCAGAAGAAGCTGCGGGTCATCGGACCGAAACGCCAGGACTGACCAGGACGCGCGGCGGCCAGCTTCGGGATGAACAGGTTCGCCACCACCGCCGCGGCATACACCAGAGCGCACAGGCCCAGCGCCAGCAGCAGGTTGAGATCGGCGAGGATCCCGCCCATGACCGACCCCAGCAGGATGGCGGCAATGGTGGATGACTCCATCAGCCCGTTGGCTTTCACCAGCTTATCGCCGGAGGTCAGCTCACCGAGGATGCCGTATTTCGCCGGGGAGTACGCCGCAGCGCCAACGCCCACCAGGGTATAGCCGATAAACGGGTTCACGCCGAGGCAGATGGAGGCCGCACCCAGCAGCTTCAGGCTGTTGGCGAACATCATCACGCGCCCTTTCGAGAAGCTGTCCGCAATCTGCCCGACGAACGGGGCAAACAGAATGTAAGCACCCACAAACACCATCTGCAGCACCGGCTGGCTCCAGTCCGGGTAGAACTGTGCTTTTAGCACCGCCAGGGTAACGAACAGCAGCGCGTTATCGCCAAAAGCGGAGAGGAACTGGGCGGCGATCACCGCCACCATGCCCCGCGACCAGATAGAGGGGGAAGTGAGTCCGGCATTATTCATGTGGGGTCTCTGCCTGTTCAAGCATGGTTTTCAGGGTGACGAAATCCGGTTTACCGCTACCCAACAGCGGCAGCTGTTTGATATAGCGGATATCACGCGGCACCGCCAGTTCAGGTACGCCGCTGCTGCGCGCCTGACGCTGGAGCACATCACGCTTCAGCTCAGGATCGGTGGTAAACAGCACCAGCGCCTCCCCTTTAGCCTCGTCGCTTTTGATGACCGTGGCATGAAGCTTATCCGGCGATACCGCCAGCGCCAGCTGCTCGACCATCTCCAGCGAAACCATCTCGCCTGCGATCTTGGCAAAGCGCTTCGCGCGGCCCTGAATCGCCACAAAGCCCTGCTCATCAAAGGTCACGATGTCGCCGGTGTCATACCAGCCCGCTTCCATCTCGCCCGCCGCGTTCTCAGCCGTGGGGGTTTCCAGCACGCCAGGGTTCTCGACACGCAGATAGCCCTTCATGATGTTCGGGCCTTTAAGCTGCAGGCGACCGCCCTGCTCAATGCCCGGCACCGCCAGCAGACGCGCATCCATCGCGGGCAGAATGCGCCCCACGGTGTGCGGTTTCGCGGCCATCGGTACGTTAATCGAGACCACCGGCGCGCATTCGGTCACGCCATAGCCTTCCAGAATGCGCAGGCCGAATTTGTCCTGCCACAGCGTGCGGGTGCTCTCCTGCAGCTTCTCCGCACCGGCGACCACGTAGCGCAGGCGATAGAAGTCATACGGATGGGCAAAACGCGCGTAGTGGCCGAGGAAGGTTGAGGTGCCGAACAGCACGGTGCAGTTCCGGTCGTAGACCAGCTCCGGCACGATGCGGTAGTGCAGCGGGCTTGGGTAGAGGAACACTTCCGCCCCGGTAAACAGCGGCGTGAACAGGCCCACGGTCAGCCCGAAGGAGTGGAACAGCGGCAGGGCCGACATAAAGCGGTCGTTGGCGGTAAAGTCCGCAATGGTGCGGATCTGCTCAACGTTGGCCAGCAGGCTTTTATGGCTGTGGACTACGCCCTTCGGATTGCCTTCCGAGCCGGACGTAAACAGCACCACCGCCGCGTCTTCGGGCTGCTGCGGCACCTGCGCCAGGCGCGGCATCAGCAGGTGGCTGAAGATCCAGGCTTTATCTTTCAGCGTGACCTCAGATTTCAGATCTTCGAGGAACACCCAGCGAACCTGGTCGATCTGCTCGACCAGCGGCCAGAGTTTGCCTTTGTCGAGGAACTGGCGTGAGGTGAAGATGGTTTTGATTTGCGCGGCGGTAATGGCGCTGGTCATGCCTTTCACGCCGGCAGTGTAGTTCATCATCGCCGGAATACGGGCGCGGGAGACGGCTCCGAAAATCACCGCCGGGGTGATGGCGGCGTTGGGCAGCATCAGCCCGATGGTTTCACCCTGCTTGCTGTATTTCTCAAGGATGCGGCCAACAAACAGCGTTTTCAGCAGCAAACCACGGTAGCTGTCGGGTTTGAAGTTGATGTCCTGCACACAGTGTTTACGCTCGCCGTAGCGATACTGGGCGGCCAGCAGCGCTTCGAACAGCGTTTCACGCGGGCGCACCGCCATGCGGGCTTCCATCATGATCTGGTGCAGCATTTCACCGGCGATTTTACGGCGATCTCGCGCCCGCGGTGCGTCCGGCATCGGCAGGGAGGTCGGCGGTAAGATATGCAGCGTGATTTTCGGAAACAGGCGGCGTTTCACCAGTCCTTTCAGGCGGCTGAAGAACGTCAGCTCCGCGCCGTCGATGCGAATCGGCACCACCGTCGCGTCGGCTTTCGCGGCCACAAAGCCGGCACCCTCGTAGATTTTCATCAGCGAGCCGCTGACTGAAATCCGGCCTTCCGGGAAGATCACTACCGGACGGCCCTGATTAACCAGGCGCACCAGGTGCTTGATCGACATGGGTTTGGTGGGATCGAGGGGCACAAAGTCGATGATGGAACTGACCCAGCGCATATACCACTGCTGGCTGATTGAGGTGTAGACGGCAAATACCGGGCGCACCGGCAGGAACAGCGCCAGCAGCACGCCATCCAGGAACGAGACGTGGTTTGGCGTGATGATCACCCGCTGGTCACGCAGCGCCTGCGCATCGCCCAGCACCTCGACCCGAAACAACACGCGCAACAGCGAACGCAAAAAACCTGTCAGCATAACAACTCCCTGTGTAGCTCCCCTGCAGTTGGGGACGAAATCGAGGCAGTGTATACGAGTTAAAAGCGAGGGGCGACCCCAAAAAAATGGGCGAAAAAAAACCTGCGCATCCGCGCAGGTTGGTGCAAAGCATTGTACGAGAAGTACAGGAATTCTCACCAATCAATACCTCTGGGACTTTGATTGTGGATGGGCGCCCTCACCTTCGCCACCGGAAAAAAGCAAAGGAATGCGCCTAAGTGCAACCAGGTGTGAAAATCATGTTTTACTGTTACAAGTAACGGAAAAAATTGAGGAAAACGTGCTGATGCGCCCGATTTATCTGCTGTCATTCGCGATCACGGTGTTTTGAAGCGTGCTGTAATTGTTACATGCCACGGTGATTCTCATCCCGCTTTGCAACACTGGTCCCGGCCTCGCCCTTGAACTACCCACGCTTTTCCGCAACACTATTCGTTGTGTAACCGTTTACCCAACAGGAAGCGTACTATGGCGACAATAAAGGATGTAGCCCGACTCGCAGGCGTTTCGGTCGCCACGGTATCCCGCGTTATCAACGATTCGCCCAAAGCCAGCGATGCCTCGCGCCAGGCGGTGCAGAGCGCGATGGAGCAGCTTAACTACCATCCGAACGCCAATGCGCGCGCGCTGGCCCAGCAGAATACCGAGACGGTCGGGCTGGTGGTGGGCGATGTCTCCGATCCGTTCTTTGGAGCGATGGTGAAAGCCGTGGAGCAGGTCGCCTACCAGACCGGCAACTTTTTACTGATTGGCAACGGCTACCACAACGAACAGAAAGAGCGTCAGGCCATTGAGCAGCTTATCCGTCACCGCTGCGCAGCGCTGGTGGTGCATGCCAAGATGCTCTCCGATAACGAGCTGACCGGCCTGATGAAGCAGATCCCCGGCATGGTATTGATCAACCGCATTCTGCCCGGCTTTGAGAAGCGCTGCGTGGCGCTGGACGATCGCTACGGCGCGTGGCTTGCAACCCGCCATCTCATCGCCCAGGGCCATACCCGCATCGGCTATCTCTGCTCCAATCACCCGATCTCCGACGCCGACGATCGCCTGCGCGGCTATTACGATGCGCTGAAAGAGCACGGTTTGCCCTGCAACGACCGGCTGGTGAGCTTTGGGGAGCCGGACGAGAGCGGCGGCGAGAATGCGATAACCGAGCTGATGGGCCGCGGGCGTAACTTTACCGCCGTGGCCTGCTACAACGACTCCATGGCCGCCGGCGCGCTGGGGGTATTGAATGATAACGGTATTGATGTGCCGAATGAGATCTCCATTATCGGCTTTGATGATGTGCTGATTTCCCGCTACGTCCGCCCGCGCCTGACCACCGTGCGCTATCCAATCGTGACGATGGCGACCCAGGCGGCAGAGTTAGCGATGTCGCTGGCGGATAACCGTCCTGCACCGGAAACCACACACCTGTTCAGCCCGACGCTGGTGCGTCGCCACTCGGTAGTCAGCCCGTCTGACGGTTAAAGCGTATAACGGTAGAGGTTGACGCGGGTGTCGGGATAGTCGATGCCCTCGCCAATATGCTGCCAGCCGAAACGTTCATAGTAGTCGCGAAACGCCGCGTACAGATGCAGACTGCCATAGCCCTGCTGGCGCGCGTACTGAATCACATGCTGTTGCAGCGCCTGTCCCAGCCCTCTGCCGCGCTGCGACTCATCAATGTAGAGCGCAGCCAGCCAGGGAAAGAGATCCTGACGGCTTATCAGATCGCAGCGCCACAGCCCGACGGTACCCAGCAGCGTCTCCCCTTCCGTCGCGATAAACGTCAGCGGCAGCGCGTCCGGCTGCTGACTGTTATCGATAACGCTGGCAAAAAATGCGCGGCTTAATCCCTGCCCGAACGCCTGCCACAGCCACTCCGTTACCTGCTCTGCATGGTGTGGAGCCTGATACAGCGGCTGGATCATCATACGATTTTGCCCTGAAAAATGGGCACTGACTCAAACAGATAGCCGTCAAAATCCGGCGCATCGGCATCGGACAGCTCCAGCAGGCTGTTTTTCACGTTTTCCAGATGCTGCCACATCGCCTGCCAGGAGCCCATCACGTCGCGGCGGCGCAGCGCAGCGAGGATAGTCTGCTGATCGCTTAACCATTTCAGGCGGTGGGTGCGGCTCTGAATATGGACGCTCAGCTGCTGCCACAGCGGGCTGCTGTCCATGTGGTGCCAGATGCTTTCCACCGTGGCTAACAGCATCTGATTCTGCGAGGCACCGGCCAGCACCAGATGGAACATTTTCTGGTTGTCCTGGCTGGAATCATTGATGGCGATGGCGCGCTGCTCCTGTTCCAGGATGCGCTTGAGATTGTCGATATCGGCCTTAGTGGCCATTTTGGCGGCGAACGCCGCGATATTGCTCTCCAGCAGCTGGCGCGCCTGCAGCATTTCGAACGGCCCGACGTCGCTGCTGAGAAAACGATCCTCTTCGGCGTCGTGCTCCTCTGGAACGCGCATCACGTAGACGCCCGATCCCTGGCGGATATCCACCGTCCCCTGCAGTTCCAGCATCAGCAGCGCTTCGCGCACAATGGTGCGGCTGACGCCGTATTTCTCCGCGATGTTGCGCTCCGGCGGCAGCCTGGAGCCTGGCGGGTAGTGGCCCGCAATGATCTGCGCTCTCAGATCGTCGCCAATTTCCTGGTACTGTTTTTTTTCGGGCGGGACAACTGCCTTATCCACAATATCACCTGTGCTCTGAATAGAGGTCTACCCGTCAGGCGTTATTCCGAAGGGTAGTGAACCACGCGCAGCGAGGAACGGTCCCGGCTGCGCGTTGGCGGCTAGCTTACCAAACTCAGTGCCTGATCGAGAACTTTCGCGCCGTTTAGCGTGCCGTAGGCCACCGAATCGATCACCGCGATGGGAATGCCGTGCTCGTCGGTGAGCTTTTTGTTCTCCGCCAGCTTGAAGCGCACCTGCGGCCCCAGCAGTACCGCCTGGATATCCGCCGCGTAGCTCTGCAACTCATCGCGCAGATTCTGCTCGGGAATGGCGTAAATTTTCAGTTCGAGACCGCGCTCGGCAGCGGTCTTTTCCATTTTGGTCACCACCAGCGAGGTGGACATGCCAGCGGAACAACACAGGACAATGCGTTTCATCTGCGCTCCTTATTTCCAGTCATCATCAAGGTTCAGGGTCAGGCTGCGCGATTCACTCACGCCACGATACCAGGTCGCCGACTTTTTCAGGCGGCGCGCGCGCTGGTGTTGCAGGTCAATTTCCACCAGCCCGTAACGGTTTTTGAAGGCGTTCATCGGTGAGACGTTATCGGTGAAGGCCCACAGCATATAGCCCAGACAGTTGGCTCCCGCTTCCCGGGCGCGCAGTGCCTCAAAGAGATGCTCACCGATAAAGGCGATGCGGTAGTCGTCTTCGATCACGCCATCGCTGTTGCGGAACTGGCCTTCGTTCTCAATGCCCATGCCGCTTTCAGCGATAAACCACGGAATATTGCGGTACTCATCCTTAATGCGCATCGCCATGTCATAGATGATGCGCGGATAGATCTCCCAGCCGCGGGACTTGTTCATGCGGCGGCCCGGCAGCTCGAAAGGTTCGTAATACCAGGCCGGATGGAACGGCGTCTCCGGGTTCCAGGCGCGGGACGGTGCCTTCACGCGATGCGGGTAATAGAGGTTGATCCCCAGCTCGTCCACGGTATTTTCACGAATAATCGCCAGCTCGTCGGCGGTGTACTCCCACTTCACGCCGTGGTGATCCAGCAGGCGTATCAGCTCCGCCGGGTACTCCCCTTTCACCATCGGGTCGAGGAAGACGCGGTTGTAGAACAGGTCATAGCGCTCGGCGGCCTGCACATCGTGAGCGGCGCTGGAGCGCGGATAGGTAACTTCCGGGTTGAGGATCGCCCCGACGCTGCCCTGATACCCTTTCGCACGGAACAGCTGCACCACCTTCGCGGTGGCGAGATTTTTATGGTGATTCCACTGCATCCAGGTGTGGGTGTTCTGTTCGTAAGGCCAGCGCAGCGCATCGAGATAAACGCGGGTCTGCACCACAATCGGCTCGTTAAAGGTGAACCAGCGCGTCACCTTGTGGTGATAGCGGGCGAAGACCTTTTCCGCGTACAGCACGAACAGCTCAACCACTTTTTTCGATGACCAGCCGCCGTAGGTTTCAAACAGGTATGCCGGCAGCTCGTAGTGTTCCAGGCAGATCATCGGCTCCACGCCTGCCGCGCGAATGGCATCGATAAAGCGGTCGTAATACGCGGCGTACTCTTCATCAATGACGCCGTTTTCGTAGTCGGTAAAGAAGCGCGACCAGTTGATGGAGGTGCGGTAGTGCGTGAGGCCCGCCTGCTTCATCAGCGCCACGTCCTCTTCGTAGCGGTTGAACAGGTCGGTGGCCCCCGCCGGACCATAGCCGTCATGCCAGACGTGGCGGTCGTTTTTGTACCAGAGATCCATATACGAATCCTGGCCGTCCTTTTTGCCGCTCCAGCCCTCGGTCTGCCAGGCGGACGAGGCCGCACCCAGAATAAAGTCCTGCGGCAGCGTCACGGTGTGTTTACTCATATCGTCCTCACGCGTTGTTTGCCATTTCGGTTTTTGCAGCCTGCAGCTGCGCCTGCTCCGCACGACGCGAGGCAATTTTCACGAATGGCAGATAGATCAGAATGGAAACCAGGATACAGATAAGCTGCGTTACCACTGCGCCCATTGAACCAGCGGTGGAGAGCCAGGCGTTGATCAGCGGCGGCGTGGTCCACGGCACCATCACCACGGCCTTACCGGCAAAGCCCATAACGGTAGCGAAATAGCCGATAGAGCCGGTGATCAGCGGCGTGATGATGAACGGAATCGCCAGGATCGGGTTGAGCATGATCGGCATCCCGAAGATCACCGGTTCGTTGATGTTAAACACCCCAGGGCCAAAGGAGAGCTTGGCGATCTCTTTCATCTCTTTGCGTTTGCTGGCGATCATCACGGCGATCAGCAGGCCGATGGTCAGGCCGGAACCGCCGATGCTCATGTAGACGTCCCAGAACGGCATGGTGATGATGTTCGGCACCTCTTTGCCCTGCTCGAACGCGCTCATGTTGACGGTGATCGCCCCCAGCAGCAGCGGCTCGCGGATCGGCTTGATCATCTGGTTGCCGTGAATACCGATCACCCAGAACAGCTGCGCAACGAACATCAGCAGCAGAATTCCCGGCAGGCTCTGCATCACGCGCTCCAGCGGCTGCTGCACTACCTGGTACACCGCGTCATACAGATACATGCCGGTGACCTGATGGAACACGAAGCCGAAGGTGGCGATGACCGTGGTGGTGATGATCGCCGGGATCAGCGCCGAGAACGAGGCGGAGACGTTAGGCGGCACGGTGTCCGGCATTTTAATTTTCAGGCCGGGGCGGCCCTCAAGCCAGCAGTAGACTTCGACCGACAGGATGGCGATAAACATGCCGAGGAACAGACTGCGGGTATCGGAGAACTGGCGCAGCAGCACGTCTTTCACCACTTGCATCTCGCCATCCACCAGCATTTCAACCGTGGTCGGCGTCACGCAGATAAAGCAGATCACCGCCAGCAGGCCGGGGAACAGCGTCTTAATGCCGTTGATGCGCCCAAGCTCAATGCCTATCAGGAACACCGCGCCGATGTTCAGGAAGTTGAGCGTGGCGTAGTTGATGGCGCTGGTGATCGGCTTCAGCGCCGCCAGGAACGACAGCGACTCAAAGCTGGCCAGACCGTTTTTCGGGTCGAGCACCATGTTGGAGATCAGCACTGAAAACGCACCGACGATGATCACCGGCATCAGCGTGATGAACGAGGCCTTGATGGCCATGATATAGCGGTAACTGTTGAACTTGGTTGCAAAACTGCCCAGAGAATCTATCAGCTTTTCCTGTAGTGCCATGGGGTTATACCTCTGTAAGGGGCGTTATTTTGTTGTGTAGGGTTACAGCTGAGTACCGTTTTGGTATGCCAAAACATAGTGGCACCCGCCGCTTTATTCTGTGACTTTGTTCTCACAACCTGTATTTGGTATTCCAGAAGCCGCAGATAAGCCCCTAATTGGTATGCCACATAAAATAGCGTCAGGCGGTGCATTGCTGAGGATCATTGGCGGATCGTGGCGGGCTTTCGTCGGGATCGTGTTTGTCTGCCGGGAAGGGGCGGGAGATCTTACGTGCCGGCCGAGTGTGGTAAACTGCATGAAAAATGGGGCTAATCAGGAATATCGTTGATGGTAACAATGCGGGATGTCTCTGCGCGCGCGGGCGTGTCGAAAGCGACGGTGTCGCGCGTGCTGAACGGCACCGGGCAGGTGAAGGAGTCCACCCGCCAGCAGGTTTTCAGCGCGATGGAAGAGCTTGGCTACCGCCCTAATTTTCTCGCCCGCTCGCTGGCGCACCGCACCAGCAACAGCATCGGGCTGGTGGTGTCTACCTTCGACGGCTTCTACTTCGGACGGCTGCTGCAGCAGGCGTCACGCCAGACCGAATCCCACGGCAAACAGCTTATCGTCACTGACGGCCACGACACCCCGGAGCGCGAGCGCGAAGCGGTGCAGATGCTGGCCGACCGCCAGTGCGACGCCATTATTCTCTACACCCGCCACATGAGCGAGCAGGCCATTATGGCGCTGATCGACAGCATCAGCGTGCCGCTGGTGGTGATCAATCGGGATGTGAAAGAGGCGCGCGAGCGCTGCGTGTTCTTCGAGCAGCGTAATGCCGCATTTCAGGCGGTGGAGTATCTGATTGCGCAGGGTCACCGGGAGATCGCCTGCATCACGGTGCCGATCGCCACGCCGACCGGGAAAGCGCGGCTGCAGGGCTATCGCGATGCGCTGGAGAAACACGGCATCGCCTGGGATGAGAACCGGGTCAAAAACGGCGATTCCACCATGACGCGCGGCTACGAGCTGTGCCAGGCGCTGCTGGCGAGCCGCACGCCGTTCAGCGCGCTGTTTGCCTGCAACGATGATATGGCGCTGGGCGCGTCGAAAGCCATTTACCAGGCGGGACGGCGCATTCCGCAGGATATTTCGCTGTTTGGCTTTGACGATGCGCCCAGCGCACGCTGGCTGGAGCCGGGATTATCCACGGTCTACCTGCCCATCGATACCATGATCGTTACCGCTATCGACCGGGCAATTATGCTGGCCAGCGACCAGCCGCTGCCGCCGATCGCGCCCTTTACCGGCACCCTGGTGCTGCGCGAATCGGTGACCGCCGGGCCGCATTATCGCCACCCGGCAGCCTGATCACAGCAGCTCCAGCGCCAGCAGTTCGCTAATGGTCTGGCGGCGGCGGATCAGGCGCGTGGTATCGCCGTCCACCAGCACTTCCGGCAGCAGCGGGCGGCTGTTGTAGTTTGAGGACATTGACGCGCCGTAGGCTCCGGTGTCGTGGAAGACCAGATAGTCACCCGGCACTACCGCCGGCAGGGCGCGGGTTTCCACCTTGCCGCCCTCCTGCTGGGTAAACACGTCCCCCGACTCGCACAGCGGCCCGGCCACCACGCTGTCGATAAGCGGGGCCGGCGCCAGGCTACGTCCATCCGCGCCGATGGCGGTGATATGGTGATAGCTGCCGTACATCGCCGGACGCATCAGATCGTTAAACCCGGCATCCACCAACACAAAGTGACGGCTGCCCATCGCTTTGGTGCTGCGCACCTGAGCGATCAGCACCCCGGACTCCGCCACCAGGAAGCGCCCCGGCTCGATCTCCAGCGTGACCGGATGCCCGAGGTGCGCCGCGATTTTCTCGCGCGCCGCATTCCACAGGCCGTAGTAGTGATCGGTATCGATCGCCTCTTCACCGTCGTGATATGGAATCGACAGCCCGCCGCCGGCAGAGATAGCCTCCAGATCCTGCCCGGACTCCACCACCTGGCGCACCATCGCGCCGCATACCTGCTCCAGATGACCGTAATCAACGCCGGAACCAATGTGCATGTGAATACCGGCGAGCTTTAGCTGGTAGCGCGCCAGCGTCGCGAAGGCGTCCGGCAGATCGCCATACCAGATGCCGTGCTTGCTGTTTTCACCGCCGGTATTGGTTTTCTGGCTGTGACCATGCCCGAAGCCCGGATTCACCCGCAGCCAGACGCGGTGGCCCGGGGACACCTCACCAAGCTGGGCCAGCATGTCGATCGACCCGGCGTTCACCGGGATCGCCAGCTCGCGCACGCGATCGAGCGTCGGGGCATCAATCAGATCGGCGGTAAATACGATGTCGTCCGGGTTCGCCTGCGGATCGTACCCGGCGGCCAGCGCGCGCTCGATCTCCCCAAGCGACACCGAATCCACCTTCACGCCCTGCTCACGCATCAGGCGCAGAATATGAATATTCGAGCAGGCCTTCTGGGCGAAGCGCACCACGTCGAACTGGCGCAGCCTGGCGATCTGGTGGCGAAGGGTGTCGGCATCGTAGACCCAGACCGGGCAGCCGTGCTGCTGGCTCAGGGCCACCAGGCGGGAAGAATTGAGAGCGGTATCGTTGTGCGGGCGCGGCATGGGGTATCTCCTCACTATTCTCCTCATTACGCCACAGCCGCTTCGCAATAAAAAATATCGTTTTCTTTAATGTCTATGCAAAAATGATATGGCTTAGCCGATCCGGAGAACCCTCATGCCCGCCGTTAACCTGCGCCATATCGAAATCTTTCATGCGGTGATGACCACCGGCAACCTGACCGAGGCCGCCGCGCTGCTGCACACCTCCCAACCGACGGTGAGCCGCGAGCTGGCGCGCTTTGAAAAAGTCACCGGCCTGGCGCTGTTCGAACGCAGCCGCGGGCGTCTGCATCCGACGGTACAGGGACTGCGGCTGTTTGAAGAGGTGCAGCGCTCGTGGTACGGGCTGGACCGTATCGTCAGCGCGGCGGAGAGCCTGCGCGAGTTTCGCCAGGGGGAGCTCTCCATCGCCTGCCTGCCGGTCTTTTCTCAGTCATTTTTGCCGCCGCTGATACAGCCGTTTCTGGCGCGCTACCCGGAACTCAGCATTAACATCGTGCCGCAGGAGTCGCCGCTGCTGGAAGAGTGGCTGTCAGCCCAGCGCCACGATCTCGGCCTGACCGAAACCATCACCACGCCAGCAGGCACCACGCGCGAAACGCTGTTGACGATGAATGAAGTGTGCGTGTTACCGGAGGGGCACGCGCTGGCGCATAAAAGCGCGCTGACGCCGCAGGATTTCGCCGGGGAAAACTACATCAGCCTGTCGCGCACCGACAGCTACCGGCAGCTGCTGGACGCCCTGTTTCACGAACACGACGTGAAACGGCGAATGGTGATGGAAACCCACAGCGCGGCCTCCATCTGTGCAATGGTGCGGGCGGGCGTGGGCATCTCCGTGGTGAATCCGCTTACCGCGCTGGATTACGCACAAAGCGGCGTGGTGGTGCGCCGCTTCAGCGTGGAGGTGCCTTTTACCGTCAGCCTGATCCGCCCGCGCCACCGTCCGGCTTCGGCGCTGGTGGATGCGTTCTGCGACCATATGCAAAACGCGATGACGCAGTTTACCGCTCCGCTGGAACAGCTGCTGGGGCGGGGCTGAGCATAAAGTCTACCGCCTCGCGCGCGTGCAGCAGGGCGGTATCGAATACCGGCAGCGGTGACGCCGCCTCCGGGATCAGCAGGCCAATCTCGGTACAGCCGAAGATCACCCCTTCTGCCCCCTCCTCCGCCAGCTGCTGGATCACGGACAGGTAATACTCCCGGGATCCGGCGGTGATTTTCCCGAGGCACAGCTCGTCAAAAATAATCTGGTTGATGCGCGCCCGACTGGCCTCGTCGGGGATCAGGGTTTCAATCCCGCTCTGCGCCAGCAGTCTGCCGCGGTAGAAATCCTGCTCCATGGTGTAGCGCGTCCCGAGCAGCGCCACGCGTTTCATGCTACGGGCATTAATGGCGCGCCCGGTGGCGTCGGCAATATGCAGCAGCGGCACGCGACAGGCGGCCTCGATCTGCCCGGCAACCTTGTGCATGGTATTGGTACAGAGCACGATGGCCTGCGCCCCGGCCTGCTCCAGCCCGACGGCGGCGCGGGCGAGGATCTCCCCGGCTTTGTCCCACTCGCCGCGGCTCTGGCACAGTTCGATGTCGTGAAAATCGACGCTGTGCAGCAGCAGCGAGGCCGAGTGCAGGCCACCAAGACGATCGCGCACCCCTTCGTTGATATGCCGGTAGTAGGGAATGGTGGATTCCCAGCTCATGCCGCCCAGTAAGCCGATAGTGTTCATCTTCGTCTCCATGCTGTGTCAGCTTCTGGTTATACCGTTAAACCCCCGCAACGCGAAACCGAAACAAATGTGATCCACGCTCCAGTTCAGCCCGCTGTCGTTTTCTTTTTAGCCAGCCCAGGATAAATTCTTTGAAACAATGTTTCACTCTTAACAGGATGCCAGAATGTTTGTATTTCATCAGGACACCCGGCTGGAAGATTTAGGTAACGGCGTCACGCGCCGCATCCTTGCGCACAATGGCAAAATGATGCAGGTGGAAGTGAATTTCGAAGCGGGTGCCGTCGGCCCGATGCACAACCACCCGCACGAGCAGCTGACCTACGTGATGAGCGGCGAGTTTGATTTCACCATCGGCGACGAGACGCGCCGCGTCAAAGCCGGGGATACGCTGTATAAAGAGCCGCACATCATGCACGGCTGCGTCTGCATCAAACCCGGCACGCTGCTTGATACCTTCACCCCGGTGCGGGAAGATTTTTTGCAATAGTTATGTCGTAAAAAAGCCGCTTCAGGAAGCGGCTTTTTTATTTTGGCATCCGCACCCACCTCTGGAAAAGCAGCCGTGTCAGATGCGCAGGCTTGCCCGGCCTGCAAGACGGACTGACGCACAGCGTTCTGTTCCGGAATGCTTATCCCCGGATATTCAACCGACAATGAAATAACGGCGGTCATGCCATCGACCATTATTGCATCTCAACCGTTGTGTTCGTTTTTATAATCCCGTCACCGTTTATTTGCGCACCTGCCGCAGTGAAAACAGCAATGATTAAGTGCCGAATTATTTTTTTGTGAGCGTGCGCAAATAAATAGGCTTTTACGCCAACTCAACCCTCAGATCGGGATTTTGACGTCTACTTCAATTAATTGAAATGCCGTTTCGACACCGATCACATTTCTGAAATGAATAGAATGACGCCGAAACAAATCGCAATAAGATAAATTAAAACGGCGTTTTACAAATCAGGAACAACGGTTCATCAGATTTATAAAACCGATGCTCCCCACCAGACAGCGCCCGCACCACCAGGTTAAAAAAACATTTAATAACAGCAGGATACCTGTTCTCCACTCTGCTCTACGCCGGACAAGGATGGCGTTATGTGACAGTCTCAGGTGGCGCGTACCGCTTCGTTTTTTCGACCACGATTTTATTAACTCTGGAATACCAGGTAGGTATGTATGAATGAAAACAAGCTGCTGGGACTGGCGTGGATATCACCCTATATAATTGGGCTGATAGTCTTCACCGCCTTCCCCTTTGTCTCATCGTTCTTCCTCAGCTTTACCGAGTATGACCTGATGAACCCACCGGTATTTAACGGTATTGAAAATTACCGTTACATGCTGACTGAAGACGATCTGTTCTGGAAATCGATGGGCGTCACTTTCGCCTACGTGTTTATTACTATTCCGCTCAAGCTGGCCTTTGCGCTGGGCATCGCGTTTGTTCTTAATTTCAAACTGCGCGGCATCGGCTTTTTCCGTACCGCCTATTACATTCCGTCGATCCTCGGTAGCTCCGTGGCCATCGCCGTGTTATGGCGCGCGCTGTTTGCCATCGACGGCCTGCTGAACAGTTTTATTGGCGTGTTCGGCCTCGACCCCATCAACTGGCTGGGTGAGCCGTCGCTGGCGCTGATGTCGGTGACCCTGCTGCGCGTCTGGCAGTTCGGTTCGGCAATGGTGATCTTCCTCGCCGCGCTGCAAAACGTGCCGCAGTCGCAGTATGAAGCCGCGATGATCGACGGCGCGTCGAAGTGGCAGATGTTCATGAAGGTCACCGTACCGCTGATCACCCCGGTCATCTTCTTCAACTTCATCATGCAGACCACCCAGGCGTTCCAGGAGTTTACCGGCCCTTACGTGATCACCGGCGGCGGCCCGACCTACTACACCTATCTGTTCTCGCTCTACATCTACGACACGGCGTTTAAATACTTTGATATGGGCTACGGCGCAGCGCTGGCGTGGGTGCTGTTCCTCGTGGTCGCGCTCTTCGCCTCGATTGCCTTCAAATCGTCGAAGTACTGGGTGTTCTACTCTGCCGATAAGGGAGGCAAAAATGGCTGATATTCAACAGAGTCAGTTATCCGCACGGATGCAGGCCGGCGAGGTGGAAGTGGCCCGCACCCTGCGCCGCGAAAAAGTCAGCGCCTGGTTCCGCTACATCATTCTGCTGTTTGTCGGCCTGCTGATGCTCTACCCGCTGGCGTGGATGTTCTCGGCGTCGTTTAAACCGAACCACGAAATCTTCACCACCCTCGGGCTGTGGCCGTCAAACGCCACCTGGGACGGGTTTATCAACGGCTGGAAGACCGGCACCGAGTACAACTTCGGGCACTACATGCTGAACACCTTTAAGTATGTGATCCCGAAAGTGCTGCTGACCATCATCTCCTCCACGGTGGTGGCCTACGGCTTCGCCCGCTTCGAAATTCCGTGGAAGAAGTTCTGGTTCACCACGCTTATCGCCACCATGCTGCTGCCGAGCACCGTGCTGCTGATCCCGCAGTACCTGATGTTCCGCGAAATGGGCATGCTGGACAGCTACCTGCCGCTCTACCTGCCGCTGGCGTTTGCCACGCAGGGGTTCTTTGTTTTCATGCTGATCCAGTTCCTGCGCGGCGTACCGCGTGACATGGAAGAAGCGGCGCAGATCGACGGCTGCAACTCGTTCCAGGTGCTGTGGTATGTGGTGGTGCCAATCCTCAAGCCGGCGATTATCTCGGTGGCGCTGTTCCAGTTCATGTGGTCGATGAACGACTTCATCGGGCCGCTGATCTACGTCTACAGCGTGGACAAATACCCAATCGCGCTGGCGCTCAAAATGTCCATCGACGTCACCGAAGGGGCGCCGTGGAACGAAATTCTGGCGATGGCGAGCATCTCCATCCTGCCATCCATCATTGTGTTCTTCCTGGCTCAGCGCTACTTCGTGCAGGGCGTGTCAAGCAGCGGAATCAAAGGTTAACGAGGGAATATCATGGCTGAAGTGATTTTCAACAAACTGGAAAAAGTCTACTCCAACGGCTTCAAAGCGGTACATGGTATCGACCTGACCATTGCGGACGGTGAGTTCATGGTGATTGTCGGCCCGTCCGGCTGCGCCAAATCCACCACCCTGCGTATGCTTGCCGGGCTGGAAACCATCAGCGGCGGCGAAGTGCGCATCGGCGAGAAGCTGGTGAACAACCTGGCCCCTAAGTCGCGCGGTATCGCGATGGTGTTCCAGAACTATGCGCTCTACCCGCATATGACGGTGCGCGAGAATCTGGCGTTCGGGCTGAAGCTCAGCAAAATGCCGAAAGAGCAGATTAAGCAGCAGGTGGACGAAGCGGCGAAAATTCTGGAGCTGGACGAGCTGATGGATCGCCTGCCGCGCCAGCTCTCCGGCGGTCAGGCCCAGCGCGTGGCCGTGGGCCGCGCCATCGTGAAAAAACCGGACGTGTTCCTGTTCGATGAGCCGCTCTCCAACCTTGATGCCAAGCTGCGCGCCTCTATGCGTATCCGCATCTCCGACCTGCACAAGCAGCTGAAAAGATCCGGCAAACCGGCTACCACGGTGTACGTTACCCACGATCAGACCGAAGCGATGACCATGGGCGACCGCATCTGCGTAATGAAGCTCGGGCACATCATGCAGGTCGATACCCCGGACAACCTCTACCACTTCCCGAAAAATATGTTCGTGGCGGGCTTTATCGGCGCGCCGGAGATGAACATCAAACCCAGCAAGCTGATTGAGAAAGCGGGCCGTCTGCATATCACCGTAGGAAATGACACCCTGGCGCTGAACGACCGCCTGCAGGAGAAAGCCGCCGGCTATCAGGGGCAGGACATTTTCTTCGGCGTGCGCCCGGAATTCGTGGTGCTGTCAGATGAGCCGCTGGCGGGCGATTACGTCGCCGGCGAGATGGTGCGCGTAGAGAATATGGGTCACGAGTTCTTCGTCTACCTGAAGGTGGCGGACTTCGAGCTGACCTGCCGCATTCCTTCCGATGAAGCCAAACCGATGATTGAAAAGGGGCTGAATCGTAAGGTGTATTTCACGTTCGATATGAATAAGTGTCATCTTTTTGACGCAAAAACAGAACAGAACATCTCCCTCTGACAGGAGTCCTGTACCATGAAAAAAGTCCTGATTAGCACAGCGATTGCCTCTGCCGTCACCCTCTGTGCCTTTCCTTCCCATGCCGATAACGATGTGACGCTGCGTATGTCCTGGTGGGGCGGCAACGGCCGTCACCAGGTGACGCTGAAAGCGCTGGAGGAGTTCCACAAGCAGCACCCGAACATTACCGTGAAAGCGGAGTACACCGGCTGGGACGGGCACCTCTCCCGCCTCACCACCCAAATTGCCGGCGGCACCGAGCCGGACGTGATGCAGACCAACTGGAACTGGCTGCCGATCTTCTCGAAAAAGGGCGATGGCTTCTACGACCTGAACCTGGTGAAAGACGTCATCGATCTCAGCCAGTTCGACCCGAAAGAGCTGCAGACCACCACCATCGACGGCAAGCTTAACGGCATCCCGATCTCGGTAACGGCGCGCGTCTTCTACTACAACAACGAAACCTGGAGCAAAGCGGGCGTTGAGTACCCGAAAACCTGGGACGAGCTGATGGCGGCGGGGAAAGCTTTCGAAGCGAAGCTGGGTAAACAGTACTACCCGGTGGTGCTGGAGCACCAGGATACGCTGGCGCTGCTGAACTCCTACATGGTGCAGAAATACAACATCCCGGCGGTGGATGAGAAGACCAAAAAATTCACCTACAGCAAAGCGCAGTGGGTCGAGTTCTTCGGCATGTACAAAAAGCTGGTGGACAGCCACGTGATGCCGGATGCCAAATACTATGCCTCGTTTGGTAAGAGCAACATGTACGAGATGAAGCCGTGGATTGCCGGTGAATGGGGCGGCACCTACATGTGGAACTCCACCATCACCAAATACTCCGACAACCTGAAGCCACCGGCGAAGCTGGAGCTGGGCGCGTATCCGATGCTGCCGGGTGCGAAAGACGCAGGCCTGTTCTTCAAACCGGCGCAGATGCTGTCCATCGGTAAGTCCACCAAAAACCCGAAACAGGCCGCGGAGCTGATCAACTTCCTGCTGAACAGCAAAGAGGGCGTGGCGACGCTGGGCCTGGAGCGCGGCGTACCGCTGAGCAAACAGGCGGTGGCGCAGCTGACTCAGGACGGCGTGATCAAGGATGACGATCCGGCGGTTGCCGGGCTGAAGCTGGCCCAGTCGCTGCCAACGACGCTGTCGGTATCGCCGTACTTTGACGATCCGCAGATCGTGTCGCAGTTTGGCACCGCGATTCAGTACATCGACTACGGCCAGAAATCCGTGGAAGAGACGGCGGCCGAATTCCAGCGCCAGGCGGAGCGCATTCTGAAACGCGCGATGCGCTAAGCGTTATTGCTGCTTTACCCTGCCCTGCCGGATAACGGCAGGGCTTTTTTTTAGCGGCAGCTGACTGGCTCACACCCCGATATCGCGCAGCTTTTTGCCCTTCATCAGGTTGCGCTCAATATGCTCAAGGGTGACGTTTTTGGTTTCCGGCACCAGCCAGAAGGTGACGCCCACGAAGGCGACGTTCAGCGCGGTATAGAGCCAGAAAGTGCCCGCTGCGCCGATGGCATCCAGCAACGTCAGGAAGGTGGCACCGATGATCATGTTCGATACCCAGTTAGTGGTGGTCGAACAGGTAATACCGAAGTCGCGGCACTTCAGCGGCTGGATCTCCGAGCAGAGGATCCACACCACCGGCGCAGCGCTCATGGCGTATCCGGCGATGCACATCATGGTCATGCCGACCGACAGCCAGGAGAGCCCGCTTGAAGCGGTGCCGTTATCGAACTGCATCAGGCAGTAACCGAGTACCAGCGTACCCAGCGCCATCACGCTGAAGCCAATTTTCAGTGCCGGTTTGCGTCCCGCTTTGTCCACCATAAAGATGGCGATAAAGGTGGCGAACATAAAGGTCAGGCCCACTACCAGCGTGGCGATCATCTGCTGTTCGGTGGTGGTAAAACCCGCCATCTTAAAGATGCGCGGCGCGTAGTACATGATGATGTTCATCCCGGTAAACTGCTGCATTGCCTGCAACAGCATGCCGAGGAACACCGCCCGGCGCACGTTGCGGTTGGCTTTGAATAATTTCCAGCCGCCCTGCTTCAGCTTCAGGCTCTCGCGGATCTCATTCAGCTCTTCCCGCGCTTTTTCCGAGGTATCGCGCAGCATGCGCAGCACCTCTTCCGCTTCCACATGACGCCCTTTCTCCGCCAGCCAGCGCGGGCTGTTGGGCAGGAAAATCACCAGCACGATAAGGATCACCGCCGGCAGCGCCAGCACGCCCAGCATTGCCCGCCAGTTGCCCGAATAGCTGAACGCGGTGTCCGAGAGAAACGCCACCACGATGCCGAGCGTCACCATCAGCTGATACATGCTGATCATTTTGCCGCGCACGTTTTCACTGGCCATTTCCGACAGATAGAGCGGCGCGGTGTAGGAGGCGATACCTACCGCCACGCCGAGCACGATACGCGAAACCAGCAGGATCTCGACGCTGGTGGCAAAGGCCGAGCCGATGGAGCCGGCGACAAACAGAATCGCGCCCACCATCAGGCTGTATTTGCGCCCGAGGCGGAACGACAGCCAGCCGTTGCACAGCGCGCCGATGGCCGCGCCAAGCATCATGCTGCTCACCACCCACTCCTGCAGGCGGTTGCTTAACCCAAAGTGGTCGGTGATAAACGGCAGCGCCCCGGCGATCACCCCGATATCAAGCCCAAACAGCAGGCCCGCCACGGCGGCCGAGACGGAAACGAACAGATTCATGCGACGTGAATCCTGCAGTGCACGCGGCATGGTGGTTGAGTGATTGCTGATAGTGGTCATGTTCCTTGCCTGAACAGAGAAAGTCGTTATCTGAAGTTAGGAGAACAAGGCACAGAGGTGTCAGGCGGTATTACGCGAAGATATGGATTTAATTGCTACGGGTAATGGTTCTGTGATGGACATTTCACTTTCGAATTTTAGATTATTCTCAAACATAAAACACAAGCTGCTAATAGTTATCACTTTATAACGAGTCATCGATGTACGGGCAGGTTTAAATATGGATATTTCGCTGTTTTTCATATGGACTTAGCTGGTTTTCAGGCAAAAAAAACCCTGCCGCAGCAGGGTTCTTCTGTCACTGGCGCTGATTAACGTGCCAGCCAGCCACCGTCCACGGCAACGGTGTAACCGTTGATGTAGTCGGATGCGCTGGACGCCAGGAACACTACCGGCCCCATCAGATCGCTCGGCAGACCCCAGCGACCCGCCGGGATACGGTCGAGGATTTCCGCGCTGCGCTGCTCGTCGGCGCGCAGCTGCTGGGTGTTGTTGGTGGCCATATAGCCCGGCGCGATGGCGTTGACGTTGACGTTGTGCTTCGCCCACTCGTTCGCCAGCAGACGGGTCACGCCCATTACTGCGCTTTTCGACGCGGTGTAAGACGGTACGCGAATGCCGCCCTGGAAGGAGAGCATGGAGGCGATGTTGACGATTTTGCCGCCGTTACCCTGGGCGATAAACTGCTTCGCCACGGCCTGGGACATAAAGAACACGCTCTTGATGTTCAGGTTCATCACGTCATCCCAGTCTTTTTCGCTGAAGTTGATCGCGTCTTCGCGACGGATCAGACCCGCGTTGTTTACCAGCACGTCAACGTGACCGAATTCAGCAACGGCGCGCTCGATCAGAGAAGGAATGGCATCAATCTGACGCAGGTCGGCGGTCAGGCTCAGGAAACGGCGGCCCAGCGCGGTAACCTGTTCAATGGTATCGGTCGGCTCAACGATGTTGATACCCACGATGTCGCAGCCCGCCTGGGCCAGGCCTACCGCCATGCCCTGGCCTAAGCCGGTGTCACAGCCGGTAACGATGGCGACTTTACCCTGAAGAGAGAATGAATCCAGAATCATGTGATTTCCTTTATGTCAGGCCTGTCCCGGACAGGCATAAGTTCATGCTGTCCGCGACTAGCGCAGATCTTTAACAGCGACGTGGTCCATGTCATCAAAGACCTGGTTTTCACCAACCATGCCCCAGATGAAGGTGTAAGCGCGGGTACCCACGCCTGAATGAATCGACCAGCTCGGCGAGATCACCGCCTGCTCGTTGTGCATCACGATATGACGCGTCTCCTGCGGCTGCCCCATCATGTGGAATACGCATGCGTCTTCGTCCATGTTGAAGTAGAAGTAGACTTCCATGCGGCGCTCGTGGGTATGGCACGGCATGGTGTTCCACAGGTTGCCCGGCTCCAGCTCGGTCAGCCCCATGCTGAGCTGGCAGGTTTCCAGCACGTCAGGCACGAAGTATTTATTGATGGTGCGGCGGTTGCTGGTGAGCGGATCGCCCAGCGTCACCGGCGACACTTCAGACGGCGTCACTTTCTTCGTCGGATAGGTGGTGTGTGCCGGGGCGCAGTTGTAGTAGTACTTCGCGGGCTGAGAGGCATCAACGCTGGCGAACACCACTTCTTTGGCACCTTTACCGACGTAGAGCGCGTCGCGATGGCCGATCTCGTAGCACTGACCGTCCACGGTGATGGTGCCCGGACCGCCGATGTTGATAACGCCCAGCTCGCGGCGCTCAAGGAAATAGGTCACGCCCAGCTGCTTACCGACTTCACCGCCGACGGATACGGTTTTCGCAACCGGCATCACGCCGCCAACGATGATGCGGTCGATGTGGCTGTACACCATGGTGTATTCGTCAGCGACGAACACTTTCTCTACCAAAAATTCGTCACGCAGACCCTGAGTATCGAGGGTTTTGGCATGTGCGCTGTGGATACTTTGTCTGACTTCCACAATAACCTCCTGAGGAATTAGGTGGGTGCGATTTGCCCGTGGATGTAACAGCAAAACGCTGTTCCGTTTCTTAACTGCAGTCATCTTATCTCGGTTAAAACGGGTTTTCAATTATAACTAAAACGTTGTTTCACTTTTTTGTGAAAGAATTAATAGATTTGGAATTGCGATCACGAATAGCCCGGGCACATAAAAACGACATCCGTAAAAAATTATTATTAATCAAAGCGTTAAATATAAACACTCGTGAGTTGATCTGGATCGTATTGCTACCCCATTTCATTAAACCGACGGCGCGCTGACGTACCCGCGTCACGAGGTCATTCATAAGCCTGGCAAATAAAATCGGTGCGAGTTTGACAAAGTGCGTGAGCAATCACACACAGTGAAACGTTGTTTTGATAAATTAACACCCAGTTTTCAAACCAATCATATTCGACGCGCCGGGGACGGCAATAAAGGAGTGCATGATGGCTAAAGGCATGAAGGTTAAGCTTAATTATGAGGTAAGCCGGGACCCGGATACCGGCGCAGAAGTCACCCGCTTAACCCCACCGGAAGTAACCTGTCACCGCAACTACTTCTACCAGAAGTGCTTCACCCAGGATGGCAGCCGCCTGCTGTTCGCCGGCGAGTTCGATGGCCACTGGAACTACTATCTGCTCGATCTCGCCGATGCCAGCGCGATACAGCTCACCGAGGGCGCGGGTGATAACACCTTTGGCGGCTTCCTCTCCCCGGACGATAAGTCGCTCTACTATGTAAAAAACGAGCGTTCGCTGCTGCAGGTCGATCTGGCCACGCTTGAGGAGCGCGAGATCTACCGCGTGCCCGATGAATGGGTTGGCTACGGCACCTGGGTCGCCAACAGCGCCTGTACCAAACTGGTCGGCATCGAAATTGCTAAAAGCGACTGGGAGCCGCTCAACGACTGGCAAATCTTCCAGGCATTCTTCCACAAAGGGCCGCACTGTCGCCTGCTGCGCGTCGATCTGCAGACGGGTGAAAGCAGCGTGATCCACGATGAGCGCATCTGGCTCGGTCATCCTATTTATCGTCCGTTTGACGATAACACCGTCGCGTTCTGTCACGAGGGGCCGCACGATCTGGTGGACGCTCGCATGTGGCTGGTGAATGAAGATGGCAGCAACGTGCGCAAGGTAAAAGATCACGCCGAGGGCGAGAGCTGCACCCACGAATTCTGGGTGCCCAACGGATCGGCGCTGGTGTACGTCTCTTATCTCAAAGGAAAACAAGGGCGCACGGTGTACCGCTTCGATCCTGAAACCGGTGTTAATGAAGAAATCATGCCAATACCGGCCTGCTCGCACCTGATGAGCAACGCCGACGGCACGCTGCTGGTCGGCGACGGTTCCGGCACCCCGGTGGACGTAAAAGACACCAGCGGTTACCGCATTGAAAACGATCCTTACCTTTACGTGTTCGATGTGAAGCAAAAAGCGTATTTCCGCGTGGCGCGCCACGACACTTCCTGGGCTACCTTCGCCAACAGCCGCCAGGTTACCCATCCGCACCCGTCGTTCACCCCGGATGATGCCGCTATCCTGTACAGCTCTGATAAAGACGGTAAGCCGGCACTGTATATTGCAAAATTACCGCAACAGCGAGAGATGATTACCGTTTAATTGCGTGTTGTTTCTGTCACTGGCCTTGCCCTCCTTCGCGGAGGGCTTTTTTTATTGACGAATTCGAGAAACAAAAATATTCCCTGGCGGGAAAAGAAAGCGGCCCCTTAAATAAACGGGGCCGAAACGAGGGTGAATTATCAGAAGGAGTAGGCGACGCCGAGACGGAAACGCGTCTGACGCTCATCGGTTTCTTTTACCCCGACGTTACCCACTTCAACATACGGCGACCAGTTTTTATCAATTTTATAGGCCAGCTTGGCATTATATTCGTTGGAATAATCTTTGTTATTATTACGAATGGTGCCCTCGGTGCTTTTTGCATACACATAATTCAGCTCGGTACGCCAGTCGCCGAGCGCAAAACCAACCCAGGCATCACCGCGGTTAACCTTATCATCCTCACGGTCCGGGGTGCTCGGATTACGTGTATATTCATAGCGATAGCGCGCCGCCACGTAGAAGCCGTTATCGAAGCTGTACTGCGCATGGATATTCGGTTTATAGATAGTGCGGCTGTCGGTACTTTCAATGGTGAACGCTGGCGTAATCGCGATATTGTCAGTGGCTTTCCAGCGCCAGCTAATTTGATCTTCGTGACCGTTACCTACTACATCAGAAAAAGGCTGGTCCTGTTTATCACCGCCTGATTTCCATTTTGCCTCTACTGAAAAACCGACGCCATTATCAAAACGGTGTGAAACGGCAACGCGATCCGCATTTGTACCACTGTCGATATACTCGTGGCGTAAATCTACGGTGACGGCCTGAACAGCAAAGCTTGACCCACATAATACTGCCAGCGCCAATGTTTTCTTAAACATACCTTTCCCCTATTGAAATAATGTTTCGTTTTTATGGAATGTGATTTTATTTTCTAAAGACGAAACGTTTGGTGATCGGGATCGTACTTGGCTGTTTCAAAAAAAATGGCATACCGCAGCGTGATAGTTGTCAATAAACGTGAGGATTCCGGGCAAAAATTTAATTGCCGTCACACTTTGTTCATCTGCAAGCAAAAATGAATGAAAACGGGCCTAAAAATAAAACCACTTGAAAATAATCACTTTTTTTTGATGAACGGCGTCATGGAAATAATTTCAATTTATTTCCATGTGGATTATATCGAGTGTAACTATGTTTTTTGCACGCGCTGGCGCATTAATTGCGGGTTAAATGGTGAGGTTAACCGAGGCGCATTGCCTGGGTTTCCGCATCGTAAGCGGCAGAGAAACAGAGATCGATGGGCCGCGGCTCCCAGTGGATTAGCGCCCTGATCTCAAACAGAATCACGCCATAGCGGGAGGGCTGGTTTTTGTCATACAGCGGCCGCACCATCAGAGACTGCGGCAGGATGCGTGGCTCAAAGCGAATGATCGCCCTGCGCACTGCCGATTCAATGCGGCTCCAGGCATGAGAATGGCTCCAGCCCCCGGTCACCGGCGCGACGCCGTAGTTCATGACTGACTCAGCCACGGCGGCGTGGCGATAGTCGTCGAGACCATCTTCAATATTGGTGTTATTAAGGATCGCCAGCAGGTCGCGCTGAACAATGCTCCGCATGGTACGGCTATTAAAATGAAACTGGTCGTGCGGCTCACGCAAACTTTTCGGCTCATCATCCAGAAGCCGGTCAAGCAGCGTGGGTAAATAGTTGATCTTCTGCCCCATAGTTTCTTCCTGATCTAAAGCTGTGTATCCAGCCCTGGTTTACTGAACTCCTGCAGCATGAGCGATGGCAGTTGATGCCGCGTTTTTTCACGTTGCAGATGCGCTGGAGCCAGCAGCAGCAAAATATCCTGTTTAGGCTCCTCATCCAGCAACAGCTCGCGCTGGCGGGTCAGATCCAGCTCCTCGCACACCCGATCCATCAGGTTTGGCGTATCAAGGATGCAGTCGGTTACGGTCCGGCGCGCCATCTGTTCGCGCTGCGCCATAAACATGCCGCCTTCCCCGGCATCATGGTGCCGGACCCGCTCCGCTGTCGGCCCCGGATCGCGACGCTGTTCACCCCACAGCACCACATTTTTATATTCTCCCGCCAGCGCCTTCAGCGGGTTATCTTCACTTCCTGCAACAGGCGACTGCGCCTGCCACGCCATGTAATGGCCGATTTCAGGTAACAGGTCGTCAGGCTCAGGCATCTCTGCGCCGGGAAGCAGCGCAGCACCAAATACCCGCTTCGCCTGCGCCTCTCCCGCGGAGTGCCCGATCACCGCCTGCTGCGTCTGGAGGCGAAACGGGCCAATCTGAATCTCCATACCGGGCAGCAACGGGCGCGCCTGTCCGAATTCCAGCGTCTTTTCACCCGCCCGGCACAGGTAGTCCCGGGTGAGGTTGACCATCACCGGCAGCGAAAAAAGCCAGTAAAACAGCACCCGATCGCGCTCATGCCCGATCGCCTGGGTGGAAAAGGTGCCCTGCTCCGGGCAGAACCACAGCGGCTGTTCAGGGCTGCTGCTTTCTGTGAGGGTGCAGGTAGCCCAGGTTTCAGGCCAGACCAGCATCAGCTCCATATTTTTACCCTATCAGGACGTCGCCGGAGCCGCTGGAGATCGCGGCGCCACAGCCGGTGGTATCGCCCAGTCTTGCGGCAGGTACACCATTTATGGTGACGCTGCCGGAGCCAGCCGCCACGGCGCTACCGCCATGAATGGAGCAGCTTGCACTGTCCCCCACCCGTGCTGCGGGAATGCCGTTGATGAAGACATCGCCGGATCCGCTGGTAACGGCACCGCCGTGGCTGATGGCGTCGCTTAATCGCGCTGCGTTTTGCATGGTTTCTTCTCTCTTAGCTCTGATTAACAGGACAGACAAAGCCTGTCTGTCCTGTGCTGCAGCCTGCCAGCGTTACGGCTCCGGCGTGCCGGTTGGCGTCTCGGTTGGCGTCTCGGTTGGCGTCTCGGTTGGCGTCTCGGTTGGCGTCTCGGTCGGCGTCTCGGTTGGCGTCTCGGTTGGCGTCTCGGTCGGCGTCTCGGTTGGCGTCTCGGTTGGCGTCTCGGTTGGCGTCTCGGTCGGTGTTTCGGTCGGCGTCTCGGTCGGCGTCTCGGTCGGCGTCTC